>Ga0115556_1000396_pt1 | contig 28661 bp, 22 predicted proteins | sample COGITO_mtgs_1104_5_FD_87282 | JGI IMG/M metagenome (GOLD analysis project Ga0115556, IMG submission 87282) | Pelagic marine microbial communities from North Sea - COGITO_mtgs_110414 | ecosystem: Environmental > Aquatic > Marine > Epipelagic | place: Germany:Helgoland, sampling site Kabeltonne... | reverse complement strand
TTATTTATTTATTTATTTATTTATTTATTTATTTATTTATTTATTTATTTATTTATTTATTTATTTATTTATTTATTTATTTATTTATTTATTTATTTATTTATTTTTCAAATTTATTATACTAACAATAGTATATGTTTTATTTTTTAAAAAATTAAAGAAATATAACTAATATAATTAATTTATTTCTCATTTTTATCATTTCTTATTTTTTTATCATTTCTTATTTTTCTATCATTTCGTTTTATTTATTATACTCATTTATATCTTAATTATAATACTTATTTTAGAATTATTTAATTATATAATTATATTTATTTAACATTATGTTAATGTTTATTATAAAAAAATTACTTAATAAAATAAATAATACGGATAGTAATAATACTAATAAAGATACTAATAACGATAATAATAAATGTAATAATAATGATGATGTCTCTGGAGATGATGAAAATATTATTGATTTATTAAAAACATTTTCAAGTGATAATGTAGATGTTTCAGAAATAATTAAAGACATACTTAAACTTGAAAAAGAATTTCCTAATACTATATTATATTCTAAAGACGGTCATAAATATAATGAATTAGAGTTTTTTCAGGCTAATTTAGATAGTAATGTCAATAGTAAAACGACATCTTTATTTGATAAATTTAATAGAACATCTACACAATTAGGTAAAACATTATTACAATCTATTATATTACAACCTACTACTGATATTTCTATTTTAAATCATAGACAACATCAAGTCTCTTTATTTTTAAATCATAAAGAAAAAGAAGAAATAAAAACACTATTGCTAGAATGTTCTAAATTAGAAAAAGATATTCTAGCCATGCAGATGGCAGATACACCAGAAATGGAAGAAGTATATAAAGTTATTTTCTTTGAATTTATACTATTAAAACAATTCAACTATAATGAACTATTTTTAAAATACTTCTATTATTTTATTATTATATTTAGTCCTGCTTATGGAGCCATTGCTCCTTTTATATTTATGTTTGCTCCTTATATATTTATGAAATATGTATTAAAAGTTCCTGTTCCCTTTGAAACATTCTGGATGGTAATGAAAAAATTAGTTATGGGTGGAACAGGGTTTTTTACAAATTTAAACAAAATTATAAATAGCGATATAGGTAAAGTAGCAGAAAATATAGTTCATAATGGTATGGGAGGATTAAATGGTATGGGAGGATTAAATGGTGGCGGGGGTTTAAATGGTTCGAGTGCTGGGACTAGTTTTTTTAATACATTTAGTATAAAAAATGTAATTATATCTATTGTAAAATGGATAGTAGCATTTATGAATACAAGTGCTGGAACCTATGTCTATTTAGGATTTGTTATTATTTCATATCTTTATGGTATTTATAATAGTATTCAATCAAGTATAACCTATAATAAAATTATTAATATGTTTCATTCACGTATTAATATTATTTCTAAATGGTTGAAAAACGCAGTAAAATGTTTTAAAATGAAATTAGGGTTTGAAAGCCCTGAAATTATACCTATTGTTAATGAAATGTATGATTTATTACAAAACCCCACAATTATAAATCTACTTAACCACGACTGCTTTAATTGCGAACCAAGTCTATTTTCAAATAAAGGTATTATTATTAAAACATTTAAAGAATTTCTAGATGCTAAAAAAATAATACAACCTTTCTGTAAGTATTTGGCACATATTGACGTTTGGTATGGTGTAAGCAGTTGGGTAAATGAAGATAATAAAATAAATAAACGCAATCTATGTTCTTTTATTACAGATAGTGAAACACCTATTGTCAAAGGAAAATCTGTATGGAATATATGTTGTGAAAAACCTGTATATAATGATATTAAACTAGGTTATGAACCTATTCAAGTTGGTGGAGAAGAAGGAGAAGAAGGAGAAGAAGGAGAAGAAAAAGAAGAGAAAAAAGAGAAAGAAACATTTAATAATTTATTAATCACTGGTCCAAATGGTTCTGGAAAATCTACTTATATTAAATCTGTTATAGAATGTATTTTATTAGGTCAAACTGTAGGTGTTGTTCCTGCATCAGATTTTGCTTTTACACCCTTTGTAAATATTTCTACTTATTTAAATATTCCAGATTGTCAAGGTAAAGAAAGTTTATTCCAAGCAGAAATGAGTAGATGTTATCAACAATTACAAATGCTAACTAATGCTGAAACAAAAGGTGATTTTAGTTTTAATATAATGGACGAAATCTTTGTTTCTACTAATTATCAAGAAGGTATGAGTGGTGCCTATGCTGTTATTAAGAAAATGTGCCATTTAAATAAATCTTTAAATATAATTACAACGCATTTTGATGTATTAGCAGGTATGGATGAAGTAAAAGTAGATAAACATTACTTTGATATTGAAATTGATGAAAATGATACTATTATTAGCGATTACAAAATAAAACCTGGAGTAAGTAAAAAACACTTTGCTCTTAAATTATTAAAACAAAAAGGATTTGATAAATCTATTATTGAAGATGCTGAATTCTTATATAATAAATTACAATCTAATTCTGTATCTAAAAATACACCTACTCTAGAAGAAACTAAAATTATTCTAGAAAATGAAATTATAGAAGATGAAATTATAGAAGATGAAATTATAGAAGATAAAGTAATAGAAGATGAGATTATAGAAGATGAAATTATAGAAGATAAAGTAATAGAAGATGAGATTATAGAAGATGAAATTATAGAAGATGAAATTATAGAAGATTTAGAAATAAAAGAAATAGAAAATAAAGAAGAAATTAAATCTATTCTAGAAGATAATAAATTAAATTTAGATGATTCAGATTTAGATGATTTAGAATTAGATGATTAAGAATTAAATGATTTAGATTAAAATTAAAATAAATAATATATAACAATAATAATATAAAAATAATATAAAATAATATAAAAATAATATAGAATAATATAAAAATAACATAAACTAATATAACATTAAATAGTATAATAAAATGTCAAAATTAATACCTTCTATTTTAACAAATCCTAATTATGCCACCAATTCATTAGATACTGAAAAAGCAGGTTGGTATCAAATTGAACCAAAAAGTAGTAATGTTGCTCTACGAGTAAATTATTCTGATATAGGTTTAAGTGGTGAAGTTAGATTAAATAATACTGTTTCACCACCAATTTTTCAAGGGAATAATGGGTCGGCGTGGGTTACATTTAATGCCACCCAAGGAGTTCAAGGTCCCTCAGGTCAAGATTTTACTAATGCTGTTAATTTTAATAATTTAGGAGCAAATTCAGCCGTTGAATCAACTGTTGCTTTAGGTAGTGTATTTGCTAGCACATTAGTTGATATTTCACAAAGTTTAAGCAATGTTAATATTAGAAGTCTTCAAGGTTCGTCTTACATAGTGAATAGTAATTTAACTGTTACAAGCACCGAATTAACACAAAATAGTAATGTTATTACAATTAACTCTAAACCTTTACCTTATAATTGGGATTTTTCAGGAACACAAAATACACTTACTAATTTAAAAAATATTACAACTGGATGGGGTGAAACTTCTAAATGGATTGTTAAAACTGGCGGTTCATCTGTAAACAGGGGTCAAGCCGTGAGAATAACTAGAGAAACTGCTACAAGTAATCTTGTAATTCAACCTATTACATATACAACACTTTCGTCAATAAGTCCTTTTACAACACCACTCAATATTCTAGGTATTGCTACTGAAGACGCATCGGCAGGAGGAACGTGTTCTGTATGCACAAAAGGAATTACTACTGTAAAATGTACTAATAGTTCTACTGCTGATTTTACTAGAAATGATAGTGTGAGTGATGTTGGTATAATTGGTCTGGTTGGTAAAGATGGATTTATATTTAATAATACAAAATCTGTTCCAACAGTAAATTATATCAAAGCAGGCTATTTTCTAGAAAGCGGTAGTGTTGCTAGCAATGGTTCTTATTGTTTATTCTATGTTGAGCCATCAGTTCAAATAAGTTAATTGTTTTTATTTAGTTATAATTTTTTTATTTAGTTATAATTTTTTAATTAGTTATAATTTCTATTTTAGTTATAATTATTTTATTTATTTTTAATTTTTATTTTATTTATAATTTTTTTATAACTAATATATAATTTTTTTAATAATAAAAATATATTATAATAATAAAGTAATTTTATAAACTATTTAAATAATTATATAATTTAAATCAACTTAATTAACTATTCTAAAATGAATGTTCAAAATATAGGCAAATACGCAAGTGTATGTGATTTACCTTACACTACTCAAAAAATTAATTACCATCGCGGATTTGGTAATATTGTAATGCATGATGTTCGTGGTGATAACTCTGTTTCAACTAACATTACTAAATTTAATCGTATTGAACCTCTTACCGCACCCTTTGGAGAACATGTTCCTAAAGTTGTAGAAGGCAGTAAATACCAAATGTCTAACCCAGAAACAACTATTGCCTGGGCTGATAAACCATTTTATAAAGCATAAATAACTATTTTTTAATTTTTAATATTTCTTTTTTACATTTTTAATTTTTTTACATTTTAATATCTCTTTTTATAGTTTAATAAAGTATTTTTTCATATTTTTTATATAAATAAACTATAAAATAAAATATAAATAAAAAATAGTATATTTATATAATAACAATTAACTATTATATTATATAATAAAGATTACTATTATTTTATAAAATGTATAGAAAAAGGACTAAAACATCGCAAGAAAATACAGGTAATTCTAAAAAAAGAAGACTTAAATATGAACTTTATGATAGTAGATTTCATAAAAGTTATAATAATATTAAAACTGGAGATTATGATGACTATAGTATAGTAATGGATGGTGGTGTTAATGGAAATGTTCCTGTTTCTACTCTTGGTGACAATAGTAATAGAAAAGTAATATTTTATGATGAAAAAGATGAAGTTGATAAATTTATAACTAAATGGTTTGAATCTCCAGACAATTTAAATAATGGAAATAATAAACTTGATTTGACAAAACTGACTTCTAAGTTTAAATCAACATTTACAGATACTGATACTGATTATACATATGATAAATTATTAGCAAAATTATTTAATAAATTTATTGAACATAAATATACAGAAGATGGTATTAAAGATATAAGTGACAATAATATTTTTAAAAACGATTATATAAGAACTATTCTTAAACAACTTAATAATGAAAATGACAATACTGTTGCTGTGTTTGAATATGACCTATTTTTATATAATTTAGATACTATTTTAAAAAAATATAAAACAAATGAAAAATTTACAAAATTTTTTGGTAATGAAGATGAAAATAATATATTTATAAAACATATTAAAAATGCTAAAAATCAATTTGGTATTAATGCTATTATTGAGAATGTTGATAATGATAATGATAGTAAAAAAATAAAAATGTATATACCTAAATTATTAACACAATCAAAAAGTAAAATAGGTAGTCTAGAAGGTGGAGCAAATGCTGAACCTCAACATGAACCTCAAACATATGATATAAAAAAATTAAAAAATTTAGAAAATTCTAATAAAACTAAATTACCTCAGGAACAGGAAATACGTAGATTTACAGATAATGAATTATGGAATACAGTTTTAAATCGTGAGAAAACATCACATTATGGGTTTGAGAATAATACCCCTAAAAATCTAATGAATGGTGAATTTACTTTATCAAAAGATAAAGACACAATAGAACGATATTTTAGAAAATGTAATGATTTACAACAACTTTATATAAATAAACATATTGAATTACTTGATATATTTAAAAAAATGAATGAGTATATCAACTTAAATGATACCATTAATGATGTTATTAAAAAATTAGTTGATCCTAAATATTTTAATTCAAAAGGGAAAGATGGAAAACTTAAATTACCTAAACCTGAAATTACAGGATTACAAGAATTATTACAGACACAAAAAATGGTTGAAAAAGTTGTGGGAGATTTAAATGAAGAGAAAACTAGAAAAGTAGATACAGGGACAGCACCAGGGACGACAGACACAGCATCAGGGACGACAGACACATCACCAGGGACGACAGGGACGACAAGGACAGATAGCCCAAAAAAAGATTTAAAAAATAAATATATAGTTGATGAATTGGTAGATTATGAATTTTTACAATTAATTAAACAAATACAATTATCAAATGAAACCTCAATAAAAAATATATTAGGTATAAAAAATAATGGCAAAACAAAACTTGATACTTTAATAGAAGAATATCAACAAAATATAAGTGAAAAACAATATAATTCCAAAACACCTAATCAAACAGAAACTTCTTGGCAGAGTTTTAATATTACTAATACAAATAATTTATATTTTAATAATTCAAACACTCTTGGAGAAACTAGTAGTGACCCTGAAACAATACAAAAAGTTATATATAAATGTTATGATTTACAAATATTGTATTTAGTTAAACATATTGAGGTTATTGAAATGTTTAAATTAGTGTATTATTATTATGATATGATGATAAAAAAAATAGGTATCTTATTTTTTATTTTATCATTATATCATAAATCTGATATTGATTTTACAGATGTTGTTATTCAATTACCCTTAGATAAATTAAAAAATGTTACAAAAATAATACAAAATCAAACTAGCCTACAACAAGCACCTCACTCAGGTGGTGCTGGTGCTGGTGCTGATACACAAGAAGAAATTATAAAAACATTAAAAAAAGAAATTGAAGAATATAATAAACAAGAAAACTCTAAATATAAAGAAGATAATAAACCTGAATATAAAATTACAGCCCTTGAAAAAATAAAACCATTATTGGATAGTAATGATCCACCTCCTTTAAAACTATTTAATCATTTATTAACTTATTTCAAAGCATTTTCAGATTATATAGATGGAAATAAAGATAATATAAAGAAATATGATTATATTGATAAATTATTAATTAAATTATTAAAAACAATTTTACCTGATATTGCTAAAACTAAAGATAAATATAATAATAAGGATGAAGCCAATAAAATATTTAATGTTGTTAAAAACATATATTTTGATATTATAGAACAAGAAATTAATATACAACGCAAACAAGATAATGTAAAAAAAGAAAGGTCATCTTATGGGGTTGTTAAAATAGGTCAATTTAGTAAAATGGATTATGATATATCTAAAAGAATTTCTGAAAATTTTAAGAAAATATTTGAATATAGAATAAAAGATGAAATAGATTATAGTAAAGATAGTTATAAACACTATACACAATATGAAAAATTAGATACACTTACAGAATTATTAGTTAATGCTAGAACATTATTAAAAGAACCTAAAAAGAAAGAAGAAGCAAAAGAAGTAATTAGAAAAATAGAAGAAAGTATGGAAAAATTATTTAATAGTGTAGAGGGAGATGTTGATAATGAAGGGGGAACTTTGGTTGGAGGAGCACATAGTAAATTAAACTATATTAGTGATGCTATTAATAAAAATAAAGAGTTTGGTGAGGGCGAGATACCTACAAGTAATGAAGACGCTTTACATATAAGAACATCTCTTTTTGAAGAATACAGATTAAATTTCTTAGAATTATTAAAAAATGTTTATTTTCCTAAAGATAATAAGGTAGATTTTAAAACTATGGATATTGATAAAGAAATTGTATTGTTAAAGGGCGTTTTAGATAGAGTGAGATATAAGAAACAAACTATTGAAGGGGAAAATGATAAAAGTAATGTTATTTATATTAAACAAAGTGCTTTTAAAGTGTTAAAAAATCAAGAGGAGGGATTAATAAAAAAGAAAAAAGATGATGAAGCAGAAAGACTAGAAGCAGAAAGACGAGCAGCAGAAAGACAAACACAAAAACAAGTAAAAATAGAAAAAGAAAAAGCAGAAATACTAATCATATTAGAAAATATAAAGTATATGATACAATTATATAATACAAAACAATATGATGAATCTATTATTGATGATTTAACAGCACTATCAATTAACAATACAGGATCTCCTAAAAATGGATTTACATTATTAACCAAAGATACATTGTGGAAAGATAGAAAAAAAGAAAATGATATTACCCCTAATGATATAGAAATATATAATGAACATTACTCTAAATTATTAAGTATTTTACAAGGTTCTGCTCTTATATATGTTAATTTAAAACCAAAACAAGGTGGTGGCGAGCAAGTAATGTTTGATGTAAAATATGATACAAAACAACTTACATTTAAAGATTTATGTAAAGAAAAAACGAGCACACAACCAAGCACAAAACCGACCACACAAACGAGCACACATGGTCCATATGAATTAGTATTTCCTGAAGAAATTAATAAAAATAAAAAACTTTACAAAACATTATTTGAATCTAATCAAGATGATATTAGAACTGTTGAATTTGCTGTAGGAAAAACTAATAATGAATTACAAAAACAAGGATTAATGACATCAATAGAAAATGGCAAAAGTGTTGTTTTATTTGGCTTTGGTTTTTCAGGTTCAGGTAAAACATATACACTTATTGAAGGAGGAACAGGTGATACTTCTATTTTATATCAATTTATAAATCAAAATCAAGCACAAATAAATAGTGTTGAATTTTTAGAAATTTATCCTGACCCAGATAAACCAACATTTTTTGTTGGATATAATAAAGAAACAGAGTTGAGTGATATTATTATTCCAAATGAAAATAATGAAATGAAAAAAAATAAAATTTATAATAGCATAATAAAACAAAATGAAAATAATATTTCTATTAAAACTATTAAAGAATGCATTGCGGAAATAGAAACACATCGCAGAGAACAATTACGCATATTACCCACACCAAACAATCCCAATAGTAGTAGAAGTTTTTTACAAATTACTATAAAAATGGCTACAGGAGGACAATTGGTTATATTTGATATGCCTGGGACAGAAAGCACAGTAAGAATTAAAGAAATGATGTTGGGTAAAGAGTCTTATGTGGATAATAAAACATTAAAAGGATGTAATGATTTTAATGCAGAAAATATACAAGACTGTTTTAAATTTAATAAAGACGCAAAAGATTATTTCTTAAATACAGACAATACAATAAAAAAACAAGAGCCTAAAACTACAAATACTTTTGATATTACTTTATGTAATATTTTATATAAACTGTTAAAATATAAATTAAAACCAAATGATCCAAAAATACCTACTACTTGTGCGATATCTAATTTATTTGAAGGATTTGATAATACTATAACAAAACATATAACTAATCGTAATATATATACATTAGTAACTATAAAATATACAAAACAAAATGATAATAGTTATACTATTTCTAGTGTTCAAACATTACCAATTGTAAATCAAGAAACTACTAAAACAATTATGAATGTATTGTTTAAATATTTTATTCTAAATATATATAAATTTTGGTATTTAGGTATTGTATTACCTTTAGAAACAGAAACTCGCCCGCAATGTGATGAGTATATAGCAAAAATTGGTTTTGAATTAGCCTGTTTTTTTAATAAAAAAGCATATTCAACCTATGATGACTATTTTAAACAAACTACATTAGATGAAATTGTATTTTTAAAAGATGAAGATTATAAAAAAATATATGACCAATTTTTAAAAGTTATATTAATTGATGACAATTTTAGTGATACTGTGAGTGATATTAGTTTAAGTGAAGCAATACATAGTGAAGAACAAAAAAAATATAGTGAAGAACAAAAAAAAAATATTAAAAAAAAAAAAAAAAAAAAAAAGAAAAAAAAAAAAAAAAAAAAATAAAAAAAAAAAAAAAAAAAGTGAAAAAAAAAAAAAAAATATTGAAGAAAAAAAAAAAAAATGATGGAAATATTTGATTTTAAAGTAAGTACGGATACAGATACACCCATTAAATTTACTTTAACAAATGAGGTTTTTAAGCAAACCTTAGATAATATTAAAAAATTAGATGATATGTTTTTTACTAATAAAACACATACTAAAAGTATTTTTATCAAATATATATTATTCATACTTTCTTATATTAAACAACAGAGTGATACATTAAAAACAGATGTTTATAATAAAATTTTAGAATATGAAAGTATTATGACTGCTACTCTTCCTATGTTTCATACTCTCGCGCGTAATAAACTAGAGGATACAAACCCAACTTATACTAAACCAAAATTGCCAACTATAATGGATAATGAAAAGATTAAACAATATGCTTACGCAAAAGCCATCTATGACATTGAAAATATGAGATTACGTGCTTCAGTTTATTTTATATACAAATATATAAAATTTATTGTTAATCAAGGTAGTGGTATTATGACTACTCTAGAACATCTTAAATTCTTTTTCTTAAGTCGTGCTGGAAAAATAGAAAAATATAATCTAAGCGTTGACCCCAGTAAAGCATTTACAATTGAAGATGATAAAGATATATTTAATAAACCAGTAATATATACAAATAAAGAAGGTGAAATTGAAGAACAAATTAATATTGGTCAAATGAAAAAATATGGTTTAATATCAATATTACAATCTTTAGCAGGTGATGAGACAAATTTAGATACTATAAGTGACCCAACAAAAAATCTAGTAGACACAAACATACCAAATTTACTAACACAAAAAACACATACTGAAGGACAATCTGCTGAACAACCTAAAAATACCACAAAATCAAAATTTATTATGTTAGCACATATTAATCCTTTTCCAAACACATATACAGATGCAGATAAAGAAAAAGCAGAAAAAGCAGATAAAGAAAAAAAATGTAAAAGTGCGTCAGATACATTAGCATATATAGATAGTATTTCTGCTAATAATCTAAAAGTTTCTGCTGGAGGTTATCGTAAGAAAAAATATTATAAAGATATAAACTCATCATTATTACCAATTCTTAAACAACATAGAATAAAACGTTTTACAACTCTTAAAAAACTAAAGAAAAATAAAAAGAATTTATTTACAAGTAAAACTAAAAAATTATTATAATTAAAAAATTATTATAATTAAACTATTATAATTAAAAAACTATTATAATTCAAATGATTATTTTATTTTCTTTTTTATATTTTCAAATAAAATAATTATATTTAATTAATATAATAAATAAACTATAATTTAATTAAAGTATTACTAAAAATACAATGCCTAGAACAAAAAAAAATAAAAATTCTACTAAATCTAAAATATCAAAATCAAAACAAACTAAAACCTCTAAAACAAAAGAAACTACTAATCCTTACCAAAACATTATAAATGTTATTAATTCTTTAAGTCATTCTAGAAATAAACATTCTTTTAGTAAATCTAGAAATAATCTTCCAGCACAATTAATGACAATAGATAGAAAAAATAAAAAAACTTCTAAACATTCTTCTAAACCTCAAGTCTTTAATAGAACTTTTAAAAGTTCAAGTTCTTTTTCAAGTATTACTCAAAATGGTGAAACTCATTCTGAAGGTAAAAAAATTATTAATAATTCATTAAAACCTTTTATTGAAATTAAAGAAATGGAAAATGGAGACATTCAACATTATATGATACCAAGAACATCATTATCTCATTGTCAATCTTCTTCTAATAAAAAAAGAAGTAAATCAACTAAACGTAAAACAATAAAGAGAAAATCAACTAAACGTAAAACAACTAAACGTAAAACAATAAAGAGAAAATCAACTAAACGTAAAACAAACACATCTAAAAAATCCAACTCTAAATCTAAATCAAAATCAAATAATTAAACTTATATTTATTTATTAATTTATTATTTTCAATAGTTTATTATTTTAGATAATTTATTATTTTAGATAGTTTATTATATATTTTATTTATTATTTTATATAATTTTATCAATACATATATAAATATTATTTTTATTATTTCAATTATTTTAATTATTTCAATTATTTTAATTATTTTATAATTTTTATTATTTCAATTTATTTTATTATTTCAATTTATTTATTAATTTTAATTATTTCTATTTTTTTTTATTATTTTAATTTATTAATTTTAATTTAATTAATTATTTTTTAAAAAATAAAATAGATTACAATATTAATATATAAAAAAATATTTTACGTATTTTTCTAATAAAAAAATATTATAATTATATAATAGAGAACTATAAATTAAATTTTATCATAATGGAAAAACATATTGTTGTTATTTTATCTGTCTTAGCAATTATTGCTCTTGGTTATTTATTTATGAATAATGAAATGCCAACTACTACTCAACCTCATATGAATCATCGCAATAATATTCCTATGAATAATAGTATTGAAAACTTCGCTGATGTTCCTGCCCCCGCCGAACAAGTTTATGTTAGATCTGAATTTAACGATGTTGATGGTAGTGAAGCAACTGGTGAAAATGAACAACCTCAACCTCTTCATGATGAAGAAAATGGTGTTCAAATGAACCAACTTCCTTCTGAATGTTTCCCTAAAGATGTTTTATCAAGTGGTGACCTTCTCCCTAATGATGCTAATTCTCTTTGGGCTCAAGTCAGCCCCTCCGGTCAAGGTAGTCTTGCCGACCAAAACTTTTTAACCTCTGGTTTCCATATTGGTATTAACACTGTTGGACAAAGTCTTCGTAATGCCAATCGCCAACTCCGTAGCGAACCTCTTAACCCCCAAGTTAAAGTCAGCCCCTGGATGCAAACTACCATTGACCCTGATATCAACCGTCGTCCTCTTGAAATTAACTCAGCCGACCAATAAATTAATTAATTTATGTAATTAATAAACTAAATTACTATGTTTAAATTTAATACCTATTTATATTCATTTTTACTTTTTATTATTTATTATTAATTAAATTATTAAATACTTTATAATCAATATAATACAAAACTTATTTTATCTATTATTTATAGTAATTAGTTAATTAATATATAAACTATAAACTATAAACTAAACTATGTCACAAATAAACAAAGCAGATAAATTTATAATAAAAACTAAATCAAATACTAATGACATTCAAAATTTAATTAAAACTATTAATAAACAACAAAAAAGGACAAAACAATCTAAAGAAATAAATACATTAAAAAGCAAACTTTACAAACGCAAACCAATTAAAAGAATAGGTATTAAAACTTATAAAAAACAATTTGAAAATAATTTATTAAAAACTAGAAAAAAAACAGTTTTTAAACCAACTTATAGAATTAAATCCAAATCCAAATATAAATCTAAATCTAAATCCAAATCCAAATCCAAATCCAAAACTAAATCAAAATCTAAATCAAAATCTAAATCACAATCTAAATCACAAACAAATAAAACAAAAAAACAAGATTTAATTAATACTTATATTTCTAAACAAAGTAAATACATAATTGTTATACCAAGTTATAATCGTCCAGAACTTATTCAACAAAAAACATTATCTTTATTAAAAAAACATACTATAAAGTCAAGTCATATTGTTATTTTTGTAGCAAATAGAGAACAATATGATTTATACAAATCAAAAATACCTAAAACTTTATATCATAAATTAGTTATTGGTGTTAAAGGATTAAAAAATCAACGTAATTATATTAGTAATTATTATCCTGAAGGAACACATATTGTTCAAATGGATGATGACTTAGAAAAAATAGTTCAACTTAATGTTGAAAATGGTAAAAATGGTAAAAATGATAAAAATAGTAAAAAAACTATAGAACCTATTTCTAATCTAGATACATTTATTAAAAAAGCATTTCTTTTATGTCAAACAAAAAATATATTTTTATGGGGTGTCTATCCATTAGCAAATTCACATTTTATGACTAATACAATTACAACTGATTTACGATTTATTGTTGGTCCAATGTGGGGTATGATTAATAGACATCATCCTGATTTAGAATTAACTATAGATGAAAAAGAAAATACAGAACGCACATTACAATATTGGTCTATGGATGGTAAAGTATTACGATTTAATAATATTGGTATTGAAACAAAATATTATAAAAATAAAGGTGGAATGCAAAATGAAGGTAAAAATAGAAAAGAAGAAGCACTTAAATCAGTTCAATATTTACATAATAAATATCCTACTATAACCAAATTATATTTAGGTAAAAAAAGCGGTGTTCCAGAATTAAAATTAATTAGACATAAAGCATAAGATTGATTAATTATAATTATAATTACAATACTTATTATTTATTTTTTATTATTATTTTTTTTTATTATTTTTTTTAATTATATTTACTAGCATCAGATTGTGTTGTGCTCCAGATACTTCTTTGTTTAATTGGGTCTTTATTAATACAAAACCAATTATCTTTTCCTTGAATTTCAGCCCATCTTTGGTCTAACGCCCAATGTTCATAACCTTTACTTGACATATTAGTTGATAACATATTATTATTACAATGATTAAATAAATCTAAAATATGATTAACATAATCTTTTTTTACAATATACGCTGATGCTGTTGTTGCTGATTTTAATTTTTCAATATTTAAAGGTATAACTTCTTTCTTTTCTTCTTTCTTTTCTTCTTCAAAAACTAATCCTAAATCTATAGGTAATGGTTTATTATTATTATTATTATTATTATTATTGTTATTATTTTTATTATTCTTAAGTTTATTAATTTTATTATAATCTTTATCAAGCACTTTATTAGCAGTGGCTAACATAATAACATTCCAATCAGGATAATGAGTATCAAGTTCAGTTAAAGATTTATTAATAACATTATTCATTGTTTCTGGAGATATATTTAATTCAGCATCATCTTCTAAAATTAATACTCTATTCCAATTATTTAATTTAATCATATTAAGAGCAAGAATATGAGATTGAATACACCCTTTATGTCCATTTTTAGGCATATAAACACCACTTACTTTATAGACTTTACTCATATCGGTATTTAATTTTTCTAATTCTTTCAATACTAAGTCTTTACGGTCATTTCTTGATTCTAAATTAATATAAATAATTGCGTCTAATTGATTAATACCATTTTGTTCTGTAAAAAAACCTTCCCAACTACGACGAATTAATAGATATACTAGAATACTTATTAATAAAAAAAAAACTATTAGTTCAATATTAGAATGAATATATTTTTTTAATGTCATTTTAATTTTTTTTATTACTAATTATATATAATATTTTTTATTTATACTTTAATATATTCTTTAATACCAACTTCAAAATATTTATGTATTTTACTTAAATTATGATAATTACGACCTTCTTTATCTAAATTAGAAAAACCACATTCATGATTAAAATAAATGTAAGGTATCGTATTTCCATTTTTTAAATCAACACTAATTTTTTCAGTATATAACATACTTAAACAATCAGAATGATAAGGCTTACCACAGCAATTTGTTTCAACATAAGGGCGAAAGATATAAGAGTCACAAAAACTACATAGTAGTGGTGTTGTTGTTGATGGAACCTTAGTTTTTATGCTAAAATGCTTACAATACTCATTCATAATTTGTGTTGGTGTTTTTGTAGGTTTAATTGTAGGTGTTGGGGTACGTATAGGTTTAGTCTTAACAGCATCTTTAGATGTAAATACAAATTTGTTTTGAACTGAAGGAATTGATGTCTCTGTCGGTGTTTTTGCTTCTAATTTTTCTTTTGATAACACAGGTTCAGGTCTAGGTCTAGGTTTAATTTGAATACCTTTTTTTGCTTTTTGTTTTAATAATTGAGTTTCTTTAATAGTTTCTAATTTAGGTTCTAATGGAGGAGGTGAATTACTACCTGACCTAGTGAGTAGCCGATTAAATTGATTAGATTTAAAAGAAGGTGAATTTGGCTTTTCATTTTGTTGTCTATTTTTTTCACCACTATAATTAAAATTTTTATAACGAGGTGGTATTTTATCAGATGGAGAAGTTTTACAACTATTTACACCATTTTGTTTTGTTGGCGATGGTGTTTGTGATGGTGTTGGCGATTTATTTTTTACCACTAAACTATTACTCAAAGTTGGAAATTCTTGTTTATTAGAACTATAAGGTAAGTTAGGAGTTGGTGGTCTAGGAGAGTTAGTTCTCTGCGACATTTTCTTTAAATTTACGTTATTTGTAATAAATACCAAAATGAGTTCAGTAACGAGTTCAGTAATAAGTTTATTGAGTAATACACTTTTAATATAATTTTAGTTAAGTATTTAAATATTCAATTTTTTATTTATTTTTATTTGTTTTTATTTGTTTTTATTTTCATTTATTTTCTTATTTTAATATAATTATATAAAAAAAAATAATATGGTTAAAAAAATATTAAAAACTAAAAAACAAATAAAAAAATATAAAGGTGGAGCAGGTAGGGTATTACAGACATGCAGAACCTTTACAAATTATATACAAAATTTTAGAAATTTTAAAAATATTAAAGAAGTATTAGAAACAAAATTAAAAACTTTAATAGAACAAGAATTAGAAATTTTTATAAAACAAAAATCAGGAGAAATTATTATAAATTCAAATACACAATTACCTAAACCTAAAACAGCTATTGGATTAATAAAACCAATCATAAAAAAAAGTATTACAGAACTATTAACTAAACCATCTAATAATAAAACAATTAAAAATATATCTTTATCAATACCAACAGATAAAAAAATTAATACAAGTTCTAATAAAACTAATTTAAATGAAAATAATTTATTTGAAAATTTTACAATAAATGAAGAATATCTTAACACTTATTTTAATACTTATATAAATCAATTAGAAAAAAATAAATTACAAAACTTATCTAAAAAAATTACTACTCAACAAACTGAAACTATTGAACTTTCAAATAATAATTTAAACAAATTATTCAAAAATAATACTATACCTGATATAAAATTAGATGAATTATTTAAACCTAATTGTAGTAATGTTAATTAATGTAAATTAAATTATTAACATTATATTATTATTTTATTTATTTGTTTTTATTTTCATTTATTTTCTTATTTTAATATAATATAAACTACTTTTTTCTTTGTTTCATTTAAATTTTAATTTAAATTATATCTATTTTTTTCTAAAATGAAAAAAGTAATAAGAACGATGAAAAGGGGTGGGGGGAAGGGTGGAAAAAGTCAAAAAACACATAAAATTAAAAGTATAGAAGAATATAGTAAATTAAGTGAAGAGAAACAAACCCAATCAACGAAAAGATTAATAAAAAAAAGAGAAAAATATGAAAAAAGAAAAGCAAAAAAAAAAACACAAGGTATATTAAAAAAAATGTGGTATCGTATAACTGGAAAAACTAAAAAACAAGAAAATGCAGCAAAAAAATTATATAATGTTAATAAATTATTAGAAGAAACAAAACAGTATAACAATTCACAAGAAAAAACAGTAAAAAATATAGAAGCACAAGCAACACAAAAAGCAACACAAAATCAAATAAAAAGTTTACAAACACAATTAGCAACTCTACAAAAAACAAATGCTACAATTAAATCTTCTACAACACCATCTTCTACAACACCATCTTCTACAACAACATCATCTAAACCACAATCATCTAAAACACAATCTTATCAAGATATTAAAACTAGAATACCTACTAAATCTAAACTAGGAACATATTTTAGTAATAGAGGTAAGGAAGCAAAAAGAACAAAAAGAAATGTAGCACATGGTTGGCAAGGTGTTAAAAATAAATTTGGTAAATGGGGAAGAAGTATAAAAAAGAAAACACCAAAAATATCACTACCTACATTTATAAAAACACGTAAAACTAAATCAAAGAAAACTTTAAAGACAACTTTTGGATATAATCATAATAAAGCACAAGAACTTATTGCTAAACACGATACATTTTCTACTCAAATTAAACAAATAGAAAGCACATATCCATATGATAAAAAATCACCAGATTATTTAGCAAAACAAGCCAAAGTTCAATTACTAGAATCAAAACAAAAAAATTTAGAAGGACAACTTAGATATACTACAAAAGATATATCAAAAACAAACACAAATTTTATAAAAAATAATGGTAAATTTAATATAGAAGCACTTAAAACTAATATAACAGGTAAAAAAGATATTTATGAATTTAATCAAAAACGTACTAAAGAAAATATATTACAAAATATAATACAAAAAAGACAAGAAATTGAAAAATTAAAAACTAACAATAAACCAATAAATAAAAAAACACTTAAAACAGCACAAAAAGACTTACAAAAACTTGTTAAACAAAGAACAAAAATAGAAAAATCAAATACTATTAGTAAATTAAACGCACGTAGTAAAATGAAAAGTTCAACAATATTTGGAAAGAAATTAGGAAATATGGGTGATAAATTAGGTGCTTCATTAAGTTTTAAATCAAGTTTAATTAGAAAAAATACTTTATCAAATCCAGACAAAAAAGCAGTATTAAAAAAATATACATCTAAAGAAAAATTAGAAAAAGCAAAGAAGATAGAAGAAGATGTAGTTAATATGTTTAAAAATAAAAATATAAATATAGATATAAATAATTATGAATTTAAAAACGAACATTTAAATGCTCTAAAAAGTTCTCCAGATAGAAAACTTTTTAAACAATTTCTAAATTTACAAGAACACAAGAAAAAACTTAACAAAATTATGTATGGAAATACTACATCAAAAAACACAATAAATAAATTAACAAATAAAAACAAATATAATGAATTAGTTACCAAATTACAAAATTCAAAGATTACTTTTACTCGAAATGATTTAAATAAGCTTCAAGACTTCCAAAGTAGACTTAATTTTAGTCCAAATAAAGACTTACAAAAATTAATTTCTCTAAAAGAAGATGAATTAGATGGATATATTACACTTGCCCCCCCCTAAAAAATAAATCTCCAAACAACTTAACCAATTTACAAAACCAACTGGGTAAATAATTAACATTCTCAAACAACATTATAAATAATAATCACCATTATCATAATAATTAAAATAAGACTTAATACAATCCAATTTCCTTTAATTGTATTACATTTACCATTTTTACTACTTTTTAATCCATTATAATTTGTTTCATCATTATTATCATAAACATTTTCATTTATATTAACAGTAAATCCTTCACTTATACCCATTATTTTATTAGAAGGGTCATTTAATTTACCATTATAAGGATAAACCATTTTTCTTTTTATATTTTTATAATTATCATTATAATTATTATTTACATTATTATTTTTATAATTATTATTTACATTATCATTTCTATAATTATTATTTTCATTTTTTTTTTTATTAGTATTATTATTAGTGTTGCTAGAAACATTTTTTTTTACACTATGGTATTTATCCCAAAAACTAACACTTTCTCCGCCTAAAGTGCTTTCAGCCCAATTACCATTAACCCATTGTGGTGGTTGTGCCACATTTAATTTATTCCATCTGTATTCAGGACTGGTGCTAATTTTTCTATTACCTATTCCTGTTCCAAAGGCTACGGGGACAAAATCTTCGTGTATAATATCATTACCAAAATCTGTTTTATCATAAGAAAGTCCTGTATAACTTGATTTATCACTATTGCTATATTTATTTGTAACACCTGTATAAGTTCTATTAAGATATATCTCTTTTCCACAACTATTTATAATTTTCTTATCAAATAAAACCATTACTGAAGGATTAAAATACATATTCGGACCGCTATAACTTACACCTCCACTAGCGTAATGTTCATTACCATCGGCACCACCACTACCTTGACCGCCACTATTATAAACTTTATCACCATTATTTGGGGTAGCAATTTGAATACCAATAATTCCTATGTCTATAGCATCAGCAATATTACTTGGTAAATCATCAAATAAAACAACCCGTTTAAAATCTTCTATTTTATAATGTTTCATTATTTTATAGATATATTCATTTTTATTAGGGGGTAAATTAAAGCCCCTACAGGTTCTTTCATCATAAACAGGAGCAATAAGATTATTTCTAGTAAAAAAAGTTTGATTAAATCCCATAATTCTATCCATATAGGCTTTAATGATTTCATAGGTGCCAAAACTAGCAATTGCTACATATTTTCCGTGTGTTATTAAATATTCTACTAATCTTTTAAAATATCGCCAATGAGGAACTTCACTTGTAAGTTGAGCGTCTGTTCTTTCTCTTATAGCAATAGGATCCATATTTGATTTATAATAATACTTTGTATCAATAAGCGTGTCATCAAAATCCCAAACCCATAATTTACATTGTTTAAGAAGATAATAAGAAATAACTAAATCATTTTTATAGGTTTGTTTAGTTGGTGTTGGTGTTGGTGTTGGTGTTGGTGTTGGTGTTGGTGTTGGTATAGGTCTAGAATTATTATTATTTGAGTTTGACATTTTTTACTTTTATATTAAGACTATATTATTTAATTTGATATTAATTATATATTATTTAATTTGATAATAATTATAAAAAAATAAAATATTAAAAAAAGTCAATAGATAGATATCTACTGTTTTTGTTTTCAAACTTGACCTCCCATATTATCAAAAGGATTTGGAACATTATTGGCACCTAGAGGTGCCGGTGGCACATCCTGGTCGACCACATTTCGATTTCTTGGTCGTATAACCAAGGGAGGAGGTCTCGGACGGTTTTCCGGACGGTTTTCCGGCATCATGTTTCTATAATCATCAAACTCCTGCCTGCCCCGGTTGACCACATTTTGATTTCTTGGTTGTATAATCAAGGGAGGAGGTCTCTGAAGGTTTTCCGGACGGTTTCCCGGCATCAAGTTATTATTGTTTAGATTATTATTGTTTAGATTTACCATTTTCAAACCAAGAAGCAACTATTATAAATTATATACTAATTATAAAATACAATTTTTTTCAATTTTTCCAATTTTTTCTATTTTTATTTTAATTAAATAAAAATATTATATAATATTAATACTATAATTATAAAACTATTCTCCAGAACTATTTTTTATCATTGTAATTTAATTCTAATTAAAATGGCTGATTATTCTATCTATTTATTTCACATCTTATTTGTTGGTCCATTACTTATTGCTATTGGTTTATATCACGATCATAAAAATTTCCCTAAAATGATTTGGGATTTACTTGTTATTATGGGTATGGGTATTACATTATACCATAGTTTTTTGGCTTATAATAGATATCAATTAGTTAATTCTAAGTAAATTTTTACTATAGTAAACTAAACTATAAAATATATATAACATAATAAAAATAAGAAAAAAAATAATTCATTAAATTTTTAATTTTTTATTTTAAATTAAAATTAAATTAAATTAAATTAAGTTGAGTTAATTTAAATAAATTTACATACCTCCAGGGAAGTTAACAAGGTTGGCACCAATACCAAAACCAACGCCCATATTAACGGGATGGCTTAAAGAAGGCATCATAGTGTCAATAATAGCGAAGGTGCTAGCGGCAACAAGAGCAAGGGCAATGACGGCTTCAAAATCAAATTTATTTTTAGGAAGGATAATAGCAGCAATAGCAACAATTAAACCTTCAAGGACGTATTTAACAACACGTTTGCAAAGTTCGCGAGAATCCATTTGAATAATTAGTTTAGTTTAAATAGTTTTATAAAATTGAATATTTATATTTTACAATATATTATATTATACAAAGAATAAAAATTTTTTAAAATAAATAAATTAAATAAATTAAATAAAATAAATAAATTAAATAAATTAAATAAATTAAATAAATTAAATAAATTAAATAAATTAAATAAATTAAATAAATTAAATAAATAAACAAATTTAAATTAAATAAATTAAATAATAATTTTATTTTAATATAAAAACAAAAAATATAATTTATATATGATAAAAAATAACACGTTGATAATTTTAATACATCATAATAATACTAATTAAAAATGGAAACTACTATTTTAGAAAACCAACAAATAGTTGAAGAAACTAAACAAGACAAAATAGTTGAAGAAACTAATCCACAAGAAAAAGAATATCAATCTCAACAATTAGAAATACAGCAACCACATCAATCACATCAAGTATCATCTTTAAAAAAAAAGAATACATCTGTGGATTATAAATATATTTGTATTAAAAAAGACCAATTTGATATATCAATGGTTTATTTAAATTATTTAAGTTTACAACAAAAGAAATTTATTGAAATTATTTATAAATCGCCGTCTGTTTTTCTAGATGGTCTCTTTTTCAAAACACCATTAATATCACATAAAGATATTATTATTTATTATAAAGATTCTAAATATAATTCTTTAAATAATCCAACACTTAAAATATTATTAAATTATAAAGAGCATTCGGCATTTATTAATATTTTAAGAAGTATTGATGAATATATTTCGAATTATATAAATAAATATTCAACTGAAATTGAAAATAATTTACAAACATATTATAATGATTATCGTAGTTTATTAAATTTTAATTATGAACAGATTATTAAATTTAAATATAATAATATAATTGAATTACATATGAAATCTTATTTAGAACCAAGTATGATTACAAAAATCGAAACTAATAAAGACACTATAAATTATAATTTTACATTCAATATTTCAAATATTTATTTTAGTAATAATAATAATTTATTACCATTGGTAAAATGTAATAAATGTGAAGTCATTACTTAATATTAAATACTTTATTATTTTTTTATTATTTAATATTTATTACTTTATTTAACTATTTAACTATTTAACTATTTAACTATTTAACTATTTAACTATTTAACCATTTTAATTTTTCTTTTATATAAATTATTTATATGTAAATTTTAATATTATATTAAAATAGTAATAAATAATTATTTTAAAGATTATTTTAAATAACTATATTATTTATAAAATAAATATATTAATAAATATAAATAGAAAACTATAATTTAATCATTATGACATCAACTAATCCAAATCCTACAAACCCCAATCCTACAAATCCTAATAGTACTAATCCCAATCCAGTCCCATCATTAGCAAAATGTAATGGTGGCACTCCTCCTAATTATAGTAGTTTAAGAAAAGATAATATTGATAAAATAAAAACATATTATAATACATTATTAGATAACTATACCAAAGCCTATACAGAATATACAACTAATAAAAATAGTACCATAATATCAGATAGAGAAGACGCCGAGGCTATATTAAAACCAAGAGCCGAAGCATACAATACACAAATTATAAATCTTAGTAAAGAACTTATCACATCGGTGAATAGAGATACAGATTTAATCTTAGACCAAAAAAATGATTTGGAAGAAAAACAAAAACAAATTGATACATTATTAAATAATACTAAAATGTTAAAATCTAAACAAAGAGATAGCACAATTTCTGAAAAAGCACGTAATGATAGTTTAAACACTACTAAAGTAGGAACAGAAGAATTACAATTTACATCACATATGTATATGGCTTTTAATATATTATTAGTTATATTAGTTGTTGGATTTATTATTTATTTAGTATATTCAAATACTGATACAACAACAAATAATAATCAAAATTCAATTAATTCTATTTATAAAAATATAAAAAAAAACAATTAAATATATTCATTTTATTTTTATTCATTTTATTTTTATTCATTTTAATTTTATTCATTTTAATTTTATTCATTTTAATTTTATAAATTAAAATATATTAATAAAATATAAATATAATAATAATATAATAACTATTATAATAAGTAATATAATATAATAACTAAAAAAAATGGAAATGAGTAATGCTGATTATGAAATATTATTATCTGATATAAAAAAAACAATAGATAAAAATGATGAATTGTTTAAATTAATTCAAAAAGCAAATTACCCCGACGCAGGTTCTTATTCTAGCAATCTTTTAAATTATAAAATAGATACACAAGTGACAGATTTAAAAAAAGCAAGAACTCAAATTTGGGACTTTTTATCACAAAAATATGAAGAAAATTCAAATCTAAGAGCCTATTATTTTAGTGAAATCCGTAAAGTTGATACACATATTGAAGAATTAGAAAAAGAAAAAACTAAATTAATAAATAGAATAGAAACTAATAAAATTAAACAAAATACATTTAGTAAATCATTAAAAAATGAAAAATATAATTATTACAAAATGGAGTATTATTTATTCCTTTATAAATTACTTGTGTTTATTCAACTTGCGATTTTAGCAGTGATTACCTTATGTATTGTTGGTATTTTACCTAAAACAACGTGCTTAGTTCTTACAGTCATTATTTTAATTGCTACTATTGCTTTTGTATCCTATTATGTATTTTATGTTAATATTGGGCGTAGTAAATTTAGTTGGGGTAAATTTGAACATAACAATGATGTTTCAGCAGTTAAAGGAGGTCAATGTGTTGATAGCACTGGTGTTTCTCAAAGTGATAAGGCTAAAGCCAATGTTGATGCTAAAATAGATGAAATTATTAAAGAAAGTAAAAATGATGAACTATGTGAAGATGAAAATTGATATATAAATTGATATATAAATTAATATAAAAATTCATATTAAAAATTCATATTAAAAATTGATTTTAAAATTATTATTTTGTTTTTAAATATTTTTAATTATAACCAATACTATAGTATTTATATAAAAATTGATATAGACTTATTATATCAATAAAATAATAGTATAAATGTCTATTAAAGATAAAAATAATGATAGTCTTATACTTATATTTAAACATAACTCAGTTATAAATAATGAAAATGATGAAAATATTGAAATGTCATTAAATGATTTTCTATCTAAAATAAATCAAATCACATCTTCAAAAAATATTATTGACGTATGTAATAGTATTGAATTATATAAACCTTCTACAATTAGTTATTCAGCATCAGAAGCAATACATTATAAAACTGCTTTACGAGGTGATAATAATAGATTTATTTATAACTATATGATTAAAAAAATAAATTGTGATATCAATCCTAGTATTAATTCTACTATAAAAAAAGGTATTGCTATTATAAAATGGAAATTATATGATTTTATGATAAAAAGAGAAAAAGAAAAACGAAGAATGAGAAAAGAAATAGATTATGATGATTCAATTATCAATTGGTTAAGTTTATTAATTGGAATTTATCTTTATTTTGATGAAAAAGATGAAATGAATTTTAAACAATCAACATTATTAGAAGAAATAACGAAGCCATTTACTAGTCATAGTTTTACATCTTCTCAATATTAACTATTAAATTATTTTTTTATCATAATTATTATTATATTTTACATAATTATTATTGTATTTTACATAATTATTATTGTATTTTACATAATTATTATTGTATTTTACATAATTATTATTGTATTTTACATAAATTTTTTTAAGACTTTTTCTATTTTATCTTGTTTTACTTTACCAAATGTAATAATTTGAACTTTATTAAACTCAAATAAGTCATTTGCACTTAATTTTAATTGTTCTTCTGTAATAGATTGTATTTTCTTTATTCTCATATCAATTGTTTCAAAAGGTTTATTATATAAAATTTTCGAAGAATAATATTCATTTTCATCTTCAATATCATCAAATGATGTTTTATATATATCGCAATAATTTTTTTTATTATTTTCAAGTTCAGTCTTATTCGTACCGTGTTTTTTAAATTTAACTAATTCTTTAAAGATATGTTCTAGACAATTTAATGTATCATCAGGCTCATTTTGGGTATAAATATTAAAATACCCTACTTCTTCATAATTAGTTATATCACAACTAATAGTATAGGCTAATCCTAGTTTTTCTCTAATTTCTACAAATAAACGACTACTCATATTACCACCTAAAATATTATGAAGTAATTTATAATAATAGTTGTTTGGGTCAAAATAGCCTTTGGTTTTAAATATAATATTAACATAATCTTGAGTTAATTTTTTAGAAATACATTTTACTGAATAATAGGGATTTTTATCTACAAAAGGAACTATATGTGATACTTTAGGTTTATTTAAATTCATTGGTATAGGTATTGAAATAGGTATGAAATTATTATGGGTTATTTTTTTTGATTTTTTTGTTTTTTTTATTTTTTTTGATTTTTTTTTTTTTTTTTTTTTAAAATTTTTTTTTTTTTTTTTTTTTTTTTTTTTTATTTTTTTTTATTTTTTTGTTTTTTTTGATTTATAATCAGTTGTTTTATGTGTTAGAGTATGATGTATATTATTATTTAGATTATTAATAAACATATCATTTGTGCTACATTTAGATTTAATAGGTTTAAAATAGTTATTTATTATTGTCATATATTTAGTATCATATTTACCACTAAAACTAATAAGTAAATTAGATGGTATATAATGTTTTTTATAATACTCTACAATTTCTTTTTTATTTATATTATTTAATGTATCTAGACTACCTATAATAGTATGTGCTAATGGATGACCTTTAAATATATATTCTTCAACAGTATCATTAACAACATTATCTATATCATCTAACCCGTCATTGTATTCTTGAATAATTACATTTCTTTCTGTAGTAATATCTTTTTGTCTCATAAAAGAATGATATACCATATCACTTGTAATATTACATATTAACTCTACATTTTCTTTAGTAGAAAGAAATTTATAATGATAAGCAGTAATATCTTTACTTGTATAAGCATTAAAAGAAATGCCGTTTGAATCAAATGTTTTAGATATATCTAGATAATTAGGAAATTTAGGAGAACCTTTAAATAACATATGTTCGATAAAATGACTAATACCATAGACAGCGGGAGTTTCATTTTTACTTCCTACTTTAAAATAAAAATATAATGATGCTGATTCTGTATCTTTTCTATTAGGCATAATTAATACCTTTGTTCCAGATTTATTTTTATATAATTTCATTTTAGTTTTATGATTTGATTTTTGTTTTTATGATTTGGCTTTTAGTTTTATAATTTGGCTTTTAGTTTTATGATTTGTCTTTTATTTATATTCTTAATTTCTATTAATTATTAATATTATTATTTTATAAAGTCGTGCTCGTCAATTATTATAATTATATAATCGTTGTTTAGTATAATAAGTATTTGATATAATTTTATAAATAAACTAAATAATAAATAGTAAATAATAAATAACAAATACTATAATGTCAAATAAACAAGATTATAGAACATCGTTTATACAATCACAACAAATAAATCAAAAACAACAACCCAATCAACCTCAACAATTACATCAACAACCTTATTTAAAACAATCTTCTACCAATTTAAATGCTCAATTAGAAAAAGTTAATACATATTCTAATACTGATTCAATACAACCAAAGTATTCTCTAGAGACACAACAAGATACAAAACAATATTTAAAAGCAGATAATACTAGATTAAATTATGATAATAAAAATATAAATTTACATAACACTAGATTTACTAGTGATATTATTAGTAATAATCAAATAAAACCAACGGGACAAAATGGACAAAATATTAAAAACGGTCAACATGGGCAAGCAAATAATAATCAAGTATCTCATTCAAATTCAAATTCACAATTTATAACTAAAGTAAGTGATAAAATATATACACATTTTAAAAATAAATATCCATCAACAATAGATGCTTCTGGATTTAATAAAAATACTATAACTACGATTATTAATCAATCTATTAAAAAAGCACCTTTAAATGAAAAATCGATTAATAAAATAATTGAAATCATTGACCATAAGTTTAAAATGACAATTAATAGTGATAATAGAAAAGGATCCCAATACAATACAAATTCATTTTCAATGGATGAAGAAAGTAAAATATCAGTTGATAAATATCTTGAAAATTATACAAACAAAGTCACAATTTTATCAGATAATGGTGTTAGTGGTGAAAAAGCATTAGAAGCGGATTTACCAAAAACAATGGCACCAATGAATGATACAATTAAAATAGAAAAACCTGAACCATTTAGTGAAGATTTTCCAATTAGAGATAGAGAAAAACAAACAGATATGTTAAATTCTGAAACACGTGAATATTGTTATTATGTTGTTATTAATTCTAATGATAGAAATATTGTAAAATCACCTAATCCTAATGAGTTTGTTATTGAATTTGCTCCTGCTCCTTCTGGAGATAGTCCTCAATCGGGTTATGTTGATAAAGCATTTCATAATATAAAAGCGTGTGAATTATTAAATGTTTCTATTTTAGATACAAGTGGTGAGGGTGATTCTAGTGTAGCAACACCTGCTAGTTTTCCTTATTTATTATTACAATTTGATGAATTACAAACTAATTATTATGGAACAAATTCAAATTTATCAAAGGCATTTGCTATTTTAACAGATTATACAAAAACAGGTAATTATAAATATTATAAATTATTAGGTGAAAGTTCAGAAAGTAATATTTATAAAGTGTATAATCCTAGAATAAATTTAACTAAATTAACTACACGATTATTATTACCTGACGGAACACCTTTTAATTTTGGAGCAACACATACAAATGATACATCTAATTCGTGTATTACATTTGGTTTAAGATTAACAACTATACAAAAAACATTATCAACTTCTTTTTTAAATAATGCTTAATTATTTATAAAATTAATATATATATTATATAAAATAAAAAATAAATAAAATGATTACTATAAATAATTCTTGTTAATTATCTCCTTTTATATTTATAATAAAT
>Ga0115556_1000395_pt1 | contig 28667 bp, 10 predicted proteins | sample COGITO_mtgs_1104_5_FD_87282 | JGI IMG/M metagenome (GOLD analysis project Ga0115556, IMG submission 87282) | Pelagic marine microbial communities from North Sea - COGITO_mtgs_110414 | ecosystem: Environmental > Aquatic > Marine > Epipelagic | place: Germany:Helgoland, sampling site Kabeltonne... | reverse complement strand
TGTTTGGAAAAAACGCCTCCTCCTCTCACGACTCGCGAAGAACTCGTCTGAATCGTCTGAATCATTGTTGTTTTTGTTGTTATTCTCGTGTTGCTCTCTTCTTCTTCTGGCAGATGGATGTTTAGCGCACGGAGTAGTTTCTCTCTAAACAATGTAAATCAATCAGGATATTAGATATGAGCGTTCGACGAGAGCCACGAAAAGAAACGTGTGAAAAAAATGACGTGGCAAACATTTAGGGTTTGAATGAAACTAGGGTTTAGAAAAGCCAGAGAAAAACAGAGAAGAAGGCCGCGGAAGAATCAGTCGGCATTCCCGCGCGAGAGATACATCTACTCGCGAGATATATCTAACGATCGTTCGAGAGAACCGCTGAGAGAACCGCTCGTTTGCCGAGAATATAAATATGGGTGGTGGTCGCAATGAAATCGCACTCGCCGTTATTGGGACGGCTTTGTTGATGACTTCTTCGTCCTCATCATCGATGGTCGAAGCCGCGCAACAAGGATCGGTCCAATCGTCATCGAATCAAACGCCGAGAAGAGCGGCGTTCGTACGAACGCCGATAACGAACCACCAACGCGCGCAATATCTGAGACGCGCGCAACAACAATCGACGGAACAGAAAAGATTGCAGCTCGAAAGAAACGCGAAACAGAAACTCGCGGCGACTGAAAAGGTGGAACGAATGCAAGCGGAAGCCAAAGGGAAACTGGGGTTGTCTTCGAAGAAGAAAGCAGCCGCGGCGGAAAAAGATGACGAAGAAGAAATGGTGCCGCTGAAAAAGTCTGCCGCTAAGAAGGAGGAGACCGATGGTATGACCACCACCACCAAAAGCACGACTTCTTCTTCCTCCTCCTCCCACGTCAAAGTGCACTCGCACGCGGCGCCGAAAGCGTCCGAACTCGAAGAAGCGGACGAATTCGAGTCGTTCAACCCGCTCGACTTGTTCGCCGCGTTGGAAGGCACGAAAAAGACACCGTTCGAGAAGCAAACGACCGCGAGTGGCGAAGTGGTTGAAAACGCGGTCTTGAACAAGAAAGACAAGCTCTCGTCCGTGTTTGCGACCATGCTCGGGTCGATGATGGAAGTTTCGAGAGGCGTGGACGAGTCGACCGGGACGACGGTGTCTTCGAACAACTCGTGCGTGAAGGCGACGAGAAACGTCGCCGTATCGTGCTTTAAAGAGTACAGCGCGATCAACGAAGACGTGAAAGCGGGTAAATTGTCCGCGGACGAGTCCACGGAAAAGATGGAATTGTTGCGAGAAACGTGCGCGGACAAATCGAGAGTGATCAACACGCAGTGCGTGAAGCCGATCGCGGAGATGTGCTCGAGCCAAGTGCAAGAGATCAAGAAGGAATGCGCCAAAGGCATCGTCGGCTCCGAGGAGTTGACGTTGAACAAGGCGTTGGATTCCGCATCTGCCGCAGCGCAACAGTGCGCTGCGCAAGCGTCTTCTTTGTTGAAGTCGTGCATGAAGCAATCGAAAACGCTCTCGCCGGATTTGAAGGAATTGGCGATGATTGACAGCAAAGCGGAAGAAAGAGCGAAGGAGATTAAAAAAGAAAAAGAGATTCAAGACAAAGTGAATGAATCCATGAAGGACTTGTCCTTCTCTTCCTCCTCTTCTACTTTGGCCCAGAAAGAAGAAGTCGTTACGATGCCGCAGCCGGGAGAACAAGTCGAAGTCGTCGCTGCGTCCAAGCCGGTGATTGTTGCTCGACACCACTCCTCCTCACTCTCGAAGATGAAATTACCGGTCGTTACAGAAGACGTTGAGGAAGTTGAACCGGCGGCTACGACTGTGTCGACGACGACGCCGACGGCTACCGTGCAGACGTTGAGCGTGCCGCAACCAGTTTTATCGACCGCCGCCGCCGACGCCACCGCCACCACCACCACCACCACCATCGAAGAACAACCAGAAGAAGAAGAAGAAGAAGAAGAAAAAGAACAACAACAGCAACCCGAAGAAACCGAAGAAGAACAAGCCGTCGACGAAGAAGCCGATTCCGGATGCGCGGGCGCCCTCTCCAAAGTCACCGCCGACTGCCAACTTTCGTACAAGCAAATCAACGACAAAGTCAAGTCTGGCGAAGTCGAAGAAGCTGCCGGTAAAGAACAAATCGCGGTAGCTGCGAGACAGTGCGTCGCGAAGACTATGTTGGCGACTTCCAACTGCGTGGACAAAGTCCAACGCCGTCGCTTGATGTCTTTGGCTAAGTAAGAGTGGCGTTCTCGAATACGCGCTGCGTGCACATTCACGCACACAACATCTTCTGTAAATGATACTATCGAACACAGCGTAAAAGTCGTTTTAATTTACTATTATAACCACACGTACCTGGTACCATATCTATATACTGCGTTTAACTTTTAACATTGCACTCGCGTAGTCTATTTTCGCCTCATAATACGAACACGAACTTCACCACATGGCAACGTAGAGAGAGAGAAAATGTCCTCCTTCTCCTCACCTTCTTCTTTGTCTTCTCTCCAATTTTGGTTCTTACCTGAGCTCAAACGTGCCTTCCCTCTCGCAGAGGATTGGTTGCTCGACGGATTATCTCAAACCTGCGTCGCGAGCAGGTCGGTTGAAGAAATGTGCGACGCCATGCGGAATTTTATGGGAGAAGAAGAGGCCGTCGCGGAAGCGCTGCGATTGAGCGAGATGCTCTTCGAAAAGAAGAAAGAGTATCAAGAAGAGGAGAAAAAGACGAACTCGCCGTCGTCGTCATCGTTTCGCGACGATGGTGAATTAAAGCTCAGAAAAGTGAAAGAAAAGACAAAAACGACGAGTGATGGTGATGGAGGGAAAGAGGAGGACCAAAAGAAAGGCGAAGCGAAAGCGTACAGGAAATACGACTCGATCGAGAAACCGTCGCGCACTAACGACCAAACGTCGTCGAAAGCAACACATTCGGTGGTAAGAGAACATCGTTCTATACTGGTGAAGATGTCGAAGAAAAAGAGCAGTAGCGCGGAGGACGTGGGGAAGCGGAAGGACCGGATGAAAAATCCAGGCGACGCTCTCGAGGTTGGCGATTTGCTCAAGCCGCGCGCCGCGAACTGTTTGCGATGCGGGAAGATTTTTCGATTCGATTTGGACGCGTCGGGGGCGGTCGCCGAAAACGACGCGAGGGTGTTTTTAGAGAGCTCGGGGAAGTGCACGTTTTGCGACGCGTTTGTGAATGTGAAGTTACGCGACGGTTTGGTTTGGAACGGCAGGATCGGGTACGCGACTGAACAAGAACAAGAGGAAGACACAGAAGGCGGGAAAGCGGCGGCGGAGAGATTAAAGGACCAGCTGGTATCGTTTGATCGTTCCGGAGCGAGTCGAACGAAGGTTGTGGACGACCAGTCGGAGTGGTACGATCACGGGGACGTGGACGCGGAAGCGTGGTTGGCAGAGGACGAGCGAAGAGCTCTGAAACACAAACGCGACGCGATGGATCAACAGCAAAGAGAGAGAGAGTTGGCGAAAAAGAGAACGTTCGGTATTGACATACTCGGACGCAAGACGATGATTTTGGACGAGGAGGAGTTGCAATTAATTCGCGAGCGAGACGAACGCGCGAAATTAGCGATGGAAAGCGCCGCGTTGAATTCAATGAGCGAGTTCGCGCAAGGCGGTGGAAGCGCGGTGGCTACCGCCGCGGAAACCGCCAGAGAGTTAGAGAGTAGACTAGTGAGAACCGAGCAACCGACGTCGGAGATTAAAGATTTAGCAGATGAACGAAAAGTGCGCGTGCCAAAGAACAAAACGCTCAATCTTGTCGCGACGTTTGTGAAATCGTTCAAGGACATTGCATCATCAAACGCCCCGCTGGAAGAGAAGGAGAAGCGTGCAAAGAAAAATGACAACGACGACGACGCGTTCAGCCGCCTCGAGGCGGACGCGCCGAGACGAGTTCTCGATATCAATCCGTTTGACCAAATAGCGCAAGAAGCCGCCGACGCCGGATTAGGATTCGTTTTATAGAAAGTCGTAGAGTGCTAGCTAGTATTTTTTAGAACAAGTATTCGGTAGTTTAAAGATTACAACGCACGAATGCACATTCAAACGCCAACATCATCAAACGTGTTGTTTGTTTCACTGCTCTTTTTTTTATTCGCGTAGTAGGCTTTGTACGCATCGTTTTCTGCGTTTTCGTTAAACGCGTCGAGCATGCGATTCCCTTGCTCGAAACGAACGCCTTGCTTCGAACGACGGGTGGTCTCTTCTTCTTCGCCTTCGATTTCGTCTTCTGGGACCAGTCCGCTAGTCCCCGCGAGAAACATCGAGAAGGTCATTTTGACAAAAATCGGCGAGAAGAGTTGAAACGAGGTGAACAAGCGATTGCCATCGCTACCCAAACCGGTGATTGGGTTGAACGTTTTCGAATCCGCCCATCTCGTGGCCACCGCAACGGAGGAATCAGATAGATTCTCGATGCAATGCCACCACCACGGTGGGTTCAAGAGGACGTCGCCGCGTTCGAGAACCGCGGAGTAACGAGGCACAACGCGCCACAACGGTTTATAGCGCTCGAGGAGCGTATTTGGATCTTTAATCGCGCAACTTTGGTAAATTGCGTTTCGATTGATTGCCGGGAACATGAACATCGTCCATCGCGGATCGACAAACGTCCACTTCTTCACGCCTTCGATTTGGAAGAAAAAGTTATACGCGTTGGCACAATGAAACGCGGTACCTGTACCGCCTCTGCCCGCGAAGAGTTGCAACGGTAAAGGACCAAGCGTCGGATGGTCGTTTGCGATTCTTTTATTCCCGGCGAGTTTCTCCAGTCTGTTCACTTGTAATTGCTTCGCCAACTCTGGATGCTCCAGAAATAACGATTCACAGTTGTGCAAATAGTTTGGAAACGTGTTCAAATCTTTCATTTTCCCTGGAACGTTATCACCGTCCTTCGTTTTCAGTTTCACCTCGTCCTCGCCGAAACGCGCGATCAAAGAATCCAACGTCCATTGGGTCGCCGCTGCCGTCTCTTTGGCGAAACCTTTCAACACAACCGGATGCGGCCGTTTCACAAAATCGTGAAAGAACTTTTCACAATCAAACCCTGATAAATGCGCGTCGTAAATTGTCGGTATTTCCTGCACGAACGCATCTGGCACGCTCTCGTTCGCCTTTATCAACTTTTCGTAACACTTATCCACGTATCGTCTTGGAATCTCCACATTGAAGACGCAATGCGCGAGCGAATACACCTTCAACTTGAACTCTTGCCATCGTAAAACCTTTGGATGAGCCTTTTTCTTCCCAGCATCTTTCGATTCGTACGCGCTTATTGGCAGTAAGCACGGGTACACCAACCCGAACCCGCTGAAAACGACGTCCAAGATTTTGAACAGCGAGAAGATAATCAGCGTCCAAAAAAACCGGTTCCCGTTGGCGATTCGGGTGAAGAATTTCGCTCCCGCTGAAGGTGAAGATGAAGAAGAAGACGCAGGAAAGGCAGACGGGGTTTCCATCGCTCCAAACACGCCTCGTCCGAAGCAGCAGCGCGTTCTTTAATGAGGAACATTTTTTTTTCTCAATCCCCTCGGATTTTTTCTTTCTCTCTCTCTCTCTCTTGGGAAAAAAATCATCTGCTCGAAGCAGCCGCATCGGTACTCGCCGCCGCCGCTCTCCTGTGTTTATACTCGAACGGATCTGTTCTTTCAACATCTCCTCGTCCTTTGTTGTTATACCTTCGGTCGTAATATTCCACCCCGCTCGCGGCCAATAAAGCGGATAAAGTTATCGCTTGCGAATACAAACGCGAGTGAATAACTTTCACGGAAGTTCGCGTTTTGGAGTTTTGCAACACGTGTTGCCAGAAAAAAGTGCCGGTCATGCACGTGAGCCAAAGACCGCCGACGCAAGCGAGCTTGTTCTGCTGGAACCAGGTTTTATTGTTATGCGTATTTTTGGAGGAGAGGTCATCGGATGAGGAGAAGGACATGACGTGTTTGCGCGTCAAAAGTGTGTCGAGAAGTACATCGAAGATTAGGGGAGAGGTTCTTAAAAATTCTTCTCGCGCTCGCTCGTCGGTATTACGAACACTATTATTATCTATACAAGTTCTCTCTATTCAACAACTAATCCTGAACGCCGAGCTGAATCTTCTTCTTAATCGCCAGCGAGCCTTTATACACCACCTTATCGACGATTCCGCTCACCGCGAAGACGCCGCCGACGCTGGCGCATACCTCGGCTAAAAATTTCCAAACGCTCGTCCTGTACTCGGCGATGTCGACTTTAATCGGCGATAAATCGTAAAAGAAAAACACGCCCGGCAAGTCACTGCTACCTCCTTGAATGGAAGCCGCGTCCACGGGTTTGAAATGGTCCACCACCGAGTATTGGTTCGTGCTGATATCTTTCTTGAACGGATTGAGATAGGTGTACGTCGTCGGGACGATTCTAAAAAAGTACTGGTACACGCCGGTTTCCGCGGGAAGTTTCAGCGTTCGTTTCGTACCATCCAAAGGGTCGACTTTCCCCGGGTACCCTTCTCCAAACGATAAGTGTCTCACCTCGTGCGAAAAGTTGAACTTCCCGTCCGGAAATGGCGATAAATCGTGCACGTGTTGTTCGCCTTGTTGAAACGACTTCCCCGGCGCGATGTGAAAATTGCCTTGCACTTTATTCACGTCCAAGAACCCTTTGAACTCGCACCCTTCCTCGTGCACGTTCCCTAACACCTCCGAAAACCCTTCCCGTTTACACTGCTCCATACTCGACGCGCCAGTAAACGCCCACCCGACTTCAATGTACGCCTCTCTCACCTCCTCGCACGTTTGACAACACCTTTGCTCTCGCCCTCGATTCGCTCCGCTCACGTCCGCGCCGTAACACGAACCGCAATACTTCGTTTTACCGTCTTCCATATATCTCGGAATCAACTCCTTCGCCGTTTTCTTTGTCTTATTCTTTCTTAAACTACTCGCAGTTTCCGTCTCGTTGCTGTCAAACGCTTTCTCGTTCACCACCTCTTCCTTCCCGTGTTCGTCGTTCAAGGCATCCGCCAACTTCACTCCGTACCGATCGTACCTTATTTTCCGCATCTCGTGATCCACCACGTCCAGGTGCGTTTCCCCGCTCACGTCCATCACGTCTAACCCTAAGCTTCCACAGCTTAAGTTTGGAAAGAACACGTCCACGTTAATTCGCATGGTTTCTCCTCTGCCGTTATCGACGTATAAATCGTGTTTCACGTGCGTTTTGAGGTACAGCTTCGTTTCCGCGAGAAGGAGCGAGACGGCGACGATATAGGTGACGACGGTGATTATCCCACCCCCGAACGAGCGCGAGTAGAAATCCACGTCGACGAATTTTGGAAACGCGTCGAATTTGCGCAGAAAGTCTTTCGCGTTCCTCGATTTCTGTTGTCCTCCGGGAGACTCCATCGTCGTCTCGTCTTCTTCGTCTTCTTCTTCTTTTCCAAAAGTGACGAATTTCCCCACAAATATCTCTCCCGAACACTTGCGCGAACACAAACGAGAGAGAGAGAGAAAGAGCGTCAGGGATGACGACGAGGACAGTAACACCGTCGAGGTCGTTGTTTTCTGAGAATGGTTTTAAAGGTGGGTCGATGCAGCGCTTCGCGCCCTCGTCTTCTTCTTCTTCTTCTTCGAGAAGAGGTCTCAAAAGATATCTCAAAATGCGTATCTCGAGTTGCGGGGAATCGTCTTCTTCTTCCTCCTCGGAAAGGACGATTCAGACGACGATTCCGACGACGACGAAGAAGACAAGGAGAGCGCGGAAGAAGGAGAACGACGGGGGAAGCAGAAGAAGCAGAAGAAGCAGAAGGACGCCCCGCGAAGACGACGAGGACGAGGTGATGATGATGATGCGAAAGGAGAGTAAAACCGAGGAACACCACAACCAACACCAACACCAACACCAACACAGACGAGAAGGCGGACGAGCGGCGGGAGAGATGAGTGCTGCGTTTTTGGGCGAGAAAGAAAAGAACTTGACGACGATGGGTTTAGACGATGATGGTTATCGATACAATCGACACCGGGACCGGTCGGAGAGGTTTGATTTGTCTTCCAAATTGACGGAGTTTTACCCGTCGTATCAATCGTTTCAACCTTTTGGGGAGGATCCGGAGAAGAACGCGCAAGAGAGCGAGAAGTGGTTGAGGATTGTGGAGAGAATAAACTCGCCGAAGAGCAAAGCGACGTTTACGTTATCGCTGTTAACGTTTGCGTACGTTCACTGCGCGGCGAGCGGGTTTTTAGTGTCCGCGTTGTTGCCGGCGATTGGCGGTGATTTAGAGTTGTCCGACGGGCAAGGCGCGTTATTGACGACTTTGTTCACGGTCGTGTATAGTTTATGTTTGCCGTTGATTGGTTTAGCGGCGGATAAGACGAACAGAAAGAATTTATTAGCCGCTGGAGCGGCAATTTGGACCGCTGGAACGGTTATGACTGCAAACGCAAACACGTTTACCGAGTTGGTGGTGGCGAGAATAGTCTTCGCCATCGGCAACGGGCCGCAGAATCCAATCGCGTTTTCGTTGTTGCCGGAACTGTTTCCGAGGAATAAAAACGCGGCGATGAGTTTGTACAACATGGGCGTTCATTTCGGTCGCGCGATATCGTTCGCGAGTGGGGCGATGGTTGCCGCGCCGCAAATGGCGACGGATTCGGTGTTCAATCCTGACTTGCCGATTACGATGCCGATAGAGTTTTTGAGCGATATCAAAAATCTTGGCTCGCATACGATTTTATACGTCACAGGTGACTCGGTCGTGTTATCCCCAAACGCAGGAACGGCGATGGAATCTGTCGGAGACGCGTTGATGGCGAATACTGGTTTGGGGTGGCGAGAATTGTTTGAAGCCGTAGCCATCCCGGGTTTCATCATAGCGCCGGCACTCTTTTTCATCGTGACTGATCCCGGAAGGAGTAAAGATGGATCGTCTCGCGCGGTGCGAAGGAAACAAAGACGTTCGCAGAAGCGAATGTCGGACGCGAAACGATTAATTCGTAAAGCGAGATTTTCGGGAGTGTTAAAAGACGAAATGACTGGGAAATCGAAAGAAAAACTCGTATCGGATTTGAACATCGTGTCTCTCGTCGCCTCGTACGACGAAGACGAAACGACGGACTTGATAATGCGAAAAGTGAAGGAGAAGGAAGAGGAAGCCGTTGCAAACGTAACTGCGTTAGTCATGCGCAAAGCCATCAAAGCGGATGAAATAGAGGACTTGTCCGATATCATCGAAAGTCGCGTAGACTACCAAATGAAGAAAGAAGGGGAGCAGGAGAAGAAAGAAGAATCCTTCTTCGATTCCGCGGTGAATAGATTTAAAAATCCGAACTTTCGCGCGCTGACGTTGGCGGCAACGTTAACCGATGTTGCGAGTTGGTCAATGATTGCATTCCAAGCGACTTTTTACCAACGAACGTACGGATTGGAAGCTTCGGAGTATAATCATCTCTTGGCGTTTGTCATTCCAGTCTCCGGCGCCATCGGAGGTTTGACGTCTGGGTATTTCTCCGATCGATTAAACGCGTTTCAGCGTAAACTTATGGTTGCTGGTGGCACCATATTGTGCGCGCCTTTAATCGCGGAATCGTTGGAGTCAAGCTCGTACCAACTTTCGATGACATACTTATTCTTTGGGTTTATGTTTTCTGAATTTTTTCGATCGCCGACGGCGGTGATGACGAGAGAACTCGACCCGGAAAACCCATCGGCGACAGTTGCTGCGCACCTGGCGGTGAGAAACTTAACCGCAGGCCTTGGACCGTTAGCCGTTGCGGCGTTGATTAGCAAAGGCGGTTTGGAAATTAAAGACGCGATGTTATTCGCGCCTGTGATGTACATCTTAGCCGGAGTCGCGTTCTGGTACGCCGATAGTTTAATCGAGAAAACGAAAGCAGAGAAACAAAAGCGTAAAAGCCTTCAAGCGGTCAGCAGATAAGTAGCTTATGTATTATTGTAGAAATTAGTAGTATTTATAGCCTTCTCTCTCATATCATTGAGTGAGTATTGTAATAAAACACATAGCCAAGCAGCAGCAGCAGCAGCAGGAGCAGCAGCAAGCTCTTTACGGGTACTAGAAATGTCAATACGCTAAAAATACAAATCACAAGAAAGTAACACATGACGCGTTCCGACCGATTAAGCGTTCAATGTCGGTGAACGCACCTCCTCCTTTTTCAAAACACCCAACGGCGATTTCGTGTTTTTAGTCGCCTTTGGCTCCGTCGCCTTCTTCTTCTGTTTCTTATTTGACGACAGAGGCAACGGTAACGGAGAATTTGGCGACGAAATACTCTTCGCTTTCTTCTTCTTGTTTGGCGAAGGCGTATTCGCCGCCGAAATCGCTTGCACAGACTCTCGCAAGTGCACGGCTAATTCATCGCTCTCGACACCTCCTTTCGATAGGTCGGTCTTGATTGGCGATAGTACGGGCGACGTTGGGACCGTCCGCACGTGATTCACGATCGCGGAGTGAATATGTGCCGCTGTTGTGGTCGTCGTCGTCGTCTCTGCCAAAATGTAATCGAACGAGGATAAATTCTGGCTACATCGAAACACGACTGCCGTTACGTTGTCTCTCGATCGTCGCTTGATGGAAACCGAAGTCAACGTTTCCGACGACGTGCGCTCGTTTCGAAGAGTCAAGTCTTTGTGCGGTGATCCCAGTCTACTATTTCGTCCATTCTTTGTCGCTACCTCGTTGTTGTTTAAACTCATTCTTCGTTTCCGTCGTTCTATCCGCGCGCGCTTGTCGTCCTCGATGGTTTTCGCGACCAACGAGCTCACGTCTTCCGTATTCATCACGTCCGTCACACCGTCCGTACACAAAACAACCGTCCCACAATGTTCAATCGGGAACTCGAAAATTTCCGGCACCGCTTCGACAAACTGTTTAATCCCGGCGTTGCCGAACGCTCGCGTCACGGCAAGAATGCCTTCCACGCGCGCCGAACCGTCTCTGGATTTCAAAATTTTCCCTCCAATATTATTAATCCTCGTTCGCTCATCTTCTCTCGCCGGGCGCTGGTCGGGCGTTTCGAAAAATACTTTGCTATTATTCTTTGCGTGATCGCTATTTGTCGTTTTCAATTGTTGTCGTTTTCGCGCCGGCGTTGTCGATCTTTGTTTCACTGGTGTCGACCGGTTGCTGTGCGACAACGACTGTCGCCGCGACGATGCTCTCGTAGGCGTGTTGTTATTATCCTTATTCTTTCCCCTCGCTCGCACATTTGCGTCGTTTTCGTCGTTCTCTCTTTCCTCTTCTTCTTCTTCTTCTTCTTCTTCTTCTAATCGAACTACGGTCGCTTTCGAATCTCCGACGTTCGCGAAATACACTTTCCCCCACGAACACACCACGGCGACAATCGCCGTCGACCCCGCCCCGGGGCTCCCCAACAACTTCCCCGACACCTGACTCCTCCGACACTTCCCCGGATTTTCCTTCACCGCCACCTCGTCCACCTCTCGAAACGCCTCCGCGATGGTCTCCTTCGGTTTCCTCTTCAATCGACCGACGTCTCTGGTAATCTTCTCCCCGAGCGTCTTCGCCAACAGTTCGCTCACTTGGCATCCGCCGTGGCCGTCGTACACGCCAAACACCGCCACGCGGTTACACTTCGATCGAACGACGTTCCATCGGTCTTCCATGTATTGCCGCTCGCCTTTCACCGAGGAGCAATCAAACACGCACGCGAATTGTTTACCATTCATCTGTTTTCTCTTTCCCAAAATCATCGCTTTTGACGATGATAACGATGCCCTTCTTTTCGTCGTTACATCTGCTTTGTCTTCTTTGTTGTTGTTGTCTTCTTCTTCTTTGTCTTCTTCTTCTTCTTCTTCGCGCTCACAAGAGCCGTTTAAAACAAAAGGGACTTTCGGCTCGCAGTTCACGCTGGACCCGAAATCTGCGCTTTCTCTCGCGAAACTTCCTCTTCTGTGTTGTTGCTGTTGTTGTTGTTTTTGTCCTCCTCCTACTCCGAACAGAACGCGGCCATTCAAAATCATCGCCTCTCACTTCTTCTTCGTCTTCTTCAGATTCTCTTCCTCGAGAAATCGCGTGTACCGTTCGTACTGCGCGTCTCTAAACTTTGTCTCGTAATAGTTTTGGACGTAAAAACCAACTCCGGCACCGACGAGCGTGAAAGAAACGAGCGCTTTTAACGACGTAGGGGGCGAGGACATTCAAATGATGATGATGATGATGATGTGTGTGTGTGTTGTGTGTTTGCGCGTGCGGAGAAGTCGTCTCGTGTGGAGAAATGGCGATCGTTTTGCTTCGTTTTGAATTCGAAAACTTGGGAAGGAAAAAGTGCTCAGATTTGAATACGTAAAGGCGTTCGCGGGCGGTGGTTTTATATACACGTTTAATCTCTTAATCTCTCTCTTAATCTCTCTCTTCTTTATTATTTCTTCATCATTTTGTCGTCTCTTTGCTTCACGAGCTGCTGGACTTCCTGGATCAACTTTTCGTGTTCGAGACACGGCGTTCCGTTCTCTCTACCGCGAACGCATACGTATCCGTTCAAGGAGTCGATTTCTAAAAGCGCGCCGGCGTCGAAATCTAACTTTGTGCTCGGGAAGTGCGCGCCGTACGTACGCAAACCGGAAAAAACGACGTCGTAGAAATTTTTGGGCATTTTATTGAATCCTTCTTTGTGTGATGGTTGTAACGCGGCGTACATTTCGTGGTACAAAACATCCATGCGCGTTCGCAAGTCTTTCGTATCCAACAACCCGTCGCAGTTGCAGTCGCCGACGATGGATAACAAGTTCGCCACGCAATTGATGAAGTATTTCCTCAACAGAGTGTACTCAAAATCCTCATCCGGTTGCGAGTTCGCGCCAATCGACGTCAACAGCGCGTGCACTCTCTTCGCCTCGTCCGTGTTCGGCATCGCCCACGGTTTCTCTTCGTTTTTCACTTTGATGGTAAACCTCTCGCCTTTCCCGTCTGACGCGTCGACAAAGTCGTAACTTTGCGGAATCACGCACGGTACGTACCCGTCTCCTAACCCCTTAAATATCGGCTCAACGATCCCGTTGTGCAACATGACGGCTATTTTTGGCGTCGGAATATTCGCTCGCGTCATTTCCTCCACCACTTTGTCAAACGCGTACGTTTTCACCGTCACGAAAACGTAATCAAATCGAAACTCTTCTTTTCCCTTCTTCTTCTCTCGCATCACCTTCTGGAACCTCTCGTCCTCGTACGACTCGATGTGCGAAATCTCGTGCTCTTCCACCAACTTCGCCACTATATCTCTCGTTTTATCACCACCAACTCGTTTCCGTCGTCCCGAGCCTTTCAGAAACACCTTCGCATTCTCCTCTCGCATTTCCCCGCCAGCGTCTTTCTGATTTTTGGCGAATTTCACCGCCAACCACGTCCCCAATCGCCCCGCGCCGACGATTAAAATCGAAACACCACTTTTACCACCACCACCACCAGTATCACCACCTCTCACAGATGCCATCGTCGTCGCGTTCAACGCGGCTTCAGAGGAGAAGCACACCGGGCAGAATCCAAACATAATTATATGTCTTGCAGAGAGATGTTTTCTCCCCAGACAGACCGAAACGAGAGAGAAAAAAGAAAGAAAATTCACCTACTTTTTTCAAACCCTAAATATGAAAAAGTCTCTCTCTCTCCGGATAAAAAAACTCGAACGAAAGAACTCGTCGAGTGTAATATCTTTCGTCACTGTTATTGTTACTAATGTCCTCGTTCTTTTACGCGGTCGTCCCCGAGGAGATTCAGGAGCGGCGAGATTTATGCGCGTTGATTCGCCTGTGTGGAGAAGGTGGTGGTGATGAAGCGTTGGATGATGCGTCAAATTCGTCGGAAAAGATGATGATTTCCTCTTTGCTCGAGAAGAAACCGTCGCTGGTTTCGATGGAGATGCACGGCGTGACGCCGTTACTCGCCGCAACTTTTGCGAATAATTTAAAACTGATGGATGTTTTGTGTCAATTTGCCGAACATCACGGCGAAGGTGGCGAAGGTTTCGTGGAGTACGAATCCATCGCGAACGACCAGACGGCACTGATCGCTGCGAGCGCGATGGGGTACGAAAAAGCGGTGAAAAAATTGTGCGAAGAATACAAAGCGGACGCGAATAGAATCACGAAAATCGGAGGGAGAACGGCGATGATGGCAGCGTGCGAAAACGATAAACCAGAGATTGTGGTTTTATTGAAGGAGAAGTTCGGGGCGGATGTGAATTTGGAGGTGCGGAAGAGTTCGCGCGTTCGAGACGACGACGACGACGAAGAAGAAGAAGAAGAACTTTTTTACTCGAACGCGACGTTACACGCGTGCGCGAATAACTCCGTGGCATCTATACACGCTTTGCATCATTGCGGTGCCAATTTGGATTTTGAAAACGAGAAAGAGCTGTTTCCTATTTTAGTAGCCAGTCAAAGCGGAGCGACGGAAGCGGTAGAGGCGTTGGTCGCGCTCGGCGCGGATGCCAACGCGTGGGGGATGACGACGGGCGTGTCGCCGCTATTGGTTGCGGTTATGGCGAAAGATGAAAAGACGGCGAAAGTTTTAGTCGAACAAGGAAAGGTGGATGTGAACGTGTGCGGTCCGTTAGGACGGACCATCTTTTGCGAATCCGCCGCGCGAGGCGACGTGGACGCGATGAAGTTATGTAGAAAACTCGGAGGACGATTGACGTTGGAAACGCACACCGGGAGGACGCCGTTACACGACGCTGCGGTTTTTAACAACGCAGAAGCATGCGCGTGGTTGTGCGAACGCGGTGCGAGAGTAGATAGGGAAAACGCGCTCGGCGAAACGGCCATGTCCGAAGCGGCGTTGCACGGCGCCGCAGACGCCATGCGGTTTTTGAAAGCCAAAGGCGGGTCGGTAGATTTTGAAACGAGCACGGGCGTGATGCCGATTTTAAACGCGAGTTTGAGCGAGCACACGACGAAGGCGTTGAAGTTCTTAGTCACGGAGTTGAAAGCAGATCCGAAGAAACGCAACAGATTTGGTGAAAGTTGTTTGACGGTCTGTTCGAGAGAAAACAACGTGAAGGGAATTAAAGCGTGCGTGGAAGTTTTCGATATGAACGTAAACGACGATAACGAAGGCACGGGCGAGTTACCGTTAGTTTCTGCAGCGAGAGGAGGTGCAATCGACGCCGTTTGGAAGTTGTGCGAGTTAGGTGCCGACGTGAATAAAATTGCCAAGAAAACAAATGATTTCGCGCTCGGCGTGGCGGCGAAAAACGCGTTTTGGCGCGTTTGCGCCGAGTTGTATAAGAAAGGCGCGGATGTGTTTTTAGAAAACGCTATTCACGAAACACCGTTACACTGCGCGGCATTGAGCGACGACGAAGATACGATTGCGTGTTTGCTCGGCCAGTGCGGTGCTGTGGTTGATCATCAAAACGAACTCGGAGAAACGGCGTTATATTTTGCCGCTCGAGGGAATAAAGTAAACGCTACGCTGGCATTGTTGTCGCACGGCGCTGCGGATGGCTTGACAACACATGAGTCTGCTTACACGCCTTTGATGATTGCTATTGAAAACAAAAATATCGAATGCGTGGAGGTTTTGCTAGAAGCTGGAGCGAGCGCTCTACAAGTAGACGCGACGAACGAAACGGCTGCGATGAAAGCCGCGAGAGCGCAGAATTGCGACGCGTTGCGAAGGATCATCGAAATTGTAGACACCGAATCCGATTTGCACAAGTATTTATCCATTGAATCTACGACTGGTGAAACAGCGTTAACTATAGCGGCCAAATTGAATTACGTGGATGTTGTAGAAGTTTTACTCGACGTCGATGCGACTTTGTTGACACAAGAAACGACCGCGACTTCGCAAACGGCGTTAGTAGCCGCCGTGGACGGAGACGCAGTTACGACGTTGGAGTTTTTCTTCTCTCGTCTGCTCACTGCGGGTGACGAGGGCGACGCCACGTTGAAGAAAATTGCAAAAGATATCGTCGACTACGAAAATAAAGTTGGACATACGGCGTTAATTAAAGCGTGTTTGCTCGGCCACCAGGATTGTGCGCGAGTTCTACTCGACGCAAACTTGTGCGATGTGAACCGAGAATCTCGAGTACCAGCTGGCGAGGCGAGCATCACGTTGACGCCACTTCTTGCCGCAATTGAAGGTAAAAACGCGCGTCCGATTGTATCCAGTTTGTTCGAGAAAGGATGCGATATCAATTATACGAACCGAGATGGGGTTACCGCTGTCATGCACGCAGCGAGTTTAGGCCGGACGCAAATCATCGTTTCCCTCGCCGGCTACGGCGGCGATGTGAATCAAGCGACGCTAAAGTCGATGAGCGAAGAAACTCGATCATCGAGTGTAGAAGAAGTAAAAGCGATCAAAATAGAAGAACCATCGACGAGTGAGCAGCGCTCAGTTTTGCCAAATGTTTCACGAAACTCAGCTTTAATCGCTGCTGTTTTGAGCAAAAGTTACGATATCGTTGAATCTCTGAACCGTTCGGTCGCCGAGCGCGACGTTGAAGTAAACAGCACAACTGCGCTCATTACCGCCGTTGAAAACGCAGTAGATGAAAAGATGGTCAAGTTACTCGTAACACTCGGTGAAGACCCGGCGTTTGAAACCAGCGATGGTCGCACGCCGTTATCCGTGGCTTTTATGAGTGGAAAGTATGACATTGCAAAGTTTTTGTTGAAGCAACAATCGAAAACGCGAGGAAAATTGAACATCGACTCGCAAAATCGTGACGGCTTGACAGTTCTGTCCATTCTCACTTTAGCTGGGAAGAACGATAGTATCAGAGCGATATGCGCGATGCCTTTCAGTGCTAATCCGAATCTTGTAGATAGAAATGGTCGAACGGCTTTGACCTTAGCGGCTCGATATGCGAACGAGGCTAGAGCTGGACCGTTTCCGTGCGTCTGGCGCAACGGCGATAAAACCCTTCGAGTTGACCCGAAAACGACGTTTGAAGCTCTCCTTTCAGCAGGCGCTAAGCTTGATCAAGAAACACCGTTACCGCACGCGTATAGCGTGATTCATGAAGCGGCAAAGTATTGCAAAGACAAAAATACGATTAGTATTCTGATCGAATTAGGCGCCGATCCGAACGCGATCGATAGCCTCGGGTTCACGCCGCTCATGAGGGCGGTAGAATTCGGGAATCTCGCCGCGTGTGAGGGGTTGTGCGAACATCCGAAGACGGAGAAAGATAAAGTTTTACCTAGAAAAGATGCGAGAAGAACGTCACAAGGAATGGAGTGCGCCGCATCGCACTCCGCTTTAACTTTAGCGGCTACGGTGGACGATCCGAACAACGTCGTCAAGAAATTGCTCGATCTCGGGTGCGATTACGAACGCGAAACACTCGATGGTGATATCGCCATTTACTTTGCCGCGAATGGTGGGAATTTAAGTGCCATTTGTGCGCTACTCGCCACTCAAACCATGGCCAAGAAAAGCTTACACGCTACGATTCTTTGTCGAATCGCGTCTGGAGATGCATCGGCGGCGGAGCCGTGTCGTACAATGCTCTCGTTCCCTAACACCGTCGATAGTGAAGTTGAGTGCCCAATTCAAAAGCAAACTGCGATTGTTTCTGCGTGTTTTAACGGTCACGAAGAGATCGTGCAGGCTTTAGTAGAATCTGGAGCGAGATTAGATAGTTTTGGGTCGAACGGCATTGTGCCAATCGTCGCGGCTATTCGCCGAAAGCGACATTCGCTCGTGAACTATCTCATTTCGAAAAAATGCGAGATTAACATGATACCTACTGCGTTTGAATCGCCTTTGAGAGCTGCCGTAAAAGGGGACGATAGCGTGTCTATAAACGCTTGTTTAAACGCAGGTGCAGATATTGAAGAGATTGATGCGGCTGGTTTATCGTTGCTTCAAGAGGCGGGTCGATTAGGTAATATTTTTGCGCTAAAAACGCTCATCGCTCGCGGCGCGGCGGTGAATAAGGAAACGCCTCTTGGCTCGGCGCTCATCGTCGCCTCGCTTGCAAAACAAATTGAATCTATCGAAGTGCTGAAATCTTTTGGAGCAAGATTAGACGCGGAGACGTCTAACGATGATGTAGTCCAAATAGTCGCGGCGACGGTGAACGATTCTGAACTTCTGCGGAAGCTGAATCAGCTCGGTGCGACGATGAACTTTGAAACCAGAGATGGGCGAACGCCCTTGAACGTCGCTTCGCGAGAAGGAAACGTCGATGCCATCACAACTGCTTTAGATTCCGGAGCGACCTTAGATTATGAAAATAGATTTGGTGAAACCGCTTTAGTGCTCGGTATTCACGCTGAGCGCGAGGAAACGTGCAAAATTTTGCTCGAGCGAGGAGCCAACATCAATTTTGAGAACACAAAAGGCGAGACCTTTTTAATGATGGCGGCTAAGGAGAACGACGTGAAAAAATGCGAACGATTGGTCAGCAAGGGCGCATTGATTGATAAAGTGTCTAATAAGCACGGATTCACCGCGCTCATGCGCGCAGCTGAATTTGGATCGGTCGATGCCGCAAGATTTTTAATCGACAAAGGGGCGAAGCTCTACGCCGAAGCGACGAAAGGGAGAAACGCGCTTTCTGTGGCGCTGGAAAAGGGCGAAGTTGAAATTTTAAAACTTCTCGCGCGCGCTGGCCACGAAATCGAAGCGGAAAACTCGCAGAGACTCACGCCGCTCTGCGTGGCATCTGCCATGGGTGATTTACGCGCAATGGCGTGTCTGTTAGACCTTGGCGCAATCGTCAATAAGGAATCTTCAGCCGGCGTGACACCGCTATGCGCCGCGAGTGAAAAGGGGCGTGTGGATGCTATTCACTTACTTTGCGATCGTGGTGCTGCTCTTGACTACGAATGTGAAGTGTCGGGCGTGACTGCGCTCATCATGGCTGCGAAGAACGGTCGTCCGGCAGCTATTAGGACACTCGTCGAGCGCGGCGCGAGTGTCGACTTGGAATCGTTCAAATTAGGAATGACTGCGCTCGGCGCAGCCGCTATATCTGGCGCATTTTCTTCCGTACACGCTTTGAACCAAGTTAACGTGAGCGTGAACTATGTCGGAGAATCGAACGGGAAAACTGCGCTCATACACGCAGCGGAATATGACGACCCGGAAGCCATCTCCGTGTTATTAGAAGTGAACTGCGCGATTGATTTTGTCTCTGGATTTGGTGCCAGTAACCGTCACTGCGCGCTGACTGCTGCGGCAAAAGTTGGCGCCTTGAAATCGCTTCAATTCCTTCTCAACAACAGTGCGAATTCATCCGTGGAACCAACGATTGGTCGAACTGCGCTCATTGAGGCTGTCGACAATAATCAACTAGAAGCGGTTGCGTTCTTGGCGACAGCTCTGAAAGAGAAAGATTACGAAACCTCCGCGCGATACACCGCTTTAGTTAAAGCCGCAATGAATGAAAATATAGAGGCAATCAAAGTGTTGAGAAAGTGTGGTGAAGACATGAACTATGAAACCTCCACTGGAGATACAGCTTTGATCGTTGCCTCTCGACTTGGGAACGTGGCGATGGTTGAAGAGCTTCTGGTACCTTCTGATGACGAAAGTTTATCTAACGAGGCCACTAAAACGGACGTCTGTCGAAGAGTGAGTGCCGTCGATTACGAGTCTGTTAGGAACGGCGAGACTGCGTTGATTGCGGCTACTTTGAATAATCACATAGACTGTATCAAATTTCTTCGTCGCGAAGGTGCCGTTTTCGACCGCTTCAACCACCGCGGATGCACCGCGCTTTTCACTTGCTGCGAATCGCAAGATACCACAGTCGAGGTTCTTGAGTCTCTCTTATCGAACGGTTGCAGTGCTGACGTTCGACGCAACGGTACTGAAGCGTCGCCTTTGTTCAGCGCCGCGGAAAGTGGGAGAAATGATTTTGTTTCCTTATTGATTCAACGAGGGGCGGATATCGAGCACGTCGACTCAAAGACTGGTTTGAATGCGCTCGCTGTTGCGATTCAAAACGACCGCATTTCCGTAGTCCAAACTTTAGTAGATGCAAACGTGAACGTAGGTTTTGAGTTACGCTCAGGGGAAACTGCTTTGACACTAGCCGTTCGTTTTGGACGCGCGACCATTTTAGAAATCTTAGTAAGCGCAAAGAGAAAGTGCGACGTGAACAAAGAAACGTCCACCGGCATAGTGCCCTTGCATTTAGCCGCATCGACGGGAAGATTCGAATGCGTAGACGTTCTCGCCAAAGCATACGAAGCTGATGTAAACTTTGAGTCGAAGATCTTCAAAGAAACGGCGTTGATTTGTGCCACCAAAAGCGGCAACTCGGAGATGTGTAGGCGACTCGTCGAATCTGCAGGCGCGGAAGTAGATTTTGTGACTAAATCAGACGGTCTTTCCGCACTCATGGTAGCCTGCTCCATCAACGAACCTGATGTTATTAGAACCTTAATTGATCTCGGGGCGGATCCAGAACTTGAAGATGAGATAGTTTCGAAGCAAACGGCGCTTCAAGCTTGCGTGAAAGCGAGTGCGATTGATAGCATTGTCGCCTTGATTGAGTGTGGCGCTGATCCAAACTTCGAAGCGTCTTCCACTGGATTCACGGCACTTCTCACTGCCGCGGAGTTGAACTTGCCGCGGTGCTGTAAAACACTCGTCGCACTCGGCGCCGATCCGAACTACGAGACGAAGGCTCGTGGTTTCACTGCGCTTACGATTGCGGCAGCCTCCGCTTCGCATGACGCCATTAAACGTTTGATTGCCTTGGGTGCATCGGTAAATAACGAAGACGCTAAGTACGGGCGCACGGCATTGATTTCTGCCGCTATTGGCATCGAAGACGATGAGTTATGTGCTGCGACGTGCGAGTTGCTTGTCCAAGAAAATGCACAAATCGATCTTGAGGCGAACTTCGCGATGTCGCCGGAGATGTCCAAAAGACCGCAAACTGCGCTCATGAGCGCAGCTGGAAGCGCAAAGTACAGAACGAGGGAATTAACTATGCGTAGACTCGTATTTCTTGGCGCAAAGCTCAACTTTGAAACCGTGGAAGGCGGCACTGCCGTACTCTTTGCTAGCCTCGAGAAGAATTTCGAAAACCTAGACATACTCGTCAAGGCTTTGGGTGCCGACGTCGACCTTGAGAACAAGTTCACGTTGACTCCGTTAATGTCGTGCTTAGAATACGATTTATACGAATCATGCGCGAAACTGTTAAAGCTTGGCGCAGATCCATTGAAGGAAAACCGCCTCGGACATCACGCCATGTCTGTCGCGGCGAAATGCGACTCGAGATCGTCAATCTTGTGCTTACAAAAGGATTTCAAGCTTGACGTAGATGTGCCGTCAAAGATGACAGGCGATCGACCGTTGGACGTGGCCGTGAACTTTGGCGCGAGAGATGCGACGAAGTTGTTACTTTCCTTGGGCGCCGACGTGAACGCGATAAATCCGATCACGCACGAGACGGCTTTGATGCACGCGGCAAAATCTGGTCAGCTCGGATGTTTAGGGCTCTTATTGCGTCAGCCACATTCTGCAAAAACTAAGCTCGTGAACGTAAACGGTGATACTGCGTTGACACTCGCTGCTACTCATGGTCGTTTAGATTGCGTGAACGCTCTGATTGAGAAGCTCGAAGAGGCCAACGAGGTCTTGCACGAAACGAAGAATGGGGACACGGCGTTGACGCTTGCAATTGAAAATGGTCACGAGAAGGTCGTTTCGAGTTTGTGCTTGGATGGCAAGGCGCGAATCGAGTACGAATCGAATTCGGGGAAGACTGCGTTGATCGCGGCGGTGTCTGCGGATCGCCCCGAAATGATTCGATTACTCGCATCACTTTCCTCGAAGCAAAAGAAACAAGGCAGTGCGAATGAAGCTTCTCTCGATTGCGTAGATTACGAAACGACGCGAAACGCACCGGAATTCGTCAAAGCATTGCATTATGCCTCTTTGATGCATCGTCGTAACGCGTGCATTGAAGCGCTCGTAGCTGTTGGTGCCAACGTGGACGGTGAACTATCGAGCGACTTCTCTGCTAAATATGGCAACTACACGCCGTTGATGTGCGCTGTGTTAACAGACAATGTCTTGGCAATATATCAGCTCACCAAACTGGGCGCCAGCATCAATCACGAAAATGCCGCGGGTTTATCGCCGTTGATGTTAGCGTGTGAAAATCGTAATGAAGGCGTATACTTTGCTTTGCTAAAAAAAGGAGCGAATCCTCGTTTTGAGACCCGCTTAGGTAAAAACGCACTCGTGGCGTCATTCGCGCCCGACAACAGCGAAATGTTAGAACTCATTTACCACTCGCTCGGTTCCGTGCGAGATGAAGAGTCCATCATTACCGGTGCTACACCTTTGATTCACGCGTTGAATTCTCCGTACTGCATGGAAGCGGTTCCGACACTCTTACGTCTCGGCGAAAACATTGAGCACGAGACACGAGACAGCCGCACGGCTCTCATCGCTGCTGCCTTATCCGGTGTCACTGATCGCGTCGCTTTATGCTTACGAAACGGTGCAAAAGCGAATCAAGAAACGCGTACAGGCGCAACTGCTATGTCTGCGGTGATTAAAAAGCTTGGTATGCCTATTCAAATGGCTACAGAGGAGTCCTACCAAGACGATATCAACGGCGAGAATGTCTTGAAATTTCTACTTACCAACGCCATCGATAAAGCGAACGTGAATCACGAGAACAAGAACGGTGTAACTCTGTCTATGTTTGCCGCGCGCGCATTTTCGAATAATCCTCGAGTTCTCGCGTTACTCCTCGATCACGGAGCGGACAAAAACGTCGAAAGTTCGAAAGGGTCGACGCTTTTGCTGGATGCGCTTCAGTTTGGCTGCGACGATGCGGTGGATTTGTTGATTGTCGAAGGTGTTGATGTAAATTACGAAACTCGCAAAAATACCGCGGAAGTGTTGACGCCATTAATTTTAGCCGCCAAGCGTGGTTCCGTATTTCAAATCGAGCAACTCTTAGCGGCTGGAGCTGACATTAATTACGAGACAAAGGCTGGAGAAACTGCGCTCATGGCGGCGGTTTCAGCATCACGAGCCGACCACGTGTCCGCGTTGATGTCCATCGGTAATGCAGATGCGAATTACGAAGTTAAACACGGAAAGACGAAAGGTGATACCGCTATTGTTCTAGCTGGTCGTTTAGGTCACAAGGATGTCATTCAGCGTTTGATTTCTTCTCACAACGTCGATCCGTCGCGAGGCTTGAGCGATAAGACGACGCCGCTTATCCGCGCGGTGGTTGATGAGGATGCCGACGCGGTGAAGCACATGCTTCTTGCCGGTGTCCCTATCAACGTCGAAAGCGCCGAAGGTTACACACCTCTCGTTGAAGCTGCGAAGAAGCCGTCTCGGATGCGCTGCTTGGAGGCTTTGTGTGACTTCGACGCGTCCATCGTCGATTTTGAAACGAGTCGAGGCTTTTCAGCTCTACACGAGGCGTGTAAAGTCGGTAACGAAGAAGCTGTACTCGCCATGTGCTTGAAATACGGTGCCAATTCGAACAGAGAGAGTGCTCGAGACGCGACAACACCGTTGATGACGGCTGCAGAATACGGCCAAGTTACCGTTGTGGAAACGTTAATCAAGAAGTGCTCTGCAGATGTCAATCGAGAAACAGTCGCATCGAAACACACGGTATTTACGCATTGCGCCTTCAGAGGTAAAACATCTGCATTTTCTGCGTTGGTTTCCAACGGTGCGCTCGTCGACAGAGAAACACAAGATGGACGCACTGCTATTTTGTACGCCATAGCGAGAGATGACGCGAAGACGGTCGAAGCGCTTGTGAAAGTTGCCGGCGCAGACGTCGAGTTTGATTCCTCCTTGGGCGTTACGCCACTCGCCGGCGCGGCGACGGCGAATAAACCGAAATGCGTCGAAATGTTGTTGAGTCTTGGCGCTAAGCCGTTGAAATCGTCCAGGTCGAACAAGGTTCCCGTTTTACAAGCCTGTTTGATGGGTTCGATTGAAGCTATGAAAGCTTTACCGTCCGGCGCGGGGTTTTGGGACTCAGATCCTCTCGGTAACGGCGAGACGCCGTTATTCTGTGCCGCGCAAAAAGGAAAAGATGTCGCAAAAGTTGCCATCGCGTGTGGAGCGACCATTTCGTACGAGCCAAAGAGTACGAAACGGACGGCACTCGCTATGGCTGGGACTATTACGAAACGATCGCGAGCTTTTGACGCCTTAGTCGCTTTGGGTGGCGTCGCGACGAGCGTTTGCGGAAGTGGCGAAACGGCTTTGGATGTTGCGTTTGCGAACAACTGCGATTGGTGCGCGCCAAATATTCTAGTCTACACGGCGAGTGCAAGCGACCCGAGCGGTGACGTCAATTACGTTTCAACGATGTCAAATGAGACGGGGTTGATGTACTGCTGCCGTCGCGGCCTAGTAGATGGTGCGAAAGCTTTAATCAAACTTCCCGGTATTGATGTGGACTACTCCGCGGCGAAAACTTCACACAGAACGGCGTTAATAGCGGCGTGCGATAGAGTTGAGAAGTCGTCTCTCGCGAACGTCGTCGGTGGTGACATCGAAAATGCCTTGCAAATAATCGATGTTCTCGTCAACGACGCGCGAGCGGACGTCGACTTTGAAACCGAAACCGGTAAAACAGCGCTCATCGTTGCCGCGATGAATAACAACGACAACATCATCCGCAAACTCGTCGACGTTGGCGCAAACGTGAATCGAGAAAACAAGTTTGGTATTTCTGCGTTTTCGGCGTCAATTGAAGCTTCTGCAGATGCCGCCGGCGCTTTACTCGTTGAACTCGGCGCCGACGCGCATGCCGGTGATAAGATCAGTCACGATACGCCGTTAATACGAGCCGTTCGTATTGGCGACGTCGACGCGGCGAACTACATCTTGGTGAAAACCAAGGCTGATCCGAACGTAGAAACGGAAGTCAGCGGCGAAATCGCATTACTCGTTGCGTGTAGAAATGTCGACGTATCCATGGTGGAACTGTTACTCAACTCAGGTGCCGATGCGAGCCAAAAAAGCTCCGTGACTCGTCTTTCACCTCTGGAAGCGCTGTGCACTTCGAGCTCTTCGACGGAGAAAGCTGACGACATGAAGAATATCGTAAACATGCTTCTCGCGACTGAAATTGTTGATCCAAGTGCCATCGATAAAGTGACGCTCGAAACACCGTTGATGGTTGCGGCCAAACATGGCGACGCACTTGGCGTCGAATGTCTCATCAAACACGCGAAAGTCGACGTGAACGACGAGCGCACCGGTCGCACGGCATTGATCAGAGCGTGCGGGTGTGGTGACGTCGCCGCGCCGGCTGTTGAAAAGCTTTTACAGTTGGGCGCGGACGCGACATTAGACGTGACGCTCGAAGAAGGGAAGACTACTCAAGTCGAGAAAATCGGTGACACCGCGGTACACTCCGCGGTTCGATCGAAATCTAACGCGAAGATTTTCATCGCGCTCGCTTCTCTCGGCCAAAACGTCCTCAACGTTGAATCTTCCGATCAAGACGGCTTGACGCCTTTACAACTCGCCGCGTCTTTGAATAGAAACGATGCCATGTCGCATCTCATCGCGGCCCATACAAAAGTCGACGCCGAATCTCGAATCAACGAGCACACGGCGCTGACGTATTGCGCGGACACGGACAACGCGACTGCCATGATACATTTGGTTAAAAAATGCGGCGCCTCGGTCGATAACGAAACTTCCGCACACGAGACGGCGTTGACGGTTGCGTTGAAATCTGAAAAATGGCGAAAAGTAACGGACGCGTTGATGAATAACCTCAACGCGAGCGCGACTTTGGAAACATCCGTTGGGGATTCCGCGGTTTCCGTCGCGTTCGACTCCGACGACGAAGATAAAATTTTAAAAGTCCTGCGCGACGGGAAAGTTGACGTGAACAAGTATCCGTTCACGACTGCGGGAGAGACCATGTTCGGCATGTGCGCCAGACGAAACTGCGCTCAAGCCATCTCGACGATTTCTAAATTCAAAGACACAGAATTTACGAACATTGACCTAAACTTAACTGATGCTACGTCTGGGAACACGGCGCTTTGCCTCGCCGCGGCTTTAGGCCACAGCGAGGTTGCGCGAGCCTTGATTCTCGACGCAGGCGCGGACGCTTCGTACGCTCCGAGTGAAAACGGCAAAGTCGATCCACTTTGCGACGCGTGCGCGGCGTGCCCAATTGACAAGTTACTCGCGACGATTAAAGTTTTGATTGAGATTGGTAAAGTAAACGGATCGTTGTCCAAAACTGAAGCCGGATGGACTCCGTTGATGCTCTTGGCGGATCGTCCAAACGATTTTGAAGGCGTGGACGAGAACGTCGCGAGCGCCATCATTGATTACTTGGTTGACCAAGGCCAGTGCGATCCGACGAAAGTGTTTGACGATAATGGCGCACCCAGCGGGTACCACGCGTTTTCTTGGAGTCAACTTCGAAAGAATCTCGTCGTTAGAGATGCGTTATCCAAATACTATCGCGAAGATGGCGGTACCGAAAGGAAAGAGAAGACCTCCGTCGGGGCGAAAAATAACGTCTCGGATATCACCGCTTTGCGTAATTTTTTCAACGCCATCGCGAAGGACGATTCCGAAACCGTCGATGGTTTATTGGCGGTAGGGACCGTTCGCGACGCGAGCGTTTCTTTAGTTCTCGACGACGACGACGGATCGAGTGAACGAGTGAAGGCTATTTTACACGCCGTTCGATCTGGAGCGAATAAGTCCATCAAAGTTTTGGCCAAGCACAAGTGCAATCTCGACGGAGACGGTGCGACGATTCCGATCGTCGAAGCGACGTTTCTAGGTAAACTCGACGTCGTCAAAACGTTGGCATCAGTTGGTGCGAACGTGGATTTGTGCTCAAAAACGCACGAAGGCGCGAACGCGTGCTCCATGGCTGCCTTAATCGATCGAGACGACATTTTGCGTCTCTTGTGCCAAGACTTCAAAGCAACTTTGAACGCTGCGAACTGCGAGAGTAGTTTCGACACGCGCACGTTTCAAACTTCTGCAGACCGATTACAATTATCACCGTTGATGTATGTCGCCACGCGCGATAAAGGTGCGGCCAGTCGTAGACACGCGTTGGAATGTCTCGTGAACAGAGGCGCCGCTGCCGATTTTGAAGCGCCGGAATCCGGCGAAACCGCGTGCACGCTCTTGGCGAGATTGAACAGACCGGAGGTCATATGCGAACTCGCCGTGGTTTCTAAAATCAACGCCAACCGTGAATCGACGTTGTTAGCCTTTACCCCGTTGATTGCAGCGGCGGAAAACAACTGCGAAGACGCCGTACGAATTATTTTGGAACACTTGAACGCGTCTCTCCATCTCGAAAACTCGCGAGGCGACACGGCGATTCTCGCCGCCTGCCGAAACGGATCCGTCGGAGCATTGAAAGTGTTGTTGGAACATGCCGCGCAAAAGTCAAGCGACGATATCTTTTCCGTCGACGATCGAGGCAAAATCTTACTCAACAACTCCTACGGCGTGCACCCGATCATCGCCGCCTCTATGGGCGCGAGCAAAACTTCCAAAAACGCCTTTGAAGGCGTCTTGGACGTCTTGAAACGTAACGAGAAAATATTCGCGTTCGACCCAAACTGCGAAGCGTTCAACGGGCAAACCGCGTTGACCACTCTATTCGTGGACAACCAACCTCAACCAGGCGACGATCACGCAATCAACGAACTGCGAAAGAAAGCTAAAGTGCTTCTCCGCTTCTCGGCCGACGCGTCTCACGAAAACGCATTCGGTAAAACCTCCCTCGACGTCGTCGTCGAAAACGACGACTTTGTCGGTGCCGACATCCTTCTCACCGACTTGCACGTGCAACCGAATCGAGAGAGCACGAAAACTGGATACACCGCCTTGATGCTCTGTTCAGAGTTTGCTTCTTTAAAATGTTGCGAAACGTTGTGCCGAAAAGGCGCAGACGTCGCCCAACTTTCCGTCATGCTCGAATGCGACGCCATGGATATCGCGCACCACAGAAAACACGCGGAGGTTAAGCAGTGTTTACTCGGATTTGGCGCCGTTCCAATCGCAGATGATGATTAATAGTGCACTACTACTACTACTACTACACTACTCTCTTTTGAACGCGCAAAGCCGCTCGAGAACACACGACATCAAAAAACAAACAACTTTCGCGAAAAAGAAAAGAGAGAAACATTCTTCCCACGAAAGAAAACACCAACTAACAAAATCAACAAAATCTCTCTCTCTCTCTCCATGTCGTTGGTCTCCTTCTCTCTTTCTGTGTCAAAAGCTTTTTTTTATCCAAAAATTTCGGCGAGAATGTGTTGAAACGTGGCAGCCAAAAAACAAAAAATTTCGCTCCTTTCCTCACATTCGTGCTTTCTCGTCTTGTGCGAGTTCCGAGACAGACGAGAGAACTCCTGCCTGGAAAGCTTACTCTTCTCGCGAGAAAGAACACTTTCTCCTTCATTAAAATCATGTTTGCCCCCGCGCGAATGATGATGCGCTCGAATGCTGCGCCGACCCACAGGACGACGCACAACCAGAACAAGACACACAATTTTCACCCGAAAAGGCTTCCTGCGTGTAAGGGGATCCGGAGGCAACGCCGATGTCGCGTGCCTCTCGTTGCGATGTCCATCCCGCAGCAAGGAGGAAACGCGCAACCACGTGAGTCTTATATATTGTTTTCTCTCTTTTTCTCTTTCTCGTGTATTCTTA
>Ga0115556_1000389_pt1 | contig 28816 bp, 17 predicted proteins | sample COGITO_mtgs_1104_5_FD_87282 | JGI IMG/M metagenome (GOLD analysis project Ga0115556, IMG submission 87282) | Pelagic marine microbial communities from North Sea - COGITO_mtgs_110414 | ecosystem: Environmental > Aquatic > Marine > Epipelagic | place: Germany:Helgoland, sampling site Kabeltonne... | reverse complement strand
CGCCGCGAAGGGGGAGTATGAGATGGTCGGGAATTACAAGATTTTGCAGGAGGGGTTTAAGAAGATGAAGGTTAGAAGGTACATTGATGTCGACAAGGTGAGTGAACGAGCGTTGTGAAAGATTTGAGTTATCAAAGATTTGAGTTATCAAAGATTTGAGTTGTGAAAGTTTGGAGTGTTCATTTTCCTTTCATGTTCGAAACGTACCCTAAACCCTCTCTTTTCCTTTTCCTTTTCCTTTCCCATTCTTTGTGCTCCCTTCCCCTCTATCTCTATCTCTATCCATAATATATATCCTCTCTTTCTATCCCATATCCCATCCCAAAAACAATTCCAACTCGCAAAAAACTCAACGGTAATTCTAATTTGCAGCTCGTCCGCGCGAAGTACCAAGACAACCTCGAGTTCATGCAGTGGTTCAAGGCGTTCTTCGACCAGCAGTGCGGCACTGGCCCTTACCCTCGCGAGGGGTACGACGCGTGCTCTGCCCGGGCCAAGTCCAAGGGGGGCAAGGTCGCCAACGACATCTTCAAGAAGAACGCCGCGCAGTTCAGCACCAAGCTTCTCCCGGGGGACAGGCCGGAGGGTGTGAATAGGAGCGGAGTCGACGATAAGAAGAATAGGGAGAGGAAGGTCTTGAAGGATAAGACGAGCGCGGAGAATAAGGTGGGGGAAGGGAAGAAGAAGGTCGGGGGTGGAACCACCGGGGGGAAGGCGCAGGCGCATACGCAAACGCAGGCTGGGACGATGAAGAGGACGGCGACGGCGCCGACCGGCGCCACGAGGCAGGCGCAGGCCGCCTCCTCTTCTTCCCATGAGGATAAAGGGCAGGCTGACGCCCGGTACCAGCGGCTGACGGAGAAGATGCGGGACCTGCGGGAGACGACCCGGGGGATCGAGAAGGAGAGGAACTTCTACTTCGACAAGCTCAGGAGGATCGAGGAGGAGCTGCAGGATTTTGACGAGGGGAACAAAGGGGGGGGGGCTGACAGCCTCGTCAAGACGCTCTTTGGGTTGTTGTATCAGACCAGCGACGAGAATGAGGGGGAGGCAGAGAATGCTTGTGTTGAGACCAACCAGCAGACTATGCACTCGGATGGGATCGCTGCGTGAAGGGAAGGGAAGGGAAGGGTAGAAAAAGGAAAGGAGTTGGGTGGGGGTGTTTTTGCTAGCCTGTATTTCGATTGATGAGGGGGAGGGGGTGTGAGTTATACTTCTTAATGTGCGAGTGTTGTTTTGGGAGTGTTTTTCTCCGAATGAGAAGAAAAATACCATTGAGAAAAAATGTGAGATCGGGGGGGGAGAACGAGAACGAGAGCGAGAGCGAGAACGAGAACGAGAACGAGAACGAGAACAAGGGGTGTACAAAACGGAACAAAACGTATATCGCTGGTACCTGGTAAAAATACTTTTTGCCTTGAAAAACTACTTCCAAAGAGAGTTAATAAAACCCATCCAACTACCTGACCCTTCTCCTCACCATCGTCATCCATCTATCCATCACATCACATCACATCACGTCAATTCACATCACATCACATCCCCTCAATGAATTCCCCGAACAAATCCTCCGTGACATACTGCATCCTCTCCTCTTCCCCCAAAAGTTTCGCCCAAATAAAGAAGGGCACGTGAATAACCTCCCACCCCTCATGACACAGCATCCTGTGCTTCAAAAACGTGGCCCCACTGACATCTCTGTACATGTTAAATTTCATGTTGGAGCTCTGTTTATCGATATTCCGATCACCGGTTGGTCCATCCGCCTCTGATTTCATACGTATCTCGTGCTCGTCGATGACGTTGATATAGTGCGCCGGACCGTCGACTTCTATTGCAATCTTCCTGCCAACATCGGCAATGTCCATGCTTAAAAAATTCCGACCGGGGTACTCGGAATCACCATTCGCTACAATGTACTCGGCGACGAAGTCGAACCCTGCCTTTGCGCAGGTCTGCGCGACGGCGTCCTGCATTTTCGACGTCGAGAGGCTCTGATTTCCGTAGTAGGACGCGAAATTCTTGGGGATCGTTAGATCGAAACCAGCCTCGTTCCGGACGCATAAATGGACCTGCATTGCGGCCATAATTGTCTGCTTGCTCATTGTTTTTTTAGACGGACTATCCGCCGCCGCCGAAGAAACGCCTTTCTTCGCCTCGTAGTCGGCCTCGTACCTCGAGGCCTCGTAGTCAGCTATATTTAGCCCCAATAACTCCCATGCGTTACGAAAAATTACCTCCGGGTAGAGCTCAAAGACGCAAAAGCTGAAGAGAATATTGATGAGTTCCTGTGTGGTGAAATGTCCCTGCTTTAATATGGTCGATGCGGTGATCTTCGATGCGATGTAAGGCACCGTAGCCTTGAACATTTCCCTCGCGATTGGCGACTGGTGATTTGTCGTGCTGTAGGACCACATGATGTTCATTATTTCCTGCGTGGAGAAGACAAGGGGGGCGCGAGTCGTGGGGAAGGTCATGGAGAATTCCGCCCTCCTTTCCTCCTCGTTGAACAAGTTCATCCTCCTCTTGATTTCCGCCGCGAAACTGTCGAAGACGCCCTTGTGCAGCATTCCGAAGACGCCATAGCTCCACAGAATATTGGAGAGATCTTGCGTGGTGAAACTCTTGAGGTCCTCGGTCAAAAATTTTCGGCTGATGGTCTGGAAAAAATTAAGCAAAAGCTTGTCGCCGTAGTCCATCAAGGCGAACTCGAAACTCCCAAGCTTGCCAGCACTGATCTCAGTGTTATCAATGCTGTCTCGAACAGTATCACTTCTATAATTTGGATCTTGCGTGGCAACCCTTACTAGCTTGGCGTAGGACCACACGATGTTGCTGGTGCTTTGGATCGAAAAGGACGTTATCCTCGCCGGCTCGTCCTCCAAAAGATATGCCGCGGTGCTCTTGAACAATTTAGGGTGACGGAATAGAGTTTTGCCGAACGACCAAATCACGTCCTTGAGTTCTTGATCCTTGAAGCTGTCCGGTCGCTTCATTAATTCTTCGGCGACGGCATCGTAAGCCTCGATAAATACATTTGAGCTCCCTTTATCATTGAACATGGTGTGGATGGTCGAGCAGATTTTCTCTTCGTCGGCGTCTAACATATTGATGCTTTGGTGCAGGCACCTCATGCTTGCAAGGCTCCAAATAATGTTGCTGCATTCCTGGGGTCTATAGTTGCACGCCGATTCTTTCGTGAGCTTTTGAGCAATTCTCTCAAAAATGTCAAGGTCTCCAAACTTCAAAGTGGCGAAGCTGCAAGAAAAAACAATAAACGGTTGAGTGCGCCGATGTTGAAAAAGAAGAAAAAATCACCTCCACTCCAGCTCACTCACTCACTCACTCACTCAATCGCTCGCTCACCTCCAGCTTATCACCGACATGTCCAAAGTGCTGAACTGGTCCGTTTTCTTTTTGAACTGACTGGCGATAGCGTTGAAGAGTTCGATCATACCCTCCCCCTCGTAGTTCAGCTTGGCAAAGCTCCAAGCCAGATTATTCATCTCCTGTGAGGTGAAACCACTCCGCCCTAGGGTCTGTGCCCTCGAGGTCGCAACGAGCTTACAAAAATCGTCGCACATTTTGGTGTCAGTTTCTTCCTCGTCACCTCCCATCGTATTCCACCCGACCGTCGCAAGAGACCAAACCATATTTGTAACCTCTTGAGGTTTAGCTTGTTGTACATTGAAAAGCCGCATCGCGACACGGAGAATGCGCCGAATATTATTATCCTCCAACTCGTCCTCCTCCCCACTCCCCCCTTCTTCCACTTCTCCCACTTCTCCCCCGTCCAACCCGAAACAATTCTCCCTCTCGTCGATGCGTTTTTTCCGCAGCTTCGCTATTCCCCAGCATATGTTCGACAGCTCTTGGGGTTTGAATTGGCTCGAAAAATTACCCTCTTCCAGCGATCTCGCAACAAAATGCAAGAAATCTTTCTGCTGAATGCTCCTATATTTGACGGCCGACAGTGCCCAAATCGAGTTGCTCAGCTCCTGAGGCTTTATGGCATTTCGCGTATTGCTTTCACTATTGTAATAATACAAGTCGCACGCGGTGAGCTTAGGCAATACAGCTTCCATGAATTTTTCGTCCAACCTTCCAACGGTGCTGTATGCCCACAGACAATTTGCAAGCTCTTGAGGATTCAAAAAATCCACGCGCTCCACGACAAGTGTACTCAATGCGTCTATTATGCTGCTGCCGAGCTCCCTCTGCGAGTGCATCCACCCGATCCCCTTTTTGTACTCCTCGTCGTGGGCCGCCTTAACCAGATCTCGCTTCAGCGCGGATGAAGGGGTCTCAAGATGCTCGATATCTGTCACACCCAGACTCTTTCGCAGGTTCCGCTGCACGGTTTGGCCATCCGCAAATTGCTCATTCTCGGCAAATGAAGAATGCCGCGTGCTGGTTATTTTCAGCTTTGCCAACCCCCACATCAACGAGGCCATATCGCGACTCCCAAATTTGTCATCGTCACGAGATAACTTTTCTCCAATGCAAGAAAGCAAGAGGGCAAATCTTGGATCAGATGAAACACTCGCAATCTTGTCAGAGGGCTGCACTCTCTCGTCCTTGTCCCAATACGAAGCCATCTTAGCGATGCGGTGAAGCATCGTGCAGTAGTTCACATGATTGAAAGGCGAGTCAGCAGTTATCCCACCTTTCGCCATGAAAAATTCCAGCACATTCTCGCTTTTCGGCAATCGCATGATCTCTTGGTTCAATTTCTTCCATTTCTGAAAAGAGGAGGAATTCCTATTGCCACGCTTGGCAACAGCGTCTGATGATTGCTTCTTTGCTTGCAGACATATTTGACACTTCGGCCATCGCAAGGATGATATTGGAAGGTCCCATTGAAATGATTCTGCAAGCGGCGGTTCTAAGATCGATATGGTTGCGACAAGGAGAAATAGTAATAGGCAATAAGATGGCATCGCGCCGCCTCTAGAGGAGGAAAAAAGGAAGGGGAAGAGGGGTAAGGTTTGTGTTTGGAGGTGATGACCACAATGTTTTCCAAAAAAGACTTGTCGATCGAATAGACACGGCTTGTATATGACCACGGGGGAGAACAGAAATAAAAAAAATACCACGGAATTTCGATTAAAATGGGTTAATGTCGAAAAGATGACATAAAAATTTCACCTGTTAAATGCAGGATATTTAACGCCAAAATGAACACCCGAGTTTCTCTATTATCGCTTTTCCTTATCCTTTCTGTTGCCACTGCCTTCCGCGTATAACCTAGGCCGAATTCGTATGTATCCTCCAAGGGAATCTCGAAGGGATCGATGACATCATCACCGTGTTCTATCAAGAAAACAAAACCGTCGCCGATTGCCCCCTCGCTTCTCCTCCCTGCCCTCGCTCTGATGGTTCCTTCCCCTGTGCTCGCGGCTGGTCCCGACTGGGGGATATTTGAAGGACGCACTGGTTCGCTACTTCACCCGATCACTATGGCTTCTATGCTTCTCCTGTCTTTGTCCACTGGGTGGAAAGGCTTAATGTGGCGTAGACAGAGGGAGCTTGGGACGGAAATATCTGCCCTTAAAAAGCAGATTCCCGCAGTTCCCGATGGGGAAGATATGCCGGCATCCTCCCTCACGATACAAAAGCAAATTGATGAATTGACAGCCACGAGAAAAGAACTCGTATCTCAGGACAACAGGCAGAAACACTACGAATCGGGCGTGCTCTTAGCAGCGATTGGAACCGCCTTTGCTATAGAGGGCCCATTGAATACCTACGCGCGAGCTGGTAAATTGTTTCCCGGGCCTCACTTGTACGCCGGCGCTGGTTTGGTTGTCCTGTGGGCCGCGGCTGCTGCTTGCGTTCCTTCGATGCAGAAAGGTAGCGACACTGCTAGATCTTTGCACATAGGCTTGAACGGTGTGGGCGTCGGACTCTTTGGGTGGCAGGTTGTTAGCGGCTGGCCGATTCTTATGAAGGTCATTGAGAAAACCAGTTGGCCTTAGGCCCTTCGGCCCTTCGGCCCTTCTGCCCTTGGTTTGCTTTATTGCGAAGTGCCCGCATTGAGCACGCATGTATACATCGTAAATTTTGAAAAAATGTTTCCTTGCATAGCAGTATGTAGCATACATTTAATCTTAAACACTATTATTAATCTCAGTTCACATTTCATCAGTTGGATCGATGAAATCTTCGAATCCTGCCAGTTCATCTTCTCCTTCCTTCTTCTCCTTCTTCTTGCCCTTCTCGTGTTTATGGTGCTTCGAATATTGTACTCCTTTCCAGCCCTGCCCGTAATTGTCGTGGGAAAGGGTGTAGTTATTATCCTTTGGCAGCATACTCCCCAGTCCGTTGATTCTTTTGTTCAGGTTGAAGCTTCTGTTGGGGTCCTTGATGAGGTTTTTGGCCCTCTTCATTTGACGTTCATAATAGGAGGGAACATGCGCAATCGGAGGCTCGACTTCGAAGTCATCGTTGTCGTCGACATCAACGACGTAGTAGTCGTACCCGTCGTCGTTATCTCCTTCCCATCTAGCCTCCTTCTTCTCCTCATCAAAAATTTTGTCAAAATAATCATCGTCGAAATAATCCTCAAACCTATTTGTTTCGTCCCCCTCTTGGCGAACATCCTGGCCAGCTTCCCTCCTTTCGGTCTCGAATTCCTTTCCTGTTTTATTCAGATAAGATTGTCTGAGTTTTTCTCTTTCTTGGATCAGCTCTCCCAGCTTGTCTTTTTTCTTCTCAACCATTCTCTTCTCCTTCCGAATGTTTTCAAGAGCGGACTTTCTAAACTCTTCCCTCGCGCTCTTTTTCTTGTCAGAAAAAACGGAGGCAGTAGGGGGGTTATCCTTTAAAGACCCTCTTGTCGTCTTGTTCGCGATTTCGGGCAGTTTAAGTCCTCCTTCACTTCTCTCCTTCAAGAAACTTAAATCTGCTCTATTTTCTGCCTCGTCGATGACATAGGAGGGAGGCAATGGTAATAGAGCTCGCCCCTTGGCAGCCCTCTTCCTTGCAGCCAGTTTCGCCATGCTTGTGGTGGTCTTGAAGAGGCTGCTCTTGTTCGCGAAAGCTAGGCTGTTGTTGGTCGCTTCTGAAAAGCCTGTGAAGCCCTCTTCACCCTCACCCCCCTCACAAATCTCATCGTCTATCCCTCCAACCTTGGCCATGCTCAAATTGGCTATAAAGTCCAGGTCGTTCATGGTCCCGCCCTTGCCTTCCTCGGCATTCTTTGCGTGCTGTTCTTTCAACATTTTCGTCATTTGCTTCTGGCTCTCGGCGTGACGCTCCGCGGCGCATCGCACTGTCCCCACAAGTGCCTTGAAGCTGTTCGAATCGAGAGGAAAGTTTTTCCCCCTGTTGTTTTCTCCGCCTTCTCCCCGGATGACGCTGGCAAAGTATTCAGCCCCAAAGTCGTTCTCAAGTTGGATTTGTCGTCTGGCGACGGCGATCAGATTGGCGTAGTATTTCATGACTGCCGGTGAGTTTTCGATGTTAGGCATCAAACTTTTACCCTCACTGACCATCTCTTCGCCGCTCTCCTGCATTCTCCAGCCCTCATCCTCCAATTCGTCAGCCTTTTTCCACCCTGCTTGCAGCTTCAGCTTGTAGTCCTTCTCTTTTTTCCTATCCGCCGGAGAAAGCATCCCCGTGACTGGCCAGGGGCGCTCCATTACGGCATCTTTATCGACCTTGTTACGCAGAAAACCCGCTTTGTTGACCAGTTTAATACCGGTCATTTTGATTTCTTCGCCGTCGTAGATGAGTTTTTCAGCCTCCCCGCTGCTAAAACTGTTTTCGAGTCGGAATGCAGCCGCCTCAAAGAACCAATTGGTCAAGCCTTGTACAATTTGGAATCTGGCTAGGGTGGAGAGCTTCCAATCCATCGCAACACTTCTGCTCGTCCACAAATGGCGGGCAAACCTTTCGCTTCGTTCCAGTGCGCTCTCTATATCACTGCGGCGCATTCGAACGATACTTGCGAACTCCTTTCCGGGGTCGATCTTCGAGATATCCCCTTGCTGCTCGCCGTTGTTTCCTTGTTCCTTTTCTGCAATTGATAACGACTGACCATCACAGTCACTTTCATCTGTACCTGCTGTAACCGTAGGCGCCACTGAAGTTGACTTCAATAAGCCGGAATTCTGTCGCCTTCTCGTTGTGTTATTCTCGCCGTCCTCCGAATCATCGTTCACGTTTTCGTCAGCATCGTCGTCCAGCCAGTAGTAGCTGAACACAAATTGCTTAATGATCACGCGATTAATTATGCCTAACCCCATTATCCTTGTCTTGCTTTCCCACCCATGAAAGCCAACGATATATTTGTCCTCAGGATAGAGGACGTTATCTATGTCGCTGTCGCTTGCGCACAATTTGGTCGTATGAGGAGTGGCGCTTATCTGTTCCAGGGCAGACAGGGAGGGGTGAAAGAGGTTAGTTTTTTGTTTGGTTCGTTAGATTATCGGTATCTGCACCATCACATCAAGGGCAACAAATGCGTACTCACCTTCTTGCCAATCCACTTGCTCGCACGTCCGCTGCTGGTATGGAATTTGATTCGCTCCAAAACGCTGCCGAAACTTATTTCTACTGCGACCAGCTGCTCCTCACTCTTCAAAACAAACGTTTCTCGAATTCCTATGCTGTAGCAGCCGTACTTTCCCAGTTCTCTCTCTTTATCCTCGGCCTTGGCAATGCTGGTCAGCCCAACGACTCCTTGTCCCTGTTTCATGATGACGCAGACCTCTCCAATCCCGAAACCGCTGGGAATTTGCTTGTCCTGAAACCTCTTCAGGCCGCTCGTGCTACCGCCGCCACCGACGTTCTTGCCGGTATTCTGCGTCTCGCCCCCCCTCGAAGTTCCGCGGCTAGCAACACTTCGTGCCGTGCCAGGCTTGGTAACGGTCACACTGCCGCTTCCAATGCTGGCCACGCTCCCGCCCCCCCCCCCACCACCACCAACCATGCTGCCACCACTTACTTGTTTTCCTTTCCCCACAAATTGTAACGAGCAAACGTCGGCGTACTCCAACTTGCCACGCATCTCGAACGCCTCAATCAACATCCTCTCCTCTAGTTTGATCCTCTTGTAAACATCCTTCCTCAAGCCGTGGATGAACTTTTTGAAACTAGGGGCCTTGTGGGCTTCGACGATGACTTCCTTCTTCCTCTTCTTGTTCTCAACCAAAATATGTGAGCTAATCTTTCCTCTCCAAGTAGTTATGAGCCGGCTACGGATGCACTCCAAATCAGCATTACACCTGCCCTCCAAGAAGGGCACATTTGCCCATCGTCGCTCAAAACTATTGCATATCTTCACTCCCGTCTTCCAGAACGAGAAAACCCTCCTAGCGAACCGATAGTTATATCTCTTTAAGCTCAGCTCGCTTATCTTGCGCATGGTGGCCTTCTTGTTAACATATTTAGCCCATCTGTAGAATAAGGCGTCTCTGGTAGTGGTCACGACGTTCAAGGTCTGGTAGGGATAACAATTACCGAACAACTTGCTTTCCACCAAAAACTTGTCGTATAAGACAAGGCGACGGCGACGCCTCGTGCACTCCTGGCTGATCCCTACGCTGCGGAGCACGTACATCTTCTGAAGATACCTTAGCCACTTGTTGAAGACTTTCCACTTGTCCTTCAAGCTCTTGTAGACTACCATCCCCCTTTCAACGTACCGATATCGTGCGCATAGCCGCAGCCAGTTTCGGATCTTCTGGCGATTGTGCAGGTGTTCCATTTTCTTGAAATTTATCAGCAGTCGAATGCGTCGAAAGTAGCGCCATTTGATGTTGACGGAGTTGAATTTCTCCACCTCCTCTCTTATTTTGACAATAGTGGCGAAAAGCTTCCTCGCGGCGTGAACTTGAAATTCACTGACATACTTCTGGGCCACCTCATCCGCATCGAATGTCAAGGCTTTCTGAAATTCCAAAAACCTGCTTAGAGTCTTTGATTTCTGTTCTTGAATCGTTACTCTGTTGTTTTGGCTCACGTTCCAAAGGTCAATCTCCTCTGTCTTGTTTTGGACGTAGGTCTTTAGTCCGCTGCAACGTTCGAAAGTTTTTTCCATCTGAGCTAGGCGCACTGCCCTATCGGCATTGAGTTTTTCTGCGGTCGAAATCGCAACGGTCGGCGAGCCGTCGTTCTCTTTGCTGTTGTTAATGCTACTTCCGCCGATGTTACTTTCATTTCCGGTGTTCAGTACACTGCTCGCCGCCGTGCTGTCGTCACCAGTCTCTGAGTAAGGTACCTCGTTGTCCCCCTCCTCTTCGTCAGCACCGCCGAAGATGCCGTCCAGTCCACCACGTTTCTTTCCTTTTTTCTTCTTGCCGTCATTAAATATCATGTTCTTCTTGGCGATACCTTCAAGACAAATGTCCTTAAATTTGTTGAAATAGATTCTTCTAAACACATTCTTGGCGCGGTTGATTGCGTACCGTCCCTTCTTCTGAATGATGACGTGGTCATATAGATTCTGAATTGCAGCGGGGCCGCTGCGATAATACATCATGTAGCAGATCTTCATCTGCCGGGCATCTTTCACCTTGAAGCGTTCGTATGTGCCATGGCAAATCTCTTGGACGTCCGGGGGGAGAGATGCTCCCCAGATCAGATCAGTTAGTGCAGGAAACTCTTCTGTTCGCGGTTTGCTGCGCGTGCCGCCGTATTTGACGAATTGATAAATGTCGCCAACGGGGGCAACATAGTCCTTGTTGTCAGCTGTCAGAGTCGACGTACCAGCAATAATGTGGTCTTCAATGAGGGACGATTGCCGAGCGCGAGAGATGACATTGGCTGGTGCCGTCCCCATGTGCACAATTTTTCGAGTGGGAGTATGCGGGGAACTTTTGGGGGAAGAGGAACTTTTCCCTCGTTTCGAGTTTCTTGAATTTTTAGCGGCGGTTTTTGTTTTCCTTCTTCCACCGCCGCCGCTGCTGCTGGCAATGTCAGAGTCCGCCGACAAGTTGTTGTGGGTGTGTTCCACAACAACGCGTGGCTGGTTCGCTAGCTGAAGCCTCTCTTCTTTCAATTTGACAGCGTGGTTTCGCCTGTCCTCGTTATCCTTCGCATAGTCGCGAAAGTAGCGCTGCGTCCGGCGACGCATTTCCTTGTTGCAAAATGCGAAATATCTCCACACCTGTGCGTGGACATAGAGCATCTCGAACTCTTTTTCCTTCCGCATCCTGTATCCTCGCCGGTCCCAGTTCACTCGAATCCCTGCGCGCCTCTGCGCGTAACGGTGCCACCTTCTCGCAATCAGTGCCAGTAATTTATGCTGAAGTTTGACTGCCATCTGGAATGACTTTTTACTCTTCCCGCTCTCGCTTAGAGAATACCTTTTCCAAGCGCCAAAGTGCTTCATCACGAAGTAAGTCGCGTAGACACGTTTGAGCATCTTCGCTTTCTTTCTTGCCATGACCCGCTTTGCCGCCCACCTCCTCCAAACGTAGTACGGCCAGAAGCACGCCGTAAAGACCATTTGAGCATTTTTTATCTTTCGAACGAGCTTGCGCCACTCGCGGTACGGGCGCGCACAGTATCGCCTCACGGCCACTAAATGAAGCGCCCATGTGCCCCAAGTAGTGAACATTAGCTGTTTCAAAGCGCGTTCCTTCCCCTTCCACATCTTCATCGCCTTTTGGATACCGCGACGCTTCTTTATTCCTCGAAAGGCGGCCTGAGTCCGCACCGCCAAGTATTCGAGAATGACCTCGGTGGCTTCCTTTGGGCGCAAGCCATCCATCCCGCGTGCGTTCTGAATGCAGTTTACCATGCATTCTCGGATTGGGTTAATATAGACGTGCGGAACGAGACCGCCGTTCCTTGCGATGGCGTCGCTGATCTTTTTCCTACACGTTGAGGTTTGGACGTCAGGGGGTTCCATTCCCGCAGAAAGTATGTGAAATAAGGAACGACGTTGCTGCTCTGATATACGCTCGCCCCAGCCGCTTTTGAATTTGCTCGCAGCATAAGTGGGGTCCTCGTTCCGCTGATTCCGTATCTTCTCCACCAAGTCATTGGAAACCTCGAAGTAAGATCGCTCCCACGCATCGTTCACCTCGGCAATTGCCTTGCTCTTGGCAATCTCCATCTGCTTCTCGTACTGTTTTTTCAGTTTCATGTCTTTCATCTGCTTTTCCCTCTCCTCCCGAATTTGCTTTGCCCGGACCTCGTCCCACTCCGCCTTCTCCTCAGCTGATGGGTAAACATTGGTCATGAAAACTTTATAGGAAACGAGAGGGTCGTCTTTGGCTGAGAGTGGGATCTTGTCTTTGCCGAAGATATATTCGTGGACAGCCTCGGCCTGGATTTCGTCTATAGGAGGGTTGGTGTCCGGTCCGATAGCAAAGGCTAGCAATTTGACGACCTCGACCTTGGTGCACTTAGTGTCTGGACCTCTCAAAACTTTGAGGAGCGCACTTGACTTGAGGTCCACCCCAGTTGGCTCCTTCAGCACCACACCTTTCAGATTCATGGTAAGACGCCTCTGGCGTTTCTTCTCTGCCGCTGCGTCGATTTGAAACGCTCCCAAAATAGAGTCCCACTGGAAGTAAATCTTTTTCCTCGTCGCCTTCAAAGCAAGCTCAAGTAGCTTCCCCAGTTCAGCGCGTGTCTGCTGCTTGGGAGGTCTGACCTTCAACGCAGCGATCGCCTTCGCGTAAATAAAAGCCCGCCTCCAGAGCTTCTTCACCTTCTCTCGCCCTAGAGGACGCCGCTTCTTCGCGTCGTCATCCCAGGGCCACTTGTCCCCGTACTTTTTGTACAGATCCCAAGCCTGCTTAGCCTGTTCCTTCCGCAACTCATCCATTCTGTCCCGAGTTGCCAGGGGATAAACGCCGTACCGGTTTTGCAATCTTTCTTGGTGTTTCTTGGGAAAATAGGGCGCAAAATGGCCCTTGAAAGTCTCGCTGTTTTGCGTCTGCCGGAGGTACTTGCGGTGTTCGTCATGAGCCTTAACCAAATCGCCAGTGAGGGCTAATTTAGCCGTGATATCGTTCGGATGGAACGACATTTGTAAGCTTCGGGGTTGCGGGTTCAGGTAGGTTGTTGGCGTCCAAAGGGGTTGAAGAGGTCGAGGAAGATTCGGAGCAGATGTATAAGGTAAGGGAGGTTCAGAGGTTGTCCAGAATGAAGCCGATGGAGGGCTTAGGTGAAGACCGTCAATTTTGTCGTCAGACTCTTCTCCTTGTTGCTGTCCTTGCCCGTCACTATTGACATCCGTATCAGTGGTAATTTTGCTGTCGATGCTAGCACTCCTTTCCTTGGTGGTAGCAGGCTTGTCAGCAGCACCAGCATCATTTTTCTCGTCTTTCTTCGCCTTAGCATCTCGATCAAAATTCTCGGGTTTCTCGGCAATTTTCTTTTCCGTGCTCAAGCAAGTTTCAGCTTTTATAGCGTAGTCGAGAACTGCCTCGGCGATCTCGTAGCGCTTCTTCTGCTTTTTGTCATCCTCCTTGACCTCATCATTGACTACAAGGAGAGGCGCTGGTGCAGGTATCATATGCATAGAAAGTTTCTCAGAGGCATTGTTTGTTCTATAGTTCACGCCCGCAGTACGAGATGCCATAGAGGAAGCCTTTGGCGGACGGAAGAAGCTAGTATTTTCCTCAGAGGTGGAAGGGAATTGGTACACAGGCCGGCTATTTTGAGATGGTATTTCCACGGGTTTATCCGAGTCAGGAGTGGCCCCGTCGTCGTCTTCCTCTTCACGTCTTTCGGATTCATTTGCTCGATAAGTAGGATACAAATGAGTGCTGTTGTGCTTCGCGAGAGCGTCATGAAGATGAATAGCAGAAACAACATTGTTGTAGTGCTCAGCATGGGCCCTATCATGTTCATTGAAGGTCGCATTGAAAAGAAGCTGCTTCAGCAAAATGTCCTTGTCGTGGAGAGGATGAGATTCGTTGGAGAGTTGAGATGCAAGATGGGGAGCATCAGAGCGAGGGAGACCAGGGGAGCTGTTGACGTCCGAAGACTGATGGACCATGTTGGTGAAAGGCAGGACTAAAGTTTTCGGTAATGCCTTTTAGAATGTGGTATTGTTGCGCTGGACATGTTAAAAAAATAATTATGGAAAGGATTATCCATTATATGAGTCAACCCTAACCCGGAAAATCAGCAACCTCCTTTTGCATTTGCTAGCAGTTGAAACAACCCCATGAGCATATATCTTCTTTTCTTCTTTTTCAACAGTCCTAATGGAAGATTGACGTAGTGAGGTAGTGAGCACCGTAGCCTGCCTTTACTTTATTCTGTTGATCCATGGATTCCCACAACCTCTTCGAAGTTGAGGGTCAGTCAACATCTGAATATTATCATGGTTTGAATTCCCCTATCCTTGGTAAGGATGGCGTCTGTCCCGTGCCTGAAAACGACCTCCCTTTTTCGTATTGCAGCTTGGATGCCAGTGGGAGGTCCTGTACTCCACTGGATGGATATTTTGAAAGGGAATCCTACTTCAATTTTGCTCACCTTGGGCAGATAGCTCGTGGGCCTGTAAATGGCATGGATGGGGCCACATTTGGCATTGTTGGCGCGGATGCCTACCAAAGCTATCCTGTGAAGTTTAACGAGGGAATCTGTAGTGTTGAAAATGCTGTGACGGAGTGTATCAACAAGGCTAGTGGCATCTGCCAGGCAGTTTTCAACACAACCAATCCTAATGTGAGGCAATCTTATCCCTTGACCCCTATGTGGCTCGGTATCTGTTTCACATTTGTTTTCATGATTTGCATTGCACTTTCGCTGGGCATATATATGTTGAATGCAAACCTCCATCACACAGGTACTAATCTGTCAATAAATGCCCGCCTTCGCTTCAAGTTTGACAGTATTGTTGCAATGATGATGAGGCAGGAATACGAGAGGCGTGCAATGCTGATGAACATGTACAACCTCTGCTTCTACGATGAAGAGTATGAGTACGCCTTCGTGAAGCATAAAATCCTAATTGGGATCAATTGGTCGCTTCTCTTCTTCTCGTCAACTCTTGTGTTGGTTTTCGGCCTTGCTCTTCAGTCACCTGGCCTTCCGTTTTACGATTTGCGATATATTCTTGTTGTGATCGACATGGCAGCTGTTCCTTTCTGCTTTAAGCCAATTTTCCTGCGTTTTCCGGGAATCGCCGTTAGGTTTTTGCCACTGATGGTCGCACTAGTGTTGGTGGTCATATTACTCACTTTCTTGTATGATGGAGTGCTAGGAGTGAGAGTTGGTTACCTCCCATTGTGTGTTATCATTTTTGTCTTGAATCAACTCATCGTGTTGCAGGGATTCGTCTTTTTTCACAAAGTCTTTTTAGTGGCCTTGTTAAATGTCTTGTACTCTGTATTCATTTTGAAAGGGTTCAAAAGAGACTGTTACCTGCACAGCAGCGAGAACAGCTATCCGAGTTTGAGTATGTTCTTGAGCAGAGAGCAGTTTCGAGACTCTTGTGACCCTGACGGTGATGCGGCAATGGACTCTTGGTGCATTTTTGCTGCGTTCTGCAGCGCGGCGCTGTCGATTTACACGACCTACGCCTCCGAAAGTATCGAGCGGTTGAGTTTTGTCGCCAAGTACGAGGTAACACTCCAAAAGATGGAAACGGACAACAGGATCAAGAAGATGGAAAGTGCTTTAAAGGCCAAAGAGCTGAACCCGGAGCAACTAAACCTCGTCACAAGTTTGATGAAAGACGGCCAGGAATCCAGAGAAGGGGATGCTTTAACAAGTACGGAGCCAAATAGAATGAGGAAGCGCCGGGCTTCGATCAGTAGTGCCAACGCGATCCAGCAGCTGCGGATAAAACAAGACGATGTCGAGATCGTAGAGAATAATATTGGTAGAGGCGCATTTGGGGACGTCCACAAGGCCAAGTACAACGGAATATTCGTCGCCATCAAGACTGTAACGACAATTGAGAAGGAAACACTCCTGAATTTTCGCAATGAGGCTTTAATTATGAACCAGTTGCGGCATCCGAACATCATTATGCTTCTAGGCGCCGTCTGGTCCAAGGAGATGGTTGGCGTCGTCTTGGAGTTTGCCGAGCGCGGCTCGCTATCGGAAATTTTAAAGAAGGAGAAAAATGTGGGTGGTGTGGAGGAGTGGTCATGGAGAAATCGGAAGCTACAGATTGCGACAGATGTCGCGGAGGGCATGAGATTCGTGCATGGTACAGGGTATTACGATGAGTTCAGCGGGGAGCACAAGGAGAATCTGCTCCACCGTGACCTCAAGACAGGCAACATCTTGCTGACAGAAAACTGGAGATCGAAGGTCGCCGATTTCGGCTCAACGAAGGTCATTGGGGCAGGGGCGGACGACGAGAGTATGACGATGACAGGGACGCCTATGTACATGGCCCCGGAAATCGTTCGGGGGGAGAAATACGATAAGTCGTGTGATGTTTACAGTTTCGCTGTTGTTCTTTATGCCATGGCCGTGGAAAAGGGAAATGTCCAGGAAGGCTTCCTTGCAGTAGCAAACAGTCTTCACCATACTAACACGGCATCCATGGCACTGATGAATTTGGTTGCAGAACATGCAGTTCGACCTAATCTTTCAAAATTGGATGCACCCGAATCGCTGAAAACGTTGATTGGGAGGTGTTGGGCCGACCGACCGAAATCTCGTCCCACCTTCCCTCAAGTAATTGATATTCTGGCAAATGTGGCGGATGAGGTGGAAGATGAGAATGTGAAATTGATGAAGGAGCAAACGTCCAGGAAATTGCGATTGGCAGACGAGAAGGCAAAACGCCGAAACCTTAGCAAGGCTCGTATCTCAAAGGCCCAGTTGTCGGTAAGACAATTATCAGCTCCACTCATCCTGATGAAGGCTACTGACTTTCTTAGACGTACTCGTTTATTACCTTACGAGAATGTACGTGACCTGGATCCTCTTTCGCTTGTCACCCTTGATACTATGGAGAAGGCTGAGAAGTTTTTCAAGGGAAACTACACGATCTTCTTCTCGCACGAATGGTTAAGTTATCGTAACCCGGATCCACTAAGCGCCCAGTGTGAGGTCATGAAGGAAGCGACTAGGCAGCTAGTTGCTCAGAAAGATGTGGATGTCGAGGCGACGTTCGTGTGGTGCGACTACTTTAGCATAGCTCAGGAAAATCGCGAGTTCCAGCGTCTGGCGATTATGTCACTTCCGGCTGTCGCGAGCAGTTTACACTCGTTTGTGATGGTCGCGCCCAAAGCAAATCACGCCGACAGGAAGGAGGACTGCTCGCTGGCCACTTATAAGGATAGGGGTTGGTGCAGGGCGGAGCTGCTGTCGCACGTAGCCAGAAGGGGAAGAAAACAAGTTTACGTTGCTGTTGGCTGCGGAAGCCATGATATATTGCCATTAGAGAAAGTAGGGGAGAAGGGAAACGAAGCAAGCGGCGAGATTTGTGATATACTGGGTTTGCGTGGTGAAAATATTTTGTCGGATATGTGCAGCGTTTTCACCGGAAAGTTCACGTGCTGCCAAACGGGGCACATAAATTCTAGTCAGTGCGACAGAGAAAAACTCGTTGAGCCAATGCTGGGTCTTTACTGCGGGATCTACCGCAGTCGTCTTAATACGAACGTGGCGCCAATATATAAGATGATAGAGCCCAAGAAGAATGACATGTTTCCGTCTGAGATAGAGATCGAGATTCAGGGGGATAAATCAGAGAAGAGAAATTTATTCGGTGATATCCTGAAAATCGCCGAAGAAGAGATCGACTTTGAAAATATGCTCTTGGGTGCCCAGATGCAGGATGGCGGGGCAGTGGAGCTTGAGTCACCTAAAGAGGTGGCATCTGAGGACAAGGACCTGTCGAGCGTCCTCGTTCACAGGGAGGACCTGAATTTCGATATCGGTGACGACGAGGCCAGTGAGCTCTCGAAGTTTGATAGCATAAAATCTACTTACAAACTTTGTTATTTTCGGGGGCATCTTGTTGCCGCCGATATATTGGATTTGTCTTGGGATGAAGATGAAGCGCAGGATATAATGGCGGAATTCAAGCGAGAGTGTCTTCTGATGAAGGAGCTGAAACATGAGAACATACTGATGTTAGTGGGGGTGCTTTGGACGAGTGACTTAATCTGTATCATACTAGAGTTTGTCGCCGGAGGGGACGTTTACAACTTCATTGAAAGTGCATCGAGTGAAGTTTTGAAATGGAGAAAAAGCAAGCTTAAGATCGCCAAAGGTGTGGTTAGGGGAATGAAGTACCTGCACGGCTGCGTATTTTACGACAGTTCTTTGAAGACCTACCGAGAAGGTGTTGTCCATCGGATGCTTGGCTCTGAGAGCGTTTTAGTGGGTTATGAAGAGGACGAGGACTGTAGGATGATAGTGAAGATCGCCAACTTCAGCCACAGCAGAGTGGTCGCAAATGACGATTCGGCGATGACTGTGATAGGGTATGATTTCAGCATGGCCCCTGAAGTTTATAGGGGTGATCCATACGATGCAAAGTGTGATGTATTCAGTTTTGCAACGTTACTAGTCGAACTTGCAGTCGCTGAAAGCGCAAAAAGAGGGGACAAAGTTGGACTGGAAGACTTGCTGAGAAAATCGATCGAGGGTCGCCTGGAAGGATCGACAGGTTCAAGAGGAGCTCCTGTGACTCTTCGGTCAAAGAAGGCTATCAATCGAGCCAAAGTTGTAAAGATGTTCATGAAGGGGGCGGCGAAGCCCAAGCTGGATGAGACGACAGCTCCACAATGTCCCGGTGCCATCCTAGATTTAATCGAGCGGTGTTATTCTTACAGACCAGAGGATAGGCCCAGTTTTTCGGAAATCGACGCGTTCCTAAAGGGTAAGGAAATCGAGGAGCAGATCGTTGGCATGGATGCTGACGGGAAGAACGAGGAGAGGTTAAAAGAGCTGAAAGATGAACTGAGGAAGGGGTCTGAATTGAGAGAGCAAGAACTCGAGAATGAACGGAAGAGAGCGCAGAAGAGGCTCAAGGAGCGAATGGAGAAAGTGCGGGAGAAGAAGGCGAAGACAGAGAAAGCGTGAACAGACAGACAGCATATCTGTTCTGTATATGTTGATTCTCTCCTTCTCCCGCATCCCCCCTTTCTCGCGTTAACTTAATAAAAAGTGTTTTCGGTAAATAGTGTGCTCGGTTTTTCGCTTTTTTTTTCTTTTCTTTAGATCTCGCTATTTTTGCTGTCTCCTCGACTTCGCTCGGACAGACTCGGGTATGAACTCCGAAGAAGGCGCGATGTAGGGGCCCGCAGAGCGCCCCGGACCTATGTTGGAGGATGAACCGCCCATTTCCAGCGAACGCCGATAACAAGCCCATATCGCCTTCGTTACCACATTGCGAAACCTCCCTTCTTCGAGCTCGAAAAGCGCACTCGCAGTCGTCCCAGCAGGTGAAGTCACGCTATTCTTCAAGGTCGCGGGATGTTGGCCTGTTTGCATGGCGTACTTTGTCGAGCCAAGGAGGGTGATGTGTACCAGCTTTGTAGCCGTCTCGCGAGGGAAACCCATGTGCACTCCTGCATCGATCATCGCCTCCATTAGCATGAATATGTACGCCGGCCCTGAGCCACTGATCGAGGTTGCCATATCAATGAAAGACTCGTCATTAACTTGAATTTCTTCGCCCAGGCAACGAAGAATACACTTGATAGATCTCACTTCTTCTTCTGATAGATTCATGCTGTCTGTCCAAACAGTCACGCCCTCCCCTATCATCGACGGAGTGTTCGGCATAGAGCGCACAATTTTCGTCATTCCGGTCGTCTTGAATTCAGCCATGGGAACACCAGCACAAATACTCAAAAGAATTGCGTCATCCGTATTGACAGCAGAAGCCTCTCGGATCTGGTCAAATACGACAGAGCAATTCTGAGGTTTTACAGCAATAACTATTATCTGAGTTGCATAATATGTATTGCATTAGCTCTCAATTCTCCATTCTCGGTCGCAACACACTGTTTTGCTCACCTTAGCCTCCTCAATGGCACTGGCAATTGAGTTGTGCTTCAAGACACCGTACTTCTTCGAAATGCTCGACATTGTTTCTCGGCTAACATCGAAAACAGAAATGTTCTCGGGCTCTGTTATTGGCTCTCCTTTGTTCGAGCACACCAATGGAGCGATCATCGCCTCCGCCATCGCACCACTTCCGATGAACGATATTTTTGATGAGAGGCTTATATTCCTCGTCTGAGGGCATTTCCGATGCAGTAGTCTTCCTGACACCCCCAGCATTTGTAGTACCTGCTGTCGAATCTGTTGAAAAAAAAACAAATTTATTTTGTCAGTATCAATGGATTGCTAATTTCAAATCGATTTTTGTTTTCGCCGCTTAATGGTGTGCAACGTAGGGTTTGAATCACGGAAAAAAATTTTCAGTTTGTGTGTTCCATTAAATTGATTCTGTGTGTTCCCCGAATCAGAACATTTGCTCACCACCTCCAAAAAAGTTAATTCCTTCTCAAGCTATTGTCTTTGGGTGTAAAACTTTCCCTGCTGACCCCTTTCCCCTCGATGAATTTGTTTGCACAGTTGCAAATTCTGGGCCTTATTGTTGCCGCCACTTTGATCCGCCCCTCCGTTGAATTTGGCCTTACTATCCCTTGTGGATCACGAGCGGCCCTGAAGATATTGCGCTCGCGCAACTCATCCACCAGCTTGAACTCCTCCTCTCCTGGTTTCTCTTCGATCAAACCTCAGTCAACGCACCGGCCTCTGTTCTTCCAGCATGGGCTATGTATTTTGACGATGCCATCGAGCACAAGCGCTAAAATTCTAAATCAGCAGATTATCCAGAAGGCCATAACGGCGTGTAGTAAATCTGTTGCAATTGTGTTGAAGATTGACGGTGATCAGGAACCGAGGTGAGTTATTGGGTGTTTTGTCTGTCATAGTTGGAATGTTTATCGTGTGTATTCGCCGCACCGCAAACGTTTTCGCGTCGTCATTGTCGTCATCGTAATCGTCGTCGTCGTCGTCGTCGTCGTCGTCGTCGTCGTTGACCCCGCTCTAATCCCCTCCCAACTCCTGACACAGCCTTGTTAGGAATTACGTCACTGAGGTGTACAGCACTCTGTGGGATATTGCTTGTGATAATCTGTTGAAAGGAATAGAAGATGATCTGGACGTCATTGTCTACCCGCCGTTGCCAAACATGGCCTCAAGTGCGCTGGTCGAGAGGCGCCCAGAGCTGGAGTGCCTGATTGGATCTGACAGTTCAAGCGACAACAGCAGCGTCGGCTGGGCCAGCAGCGGCACGACGAAATCAAAATACATCCACGGACAGGGTATCGGCGGTTTGGAAGAGCACTGCTTGGCTATCAACGAGTCGCGGTCGAATAAAAACTTGAAACCGCTCGTTCCCGTGAGCATCGCAGACAACTCGGGGATCACCACGGAAGTCGCCTCGGACGTCTTCTTCTTTGAGGATGCCCAAAGCGTGAATAAGCTCCGCGTTGACATCGGTAAGTCGACCGCTCAAACTCAAACGTACAGCAAAGTAGCCGTCGGCGGAACCTTCGACCATCTTCACTACGGGCACAAAAAGCTACTGACGCTGGCCATTTCCAGCGTGAATGATTTCGGAGTGCTGGAGGTTGGGGTGACTAGCGACGCCATGTTGAAGAACAAGGAGGTCAGCGACATGATAGAGTCCCAAGAGGTGCGCGTGGAAAAGGTCAAGAATTTTATCGACCAGCTTGCCCCCGGTCTCAAGAACCGTCGCAAGGTTATCATCATCAACGACAGTTTGGGACCCCCGGCATTTGACGAGAAGTTCGACGCCCTGGTCCTTTCGCAAGAGACCCTGAAGGGCGGCATCGAGATAAATAGACAACGCAGTGGGAAGGGGTGGAATAAACTCAGTCTATTGTGCTGTCGACGGACGGAGGCATACTGCATGAGCAGTACTGCTATTCGAAAGCTGCTGAAGGGGGTGTGACACATGAACGGGGTGTGACACACTGTCGCAGTAACGTAACGGTGCTAGCTATAATTGCGAGACCACTATTATTTTACTTCTTACGTTATTTATTTTAGTCGTTATTCTCTACAAGATATCGTCGTAAGTGGTAGCAAAGACAACCACATTCGCCCCGTCAAATGGAAGAGTAGCTCTTCGAATAGAGGGGTGTTTGGAGCACAGGTACTCTATGAGCTCATCCCTAGTGCTCACCGCTGGTGATCGCTCTGGAAATAGGCGCGAAAACACGCAACACGGTACCACGGCAAAGGGCAATGTTTTGCTCACTGCAAAATCCACAATTGCATCAGTGGCTTCATCCGGGTGAAGTCCGACAATAGCCGAGAATTCATGGGACCCATCGGGCGTAAATGAGTCGATGTTATCCCCTCCTCCTCCAAAGCAGACGTCAGACCCCTCGAGTGGCTTGCCGAAGAAGGCTCGAATTGTGTTCATGGCCCCAGGGCTGTTGCACTTCCGCAGAAGTTTTCTGTCCCGTTTGGGAATTTGCCCCACTTTGTCTCTCGGGTCGACGACAGTCGAATCTATACCGCGAAGAGCGAAAGCTAGAGAAAGGTGGCCGGCACCGCCAGCAACATCCAGCACACCATTTCCGCGCATCAAATGCTCGCTGCCGCCAATTTCTTCGATAATGAAGTCGGCCAAGATCTTCCCTCGAAGCAGCGAGTGCTCGTTTCCCCCCTTTCCATGTTCGTTTCCATTAATACCTGTCCTTTTTTGCCCTTTGTTTTTCTTTTTCTTTTTCTTCGTTTTGGGATATGTTGATCGCCGGGCATTTATAGATTCTTGCGAGCAGTATCTCATGGCAAGAATTTCGATTTTCAAGACGCGAAACCACATTTTCCAGTTGCCGAATGCAGCCTGCTGGCTTTCTCCCGTCGCCTGGACAAGATCGCCAAGCTTGATCGTTTTCTTAGTATTGCCTGTTTCGTGGTCATCACCAGCGTCAAGCAAGAGAAGCTTTTCAGTGTCATCGTCCTTGCCGTCGTTGTTTTCTTCCATTATTGTCAGAAGGTTGAACTTTTTGAAGAATTGCCTTTCTACAACTACCCCTAATAAGGTCGTGACGGACGTTTCCGTCGTTTGAGTCATTTCTTCTTCTGTGGCCATCTACATGATGCGATCGTCGCTTGATCGCTTTCTTTCAAAATAAATTAGAGGAGTTGAAGCATTAACCTAAATGAAAATTTTCGGGGGGGGGGGGTTCGTAAATCATTAATTATCAAGCATTACATTAGCCAACTCAATTAATAACTCCCGTTGTACATCATTATCCAATGAGTAGTAGTATCTTCAGGGCAGACCTCTTCAAATCGAAGGTGGCAATCGTAACTGGGGGCGGGACTGGAATTGGCTTTTGCATTGCTAATGAGCTTGCCAGCCTAGGAGCCACCGTTGTGATCGTCTCGAGGAATATTGAAAAGTGTCTGAAAGCTCAAGAGCTAGCCGCCAGCCGAGGAATACAGCTGTTCGTGCCGCCCAATGGAATGAGTTTGAAGGATGAAAAGAGTATTTCTCAGCTTGTCTCCTATGTAGTTGCCACCTTTAAGAAGATTGACATTGTGAGTCGCCGAACACTGTTGACCCTGCCGATCCAGACAATATCTCACATGGACGCGACACCTTTTTGTTTGTTTTAATTTCGTTCGCGCGTGCAGCTGGTGAATAATGCAGGTGGACAGTTTGTCAGTCCTGCCAACAAGATTAGCGCTCGAGGTTTCTCCGGTGTCATCGACACTAATTTGAAAGGCACTTTTCTAGTGTGCAAACATGTCTACAATGCTTCGATGAAGGTAAATGGGGGTAACATAGTGAATATCACGCTTGGAAATCGAAATGGTATGCCTTCTATGTCGCATAGCGGTGCCGCACGTGCTGGAGTTGAGAACTTGACAAAAACACTTGCGTGCGAGTGGATCCATTCGCGCGTACGAATAAATTGTGTGCGACCCGGGATAATCTATACCAAGAGCGGTATGGCAAATTATGGGAACATGGCGGACACTTTAATCTCCAAGATCTTGCCCTCAATACCTGCAAAGCGATTGGGAACTGCTGAAGAAATTTCAAGTGCGACTGTGTTCCTTCTCAGTGATGGGGCCGCCTACATCACAGGCCAGGCACTCGCGGTGGATGGGGGAGGGTCTTTCACTTTCTTGCCGCTCATCAAGATCAAGGATAAGGAACATCTCGCCCCGTATGGCGAGCTTCCCCAGAAGGCGCGGCTCTGATGAAAATTGGGAAATTAAAGTACTACTATCTGCAGTGGTATCAAACGTTTACAGCCAGCATATTACAAATTATATTAAAACTTCGTCCTTCTCTTCCTCGTCAACGCAACTAAAACTTACGACAGCAGCAAGATCAAGTTCTCACTTTCTATTGTTGTTGCTACTGCCCTCAAGCTCGAATTCCATCTGAACAATCCCGGCCTTGTTGCCTCCTCCCTTGGCATAGGCGCTTGGTTTGGTTTCGCCCCGAATTCCAGTTATGTAACTGACCTTGACAGGCACGGAGGTGCCTGAATCCTTTTTTGTCATGGTCTCCTTAGTTCTCGGGAGATAAACTTGGGTCTCGTTCTCTCTCCGCATGTGGCTGTTGTCAGTCTGCTGGCTTGTGGTCTTGCACTTTCTCAAGGTGGCAATCTGGAGAGCCCTTCTCCGAAGTCCCCATTCGTTCCAGTCGTAGCTAGGGTCGATGTGCTTCTCCACAAAGTGAAGGGGAGTTTCGGTACTGACGTCCTTCTTCTCTGCTGGGGCATCAAATCCCATGGTAACGCTGTCATCGACCTCAGATGTAACGTCGCCCCCTATCAACTTACTAATGGCGGCGTTGGGAAACACGTTCTGCAACCTCAAGAGATGGATGAGTTCGGGACTCTTCATGGCGGTTTCCTTCACGCCCTCGACATACTGCACGGGGTCGTCCAAAAAGCTCTGAAGCGCAAGCTCGTGTGTGAAAACGTAGAAAACATTTTTGTACTGCACAACTCCCAAATTCGGCTTTCCAGGAAGCAGCAAGCCCCCCTTCTTGAGGATGGTGTAGCAACAAAAACCCTGATACTCGAGAGGAAGCTGCATGAATTCCGGCGTACTGTGGACACTCAATCGCTGAGGTCGCTCTCCTTCGGGCAGCAAATCGGCAGGCACCCCTTCTCCCTTCTCGCTCTTTTTCTCCTCTCCCCCCTCACTGCTTTTGCTCTCGGCCGCGCCCGCGTTACTCCCAGTGCTTCCCTCAGTGGCAATCTTTATGGCTGCGACGGCCGCCTTAGCCTCCTCCTCGCTACTCGGCACAGGCGCCTCCTTGGCCTTCTTCAGCACCCCACTGTCGCTATTGAGAGTGGGGGTAAAAGTCGACTTATATTGGGCCAAATCGTTGAGGGTGCTTTCTCTCGTCTCGACCACCTCGCTCTCGCTGCAAAGATTGAGCCACAGCTGTGCAATCTTGTCGAATTTGGGATAGACATGTTCCTTAGGAACGCTATTTCTGCTCCCGACAATGCTTCGCAAGTCATCGATTTCGTTCAGGAAATTTTCCCGCAGTGAGTGAATCCTGCGGCTACACAAGGAAATGTCCTCCAAAAGGGACTGCAAATAAGATAGATACTGGCGCCTATTGGCCAGCTCATCTTTCCAACGAGCAATCATGAACTCTGTCACCTCTATCGGCTTGGAAAGGTTGCTGTACACAATTGCCTCCTGATACTGACTGCACATTTCGTTCACTGTCTGAACTTCGTGTCCAATAATATCTCCGATCTCGTCAACCCGCTGGACAGCCTCAGTTTCAATATTATGCAGTCCGGCACCGCCCTTTCCAATCTCCTTGTTAAAGAGACGGATTCCCAATACAATATTTGCAAGTTCATTCAGCTGATTCTTCTTCTCCTCGGTTGACAACTGCACAAACGACTTGAGCCCAATTCGAGGAAAGACAGACTCCACCGCCGCAGCGACTTCTCTCTCCACCTTTCTCCTTGTCTCTCCCTCGTACTCGTCGCCCGTCCTCGTTTTTGTCAGAAGGGAGAATATCTCACGGTAAAGTGCCGTCAGGCTGTCAAAATCGTTGGCATTGAGAGTCTTTGTCGACACGATGGAGCGTTGGAGCTGGGTTGGTTGGGTTGGTTGGGTTAGTTGGGTTAGTTGGGTTAGTTGGGGCAGAGGCAGGGGCAGGGGCAAAGGCAGGGGCAGGGGCGGGTGAGTCGATTAGACGAGGAGAGTCGAGTGGATAAGAGGTGATACAATAGGAGTCTGCTGCTGCACACTTACCTCTCTCTTCTTGGCCAGTGCCGCAGACCGAGAATCGGCCAAGGCCTTGTCACTCGCAACATGGGAAGAATCGAACGCAACTTGCATTCGTATGGTCTCTAATGAAGGCGAGTCGCGCTCCAACAACCGCTCGATCGATAAGTTGATGACCTTGTTCACATCTCCATCAGTTAAATCCTTTTCAAGAGCGAACTCCACACTATCAGACTCCAGGATGGTGCGGGCCACAAAAGCAGCCAATAGCTGACTGCACGGAACCTTTTTTTCTTTGCATCCCCGGACAATCTCTGTAATGACTTCTTCTATCTCGTCCATCGAGCGAGGTGTAAATAGTTGTTTTGTTGCAAAGAGGGAGTTGAGGGGGGACCGGGGGAATTTGGTTCACTTTGGCAAAAAAATGTGCCTGATTCGGGTATTTGAAGTTATAAGTGTTGTAGAGGAGGGGGTTATTAATGTATTTTCGCCTTTTTAGGGTTCAGTTACAGATGAACATCTAAACGGGTCCGTTCCTTCCTCTTCGTCCGTTCTTCGATTGTTGTTCCCCAAGTTAATTCTGTTTTTTGGAGGTATCCCAGACAAAAAGGGTCGTCATGAGTCGGTTCAAGTCGCGTCCCTTTGCTCATAACAACAATGCGAGGGGAAATAATTTTGATGGCAATGACAGCAACAATAATAATTCCTCACTGCGGCTTTCAAATGCTCTCAACAGGGCCAGGAAGGAAGCCAGCTTGAATTTGTCTAACCTGAATCTTTCTAGACTTCCGGATGATGTATTTGATCTGCGGAAGGGTTTGCTAGACGGGGATGGGGGAATGAAAGCGTGGGAAATCTTTGGAGAGGAGGCCCAAGTATCGTTCGACTGCAGCCACAATGAGCTCCTGGGCAGTGGTGGTGGTGGTGACAGAGGTAACTCCAGTGGACTCACCTTCGAAAATATAAGCAAGCTAGAGGCGCTCAAGGTGTTTCGGGCAAAGGGATGCGGACTCAGCCTCGATTCCATTGCTCTGGAGGCGTGCAAAAACCTGCCCCAACTAAAGCAACTTGATTTGAGCTTCAACATACTTCGCGAGCTCGATTCCGTAGATGACATGATTGGGGATGAGCTGAATGTGCTGTTACTCGAAGATAACAAGATGCGATCGTTCCGGTTGGTCGGGCAGTTCAGGAATTTGACAACCCTCAACGTGTCCTCGAACTCCTTGACGACCTTGGATATATTTTGGGTGGAAACGGATAGAAGTGATGGAAGTGGCTATTATAATCTGCCGAACTTGAAGGAAGTGAACTTGAGCAGGAATCAAATTGTCTATTCGAACTTTCATGCGGCATACCAGCCATTTCCCCCCTCAGTGACCTTGCTCAATCTGAGCGAGAACAGCATCGGACCGGATTGCTGCAACTTGGATAATATGGCCCGTAACTTGCGTGTTTTGGACGTGAGCAAGAACGCACTGGGGGGTCGGTGGAGTATGGGGGGTATGGAGAGCTTAGAGGTTCTGAATCTCAGCTTCAACAAACTTTCTTCTGTTGACGGGGGCAATTTTGCCAATCTCAAATCAGCAAATTTGAACTCAAATAAATTGAATTCAATCGATGAATTTTTCTTCGCGAAATCGATGGAATTGCACTTTGTTGATTTGGGAGACAATGACCTCAAGGAGCTCCCGGTGGTCATGGGATATTTGCCAAAGTTGGAGAAAATCCTCATCGGGGGGAACGGATTTCTTCGCGGAAACATCAAGCCGGATATGGGGGGTCTCATGGTAAAGAAGAAGCTGCGGTTCCTCTCCGCCTTGCCGAGCGCGTTGTTGGAGTCTGATGAATTTAAGAGGGGGGAGTCGCGCTTCTTGGAGAGGGAGGCCGACGAAGATTTCGAGAGAAAAAACAAAAACGTGATTATGACAGCCTCGGAAAGCGTCCATGCCGCCCGCTCTGCCGTCGGGGGGACGAATAGAATCGACTTGGAGGACAAGGGCCTCAAGATTCTGCCAGGTAGGGTACTGGAAGAGCTCACGCACAGGAGGGACGCCGACGGAGTGATTGGCGAAGGCTTTGAGTCCCTGGGAAATAACATCTTGACCCTGTCGGTATGTAAAAATAGACTGGAATTCATCGGGGGGGAATGGATGGAGAGTCTGCCCAGTTTGACCAGTTTGGACGCCAGCAAAAATACTATTCGAGAGCTCCCGAGCAACTTGGCCATGCTGGAGCAGTTGAAAGTTCTCCGCCTCGACTGCAATCGACTCACTTGCCATGAGATTGACAGAACTCTCGGCGGAGGGGGGGGAGGGGGGCTGGGGGGGTGGGGGGGGAACAGCAACAACGCTCTGGAAACGTTGGAGGTCGTCGACCTTAGCAACAATAATCTGGGGAATATACCAGCATGCTTGTTCGACCTAAGGAGCGTCTCGGAATTGAGGCTTAACAGCTGTAACATTCAAGACTTGGAAAATCGCGTGGGGGGCTGGATCGTCAGCGGAGGGCTGGGTCTGCTGGAAAATCTCGATCTTGGGGGGAATAAAATCCAAACTTTAAGCGATGTCTTCTGCGACGACGTGGCGAGGAGGAGCAAACTGGTCAATCTCAATTTGAGCAACAACGAGATTGGTGGCGGTGGTGGCGGTGG
>Ga0115556_1000388_pt1 | contig 28827 bp, 19 predicted proteins | sample COGITO_mtgs_1104_5_FD_87282 | JGI IMG/M metagenome (GOLD analysis project Ga0115556, IMG submission 87282) | Pelagic marine microbial communities from North Sea - COGITO_mtgs_110414 | ecosystem: Environmental > Aquatic > Marine > Epipelagic | place: Germany:Helgoland, sampling site Kabeltonne... | reverse complement strand
GAATGTAAGTATGCCTCCGAGTACGCTGAGTAGTCCTATTGTCGTTAGTCCTCCTCGGTAATTCATTTTGTTTACCAACCTCTTTGCGCGCTCCTCTCTCTCCCCTCCCTCCCTCCCTCCCTCCCTCCCTCCCACCGTGCAGTACCATAACTTCACCCAACAGTTAGCCTCGAGTGATCCCTCCGCCAATAGGTACATGATGTCCTTCGATGTCCTACCGAATGTGTTTTCTTCCCGCGCGGATGGCATGGAATGGATTGGTGTGGCAGTGACGGGACAGAGTTTCCTACTCAATCAGATTCGTAAGATGGTATCGGTAGCTTTCGACGTCACCCGAGGGGCTATTACGAACGACAAGATGCTCCAGCTGTTTTCCGACGACAAATTGAAGACAAGTATCGCACCTGCCCAGGGCCTTTTCCTGGACATGTCGTTCTTCGAGCGCTATTCGGAAAAAAATCCACACATAACGGCGCTTGACTGGCACAATAACGAAACTGACGCAAAGGCAAGGTGGGCCGATTTCAAGGAAGAATTCATCATCCAGCACATGCTTGAAGAGGAGAGTAAAGAATTCAATTTCCTGAAGTACATATATGAACACGACGCATGCTTTTTCAAAGAACCTGACGCTTACCAGGTCAAACAAGTGGAGAGTGACGGCATCACGTATGCGAGAGATGGAGAAGAAGTGAAAGGAAAAAACATTTTTGAAAGTAATAAGAAACAGAGAACTGCTTAAAACCGTACCAGAACTCTCTATTTTTGTCTAATTCTACTTGCATTCGAAAACGGCATTTTTTCCAGCCGCGATTGCGTCCCCCCAATTCTTCAGGGGAAAGACCGTCTTCTCTGGTAATACCAGTTCCCCATTTTCAATCATGCAAACGACATCCTCATACATCGCGACTCTCTCCTGCAGTCCATCTCCGTCCATGCGCTCTCCGTACCACCTTGTCATCCAAAATCCTCTCAAGCAAACGTCCCCGAAAATCAGGTGACCTGTTCCGGCGATTACTGGCTTCTTACTCATGCCTCCATAGGTCACGACAGTGGGAGGATGCCCGACAGTCGGAATACCGGCAGCCGAGTCGCAGATTATTTTCTGCAACGCTGATGCGGGTCGCCCTCCGACGCCATTAAGTGCAAGAATATTTCCCGAGTTCCCTCGGAGACCGGACAATATTTCAACAGCATCAGCAACAACTGAGGGAGAGGACTCGTCAACGACGTCTACATTTCCCAAACCCTTCAGCTCCCTTCTGAGATTGAACCATTCGGCATCATCCCTATCGCCTCTTCTCGCGAGAGCAATGCAAGAGACATTATTCGCTTTACAGATCTGACTGACAACCCGTCCGACCGCACTATTTGGCAAGTTCTGGATCACAACATCTTTGCCCCCTGATTCAAGCACAGGGATAAAGTCCTTGAGCATTCGCAAGGCAGTGCAGGGATTGACCGTTATGGCAGATAGTAAGAGAGGGTCCATCTTTTGCATCGAGGGGGGGAGAACAATTAGGTCATCTTCTGCAACCGCACAATTTTCCGAAGTCCACAGACCGAAACCTGGCCGTCTCGGAAAAACAAGTGTCCCAGGAGGATGCTTGGGAGAAGTCACAATCTCTCCCACTCCCTCAGAGCCTGGGACAGCGGGAAAGGCAGAAGGTTTCAGCGGGTATACTCCCTCCAAAATATTCTTATCGGCAGGATTGATCGGTGAGTACAGCCATTTTACAGAAGTGGATGATGATTCCGTCTTCACAGAAGGTGGAGTCTTTGTGTACGATAGCACATTCTCAGGGAGACCAAATGAGCTTTGAAGAAGAGTTGAGAAGCAACGATTTCTGCGTGATGCTCGCTGCCGTAACGATTGGGAAACGGATCGAAACATAACCAATACCCACGAGCGTGAAAACAAACAAAATTCACTGATCACAGGGAGAATCCCAGAGGGATTACTCTACCACAGTGCGTGTTAAAACAGGCAGAGATAACCCTGGTTTGCGTTGAATGCTAGGTGAATTTTCGACCAGGAAAACGTCAAACAAGCACCTAAAAAGGCTTGACGCCTAGAGATTTCTGATGATTTTCCTCTCAACACGTGCTCAATATAAAAATCAATAAACCACCAAGAAGAACAATTCAATTTAACTGGCAAGGTTTTTCACACTACCCATAGAGTAGCACTTCTTCTGTGCCTACGTAAACGATATCAACAGCAGCAACAACAGCACTTGTCGTCGACATCACAATTGCAAACACGACAAAAACACCCTCTACATGATGGCATTGGCTTTTGTAATCGTGCTACTCCTACTCGTGCAGTCATCTATTACTATTAGAATACCAACGAATTCCGGAAGTGCATCTAAAATTACCACAAATGTGCCACCTTCCACCACACCTCCGCACCCAAGGAATCAAAATGTTAACTTTTACTACACAACTTGCATCCACGGGTTCGAGGGGACGCTTTTGCGCGAACTGCAGACAATTCTGGAGCCCACATACTCAGAAGCCGCTGCGACAGTAAAGATGGGTCGCAGTGGGTGCTCTTTTAGTGGTCCAGTTGGGGCTGCTTATTTAGTGCTGTTGTGGAGTAGGGTTGCACTGCGCTTACTGGAGCAAGTCGGAGACGAGTTTACCGTAACTGGGAGTAAACACTTGTACGAGACTATATCTGAAAACGTGGATGTGAAAAGGCTGCTCTTGTCAAACCCAGAAGACGGAGAACAAATGCTGACGCTCTCAGTCCGGACGACCATGCCATCTAACCGCTCGGACAGGATCCCCCAAACGCTAAAGCATTCTCACTTTACTGCCCTTACTGTGAAGAATGCTCTAGTCGACAATTTTAGAGATTTAAGCGCTGATGGCAAGACTCGCCCTGACATTGATGTCCACAACGCCGATGTACCTCTGACCCTCGCCTTGTCCAACGGTGATCCTGGGGAGGAGGAGACGGCTGGTTGCAAGGGTATGCTGTATCGAGGGCTATCTGCTCGTAGCTTACATCGACGAGGGTACAGGACTGGGGAAAAGATACACGCAGCAGCTTTGAAGGAAACAATTGCCGCTGGTCTATTATTGGAGGCGGGCTACCATCGTCTCGTTGATGATGCAAAGAAAACCGGTGAGGCGGCAGTGTTGACTGACTGCATGATGGGGAGCGGTACATTTTTGATTGAGGGGGCAATGATTGCTGCGGACGTTAGCCCGTATTTAATGGGGGCTGAAATTGGCGGGGGGAGAGAAGCAGGAGCAGAAGGGATGAGATTCCTAAGGTGGGACAACGCCGATCCGACGCTGTGGCACTCCCTTGTTCATGAGGCCAAATCCAGGGAGTCAATTGGGCGGGATTTTTTCAAGTCTTCTCTCGACCGAATTATCATTGCAGGGTGCGACATGCACTTTGGCGCGTATTCACTGGCGAAAGCGGGCGTCAAGAATGCCGGTTTTGGTGACTGCATTCGACTATCGCATAGTTCATTCTCGGCATATAGTTCTGTGGTCCAGGAATTATTAATAAACGACCGATCGCTCATGGTGCTCAATCCGCCGTGGGACCACAGGATTGCAGCTAATGTTGAAAACAAGACGGCGAGAAGCAGCCCAATCGATCACTCCTCACCTTCACAATCGGAGCTTATGTTCGGCGAACTCGGCGAATCCTTAAAGTCGATGCAAAAGAGGTTCGAGTGCTTTATCTTGTTTCCGCCTTCGAAGGCCTACGGGGGGTTGAAATTGAAAAGGTCTCGAAGTTTCACATTTGAAACAGCCAAGATGAAACTGAAGTGGCTCAAGTACGACCTCTTTGGAGCAGAATTTTGAAAATTAATTTATTGACGAGTAGTATGTAAACACTGACGTAAAAGGAGGAAGACGGAGCAAAAGCTGAAATTTGTCTCGAAAGAAAAATTAATCCATATTTGGCTCCATTATTGGTGGCATGGGCGCCTCCATTTCACCACTAGCAATCTTTCTTCTTTCTTCTTGCTGCTGGAACATTATCTCACGAATTTTGCCTTGAGTGGCCTCGTCATACTCACTGACGTGCATAGTAGAGTCGACTTTCGAGCAATCTATCTTGTATTCGTCGTTTGTCACTGGACTAACCCACCATGTTTTCTGAACTTTCTCAAGGTGGATTTGGAGAGTGTTCGTATCGCTCCCGCTCTCCAAACTCCAGATGCTCTCGGAAACGTTTACCTTGCGCTCAAACTCGCCCTCGATCAATTTCTCGCCGTCTACTACAACTGATAAGCTGCCTGCCTTTGTAATAACCTTGCAGTTTTTTCCTTTTACACTTGTGGGGATTGAAGGAAAATAGATGGTAAGATCGTTGAGTGACTGCGTCCAGTAATAATTTGGTGTGATCAAGCCGTTTCCTGGCGTCGGAGAAATATTCGTCCCGGGCTTGGGGAAGGGATCCTGTTGGGGGGGCTTGGGGGGTGCCTTCTGCCTTTGTTGTTCCTGTTTAACATTTGATGTTGTCGTCGTCGGTGTTGTTGCTGCTCCTGTTTTTGTGGCTGTCTTCTTGGACTGTTTTGTTGCCTTCCCGCCGCCCCCACTAGCTCCCTTGCCGACGTGTTTATATTGCTGTTTGCCCATAGAATCCTTCACCATTTCTGCGGCCCGCCCAGGGGGAAAACCCATCCTTGCTGTCCCATTTTTAAAGTTCTCTACATCATCGACAACGTAGAAATCAGTTCGTCGTTGGAGGAATGAAAAGACAGTGTCGAGAAACTTGGGATGTGACCCCGACGATTGCAGCAACTGCGACAGGAGATTGTCGGATTGTTCCTGGTTCATTGTCGACGACGGTATTCCTGTGGGAGCTTCTGCTTGGAGGTGGTCCTTTCAAGCTGGAAGTGTTGCGATGAGTATTGCTGGTCGCTGTAGCTATCAGTGAATACTATTGGATGCGTCCTGAAGTTCTTTCAATGAAAAATCGGTAAAGACTGTTGCGCTAGAGCTTTTTCCAAAACTTTTTCTTTTCCCCTTTTGTTTGGAGAAGAGTTCATTGTACCTGGCACGCCAAACCTAACATCGGTAGCACCAGAGAACCTGAGACTAGCTCTTGACACCGCTTCCCGCTCTAACCTTTTTCCCCGCTGACCTGTGTCCCTTCCTCCTCCCTCGATCAAATCTTTGATGAGCTCCTTTACCACCCCGTCTGACGCTTGGTCCCAGCTCGGGGGCACTTCGAAAAAGAATAGTAGTAGTAGCATTAAGTTCAGCCTGCCTCCTCGAGGGACTGAGACATCGTCTCGGACCTCTCTCAATAATACCCACAGTACTACTCAACCCCCCCAAATTCAGCTGTCGAATGCCAAAACCTTCTTTCTCCCCCCTACTCTCGGGGGCAACATTCTGTGTGGTATGAACCTAAACAACAATAGTTGTTTCTCCAACACCAACTTGGTTTTCCGCTCCAACTGTCCAAGCAATGATGATGGAGGAAATGGGTTGTTCAGTTTGATGTCTTTCCAAGCCAGTGAAACCTCCAAGTCATCGAGTGGGAAGCACCACGCCACTCGGAGCCGATATCGTACTGAGCTTCTTTATAGTACTTTGAGGGATGATTCAGAAATGGGGATGAAGGGGAACCCGAGTAGTCATTACAGCGGGCGGACTACTTGTATCGACACTAGGGCTCGAGTTGTTGGTAGCGGCACCGATAGCGAGACCGACGGCGTCGCTACGCGGACTCTCCGAGTAGTGACCGGTTTAAATACCGGTACCGTCGGTGTTCATCAACTATCGATCTCTGCCCACCACCTCGACAGCAACAATAATGATGGTGATGAAAATGAAGAGGAAAACAGCAGCAGAAGCATCCTGAATCCCCTTCCTCAACAGCCGCAGCATTCCTACTCGATAAGCACTGCTGCCCCCGTTCGCTGGTTCTCCCCCAAACACGCCCGTCCCGCAACGTCTGTGTCTTTCCGACCTAATGACTCGGCCCGCCATTTCGTTGTTGGACTCGATGGATTTCGGCGAGACTTTTCTTGCTTAGTCTGGGATGTAGAGCACAACGCCGCGAGCTCTAACAACACGGGCGTGTCAAATGCTGTCTGGAAGAGCCTGGCAGAGGCTGTGAGCAGTCTGAATTGGGTGGACGAGCAGACCCTGGCGATTGGCTGTATGAAATTCTTGAGATTGTTCGATGTCCGTGTCTCGGGTACTTCAAACCCTCCCCTCTCTGCATTGGCCCATAATTCCAAAGTTCTCGGAACGTTACCGAAGAACAATATCGTTGCCACGTTTACCGATAAGGCCGGAGAGCCAGTTAAATTATGGGACATCCGAAAGTTCTCCGACCCGATCATGACGGTCCAAAACGAAACGGGTGAAGTCGTCGAGTGCGTGAGCTGGAGCAAATTCCATGAAAATACGATTGCATGCTGTACTGGCAGTGCAGTTCGCACTTTCAACGTCTCGTCGCACTCGCGCCCGACACAAGTCAACACTGTTTACAATCCCACTCCTATTGGTTATATCTCCTTTCAGCCTCCTAATAGTGCGGACTGTGACCTCTTTCCGGAGAAAATGATTGTGACAGGGACGGATGGATCGGTAAACGAACAGTCTAACAGCACAGTTACAAACAGCGTAGCGATATCGCCTAGGGACATGTCTATTGGGGGAACCGTGGGCTGCAAGAGTTATGTTATTGGTCGCCCTTCCATTTCGGACGACAATAAAAATGAGGAGGATATTTTTGACAGGATAAGGCGACGAGCTGTCAACAACCTCTATGGGATGGACAGCGCCAAAAATTTGCAGATGCTCAGCGATGAGAAGGATGAAAAGATCAATACCAACGACAATAGCGACCTTTTCGATGTTTGGAGCTGGGTGGGATCGATCGAGTACAAGCCGCGCGGCAACTTGATCGAGGAGGGTGCCGCGACTCTGCTGGGGCTAAAATTTACAAATAGCAACGACGAAAATAACGACGAGAACGACGAAGCAGGAGATCCGAACAACCGGTCGAATGTTAGCACTGAGTCTGTATTGACGAGCGCTGACGTCGAAGATATTAACAGCACCAGCTTTTCCGAGGAGCTGAAGATCAGCTACTTCAGCAGCAAACGGAGGGACCCGGCACTGGTATCGTGTGGCTATCTCGACAGCCGCACGAACAAGCTTAAAACTGTCATGTCAGACGCTGAGGCGATTGGCAACTACGACCGCTCTGCTGCCCTCGCAATTTTTAACGGCGACTTGACTGCCGGTGTAGATGCATTAGAGCGCGGATCTTCTGACAGCGATATCGACACAAAAACCTCAGATACCTTTTCTCTTGTCGCAACTCTTGTTGCCGGTTTTGCGGTCACCCCTGTTTGGCTTAAGGCCTGCGAAAAGGTGCTGTCCCGACGCGGAATTCCTACCTACCTTAAGATCATCTGCGTATTCCTCTCTTGCATCAACAAGAGCAAGAGCAATGGCGATGACAACCGTGATGAAGGCGAGGGGAATAACGACAGCAGTGACAGCTCCCGGCTGCAGCTATTCAAGGAGATCCTTAACAATAATAAAATCTCCCTGAGCGATCGCATCGGATTCTCCATTAAGTTCTTGCCTTACGAGGATCTGCAACGATTCTTTCTGCAGAGTTTCCAGACTAGCTTGCAGAACAGCAAATTGGAGGGTCTTCTGATAACAGGCCTGTCCAAAGACGGCGTTCAGCTGATTCAATCGTACGTAGACAGGACGGCGGACATTCAGACCGCTGCATTTGTCTCGTGCCGAGTCGTCTTCACGGGTGCTGACTGTGTGTACGAAAAGCAGCTTTGCTCCGAGTTTTTGGAGAACTATCGTGATCTGCTGAACGCGTGGGGATTCTGGGAGCAGCGGGCAAAGTTCGACTGCGCCCGTGCAGACTTGCTCCGGGAGCGGAACCGTTTTGTTAAATCGAAGTCTAGCGCCGGCGCTGGCGCCAGCAAGGGCGGCAGCAGCAATGAGAACGACGACGAGCGATTCATTAACGTACCTGTACAGCTTCAAGCCAGGTGCAACTTCTGCAATATGTGTTTGCCCCTTAGCTACTTGCGTCGTCAGGAGGGCATGAGTAACTCATTCCTGACGAGGCAGAAAGCAATTCTGTCGTGCTGCCCAGCGTGCAGAAAACCTCTCCCACGGTGCTATGTCTGTCTACTTGGACTGGGTTGCTTGAACCCCTACACCGAACTGAAGAGACAACGGCAGGCAGAAATTAAGAGGGATAACAATAGAAATAGGGGAGGAGGTAACAATGGGACGCTAGGGGGGTTCAGCAGTCTCGGCAATGATCTAGGATTTTCTAATTTCTGGACGTGGTGCACTGTTTGCAAGCACGGTGGCCACACAAACCATTTACTGCAGTGGTTTCAATCGCATGATACTTGTGGAGTAAGCGGATGTGACTGCAAATGCCAGTTTGGCAATTGATCGGAAAACTGAACACACCCCACGCCTTAAGAAGTAGATTTGCCCAAGTTTGTTTGGAAAATTTTGACACTTGAAAAAATTTTACGCTGTTACTTCTCCACTTGGATAAGTAGGGAGTAGCATGATGTCAGAATTGCCTGTACTCTGGGTCCCATAGTCGACAGAAAACATTCGATTCTCAAAAACCGTTATTTATCTATCTTTTGCGAGTCTTCGGTTGCTAACTTAGGAGGGACATGATTGTTGACCTGACATCTGCATCACTTAGTAGTAGAGCTTTCATTACTGTCATATAAAGTCACTCACATCTTAATTTCAACTTTACGATAACAAGATCGGTGGGTGGGGTAAACGTTAGGCGCGCTAGAAGGGAAGTTACCACGTTTTGGGTGCCATACAAGGTGGCTCAAAAAAAACAAAAAGTTTTCTCCACTGCTGTTAGTTAAATAGTTTTCTTGTGCAATTTTCCCTTAATTTTTAGGCTAAATCGGCCTCACCGTGACTATTTAATCTGCTGAGCTCGCAATTTTAGCACACTCTCCTTCTTTTTCCACTTGATTTTTGGTCACAACTCCTCAACTTCCGCATTGGATACGACCCCACTCGGGATCAAGCTCTGTCATAATGCCCGGCCTTCCCCCCGTCCTGAGTCAAGATGGAGTGTGCGACTACTCTTTCATGGAAATTCATGACTTGTGGGACATTGTGCATGTGAACGAGGATTCTGATGACGACGCTGCCCCCCCGCCCCCATCCCCTACCCACAAAGATGGACTTGATTCTAATGGCGATGCCGCTGGCCAAAATGTTGTCGAGGAGAGAGAGAAATTGAAAGATATGAAGGCACTCCGAATTTCCTCCAACAACATAACGGACATCTCCCCCCTCTATACCAATCTCAATCATGTCCTCGACTCCCCCTCCTCCTTAAAGTGGATTGACCTTTCCTACAACAGCATCTCCACCATAGGGTCTAGCCTGGAGAAATTCGAAAATCTCACTGTGTTGTACCTCCACGCGAATAAAATTACGTCCCTTTCTGCCCTGAAACCGCTCACCTCCCTCAAGCATCTGCACAAGCTCTCCCTCCATGGGAATGAGATTGAGGGTCAAAAGCACTACCGATCATACGTGATTTGGTTGCTTCCCGGTCTCCAGATGCTCGACTTCAGCTGTATTACCAAGCAGGATCGGGTAGACAGTGGCGTGTGGGCTGAGGTTTTTCGGAAGAAGCTCAGGAGGAAGAAGGAGAAAGAGCAGGGGTTTTGAAAATTGTGTTGAAAATAGGTGTAAATGAGATTGAAATAATTTCGGCAAAGAACGGTTTCTGCCGATAGATGTTCCTATATTTCCTACGTTTTATTACAGTCCCGGAAGTTTGTCGCCCACCCTTCCTCCTTCAACCTACCCATCTCCTTCTGGAACCTCTTCCTCCCTGGGGCATGGAACATCACCGGAAAAGACCCGGTCGCATTATTAAAAAGCCTCCCTTGTCGTATTTCGTGGTCGCGATTATATCGTCCCCCATTGCCAGAGAAGAGGGTCTGGTGGGTATCGACTAGAATTTTTATGTTACTACGGTTTTGGCCATTTGTTGGACAGGTTGTTGTCGCTTCGTCACTCGGGCACTCGATTCGGTTTATTTCATTTTGGTGGTCCTCGACGAGCCACCGAATGAATAAGCTTTGGTCACTGCCTACCCACCATTCTCCATCTTCCGCGTCACCCTCGTCTCCGCCGACCCATCTATCCACAACTTCCCCCACCAGCGCCTTCAAGCTGCCAGCATTTCCCATAATCCCCCCACTGCTCAAAAACCTAAATATTGTTCCCCCTCCTTCTCCGACAGTCGGATATTCTCTTGCCAGCCTAGCTGAGAGGCTGACTGAATTCATCGGCGCGTAAAATGTGTAATCTGCCTGAAAAACAATGAATTCTTTGTCTGAGTCACCTTCTTCTTTGCCTCCGATAAGTGCTCGGTACCTAGACATGAACTCTGAAGGTGTACCGGAAAGGACGACGTCGTAACCATCGACGACGACGATGATAGTGTCTGTTGGCATAGATTCAGCGAAGTCGCGCAGAAGACGGAGCTTGTCGCCGTTTCTCCAGGGTCGGCTTTGCCGTGCAGGCTTGTCTGCGCCATGGCCAACACTGTCGTTACTACTCTTTTTATTACCTTGGGCACCAAGGACGGTAAATTGTATGCCTTGGTGCAAAGCTGAGTCTAGCAACCGCTTAAGCTCGCATTTCGTAGGATCTGATGCGAAAGTAACGAATCTTACAGCTCCCTTTTCGTCAATAATGGATTGTACAGGTGGTTCTTGCGTCGTCACCGGTGGCGGTAGGATAAGTCCATTTCTTCTCAGAACTGCCTCCTGCTTCTTTGCTATAATGTCGACATTGTTCTCGTTAGCTTGTTCCGCTTCCACCAGTACTTCTTCTGCCCTTTCATACTCCTTCATCTCGATCAAAGTCATTCCCATTCTCAGCAGTGTGTCATCGATTCCAATGGAAGACGGAAATACACCCTTCTCGACGAGCTTCCTTTTAACTTCCCAGCTCTGTTGAAAGCAATTCAAAGCCGATTCCAGGTCACCTTGCTCGTAATCAACCATGCCCATCTCGTGCAAGAGCATTCCCATGGTTCCCACCTCCTCTCCTCCATTCATCTTCCGCAACAACTCAACCCCCCGGGAGAGCTTTTCCCTCCCTTCCTCTAAAAGCCCCCCTGAACTCAAAGCGATTCCCCAGTTTAAGAGCAAACTCGCGTCAAAGGGCGACAGCGACACTAGACAGTCGTAGATTGACGACGCGGATCGGTAATCATCCAAAGAGTGGAAAGAGGCAGCCAACAAAGAATATACATCAACTAAGTTGCCGTCGCCATTTTTTAATATTTCCCCGTTTGTTTTTTTTTCATCAGTGCCGTCTGCATTGGCAACACCGTCATCGGAAATTGAGAAGCAACTGAAGTCTCCCTCCTGTGATTTCAGATCTTCACCCCTCATCAATGAAAGCTCTCCCAACATGAACTCAAGCAACTCCTTTGCGGCCCGGTACTCCCCGGCTTCGAAAAGTCCCCTGGCAAACTCTCTTAAATATATATCTATTCCGTGACTTATAATTTTGCCGCTTTCACCTCCCTCTCTGCTGCTACGGCTGCCAATTGCCCCTGCCCCAAGCTTAACTAGACGAACTGCAACATCAACTACACACCGGTCGCCTAGATGGTAATGGGTGCAGAACTCAACGGATGTCGTAAGAGGAGAGTATGACAGAGGGTGGGAGATATGGAGCGTATCTGTGTTAATAATAATTGGGAGGGTAATTATTGGGGAACTATCTGAGGGGGAGGGGTTACTGTGAGAGAGCAGAGGGGAGGAGAGAGAGAAAGGCAAAAAGAGGAGAGCTAAGGAGAACGTGAAGAAAAAGCAGTACAGTGTCGAGATGATAGAGGTCATCATAAATAACCTTTTAACGATTATGAAGGCATGTTATGTTGGAGTGTTGTTTTTTTGTTTTGAAGAGTGATGATATAAAGCCTACCAAAAATCAGCACAAGTTTTAATGACGCCTTGTGTCTGGTGGTAACTCGCTGTTGCGCTGGTATGATTTTGGTTGATTAATTGGATTAACTTCAAGCCAAACAAAGGTGGGAATGAAACTGGGATTGCTGAAAAAAGTGAAGAGAAAGATAAATATGGATCAAAGCTAAACAAAGGACTTTTTTTTCTGATAACTGACTTTCATTGACATGCAGGACATGGTCCTCCATCTACCCAAAAAAAGGGAGTGACTTCATCAATTCCAAACTCATTCTTCACAGTTCGGAGAACAGACATCGCCGCCTTTAAGTTGGCATTGCCCCCTTCAACGGAAAAATGTAAATTCATGTGTATGTCCTCTGTGCTGATAGCCCAAATCCGCAATTTGTGGAGGGAAGTTATAATTCCTCCCTCTTCCAGTTTTTCTCTAACTTCATTGACATCAATTCGTTCCGGGCAAGTCTCCATTAGAATCGAGGCGGCCACTGCCACAACATTTCTTGTCGAAAGAAAAACAATCGCACTAGAAATCAATGTGCAGATTGGGTCTGCAATGCTCCAGTTGGGTTTTATGTAAATTATTAGCCCAGCGATGAGAACAGCCATCGACTGCAATAAATCACCAATTAAATGTAGTGAGGTCGCGTGAAGAAGCAGCTCTTTGTCTCGAGAATTTTTTGTCGGGGATAAATCACCGCAGGAGTGGATACTTTGTACGTTCGTCCAGCTCAAATCAAGGGGGGGGCATCCATCAATGACAACTTTTCTCATTTCAACGTCACCTTCTTGATAGTGATCATGGCCACAGTCCCCCGCCCCTAGTAAATGTACGTGTCCTTCCCGCCCCAAAATCCATAGTAGAATCATGTTCACAGCGACTCCGACAGCCGCGACGATGCTCATCATCCCACCCTTGACTTCGTCAACTTTGTTGCTATTACTAACTTCGTGGACAAATCGCTCCATGGCCTCAAAGAAAAGGCTCAGTGAGACTATCCATAAAAGCACCACGCTCGTCAGCGCGGCCAAAACTTCACCCCGGCCCCAGCCAAAATAATGTCGGCCCCCTGGTACCCTGTCCCTCATGCGCACTGCATAGATCGCTATAGCAAAGCTGGAAAAGTCACACAGCATATGCAGCGCATCCGAGAGAATCGAAAGAGAGTTCGACAGAAACCCGAAAGTTGCTTCGAAGGAGAGAAATACGAGGCAGACCTTGGAGGCGAGCAAAAGCCGCTGAGATGAGTCACTCTTTCCATTTTTGCTCGTTGCTGTCGTGTTCGTGACCTCTTCATACCTTTCCATGACCTTTTCATAACCGTCTGATAACACTGACATTATACTCTAATGCGCTCATACGAAACTGGATTTTAAGGGGGAATAATGAAGAGGCTGTGCTAATAAGGTTCGGTAGATTCTACCACACAACACGCAAATAAAAATAACAAATTAAAAGACTTACGAACGCCACTAAATACCTCATCAAAAATCAATCGCAAAAATGATCCAGAGGTTTTCGGGGGGATTTAGAAAGAAGAACTCTGAGGGGGAAATCGCGAATCAACCCTCTGCAGCCAACAATCTGCTTTCTGCCACCAGCACTACACCCTTACCTGCCTCCATTCTTCAAGGGCAGGACTTTCTACAATTCAACGCCCCGAAAAGCCCTGCACGTACACTTGATGAAGAAGGCAAGAGCAAATCATTCTCTGACTGGGCTCCAGGTAAAAAAGAAGTGAGAGGGCTTCTCTTTTTGCCTCTGTCGCCTTCACTTACACTGAGCTTATTTCTCTCCCAACGCACTGCGCAGTATCTTCACCGAAAGGAGGATTGTCTATCTTCAAGGGGACGAAGAAGAGGAAGAAGAAGAGCGAAACCTCTTCCTCTGCTGTAGTCCCGCTTCCTTCGGCAAAGCCCTCTATTCCCAGACAAACTCTGTCTCTCAATGGTAACCCTTCCCCCGCAGTTCCCACCAATGGTGCTCCTGTCCAGGCTGCTCCTGTCGAGGCTGCTCCTGTCGAGGCTGCTCCTGTCCAGGCTGCTCCTGTCGAGGCTGCTCCTGTCCAGGCTGCTCCTGTCAAGGCTGCTCCTGCCAAGGCTGCTCCTGCCAAGGCTGCTCCTGCCAAGGCTGCTCCTGCCAAGGCTGCTCCTGCCAAGGCTGCTCCTGCCAAGGCTACAACTACTATCAGTGCAGATCCTCACTCTGCCGTCAATGCTGCTCCTATTTCTGCCAGTGAATCTACAAAAGTTACTTTTGCAAAGAACCCAACTGAACTCTCAATTTCCATGTTGGACACGCGTTCTCCAAAGATAATTACTTCGGTTCCCACGCCTCCTCCTGTCAAAAAGGCACAAGATGAGCCTGAAAAGCCAAAGAAGAAGAAGTCCAAAAGAATGAGGTCTGTGATCGATGCTCATGAGGTCGCTGACACCTTCGTGGGGGGGGAGCTAGAATTGTTGCCTGCATCAGCTCCACCAGTCTCGCCGAGAGCTGTTGAAACGCCTGCTCCCAATCTCGCACCTGTACTTTCGATACCCTTTGATGAGGAGACTACCGTCACAGGCTCAACTACTGCTGCAGCTTCCTACCCCCCCGTCAGCGTTACTCCGACCACCACTACCGCCGTCGCCACCGCAGCCACCCCCACTAGCATCACCGCCCCACTAAATGTGGAGACTAACACGCCGACCAAACAGAGTGCAGGTATCGCTTTGCAGGGTTCATTGATGGCACGGTTCTCGCACGCTGAGCAGCAATTTCACCTAGCGCACAACTCACTATCCTCTGAGCTGCACCTTTCGGTCCACAACCGTTCGATATTTGCTTATAAGGTTGCGAGTACCCACTCTATGATGCTGGAGCTCCATGAAAAAATTCTACGTTTACATGTGGAGTGCAATTCCTTGCTGGGTGAGGTGCTTTCGGTCCAGTGTGAATAAGTAGGGTGTGAGAATGAGAATGCACAATATAAGTCAGCTCCAGATGCGATTATACTTGAGAAGCGGGAAAAGTCGTGTTCATGGTCATTTCTTCTCATTGCGTTTTCGTGCACGGCTTGAGACAAGTGTAAAACGAGGTATAATAATATAATAATATCCAAAAATTTTGTCTTCTTCTCAAAATGTAATCACACATTTTTCCTCCGGCACGCCTCGCACCCACTCATCCTTATATTGATACACGGCGTAATTTCGTCGATGCCATATGTCTCTGCCACCCGGTAAATGACATCCATCGCATCGGCAATGTTCGTGCAATCGCTTGAGCAATGTAAAGTCATATGGACAGTCGAGAGGGAAACGTTCCAGATGCGGAGGTTGTGAACATCGTAAATCTCCTTCGTTGCGTGCAATGATCTAATAACTTCCGACTGGTTGATCGAAGGCGGGCAAGACTCCATGAGGCACATGATGGTGGACTTTACGACGCTCTTTGTCGACCAAAAAACAATCACACTGAATATCAATGTGCAGATGGGGTCGGCAATGCTCCAGTCAGGTTTAATGTAAATGATCACCCCAGCAATGAGGACGGCAATAGACTGAAGCAAATCACCCAGTACGTGTAGGTACGCCGCCTGGAGGTTTATATTTCGTTCTTTTGTTCCCTTCGACGCTGATGTTGACGTTGACGCTGTGGACATGACAGAATCTCTTCCCCCCCCATTTGAGTGATGGTGATCACGGCAATGATCGTGATCATGTCCGTGACTGTGATCATGCCCATTGTCATGAAGGATGCTGGATTTTCCATCTTCCATGGCGTGTACATCATTGATTCCGTGCATGTTACTGGCCAAGGGGAGCTGAAGAGAATCTTCGTCACCTGAAAAGCTGCATTCAGAACAAGAAGGGCTCTTGGGCGTGTTACCATGTGAGTGCCCATGAGAGTGTTCATGAGAGTGGTTATTCCCGTGGCTATGTCCGTGGCTATGTCCGTGGCTATGCCCGTGGCTATGTCCGTGACTGTGTCCGTGGCCATGCTCATGAGAGTGACCGCAATCACCGCTGCCAGGCATGTGCACATGGCTCTCCACACCAAGAACAAACATCAAAACTATGTTCACCCCCACACCGACACCAGCGACAATGGCCATCATCTCCCCCTCTACAACATTATCATGGCCATTCGAAATGTCTATAATCCGAATAATTGCGCTGTAAACTAAAACGCCAGTCAAAACCCAGAGAAAGACAATGCTGAAAAGAGCACTTATAACTTCTGCTCGTCCGTACCCAAATGTAAATTTCCCCTCAGCCCCCCGCTGCGAAAGCTTGGATGACCACACGGCAATCAAGAAGGATGCCATGTCCGTGGAGAGGTGAAGTGCGTCAGAGATGATGGAGAGGGAGTTGGCAAGGATTCCAAAGACGAGCTCCACGCAGAGGAAAATAAAGCAAATAATTGATGCCATCTGCAAGCGCTTTATGTGAGAAGTGGAGTCTGCCATATTGAATGCGCGGCGTTGTCTGATCTACAGAGCAAACTCTCGAACTTCAACAATTTATCTAGATCTTGACGCGTTCTGAATTATTAGGAGGATCTTGAATTTCCATCGGGGATGAAATTAATTTCACTGCTTGCGAGAAATAATTAGCCTCTTAATAATATTAGAAATTCGTCCACCATGAAGTATATTGCTTTTCTGCTGCTTGCAGTTGTAACGAATGCTTTCCAGGTGAACCTAGAAGTGACAGACAACTTGCCCCAGCTCTGCTTCTCCTCTGAAGATGTTGTCCCTCGGTATGTCAATGCAATCTGTCACCATCACAACAAAACATACTTGGGTGGGTTTTTTAACCGTATCGGAGATGAAAGTGCCCAACACTTTGCAGTGCTGAATGAAGACGACACGATTGACTATTTGGGAACTATTGGGATGGTTACATCACTTGAGAATGTCCTGGCAAGTTCTAGCGATGTTAGTGCAGGCATTGGTTCGAACTCGTCCTTTCTTGGAATTGTCACCTCCCTGGCTTGCCCAGAGAACTCAGAATATATTTACCTAGGCGGAGTCTTTTCGACTATAACAGACCATGCAGGGGAGGAGCAAATTTTGAACAATGTCGCCCGCTTCAATACAGAAACTCGCGAGTTCTCTCCAATCAAGTCGAACCAGCCCCTCCCTAACAATGATCACATTGGTTTCAAGCAATTCTGTGATGAACGAGACAATAGCGACGAGTACGACGAGTGCGACGATGCCAACCAAGTGACAATGATCAGGTCTATTCAGTGTGTAGGTGTCAACGGCACATGCGAGTTCATGCACGTTGGCGGATACTTCGACACAGTTCTCGGTGTCAACAATACTCTGGGGATTGCTCTCCTAGATCTGAGCGATTATGATAACCCTAAAGTTACAAAAATTGGCCGTGGAAAAGAATCTACAGAGGGGGTGAACGGTCTGGTAATGACGATAGCTTCAGTGAGCCCTACTGAAATTGTTTTTGGGGGGATATACGAAGATCCCGTCGATAGCGATGTGCCTTACCTTATTAACCGATGGACGAAAGGGAAGGGGATGCGTTGCGTTGTGAACCGGTTGATGAGGGATCAGTCTGCCTGCCAGGTCGACTCGCCGCCACTTCTCTGCTGCGAACTTATCTTTGGGCCGGTGTACTCTTCCTTGCGCATCTCGAAAACTGACCTACTCATAGGCGGTGAGTTTGTGAATACTTTTGACTTCACTCCACGAGCTGATACAAGCGCTGACATCACTCAGTGGTTTCAGCCGGGGTACCAAAATGTCGCAATAGTCAGCGCGACGGAGGAGGACGAGGGAAAAGACAGCTCATTCGGTGATGGGGGAAGTTTGGTTGGAGGTCCTGACGGCGACGTCCGAGCTATCACTTGCTCAAGGTGGCTCCCAGACAGCGATGAGGACCGCTGCGAGACTGTCTACATCGCTGGTAGCTTTAACAGCTGGTTGAACTTCAGGTTAGTGCAAGGTACTTTAGTAAAGTTTCTCCGTCCTTCCGCCTTCAACGACATAAATGTCCTCACCTCCGCACGATAATTGGGGGTTTTTTTATTTATTTTTTGTCGCAGTATCGGTGAAGATCTGGAGCTTAGGAAGTCGGAGTTGTTCAAAACGCCTTTTCACGTTGCTAAGTTGGTTTGGGACAGCGATACCGAGAGCTATCACCCAGAACCTGCGTTTGAGAGTGCCGACTTAACCTTTGTAAAGGGCGATATCAGTGTGAATGCAATCACGTCGAGGAGAGTGACAGGCGACTCGGACGACGAGATATACTTTGGCGGCGAATTGCCGTCCATCGGAAATGTAGCAAAATTCTCTCATTTGACGAGCAAAATCGAGAAGGTCCCGAGCAACCACGTTGGCATGGTCGTCGACGAGAACTCGCCCTGGTACGACTGCAGCAAAGAGAGCAACATGCGTCTCTTCGGTGCAAGCTTCTGCTGTCGAGCCGGGTCGTACTGTCCAGGAGGGCTTATCGATATTAGTTGCCCTGACGGGTGGGGGTTCTACTGCACCGAAGACACCATCGGCATCTGCGAGGAGGGGCATTATTGCCCGACCGCTGGGCAGCAAATCCCTTGTAGCAAAGGCCATGTCTGCCGCATGGGAAGCATCGCGCAAAGAAAGTGCGAGTTTTGGGAACTTTGCGCCGACGTTGGAATGGAGAGGCCAGAAAGGGTTAGCGGGCTCATATTGGGTTCGATTATCTTGGTGGGAATGTTCAGTACTCTCGTGCTTTTCGTGTGGGTATTTAGCTGGAGGGTGGGGGTTGGTAACACGAATAACGAAAGGCAATTTCACCTGCGCTTTAACGCATTTAAGCGGGAACTGAGCGGTAGGAACAAGGGGAAGAGGGGGAAATTTGACGGAATCAGCGGCGTGACGGAAATCGATCTTGCGAGTGTCAGCAGTGGGAAGCACAAGGCCATGGCGCAACAACAACAATCAGCGATGGAGGAGAGCTATGACGAAGACGGGCGCTCGCGCTCTTCGTCTTCATTCATCGTCGACCCTAGTGGGTCTTTTTCGAACGAAGATAACCCCCCCTTAAAGCTCGACGAAGTTATCAATAAGAGGGAACTCAAGGTGGACATCGAATTTAACAATCTGACGGTCGAACTTGTCAACAAGAAGAAGATTTTGAATGGAGTAACAGGAAAACTGAGGGCCGGGCGTATGACTGCAATTATGGGCCCCAGTGGATGTGGAAAGTCTACATTTTTGTGTGCTTTAACAAACCGTATTAGAGATGGTGGCAAGGTTCTCGGGGACGTTAAAATAAACGGGGTCACCAAGCCATTGCTGACGATTCAGCACTTAATTGGGTTCGTCCCCCAAGAAGACATTATGCACAGAGACTTGAGCGTGAGAGAAAACTTGCGCTTCTATTCCCACCTGAAGTCTCATCCGGAGATGAGCAGGACTCAACGGAGGGCGTTTGTGAATGAGGTAAGTCTCTCTGCCCCCCCCCCCTTCTGATGGATGGTGGGTTGCGCAAAAAAAACATTACTGACGATAATTGTGAATCTTGGATTCCTTGCAGATCATCGACATTTTAGGCCTGTCCCATGTTCAGCATTCGCTGATTGGCGATGAGCTAACTAGAGGTATTTCGGGTGGACAGAGGAAGCGGGTAAACATTGGTATCGAGCTGATGGCTTCTCCATTGATTCTCTTCCTAGACGAGCCAACGAGTGGGCTCGATTCGACAACAACGCAGCAGCTCATCGACTCACTCGAGAAGTTGGCCGGGTTGGGGTTGACGATCGCGATGGTTATTCACCAGCCGCGCTATGAGGTCCTGTTGAAGATTGACGACTTGATTCTGCTGCAGAAGGGGGGATTTCCTGTTTACATTGGTGAGACAGTCAACGCGTTGGGGTATTTTGAAGATTACCTCGGAAAACCCCTGCCTAAAATCTGCACTCCGGCTGATCACTTCCTCGATGTCATCAGTGCCGATCAGGGGATTGAAAATGGATTCCATTGCGGAAATATCTGCGATATGTGGAGGGAGTATCCTGGAAAGTCGCACGACGACAGTGACTACCAGGATCGGATTATCCCGTTCAGGTTCAGGCCTAGTAGGCCCTACCAATTGTACAGCTTTTTTAAGCGAACATTTTACCAGATGATGAACACGAGGGTTGCGTTTTTTACCGACTGTGTGCTACTAGTTTTCGCCGGAGGAATGGTAGGAATCGTAAGTGTCGAGGAGCTGCAAGCCTATCAGCTGACGATGATGACGACGGGGCTGTTCGCTGTTGTAAGCAGCCTGAAGGTGTTTGGCTTGGAGACGGTGGTTTTCATGAGAGAGACGAGTGCTGGAATCAGCACACTGGGCTACTTCCTGGGAAAGTGTGTAGCGCACCTCTTTCAGATTTTTTTGAATCCTATCTTCTTCTTAGGGCTATATTATAGGACGGCTTACCCTAGCGTTGAGTTTTGGACCATGTACAGAGTTGTTCTAGCGACGCAATTTAGTTGCAGTGGTTTGGGCTATTTGATCAGCGTGCTGTGCGGGAGAACGAACATGCAGATAGCTGGTGTTCTCACTGCACTGGTTGCGGAGATGTTATCGGGTCTGAACCCGAGCGCCAGGACTTTGGGGAGCTTCTTGGCGGGGAAAATTGGGCTGTGGTTGAGCTTCGGACCGTGGACAATGGGAAGTTTGCTCATAAAACAGACCGTAGGGAGCGCAAAGGCGCTTTATCCAATTTATGTCGGTACTCTTGACAATTTTGGGTATCTCAACCTCGACAACAGCACCTTGATCAACGAGGATGCAATTAATGACTCGAAAGTTGTGCTAGACGACGCCTACAAACATAACTTGAGTCACCTGTATACGCAGTACTTTATGTACAGCTTTTTGGCGTACTTCGTTATGATGTGTAAGGGCAAGAACGCATCAGGCATGCTGGGACTTTCATCGCTGATTTACTTGCTTAGAGAAGATATCATTGACCCCCTCCATTACTTCTTGCGAACTGGCAAGACGGTGAGAGAAAACTTGACGGCAAGGGAAAAAATCATCAGAAGGCAAAGTCTCAGTAGCGGCGGAAGCGGCGGGAGCAATGGGAAGAGAAAGAGCAAGGATAATATGAAGGCAAAACTACTGGAAGCGAATGAGAGGATTAAGAGCGTCGATACAGTGGATAGTGTGGGTTCTAAGAGTATAAAATTTGGCGTGAATGCTGATGGGAGGGTTGATGATGGGGCTACAGGGGCTACAGGCAGTGGGAAGAAGGAGATGGTGTTGAGTGCGGACCAATTAGAGGACGAGAAGTGGATCCGGGATGCAAGTGACTACCGAGAGTTGTGCAAGATAATCAAGGGAGGCAAGAAGGCGGCGAAAAAACTCGTGGATAAGTTGTTGGGTGAACTAAGAGATGCAGACCAGATCGGGAGCGTCAGCAATGATGTCGGTTCAGAGGCTAAGTTCCTAATTATCAAGGCTGCTATCCGAGACAGAACGCCGACGATAACTTAACTTGAACAGCAAAATGCCTTGTAGAAATGTAATGGTCGCGAGTTACCGAGCTTTTTACTGAAATTTTTACTGCTGTAACATGAACACTCGAACCCACTCTCTCAGTGCATCATCAGCGAGATTGCTTGCTTTCACGTCACTGTCGTACACAAAATTGTCCTCGCTTTTCTCCTTTTCCTTGTCAATGTTACTACTCTCTAGTAAATGTTTGTGTATTTCATTCGCAGTATAACATACAACGCCCACGTTGCTCCCCCCCTTCCCTTTTTTCAACGGCTGCAGGGTCGAAATCTGCTGGAAAGTCTCCTTGGGAAAGTGACGATCAAAAAGTACGAAATTACCCTTGGCAATTTCGTTCTGGATTCCGCGAGCTTCTCCCCCCTGTTTTGCGTTTGTTAGTTAGCGAGTTGGTGAGAGAGGGGGGTACATTATTTTTATTATTTTTTCATCTCACCTCTCCCTTTGTCCAGACACTAACGCCACTGACGACGATAAAGTCGTCAAGCGCACCTGTCCCATTCTTTATCGCACCAATTGCAGCCTCGCTGCTTACGCTGAAAAAGTTCTTTTGCATCCCAATGGGTGATCCGCAGCCTTTTTTATACATAGACTTGCTCGCATGGATCCAAAGCAACCCCTTGTATGTGTCAGTCGCTTTCATCTGAAATTCGCCGCCGAAGTGGATAGCCTTCCGCACCTTACTTCCTCCGATGGTCAATTCGATTGAGGCTGCCGAAATACGGTTTAACAAAAGCCCGACTGAAACGGCGCTATCGTCCTGAATGATGAGAACGACAGACTTGTGAAAGTGCTGCGAATTGAGGATGAAAGGAGGTCTTCCCGTAGATTGTCGACTTTCGCTTGCCAGAACGACGCTGCCGGCTCCCACAAAACGGTTGTTGGCAAGGTCATTGCTAGCCTTGATAATTCGCTCGGCGAGTGGGTCTTTCAATATCTCCTTAGTAGAGGCCGTTGTAGTGTCAATGAAAGTCGGCGGCGAAAGAGGGGTGCCACCACCCACCGTAAAAATTCTCTCCGAGTTGCGCCTCAGTTCTGTTATGGTCCATTCCTTCAACATCAGATCTCCAAAACCCCCCCTCGACTCCTCTTTTTCCTCCCTCTTCCCCAGCAAATCCATCAACCTTTCCCACATACCAACACCGCCGTTCCGAATATCCTCTTCGTAGCAACCATTTTCACAACCGACCCCAATTATTTCGTCTTCCAAAAATTTGGAGTCCGCCGAAACACTGTACCAAGACTTTCCCCGCAAAAGCTCGCCTTCAAGCTGGTCTTTTCCCCAACCGGCATAACCGCAGTACACTCTGAAATCATCCTGCGTCACCCCTTTTCCTTCCTTCACAAGAATGCTGGCCGCTTCGATCGTTGTCCACGATATAACCCCGGTGATGGGGATGGATATCCTCTGCGCCTCAGGACTCCTCAGTGTGTGCAGACAAACAAATGAAGGGAAAAGGTTCACGCTATCGAAACACTGCACGTCGCCGCCATACGAGCAAGTCCAAGTCAGGTTAGCGTAGGTTACAGTGCGTTCGATAGGTCGGTTGAGGATTATCCCCTTTGTGAAGCGCTTGCGATCGTGGGAGAGGAGAAGAATGACAGACTTATGGAAGTAATTCTGGCGGAGGCCAAATGAACCACCACCGGGAGGGGCATTCGGAGAAGAAGGGGGGGTGTAGGCGGCGATAATTGAGCCGGTCTCAATTGACGTTTTTGCATCGTAAGCATATTGATACTGCTCGAGGGAGGGGGAGGCAGAATTTGCATCGACCTTCCCTTCTTCGTTGCTCACCAATTTTGCTCGAAATGAGCGCCACTCATCGTCGCTTATCTTTGGTACCGGGTCGTCAGAAGAGTCACAGTCTGCTTGCAGTCGGGTGATGGGTCGACGTGCACTGGCACTAGCTCTCTCTCTCTTCAGGGTGTAGGTAGTAAAGGTGTAGGCGGCGGTATAATGCAGGAGAAGGACGAGTAAAACGGATAATTTTGAATGCATATGGTTTTAGGAGTCTATTGGATGTGATTACCGTGAATCAAATGTTTATTGTTGACATAGACACATACAATTCTGTAAATATTTGGTGCGGCGGGGCGAAAATATGATAACCAAAACTAGAAATCTTACTTCAACTGAACACTGTTAGGCATTTTCGTACCTGGACCCCTCCTTATTTTTTCTTGTCCTGGCTTCAAATATTTGAGGACCGCAGCGCGCTTTTATCCCTTGAATTTTAGCTTTTGGTGTAATACGACGACTCCCCCTCTCTTTCCCGCAATGGCGAGTCGTCCTCGGGGTCCGTCCCCTCCTCCTGCTTCTTCTGTCACGTTCAATACCTCGTTGCTTGCACCCCCATTTCTGACAAAGACCCCGAGACAGGCAATCAACCTCGCTTCAACCCTTTACCAAAATGAATCGTACAGCGCTGCGGCCGACCTATTTCGTGATCATGCGGTTGCCTACCAGACTAAAAAACCAGGTGTTTGTCCGCTAAATGAAGCCAAGGATAATATCCCAATGGCGCAGATCAACAGGAAGCTTACCATGCTGGCTATGCAATGTGACGAGGCACTATGCATGCTCAGAGCACAGCAAAAAAATGGCTGCACTGATGAAGGCTTTCCGGGTCTGGTTGCAGCCTCTGTGTCAAGGAATGAATTGTATCGCTCTGCCTTGCACTCTGCGACCGAATATTTGAAATCGAACGAAACAAGTTGGGACTTTGCTCTGCCTGAGTCATCAGCACAACGCAACAGAAACAGATGCAGTCGGTGCTCGACCGCCCCATCTCTCGCTGTAACTATTCTCTCCCATGCGATCACATCTGCTTGGGTCACGATGGGCTTCAAGCAGGAAAATGTTGACGGCCGCGAATCGATTGAGAGAACGCTTTCGAATTTGCTAGAGGACTTGACCCTTGCCTTTGAGTGTTGCATGCTTTACGAAAAAAATTGCATCCGGTGCCACCCGACGCCACCTTCGGGCCCCGCAGCGACGACCCCCACACCCAATGAGATGAGTCTGTCAATTCGATCATGGTTCACTTCTTTCGCTGGCTCTCCTGCCGTCCCACGGGCTATCAAAATGCTCGACAATTTCATCGCCGCTCAGAATACGGCCTGCTCGCTGCTCAAGATACCCGGCCCCGGCACCGGCACAACCGCGACGAGGGAAGCAGTTGAGAATCCCTCCTTCTCTGCTACCTCTACCAACGCTTCTCTTATGAAAAGCGACGATTCCTGCGAGTCTGCATCACTCAACAGCAAAGTTCTTTCAGACTTTATTGACAAATCCCCCCCAGACCCTTCAATTGCCCAATTAACGACCACCGACCCAGAGAATAGGGATTCGAATAATACCTTCTCTACGCTAAAGTCGTACGCTCTCTCATCTGTTCCCAGTCCCCAGTCTTGTGCCCAAAATAACTTTCTAGGCACCATTACAACCCAACCTCAAGAATCGCTGGCTCACTTCCGCCGTGCGATCGACGACGACGATAACGTAAGAGATGAAGTTGTATACAACGTTAGCCGGTGTTTGGGACAATGCGACAGTGCCGACATGGCCCAGACTGCGATCGAGCTACTGTTGAGTTTGGTCGCTAAAATTGACAATCCACCGCCCGTGAAACCAAAGCAAGAATCGTCGCACCAGAACACGGTCAGCATCCTCCCTCGAGGATCAAATCGGTTCGACGTCTCTCTAAATTGTGCCCCCGCTAAGCACATCAGCCGTAACCATCTGCTCTATCTCCTCTCGACGGCCCGCCCGAGTCTGAGCGAGAAGAGCGGGGACTTTCCAGTAGCGGTGGACGCATGCAATGAGTTGTTGGAGAACAACGGAAAAGATAGCGACGGCAACGAAGACGGCGACAGTGACGATAAAATACGACACACTTTGATCTACTCCCTCTTGCAGATGAATCGAGCGACGCTGGCTTTACAAAAAGTGCAAGTCCTCCTCTCGGAGGGTTCATTTGCCGCCTCTCTCTACGCGGCTGACGCCATTTTGTGTGCGGAAATCCAGCTCCAGAATCCCCACGAAATTGACGAGGGGGTGGCACATTTGAAGGGCCTTATATTTAAAGCTGCTGAGCACTCTCCCGATAACTTGGTGGCTAAAAATAATTGTGCTATCGCATATCTGATGGAGGGCGATGTCAATTCGGCTATCAAGCTTTTATCTAGCACAAAATCGCCAAAGAAAGTTGTAAAATTCAACCTTACTTTCGCTCATCTAATTGCCTATCACGCTGCTTCGAAGCAGCCGAAATCGTTGAAATCAAGTGATGAGAGATATCAACACCTAAAAAGGGCGATTCAGATATGGATGGAAGTCAGGGGGTGGGAGAATTTTGAGACTGGAAATGTTCGAAGGTTATTGAACGAGCGGACGGACCTGGTCGTCACGAATTCCGCCTCAGTCCCGCCCCTGGATGGTGGATTGGCAAGTATATACGTCAAAAGTAAGGATAATGGTTCAATTACCGCCGCCTTCGACGACGACGACGACGACGACGACGACGACGATGGCAACTTCGATATTGACCCGAAGCAGTCGTCGCTTATGGACGTCATTATCCTTTCTGTGGCTGTACAAAAGTTGCAAGCCGAGGATCGTGCCAATAGGAAGCGAAAAAGGGAAGCGGTCTCGTCAGTAGTTGGAGTAAGTGGAAGTAGAATGGGTGGGGTGTTCGGCGACGCAAGTCTTCTGGAAGTTGGAGGGATTAATGTGCCGAAACTGGGTGGTTTTTGAAAGATTTGAATTGAGAATTAAAGAAGGAGGTCGATTATATGTTACGAAAGAAAAATAGGGAATGCACATTTGTGGTTATAGCATGCATGCATCAGTTACTTCTTTGTCAGTGGGCGATACCCGCTCCACCCATCCGGGGGCTTCAGGTCACTAAAACTTTTCATGTAAGAGATCAAGACAGCGCTGCACCCGTCCGCCCACTCGTCCTTCCCCAAACTGTCCTCGCTCATATTCTCCGTCTCCCAGCCGGCTTCTTTGCTATTCCTGATCATCAGCACACGAGATTTCTCCAGGTGGTGAAGAGCCTTCTTCCAATCTCCCTTCACGTAGGCAGAAAACCCTTTGTCGAAAATTTTTGAGAAGTCGTTTCCAACTGCGTGAAGCCTCATGTCTAACAAATCGCTGTCGGTATCCCATAGTTGCTCGCTATAGTTCCTCGAGATCTCGTCCCACAACTCGCTTGGCTTGCCGTTGAGACATAAATTCGGCATAGCGCGGCAATCGTACGTATAGATGGGCTGTACGACACCGCTTCCTTTAAAGGTGACGTTATCAATGTGACGAAACTTGCCCTTCACCGATTCCCCCAGGAGCCTGTGGAAGCTGTGGTTGACCAGAATGTTGACTCCGTACTGGGCGCATGCAGTGCACATCCTCGCCGCGATGTTGACGTGGGGGGACAGATACGTAGCATCGACCTTAAATAGACTGCCTACTGCCCCCTCCATTGCCCAGCCAGCCGACAGTCCAAAATTAACGTCCACCTCAAAGTCGCCAACCCCCGCCCCCAATCTCATGTCATTCTTCCACTTGACTAGCTTGCGATCGCGCTGTAGCTGTGCGAAGGTTTTCAGAAGACCTAGAACGGCCCTCTCGCTGAACTCTTGAATGCCTGGGAGTTCCGCCAAGTCGACCTCGTCGTAGGATGATTCGACCACTCCTCCCATCATGGACATGTCCCGCGAGCTTTTGGAGTGTCTGCTCTTTCCCGTGGTGGTAGTAGGAGATGTAGGGGCAACTTTTCTCGTGTGACCAAAGACAAGACTCTTGGCCCTAGCCTGGTCTGCCAGTACCATTTTCGTCTCGCCGATTCTCCAAACTAAAAGAAACGAGGCACCCAAATTTTTATTGCACTGGCCGCTGTTCCCTAAACCCCACCTAAAAACCTCACTATGCACAACGGCAGCCACGTTGTTGATAATCTGGCATACGTCGTCATCCAGACTGGACACCAGAAAGTCAAAATCTCCGATCTTGGCGAATCCGAAGATAGCCTGCACCTTCTTTCCGTCGACCATAGGGTTGAATATTTTGGCACTAGCTCCGGTGACATCTCGATGGGCTGATATATTCTCGCTGATGATTCCTGTGCCAGCCACGCCCCAACACTTTCTCAGCAGCTGGGTGATCTGTCCGATGGCATTAGTGAGTTGTTGAGTCTCCGGCCCCCCTGCCTCGTCCGTATCCCGCAGCAAGTCTTCGATCTTCACGGTCGCTAGAGGGTTCTTGGCGTAAATGTATACGATTGACAGCAAGTGTCTCAACGGGTTCAGGACAAATCGCTTGGCGTCAGCCATCATCTTTTGCAGGCTGAGCCACAGAGAAACGGCAATGACCAACTTGGCGACAAGCTCATCAAAGGCAAGCGAAGCGCAAATCACTCGAAAGTTAAGGATGATGTGACTCTCAAATGAGACGCTATTCACGACCTCTGACTGCGAGTACGGTACCGTTTCCAACAATCGGTAGAATTTTCTCCTATCCTCATTTCCGAAACATCCTTGACCCTCCGCATAATTCGAGAGCCTAAAAAGAGAAATTAAAGGCGCCATCTCACTCTTCGTCATATTGGGGAACAGTCGAGTCACCCATTCGCACCTATGAATCCGGTATTTTGCGCGAAATAAGTTAGTCGGTTGGTAATCAATCGGTAAAACTTCGAGCAGAACAGCAGAACACATTCCCTAAGTGTTTTTTTCACTCGCGCGCACTGTACTCACTTCGTCCCGCGTCGGATGTCCACAATCTCCCCGGCAGGTAACTTCTGGAAGTCGCAACGAGCGGGAAGGGTGTCAACCTCCAAGACGAATGGCGACTCAACATCGATAATCTTGTCGATGGCAAGATTTGTCCTGAACTGAGGAGCCCAGGCGATCAGCCAGCCGACAACATTCTGGCGGTATTTTTCACAATCACTCTCTGTGGGATATTCGACGTTAAATGAATTGAGCAGATCTACACCAAATTTCCCTGGTTGAGATGAGGATGCTTCCATGATAGCAAACGGAGACAACAGAGAGAAGAACAAGAAGATTGTCACCAAGATGTAATAATAGTTGGAAACGATGAGTGCATTTCGGAGCTTCCTCGCCTTCGTCAACCGCTCGAGTTTTTTTTCGTTTCGTTTCTTTCGCTAAAATATTCCGGACGATGGGTTAATAATATATTGGACTGGATTGGATTGGATTCGATTGGATTGGATTGGATTGGATTGGATTGGATTGGATTGGATTGGATTGGATTGGATTGGATTGGATTGGATTGGATTGGATTGGATTGGATTGGATTGGATTGGGTTGGATTGGATTG
>Ga0115556_1000385_pt1 | contig 28925 bp, 28 predicted proteins | sample COGITO_mtgs_1104_5_FD_87282 | JGI IMG/M metagenome (GOLD analysis project Ga0115556, IMG submission 87282) | Pelagic marine microbial communities from North Sea - COGITO_mtgs_110414 | ecosystem: Environmental > Aquatic > Marine > Epipelagic | place: Germany:Helgoland, sampling site Kabeltonne... | reverse complement strand
TTTAAAACTATATTATTCAAAATAATTACATTATATATTTAGATAATATCAAGAAAGAAAATTGTATTACAAAAATGTATTTAAGTAAACAAAATTCAATTTTTTTTGCCCCTCACGAAGCCAGCCCCAAAATAGCGTCATTATTATTAAAATAGCGTCATTATGTAATATGTTGTTGCGTGTTTATGGTCTATGTTACATTCTAAAGCTAGAGGACAAAAAAAAAAAGTTTACAACATGTCTAGATCACAATGTTGTTTAACAGGGGGGTGTGTGTTTTCTTTTCAAAACATTCGAAAATTTCCCAATAGTTAAAAATAAACTTGTGAAAGTCTGCTTTTGCTTAAAAGTCGTCGACGATCCTATCATCGCCCGAGAGTTCAACTTCCAAATTCATCAGCAGTAAAAAAGACGTCGAGGTTTCCAGAAGAGAGGCGGAAAACAATGGAAAACCCAAAATAACTTCTCCTTCTTCTCTCTCAATTTGCATGATCGGCTGCGGGTTCGGATCGTCATCCCCTCCTCCATTTCCTTCCTTCCCGGAATGGGACAACAACAACATAAAACATAGATCTTCTGTTCCCCTTGGTCTTCCACACCCTGTGCACTTCCCTCCCACATGCACACACAGCATAGCGGAACCACCGCCGCCCGAAGTCCTAGAAACCTTGCCGACGCACCTCGCGAAATTCTATTCGACGAACCACCTTCCCCCGAACTCTCTCCTCGCATGTGCCGACAAGGCTACAATAATATCCGTGGGAAATGACAATGATGGTAATGATAAATCGGGGAAAGTAGTATTCCACATTCACGGAAAGCTTGGCCACGAGGTCTATCAAGACTGGCACACTATTTCTCTCCCTTCCCCCCAAAACCACCCCCTCTCCAGTTCCCCTCCTTTGACTATCGTTCAACTTGCTGCTGGTAAACGTCATGTCCTCATCCTCACATCATTTGGTGCTGTATATTCCCTTGGTTCGGGATTTTATGGTCAGCTTGGTCTCGGGCAGTCACGGACAATTGCGGATAAACCGCAGAGAGTGCATGGGCCGATAGGCGACAAACATGTTCGGATGATTGCTGCGGGGGCGTATCACAGTATTTGTGTAGTTAATGAGGATGGAAATGATGCTTGCGAACCAGACTCGAAATTGTCATCTGATTACAAGTCCGACGATTTCCCCTCTACTTCTTCAACCTCCTCCTTCTTCTCCTCCTCCTCCTCCTCCTCCTCCCATTCTCCCCCAACGTCAACGTCAACGAAAACGGAAACAATTTACTGCTTCGGCCTAAACAAGTGTAACCAATGTTCTCCGTTATCGTCGGAAACCATCATCATGTCACCGAACAAGCCGGTCGCTCTACCAACTACACAGCCCTTTCGTGTAGTATCAATTACTGCAGGGAAATCACACACGACATGCGTAATTGCAACTACACCCCGTTCGTCATCATCATCGTCATCATCACCATCGTCGATTGCAGTATATTCATGGGGATCAACTGCCCATGGTTGTGCGGGTGTGTCGACGTCCTCACCCATCCTCACCAGTCCCTCCCCTGTAATCGGATGTCCGCCATCGACAACGTGCGTTTCATCGGGGGACTCACATACTCTACTGCTAACTTCACAAGGAACTGTATTCGTCTGGGGTAAAGGTGATACAGGTCAGCTTGGAACTGGATCTTCATTTCATTACCGGAACCCCAGACCGAATTCGTTTTTATCTAAACATGTCGGGAAGATTAAATCAATTTATGCCAGGGGGGACTGGTCTGCGTGCGTTACAGTACACGGCGAACTGTGGACTTGGGGTAGCGATTCAGGTGGATGGCTAGGTCACGTTCTCCCCTCTCCTTCAGAACTCCAACACATCTCCACTGATAACCCCCAACGTCCATTGACAAACATGACCCAAGTTCGTACATTCGATAGCGACCACGATATTTACCTCCCCCGTCGTGTCGACTGTTTTACGATGGACGATGGGTGGTTCGGGGGGGAGGTAGGGGGGAAGATTGAGACTGTGGTTGGTGGAGGGGGTTTCATGATCGCACTTGGAAAGATTGGCATGGGATGGATGGACGAAGACACCCTTGCAAAAGAGCGTTTCTCGGAATGCAGAGAGACAGCGCAGGGTAAGTCACGCAATCCACAATCAACGAGACGCGATGACATGGAGGAGAAAGAAGGTGATGGGGGAAGGTCCTACGATGCCAAGGATTGTGACGAATTTTCCACCTTTGCTGATTCAGTTTCAGAACGCTCTCAAGATGAATGGCGAGGAGGGAATGAAGTCGATAGCTCAAGAATGTTCAAACAAACGCCGTCGTCATCACCACAAACGGAAATAATCTTTCGTCACTGTCGTCACGGTCGCACTTCTCAAATTCGCAGCATGATCCTTTCCGGGTTCAATGTGAATACTGTCGGTGCCGGCGGCAACACACTTCTAATAATATGCGCCCAGAACAATGACGTTGAAACCGCTAGACTATGCATTGACTATAATGCTAATGCGAATGCAAGGAACGATCAGGGGAATACCTCAATGCACTACAGCATGTTTTATAAATACACTGAAATTACCAAATTGCTCAGAGAATGTAATGCGGACGATTGCGCTGTTAACAATGAAGGACTTACGCCGTACGAAGGACTGAGGAAAACCGATCTCTGAATAAAATTAAATGTAGAAGACGACAATGTACAAAAAACGTAATCTCCATGCTTTGTTTCATTTGTTATCATTGCTTCCCCCGTAGTCGGATTTTTGGATAAACAGCTGACGAGCCGAGCAAATCGCTCAGGCACCACCTCACAAGAGAAATGGGGGTACGTCCCCCCAGGAGAACCAGGGTACGGAGCTATCGATACCTGCACCCGAGAGGACCGGGATGTAGATTTGCAATTGCATTATCAGCATACTTCCAGAACTAAACTCCCTCTTCACATGTACAACAAGATTTGCAGCAGGTCTTCGCCCACTGTCTAGCAAAGGGAATATACGACAGGCAGTACCACAGTGCCGCCGCCCACTGTATGAAAACGCATGCCAGCAGTGTCAGACCCTGGTACTGCCAGTCCTTTAAGGTGATGGCAACTGCGAGTGTGGCGACTATGCTCAATAGGTAAATGGTGGTTGCCCAACGACGAGTCTTCTTGAACATCTTCCTCATCTGAGTATGAGGCCCCGAAAGAAAACAGGTCCCGCAAAGTGCGATGATGTTACCGAGCGTGAAAGTAGTTACAAATGGCAGGGGATCTCCATGCAGAAGCTTGCTCATTCTCATGAAGGAGCCAAATGAGAGCATGAAACCGATGCTCATGCACGCGACACATCCTCCTAATCTCTGTGTATAGGTCAGTTTCGGACAGACAGAACACACCTCTTCCTCCAACTCCTCAGCCCAGGTTTTCTCCTTTGTACCTAGAAGCGACTGAACTTGGTCTTTAAGTGACGACGGCATACCACTGCTTTGCGATTTGACCGCGTTTTTTTGCAGTTAATGATGTGCTTTCAATAATCTTTGCTTTGCGATTTGACCGCGTCTTTTTGCAGTTAATGATGTGCTTTCAATAATTGTTGATGATGAGGATGCGCACGCAACAAAAACAAACCGCACCAGCTCGCTGCTCAAACATTGGCATAAAAGCGCAGTATTTTTCTCCTCAGAAGACACAAGAAAGATTATATGTTGCTAGGGACAAACAATTTTCTCAGCAAAGTCTTCAAACTGCAACCTAAAACCTACCTTCACAAGGAGAAACTGCCACATTCTCCATCTGCCCTCTCGGAAACCATCTGTCCTCCATCTTTGCGCGCTTTACTCATCCCGCATACACATTATATATAACAACGAAAGAAGAAATACTTCGCGTTCTCGATTCCCGTGGCCGACGTCACCATGATGCCTTCCCCTGAAAACGGCAATGGCTTTGCATCCAACCAAACATCGCACACTGCCCGGTCAGGAACAATGTGGGGACTTTTCGGCCACGGTAACATAAACCAGGAAGACAACTGGGAGTGGAAAGACGAGCTACAAAACTACAAATTACAGCCTCAGATGCGAGAAAAGGAGCTTGCACGGCATAGGCGGATTCTTCAAACAAATGAGATTCGCGGGCAGGGCTCATTTCCTTCATTAGAATCGACGTACGTGCGCGGAATGAAGGACCTGGAGAAGACCAAGATGGGTACAACGTCAATGGGCGACTATAGCCACATTGAGAGCATCAAGAGTCGAGTTGAGCGGGATCCTGATCCAATAAGGCATGACCCTGCACACATCCCACGGAAGCCTGATTCCATGCGGAGAAGTGATTACGACCCAATTTTGCAAAAGTATAACGACGAAATCGACCAAAAAAAATTTTCACCTCGGCCCGGGGAAGAACCTATTCAGCCAGATAGCTACGCTAAACTGCGAGAAAGAAATGTACGGACACAAATGTGGATGCCTGGAAAACCCAAGGGTGGACGTCAGTACCGAGAGAAATACAATCACGAAAGCCCAATTATAGGAGAGCCAGACGAAAAGTACGAGGAAAAGACGGCGACGAAATCAACGGAATGGCAGACCACCCTAAAAGATAGATTTAACCCTGTATTCCAAGTCCATGGCAATGCAAAGTCCGAGCTCAGATCACAAAAGGAAGACAGGGAAGAGAAAATCAAGTCGTTCAACGTCGCCCTAAATAAAAGGCTCGTCAGAGAAGGAGGATATGACCCGGTGACACTCAGAGACAGGAGGACGGGGGAGAGAGTCGGACCGCTGCCGGATAAGCAGACAGAGCAGAAGGTCAGCGTTGCAACTAAGCATGGCTACAATGCTCGGTCCGGAGCCAACGTCGCCTATGCCCTCGGCAGCGAAAGGTATGGAAATCCAAGCCAACAGGCCGAGAATGAATCGGCAGAGAAATTCAACATTGCGCAGGTCGACCATGTCAAAGAAATAATGCATAACGAAGGAAACGTTGCCGACGGCAACCACGACCTCGAAATGCGTACTGTGGAGCCGACTGCCGCTCAAACTCTTATGGACGACAGGTACGCACACCTGTACAATGCTGACTTATTCGAGCCGAACATGGATAATAAACAAGTTGTCACTTCCGTGAATGGTGGGTACGGCCTAGACAGGCTGCAAAAAGAAGAGCGACAAAAAAACCGACACTACGAGCCTGTTCTTGGAGTGGATGATCTGGTCCAAGACGATTGTATGACGACATGGGCGCCTGTTACTACGTTGGGGGAGAATAGCATAGATCCGCGCCAACCTCGTGAGCATCCGAACCCTTTTACAGCAGCTGCCTTGCTCGAGCAGAAGGCGGAGATTGAAAGAGAAGAGGAAGAGCGGGCGAGACACCAAGAAGACGATACATTCAGCAGGCGTTACGAAGGCAAAACATACCGGGAGCCAGTGCGACTTTGGCCCGAAGAGCTGAAAGAGCTCAGCAGAAGAGCTAGCGACCTTGAAAAAGCGAAGAAAGGAATTTGAGAGGAGAGAATGAGTTGTGCGCGCGCACGCAGTTATAATAATATTGTGGAAGTGACTGTAACAGTTTGCTGCTAAACTTTGCATCTACATTCAAATTACTCAGCTATAACCAGTGGGTCTACTACTTTTCAGTAAGTCAGTGTGACGTCCCCTCCTGCGTGGAGCCTGACAAGGTGCCTGGGGTGCCTGAAATGGGGCCTAGAGTTGTACTACTCCCGTACGTCGAATTGAACTCTATGTACACATCGAGGTCAGCTTCTCCCACAGACGGCCTTGTCACGCGGAGAGACTGCTTAAAATGTTTGTAGTTGATTGGCGGAACATCCTTTATGTCGATAGTGAGAGCTTTACTTCCCAGACCACGAATGGGACCCAGAGCAGCATCTGTAGACAGCGACTTTAGATCCGCCCCACTGAAACCATCCGTCTCCTCTGCGAGTTTCATAATCTCATCCTCACTAATTATATGATCGTTTTTCGCCAATAGGTGTTGGAGAAGTTGAAATCGGTCGCTGGCAGTCGGGAGCGGAATGTAAAGCCGCTTCACAAATCGGCGTCGCGCAGCGTCATCAAGTTCGTGCGGGCGGTTCGTCGCGCCGATAATTAACACTCGACCCTGTCCCGATGTGCCTGTCCCGTCGAGCTGAACCAAGAATTCCGTCTTGATTCGCCTGCTCGCCTCATTCTCGTCTGATTTACGGGCGGTTAGGAGAGAATCCACCTCATCAATAAAAACAACGGAGGGCTCGTTGTAAGCGGCGACGGCAAAAAGAGTTCGGACGAGCTTTTCTCCCTCTCCTATCCACTTGCTCGTCAAGCTGCTCGAACTAATGCTGAAAAATGTCGCACCAGATTCGTGAGCGATTGCCTTTCCTATAAGTGTCTTTCCAGTCCCAGGTGGTCCAAAAAGAAGCAGCCCGTTAGGGCCCCTCCGCAATCCCGTAAATAGATCCGGGCGCTTCATGGGCCAGCAAACAATCTCTTGGACAGTCTGTTTGGCGTCCTCAAGCCCAGCAATGTCCTCAAAAGTGATCGTCTCCCCGTGGTCCACAATTTCGTTCTGAATTTTTTTCACCAGCTCGGCATCAAGGTGAGACAGCTCTTCAGGGAGATCTTCCTCATTTTCCTTGTTATTATCGTTCGGCTTATTCGTTTTATTCGTAGAATTGTTGTTGTTGTTGTTGTTGTTGTTGTTGTTGTTGTTGTTGTTGTTGTTGTTGTTGTTGTTGTTGATGGCAGGAGCCTGGAATTTTCGTTTCAGACCAGCAGATAGCTGCGGCTTGAACAGGCCCCGCTTTTGAGGAGGCTCCTGAGGCGGTGGTGGATTAAAAGAAGTCTGCGAGTAGCAGTTGTTCTGAGAATTGTTCTGCGATTTATTTTGCGAATTGTTGGTGCCCTGCGAGTCGTTGTTGGCGTCGTCATCATTCATTTCAAGCTCAGCAGCGGATCGAAACGGGTTGCTCGGCTTTGAGCTCGCACCATACTTTGAGTAGGGGTTTTTATTTATGTTACTGCCATTATTGCCCATGCAACCGTTGGTATTGTTGCGCGGATTGGATTGTTGCCAGCCGTTGTTCAGGCTTTGTTGGCTTTGCTGTCGCTGCTGCTGGCGAAAAAGCGCATCCCTCTCCATTCGCAACTTCGATGATTCGCTCCGCTCCTTCTGCAGTTTTCCTTGCTCGCTCTTTAGCGCCTTTTGAAGCTTGGCGACCTCACTTTTGAGTTGCAAAGTACTCTCAGAGCTTTCAGCAGAACTAGAATTGGGTGCACTCGCATTCTTCGGGAATGTGGCTGTCAATGATTTAGCTGTGTAAAAAATCTCTTGCATGACGTCATGAGATGAGCGCCGTCCGCCAATCTCGTCCCGAAAATCCTCCCAAATTGCATCAGCAATCGGCTTCAAGTCGACAGCTTCACCCCCCTGGGACCCCACACTCAGAGACTGATTAACTTCACGAACACGAACCTCTTCACGCTCAACCCTGGCAAGGTGTGCCATGGCAAAGAGAGCGTCGTCATTCTCACATTTATCCAAGTGGAAACATTTCTGGAGTGATGCTAGGTCTGCAGGACTGCCATTCAGAACGCTATTAACACCCCCATTAGGGTTGGTCGGGTTGATCAGGTTGGTCGCGTCGGCGGCGGCGGTCTGGGCAAGTTGCCCATTCTGTGCTTGATCGCATGCCTCCTCTAATTTTTTTGTCAGTCGATGAAACTCGGATGCCATATTGTACGCTAGAGCTGTTTTTTCAATTTAGTGCATCATTATCCAAAAATTGGGGGAGTGAACAAAAAAATGAGATAAAATTTTAAGGGGGTTTTCTCTACCAAATCATTCATGGACAAATCTGCCTATTTTTGTCTCAGACACACGTATAAAACTCTTGCGATATATAAGGACCAATAAATTTATCACCTTCGGCCCGCAAACCTACCCGAACTCACTTCTCCAAGATCGGAGTTTTTTTGTTGACCCCTCCCTTTCCGCCCCCCCCGCTTAACGCCCCCAACAAGAAATCATGGCGACCCGCGACCTAACAAACAAGTTCATCCAGATGCGATCTCAATGCAATCGCTGCAACCCCTCTCCACCAGGTCGAAACTCCAATGATTCAATCCTCTCGAACAGGAAGGGGAGCCAGGACCCCCACTCTTTGCTATCAAATGTCGGGGAGACGACGGACTGGGGCGATGTCGCTGGAGTGCGATCGACCCTGCCGCCAAAGTGGGTGGACACGGTCGACCAGATTGACGATGATGTTCGCCAAATAATGACAATGATAAAGGAACTGAGCGTTCTGCATGGCGACAGAGTCAATGCAGTTTTTGAGGACAGCACTGGAAGGGACGAGGAGATCGAGGGGATGACGAAACGAATTACGGGGAAGTTCAGGGCGGCAGAGCGTCGCCTAAAAACGATCGCGAGCAGTGCATCTGAGACGCTGCCTGACTCGGAAGCTAAAGTGCGAAGCAACATACAGCGTTCAGTGGCCAAAAAGCTCCAGGAGCTGTCCCTAGAGTTCCGAAAATCGCAGAAAAAGTACCTCAACGATGTGCGGGCTCAGAAATCGGGGGGCGGAAACGACCAGTTTGGAATCGACCTTGAGTTGAATGCCACTGGGGGGGATGGGGATGACGGGGGGGCGGGGTTCACAAACCAGCAATTGGCCGTTGTCGATGATCTTGAGGGTGTAGTCAATGAGCGGGACAAGGAAATCCAGAACATTGCAAAGAGTATTGAGGAACTAAACTCAATTTTCAAAGAACTCGCAGTTTTGGTCATTGATCAAGGCACCATCCTAGGTATGTATGTGTGATTTGTGATAAGCTCCTCACCCGTCACCTGTCACCCGTCACCCGTCACCCGTCACCCTTCACCCTTCACCCTTCACCCTTCACCCGTCACCCTTCACCCTTCACCCTTCACCCTTCACCCTTCACCCTTCACTTCCTTCTTGCTCTAACATTCCTACATCACTCTGACTGTACACTTCTCTTCTTCTCCACATTACCCTAATGATGATGGGTGTCACAGACCGGATCGACTTTAACATGGAGCAGGTGGTCGAGCACACGAAAGAGGGCATTCGGCAACTTGAGAAGGCCGAGCAGCACCAAAAGAGTGCTCGGCCCATTAAATGCATTGCCTGCTTATTGGTAATGATCGCTGTAATGCTAACAATATTGATCTTGAAACACCGATGAGCGAATAAAATTAGGAAAATGTCGAAGCGCTTTTGCTTTTGCTTTCGCCTTTAATTATTTTTATACTGCCAAGTGCCATGTGTCAAGCGATCAAGCGGAGGTTCGGTCGTGCGAATGGGCATCCAGTTTTTTACACAAAATTTACTTGCACAAACTGATTCAAGGAATCGTTACTTAGTTCAAGGGGCATCAAGTATTCGTTCACGAATGAGCGAGTCCACCAGTTTGGGTCACGAGAATTATTCGTGAATTCGTACCTGTAACGGTCAATTTTGATGAATGTTGGAGGACCACTATTGTTATTTTCCGGGTCTCCTTCAAACGGATCGAAATCTATCAATTGCATTACTTCAGGAGATTTCTCCTGTCCGAGAAGAAGCTTGTACACAAGGTGGACAATCCACGGCTGGGACTGGTAATTTCCAAAGGCAGCAAACCACAACAGCCAGTCGAGCCGATAATGATACGGAGATATTATGCAGGGTCGTCTATCAGTCCTGCCAGGTTTGCACTTGAATTCATACTCTAACCATATTGTGTTGGCGGTTATCTTTTTATCGTTTGTGCCCAAAAATATGAGTTCTGTCCTTTCTTTAGTCACGCTTCCGAAGGCGCCATAAGTGTTTACGATTTGGAATGAGTTAAACGATCCGTTCATGACTTGTCTGCCGTTGCCACTGAAGAACAAGTTCTTTACTACAGGGACAGAACAGTAGCCAATAAGGAGAGCAAACAATCCATCTCGAATATAAAGCATGATTGAGCGGCGTTTGACCGGTTTTTTTACTCCGTCGATTCTTCGCCCAAAGAATTCGTCATCGAAATAGCACAAGCTCGGCAATATCGTGAGCCAATTCAAAAAGGACAAATTCCCAGAGAGAATCAATATTGTCTGGAATAGTACTTGAATTATACCATTGCAAATGATCATCATCCTCCCTTTCCTCTCCTCTCCTACAAGGATCAGGGAAATTCCTAGAAAAAGGAACCAGGGAGCAATTAACTCGACAAAATGATTGGCTGCCGTCTCGAAAACGTGAACCCATCTTGGGTTATTGTGAAGAACAATCGACAAAGGGTTTGGGACCGGTTGTGTCTCATAGTGATAGTCCATGCAGGTCAAGTCTCTCCAGCAGGAGTCCCCCCGAATCTTTATCAAGCCTGCTCCGATCATTATGCGAAACGAAAGCCACCAACAGGCCAATATTGAGACGTTCATGAACCTCCCGTTGTTGGCGGGATCAACAAAAGCTCCAATTATGGTTGTTTCAAGAAGCTGAGACTCCCACCCAAATGAAAACCAGCTTTGCCCTACCGTGTTAATTGTAAAATACAAAATGTAAATCAGCAAGTACGTCGGCATAATGAATAAAGGGGAGCTCGTAGCCAGAGATTTCGGGAGAAGTGCAAGAGTCGACACTGTCATCCCAATCCTAGCGACTGTTTTTGGAGGTAAGACGTCAAGAGGGAACACCCAATTTAACGATGGGAACGAAGTAAACCCTTTCCACCTGTCTCCGTCTACATGATCCTCTAACAACCGAAAGTATCGATCCGCCGGAAGAAGTCCGTTCTTTCCAATGAGACCGTCATTCTGGTTGTATGCTATAAGGAACGCCAAAAAGTGAATCGCGGACAGACATTTTAGGAAAATAACCGAGGTCAGTTTGTAAGTTGCCATCGGAGAGGCTAAGTAACATCGACCCACTCTGGGAAGGAGAAATCCCAAAAAAATTCAAGCCATTTCTCATCAAGCTTTCCTTACATGCTCCGTCCCTAAGAACACACCAGCTCACATTCTCCGATGAAGAGGTGCCTTTCAAACAACTGGTTGTCGTCGGAAAGGTACGATTCTGAGCATCGTAGAGAGAAGAAATCAGACAAGACGTCTGCCTCGGAAAGTGATCCAAAAAGTGCCCCCAAGAGTCCCATTGCGGCTATTTCTCCCGCGCAGTCTACCCCCCCCGAACCACCACCCACTCATACCGAAGAACCATCCTATGAAACCCTGGAGAGTCTGTTTGAGACATCCTTCAGCTTCAAAATCAAAAATTTACCAGAGAAGATTTTAATAACGCGTTCTGACCGGCCAGGAATCAGCGCAAAGATAATATATTCCCAAAGCGACGTTAGAAATACCTCCTCTCATCCGCTTGTCAAGGTTGAGAGTGTGTTTTGCAAGGAAGAAATGCGTGGTATGGGATTGGGAAAAGTATTGTTTTCAGAATTGTTCAAGACCCTTCGATTGGACGACAGTGAATCGGACGAAGTGGAATCATCTTCCTCTGACAATGCTAGCGCGCGCGCGACCTTGGCCGTCAAACGCATCGTCGCATTGGAAGCGGAGGAGGACATGGAGAGGCACAACAAGTTGGTGAAATATTACCAGGGCATGGGATTTGTGATTAATCCTGATGCAAAGATCCAGTTCCTGAACCACAATGATCAAGCAACGTACCGAAAAATTCCAATGTCCCTCAGCTTCGACCTTTCCGCGCCGCTGAAGAAGAAGGTGAGCGAGGATCACAGTTTTCTCATGGTTCGACTTTTGTATGACGATCTTAGTGGCCCTGGAGAAGGCAGCGATAGTCGTAAATTTTCGGGTTTAGTGCCTGATCCAGGCGACATATATGATGCCACTGCCCAAAAACCTTCCGAAGAGAACGAAGAAGCGAAGACGAATCACTCGAAACCCGACTCGAAGTCTGAGTCTCCTGATGACACTTGGGTGATAGTCCAAGTTGGCGTGGGGAAGTTCTTGTTCAAGACGTTGTCAGGCCTGCACATGTGTTCGGAGCCTGACGGTAGAATAGTCGCTGATCGCTCTGAGCCTGACAGGTGGGAATGTTTTCATCTTGTTAAGAGCAACAGAGACGAGAAGAAGCTAGTTTTTAAGACTTTTCACAACACCTATGTCACTGTTGACGAGGATCAGGTAAGCAGGCCGACGAGGAAATACGAACTAATGGCGTCCTGTATTCTTCGCACTTTTTCTCACACCTTGCACAACTTGTGGTGCTTCAACTTCGCTCGCGTCTTTAAAAGCGCTTGTGCACTTCTCGAACCCCGATGACTTGGAAAGTTGGGGACCTTTCCCTCCGGTGTAACGGCACGACTGACGCGCTGAAAAGCCACTATAGGTCGTGGTGGGGCACCCAGACGATGGAATACGCGAGGAAAATGAGGGAGCAGTTCTCAAAATTTGAACTGGGACAATTTTCGATTCTTGAGGTTTTGGATATTCTTAAGGACGTGCCTTTCGACCCTCTTGTTCTGCATGGCAGCACCTCCTCGTTGCGATCTCTGTCTTTTTACATCAGTGAGCGGGCCCGGAAAGCGGGGGAGCCGGACTGGGTGCAGTTAGTGTGCTTGATTTTCGGTTTGGGACAGATTGTGAGTGCGAGTGTGAAAATATAGTCGTTCGCGCGATGCTGGAAAAGTTGTTGATTGATTGACCATGACCACGACCACGACCACGACCACGACCACGACCACGACCACGAACACGACCACAAACACGACCTCGTCCACGACCAAACTTGCAAACTCACCAACCAAATAACATCCTTCCTACCTCCAACTCCATCACTCAGGTTCGTGTTTTGGATAAAAAAGAGGGGAAAGAAAGCGAGAAAAACGATGGCGTTTTCGACTGGACGCTAGAGTGCCAGTCCAGAATTGTAGGTTGCTCAGCACCCTCATTTTTGAAGTTTCAAGAATTTCGAGGCGAGGATCCAGACGTGAAAAACCCAGACTTTATGACCGACAATGCTTCATTTTGTTGCACAGGCATTTGCGGCGAGTCTGTTGACGAGAACGATGTCAGCTTATCTTGGAGCGGTCCGGAGTATATTCATGCCATGGTTTTGCACAACAAGACGACTCTTCCGCCATGTGCACTGATTTTGCTCAGACTGCTTAATTTGGACACCTTCTTTAAATCCACTTCGTACGATATCTTTTCCTCTTCGATAGAGGCCTCACTGAAGCCGCTCATTTGCAATATTCACGAAATGCGGAGTGCGGCGAAGCGCGCTTGTCACTTGGAGATGGATGACAAGACTTGCGATGATCTTTGGAATTGCCATTACCTTGGAATTGCAGAAAAGTACAACCTCGGGGGAATATTATCATGGTAGAATGGGGGAAAAAAGTAGCAGGTTAACTTGTGCACGAAGAAGAAAAAAAAGAAGAAGAATTTTGAACAAAGATTGAGCAGAGTGCCATGATGCCACTCTCTTGCCATGCAAATTGCAAATAGCTTCAACACTTTACTTTCTTTCACCAACAAACACCGCCACACATTGACAACAAAAACCCGTCTACAGATAAAGGCCGCTTTTCACAAGCTCACTGGCATAAACCGTCTCTGGGCAGCTCTTCTTTCCGTGCACGGTCTTCTTTTCGATGAACTCATGGCAGTTCCACCCTATCTCCTGAACGGCAGTTAAGGGGGCTGAAAGATAATCTTTTGGCCCATCCTCTGTTCTGAGCCCCTTCCTAGTTGCGCTCATCAACTCATCATAAGAATTGTAGTGTGCTCCGCTACCGATATTGGCGTTTTCGTCTTCTTCAGCCTTCAGGATATTTTCGCAACTTACTTTGTAAGCATTGCTGAAACTCTCCCAAGTAATAGAGTTGGAATCAGGAAGGAATGTGCTGAAAAGGTCAATGTCAGGTTGAGGGGCAGGGCCGTGGAAAACAACCCCAAACACTGCCGGAATATCCGACTTTGTCACCGATCCCGATCCCGCTGAGACCTTATCAAAAGCAGCATGGAACTCATCCTCGGAGAAGATGTTAAGGATGGCATGGTCTTTTGCCAGGGAACCGAACGGATTTTGAGCTCCTAGAGCAGTCAAGCCGAAGAAGGCCATTGTTCGTTGGGCTTGGCGACTTGAAAATTTACGAGTGCGCTTTACTGTGTCTGAATTGATTACAACTGAATATGTAAAACGAAAAACGAAAAACAAACTCTCTCGGCTCTCTCGGCCGGCCCGCCCAGCAAATACTAAGGTTGAATGAGAAAATGCATGCAGACATCATCCAAGAATGATACCCCCTCGCCCTCCATCTCCACCCAGTAACATTGCAAATTTCCCCGACGCCCCAATCGTATTCATACATGGATTCAAGGGCTCAACACTGTGGAACTGCTCAGCTCAACAGAAAGCCTTCGTCCGCTGGACTGATTTGTTGAATTTGACCAAATCATTCGACATTAGTGTGGACCACCAAGACAGCTCAAAATCCACCTCTGAATTTCAGCCTACTGAACCCATCAGTGACATTTTTGGGAGCAAATTTTGGAGTAAATTCCTTGGAGCAAGGTGTTACGGCGGTCTGTTGGAGAGCTTAGAGAGAGAATTTGGGATTAGTGAAACGTTTTCCGGGAGCCACTTTGACGACAATAGCAATTATTCGAATTCATCTCTGACCTCCCCTCCATTGTCAGGTTCATGTGATCATTCACTGCCGCCTCCTCCACCAACAAGCCCCACAAAGAAAACACATTTCACCCCTCCCAAGCCATCAAGTCGGCTGCTCTACTTTGTTTACGATTGGCGGCTTCCAAACCATCGTACAGCACTTCAATTTCTCAACTTTCTCAAGACTCTTGCTACACCACCCATCATCCTTGCTCATTCAAATGGCGGTTTGCTTGCTCAGTGGGCTATTGCTTCTGCTGCCCCCCAAAAAATAGCGAGAGGGGTAGTATACGCTGGATGTCCTTTCCACGGTTCTGAATCTTTTCTCCAGGATTTGAATGGCGGGAAAAAACTTCTGTTTAATAAGTCTTTGCTCAGGCGTGAAGTGATGCGAACATTTGCTCCGGTGTTCTGTTTCCTGAGCGACTCGGGGCTCAAAAGGATGGAGGCAGATGAGGGGGAATTCGTAAACCAAGCGCGCACATTTAAATCCGAGCGAATGAACATGGATTTCGCTGAGCACCCCCCATCAGTCATAATCGCCGGTGTCGGAACAAAAACTGACGTCTCTCTTCTCGCTGATGGAAACTTCAAAACAAGCGATGGAGACAGGAGGTTTTCCCGAGAGTGCGTCGTTCTCAAGGATTTATTGTCCAATGGCGGTAAGGTTTTTGAAGTCCAAAAGACACATGACAAGCTCCTCGACGATACCGAGCTTGTTATTAATTTGTTGGCGGAACTTAATGACGCCGGCAAAGCGGATCAGATTGGTGTTAAAAAGCGCAGGGCAAGTTTGTCACTAGTGTGAAAAGAAGGGACAAAAAAGAACCAGATTATCCACAAAAAAACCCGTTTATGTTACGTGTATTGTATTGTTACGGGCACATGTGTTATATTCATACAATATTAATCGTCATAGCTGATAGACCCAGGTAATTCATCAGCGCAGGGTAGCTCACTCGCATTCGAGTTTACGGTTTCATCCACATTACTCCCAGTTTCCTCAGCGGCTACACTCGCCGACTCATTCTTCGACCCCTTCTCCAGAATATTTTTCAACTCTTCAATAACCTTCAAGTCTTCCACTTTGCCCTTCTTGAGAGAGTCGATGGTTGCCTCCATTTCATTGAGCTTAGCCTCCGTGTTCCTTTGCATGCTTGCCATGGTATCAATCCTACTCGCAACGCCGCTGATCCCGCTTTGAATGTAATCTGTCATGATCAAACTCTGTTCTTGTAGGATTCGCATGACTTCAGCGTTTTTCGCTCTATTTTTACTCCCACTTCCCCCCGTTTCGACACTGCTTTCATCTGTCCCCCTCAGGCTATTTTCCAATTCCGCCTCCGTTTCCTCCTCCTCCCCTCCCTCCCGCATGTCTACTTCATTGCTTTTACCGCTGGTCATTTCCGTCACATTCTGAGTTTTACCGTACTTGGCCATGATGTGATCTTCCATTTGTTTTTTGTCATCAATGTACAAGGCAGCGACTTTATTATAAACTTCTCTGTTCAAGACACAAAGTTCGCAAAATCCTTTGGCTCTCACGTTGGCGGTACGTTTCGTGAGCAAAATCAAGGCGATTTCCCCGAAGTAGCTCCCTTTCTTCAGCGTAGCAAGAACTTGCTCCTTATTCTCATCGATTGGGGGTAGGGTGAAATTCTTGCCTTTTCTATCTTCAGCCCTAGACCCCTTCCTCCTCAACACATCCATTAGAGAACTTTTACGGGATCCCTCTTCTTCTGAGCTCCCCTCCGAGTCAACAGTTTCCTTAATACCACCTGCCCCCGCAAGAATCCCGTCTGTGCTTTGCGAATTCTTCTTCTGCCCGATGACAGCGTTGCTGATTGAGGTGCTGCCCTTTCGAATGACGCCGAACGTCTGCGTGGCCATCCCTCTACTTTTCTTCTCCTGAAGCAGGGCGTTCTTAAGACGCTCCTGCTTGATAGCGTCTTGTTTCTCCTTTGGCATGTCTTTGAAGGGTATTGTCACCTCGCAGGTCCCATTTTGGATAAAGTACATCTCGTCACCTACCTCGTTTCTGACAACTACGTATTCCTTGGGCAAGAACACGCTCAAGTGAAGCTTTAAAACGAGCTGTTGTACGACCTCGGGGCTGATCCGATCAAAGAAGGGAACTCGGTGGATCATTTCCATCCTCATGTACATGAGTACCTCGGCAGCAAGTTTTTTACTGAGTTCTGGTACGAAAGCCGTGGTTCGTCCGTCCGTTGTTCCGTGTGCCTCATGAATGTATTCGTAATAGCTGTACACTCTCTTCTCGATTTCGGCCGGCAAACCCATGCGATTCATCGTCTCAAACAAATACTCCATCTTTGCCTGATACCGGGAGCTGCGGGCGTAAAAGTTACTAATCAAAACGGCAATCTCACCGAAAATGTAGGCCATCAAGATGCTTCCGAAGAGGGTGACGATGGAGGCGAACCATTTCTCGTAGAGGGTAATAGGAGACAAATTCTCCCCGGCTGTCAACATGGCGACAATGGCAAAGAAGCTTGTAGAGTACTTGACCCAGCTGTCCATGACATTGTCCAGATCTGCGCAAATAGCTAGGCACTCTTCGTCAAAGTTGTGAGCGTAACACTGGACGTTCTCACATTCGTACTGAAACCAGCCTCTGGCCGGGCTCCCGTCGGGAAAGTCAGGCGCTGATACGAGGTACCACCAGCAACTGAAAAGGTGAATGAAGACAAATACATATACGATAATCTGGAAGAGTTTGATGAGGTGTGCGTGGCGGCTGTACTTGAGAAATCGCTGTAGCTCAGGGCTGATTTTCAACGTCTTCATGATACGCATAATTTTCAACAATCGTAGCATTCTTGGCAGGCGAAGAATCTTCAACAGCTTGACGGTGGCAATATCGCCCTTCTGATCTTCATCAGGGCTGATGAACCACTCAAAAGGTATCGAGGCGGCAAGGTCAATCCAGAACCACAACCTCAGATATTCCTTGAAAATCGAGGTCCGATCTGTCAACAACTGGCCTTTGCCGTCTAGTCTTGCGACGTTAAACTGCAAAAAGAAATCTACTATGAAACTGACATCGACAATATACTGAAGTACCCACTCTGGACTACCGCTGTCTTGCTTAGGGCTGAATCCAAGCAAAATAGGTATGTAGAACATTTGTTCGATGACAAGGAACATGGTCAGCAGTTCCCAGTTCCTCAGATACTGATTGTCATGCATGACAAGCATCCGATTCCTGATCTTCTGGTTCAATGCTTCTGCCTTCAGCTTCTCTTCAAGGTTCCCTGCATCCTCTTCGTTTACGCTGATGCTTACACTCCTAAGCTTGTATTTTCCTATCATGGCTTGATATTCAAGCTGCTTCTTGTTTTTCTCCGCTTCCTGGCGCTTCACCTCTGCCTCGTGCCTCTTTCTCCGCTCTCTTTGCTTCTCTGCGAGCTTTGCGGCGTTGGTGACTAGCTTGTTCCCGCTAGCCATACTCTTTAAGCCCCTCCTAACACCACCACCACCATCCTTCTCCCCCCCAAAAAGAAACCTGCTGCTGAACCCGGCACTATTGCTCCCCTGCCGGCGAAGCCCTCCGCCCTGATCATCATCTTTTTGCGGGGGATCTGGTGATCGGCCGGAGTTAGCTTTCCGACCGAAGGAGTTGTTCTTAAGTTGAAGTTGACTATTTTTAGGCGAGTTCCTGTATGCCAAGTCATTTTCACTTTCCCCTCGTCGCAAATTCTGTACCGGTGCATCGCTAACATGTCTTTCGATCATGTCCTGTTTGGTGAAAGGGTTGCGAAATGACATCATTCCCGTCAAACCTCCTCTATGCCCAGGGGTTGAGTTTTCGGTGTTGCCATTAGCTGCTCCTGGTGAAGACTGGGTTCCCGAATCATCTCGGAAGGACTGCCGGATGCTGGGGGACTGACCACCCTCTCGGAAGGACGCCCGAATACTGTTGTTCAGATTCCGGAGCATATTCTTTCGTGGGGGGTCTTGAGAGGCTCTAGGTATGTCAGGACCCCACTGTCAAGTCAGGATAGGGGCAGGAGAAACTGCCAACGTCAACCGTCTCCTCTCTTTTGCCCACAGGCAGTTTTTAACAGCCGCTCAGCACAATATTGTCGTGTTTAGTGTGAAATCAGATAATTTCCTGCATGAATGGTACTAACTGATGGATGAATATAGCGGTTTCGGGATGTCTGAGTTTAGAGATTGAGGCCCACACCATGCTCAGATATTGCCAAGGTCTTAACTATCTAATTAAAACGTACCCGTGCGCACTCATTGTACTACCAAAACCGCATTCGCACACATTTTAACTAAATCCTCCTCACTCTCTCCCTCTCCACGTTTTCTGTTGCACCAACTCTCCACCAACATACCAGGCAATAGTGCCCCCCCCTGTAACTATGTCGTTCACTAAGGTAGTCGAGGTGAGTTATACACACACACAGATTGTTGATATTGTTTTGGCGTTCACCAACTAACTCCGCTTGTCACCTTATACTTTACCTCACACCAGCAACGAGCTTACGACCACCTGTATGATCCAGTCTTCACTGCCCCATCTACCGGGATCTACCGCAATGAATCCAACCCGGCTGTGAAAGCATCTGCGCAGCCTGGCAACATCGTCTCTGGCACCTCCCGTCACAAGTACTTCAAGAAGCCACTGGTTCCTCATTTGCATGCCGTTGCTCCTAGCGTGCTTCTTGCTCCGACTGCAAAAGTTGACCCAATGGTAAGGGTGGTGGACGACGAAGGCGAGACTGTGAAAGATGTTGGTGTGCAAACAAAGTACAGGGATAGTGAGGTCCAGGTAAGTGTACTGTTTTTTCCTTTTTGCATGCGCATCAGGTGTCATCAACACCAGCCGAGCCAAAGCCAGCCCACCAGTGAATGAATGAATTGATTGTTCAACTACTAAGGAGTTACTAACTTACTAACCGGCTTAACATCCACCTCATCTCGCCCAACACCGCAACTACCGTAAAATCTACACAGACGAACCCGTACACCCCCGAATTCCATGTATCAGAAGATAATGAATCGCCAGAAGTTCTCGAGCTTCAAGGCCTTTCTCACTCTAACGGGCTCCCCGTTGGTATCCGGACAGTGACCATGATTGAGCGTGCCCGGGATAAGAGGGCAATGGAAGCCTCTCTACCGCCCATCACTGACGAGGCCTCGCTGGAAATCAGGAAGAAGATCATGGAGCAGCAGGAACTACGGGAATTCAAGATTCGTGAGAAGGAGTTTGACCAGATGCGTGAGAAGCGCCTCGAGGTTTTAAGGAGAGCGATCGACGAGAGGGATGCCGGCAACGAGTTCCTAGCAGAGCAGAGGGTAGAAGCCCTGCGACAACGCCGAATGGAGGACAGGGATAAAGCCATCGGGAAGATCCAGCAGCGGAGAATCAAAGTGCTGAGGAAACTGACCAAATCCAGGGCAAACTTGTCCCTCCCTGGAGGTTTCAATAGTCACAAGCTACGAGATATCATCACCGAGTACGACGACTTTAGCAGTAATGTATACGCCCCCATTCGGAGAGAGGGACAGGCCGTGGACAAAGACGGTGACCGTTTCGACGTGTTAAGCAAAACAGCACCTTTGAACAATGTGGAGGCCATTACCAACATGGAGGCAACCATTCCGAAGAAGCTTACAAAGACAACCGTCAAGAAACCACAACAAAAAGCCAATCTTGCTAAGACAGCGGCGGACAGGAAATTCCTTGCGCTTACAGCGGATCTGCAGATGATGGATACAATTATTAAGCAGAAGATCTTTGGGGAGAGTGGGAATGATCAGATCAATAGCGACGAGGCAGCGTCAATGCCGAGCTGGCGTAAGGTGAAGGTAAAAGCCGAGCGACCGACGACACCGGAGGTTCCTGAGATTGACATGGAGGAGGAAGACAGAGTGTTGGCTGTATTACTTTTGCAGAAATTGCTGCGAGGCCGAGCTGTGCAGAACACCATGTTCGAGGGGAAGGAGAGGCGAATCGAGCTCATTCGCGAGCTCAGGGCCGCTGACGGAGAAGACGAGGAAGAGGAAGATGCAATTCGCCCAAATACCGCCGAGAGGCGCCAGAAGGTGCACGTTAGCGCCGTGGATAGCATTGCTGGTGAGGTCACTGCTGGAATGCTCGACTTCTTATCCAAGGACTTGGTGAGGAAAGAGGAGAAGGATAAGCTCCAGGCTTTTGCGAAGAAGGCCGACGACGAGAGAAGAACGAGGGAGATCGAAGAGAGCGGGAGGAGGCAAGCAGAGGAACTTGTCAGATCTAGGGAGGACGAGGCTTACAGACAAATCATGCGCATGTGCCACAGCACTGCTAAAACATTTGTGGAAATGCTCATGGACCAAGCTCTCATGAAAATTATCAGTGACGCCACGACGGGTGGCATTCGTGGAGTGATCGGCGGTGCTGTCGGCGAGGCAATGGGCCAAGCGGATGCCAATGTCCGAAATGTCAGCAAGAACCTAGTAGCAGGACTCATGGAACCCTCAGCTGAATTTATCAGTCAGGAGGCTGAAAAGCGGAAGGCACAGGAGAGGCACTCCTTGGTGGCACACACTCTTGTTGAGGGTGTCATGCAGGACGTCACCAAGAATAGCAATCTCTGAAGATGATGTTTGTTGCTAACTTTGAAGTTAACAACATGCTTCTTCACTAGAAGACATGGCATTTGAAAACTGGATTATATGTTAAATATTGCTGTTGCGTTACGAAATAAAAATACTTACTCTGCATGTATGTGTGCAGGCTATCTTATCTTCTTGCCTACGTTTTTTGTTCTTCAGTTTACTTTACTGCGTTTCAAGAGTAGTAATCGACACGCAATGCTTTGTGCACTTTCTTGGCCCATCCAGTCCAACAACCACAACAGCAAAAGCACGAAAGTAACCCAGACCAACAGATAACGGTTGTATTGTTCGTGTCAACCCGACAGCATCTCATGTGAGTGTTGACACCCCCTTCGTTGCAGTTGCAACCTCCAAGCCCACAAGAGAGGATCGTCGCAAGGCAAGTGTTGGGCATGGAACCTTCGCGAGAGGAAGGTTCTATTCTTCTGTTCATCTTGAATGATCCGGGAGCTGTGCTATCGGACATGCTCTGGGGGTCGGCAAGTCTTTTGCTATCGGACATGTCAGTTTTATTCTCGAAATTCCAGGCCCGATCGACGGTCGGACGTCGGTCACTATCACAAACGATGAGGCTCTCCAACTGGAGAAGAATTTAAAAAAGCTGCCATAGGACCAAACCTCCCCCTATTATACGACGGTTCCGTTAAAATTTTGCAAAATTACCCCGAACTGACCAGAAAACCGTGCGTTTTCTGCCCGAGACCACCGAACTGCAGATGCCCCCCCCCTTACTGATGAGGAAGTTATCTCCCCGAAATTTAATGTGTACGCCACTAAGGCGATCTCACACCCATCGGCAGCGGCGATCTCGGCTTCTGCTCGAATCCAGGACATTGCTCTCCTTTACTGGCCATCATATGGTGAGAAATGAGTGGCGATTCAGATTGAGCCAGTTAGCAGTATCTCGCTTTGTTGACGCTCGGTCATTTAGCACGTCGTCGACACCGGAAATGGGCGACGACGACGACGACGACAGCGGTGGCGAGGGGCACTTGCATCCGATAACTTTTGAAGCCGCCCAAGCCGAGAAAGATTGCAATGGCAGCCCCAAGTTGAAAAACCTCATTTTAACTTTTTCAAATGATGACGACATCAGTGATGAACTTGAGGAGTTTGACTCGACCGAATCGGACGAATATACTGAGAACAAATCGACTCCCGTCGATTTGCCGATTCCTACTTTAACATTCGATATCCCTGAGACATCGAATATATCAGACATTGTTAAGGAGCTGAGCGAGGACGACGACGTCTTCCTTTACAATAAAGACGGAGAAAAGGTTACTACTTTTCAGGAGCACGAGAGAGAAGATGAGCAGCACTTGACGCTGATTCCCTCTTCTTCAGCTGAAACCTCTCCTAATATATCTCAAAGCGATCGGAAGGAGGTCGAGCTCTTGAGCGCTATTTTCTTCGGCTTGCTCCCGAGGAATCAGTTTGACAGTCTCATCCAGAAGCTCAAGAAATTCAACGAAAATTGCCGCAAACTGGTGGACGGCTCTTCTGAATCCCACCTCGATTATGCTCCTACTCTTCACCACTCTGCTTTTCCGTATAGAAAGCTTCTGAGTAGCTATGAAAAACACTCCACAGCCTGGATAAGGTGAGCGACATTGTTAGAAGAGTGATCATCTCTATATTCACGGCGTGTACTAACCCATATATTCTCTATCTCTTCTCTTACTTAGGAAATTGCTGATCTATTATTTGGATCCATTTGGGGAGATTTTGCCCAAGGTTGGGGGTGGGGGACTGGGGAGCGGAATCAAGGTGGAGGGCGTGGCCCAAGAGAGGTTTTTTGTCGACCAAACTATGCGGGTGACGAGGGAGGTAACGGATTTCAATGACGGTTTGGAAGGTCGCGAATCCTCAAACACGGATTCGGGCCAAGAATCACCCTCCAAAGTCCCAATTCCCATCACCTCTCCTTCGTTTCCTTACAACATTAACAAGGCGGCGAGCAATGGACAGCTGAGACAACTCAGACTCTTGTTAACATGCAAGTACTGCACACACGAAGATTCAACAATTCAGCTCTACAACAAGCACGTAACTGCCAGTAAGAAGAAAGGCAAAACCAAGAGCTTCGGGAATAGCAAGGTCGTAAAGAAGGTTGAGGAAGGACGACGTTTAAACGGGACCTATGAGATTTACAGGGAAATAGGCGAGAAAACAAAGAATTACAAAATAGTCAACAGTGAGTCTGTGCGCAAAACTGTCTTGGAAAAGACTGGATCAAGGGTTAAATTGATTGAGAGCAGCGATTGCTCTCCGGACCTAGAGGGCTATGGGGAAGCAAGACGATTGCTCGACGCGCTGGCAATGTCTCTGCCCCCGATCCGTTTCCGCGCGCTGTTCTTGTACATTGAGGACCGCCTGAACAGGAACGAGAGGAGAGACAAGAGTTTCAAGAATCGCATCGTCAGTCTCATGGGAGTATGGGGCGGCGGAGGTTTGGCCCACGATCTGTTAGACTTTTTCGGCGTAGATGATGTCGAAGGATTTCCGTCCACAACCAGTAAGCACAATACAGAGTGGAAAAAATCGGTCGAGGAAGCCGGAGGTATTTTTGTTGAGACGAAGGCATGGTTTGATTACTTGAAGGTTCTCTCTAAGAACCAACCTGCTCGTGAAGTAAGCAGTAGTGATGACGGTGTAATCTGGGGGGATTTATCTCCCAGCGAGTTTCAAGAGCACCGCAAGTGGCTGGAGGAAGCAAAGTCGAGGGGCAACAAATTCATTGGGAAACCCGTTAACAACCATCGGCTTGGCAGGATTCCCAAATATGTTGATCAGGTGAAGCTTGTCGGTGATGTTTTGGAGAGCTCGGCGGCCGATGATAACGACGTGGACGTGGACGTGGACGTGGACGTGGACGTGGACGTGGACGTGGACGTGGACGGGGACGGGGACGGGGACGTGGACGGGGACGGGGACGTGGACGTGGACGGGGACGGGGACGGGGACGATGAAGACCATGACAAGGAAAATGAAAGTGAAGATACGATAAAGAAAGTGTTCTTAGAGAACCTACCAATTGATATCACCGAAGAGGAGCTTTTCGAAGCTGTGCGTCACTGCGGAACCATAAAGGAGTTAAACGTATTCAACAGGAGGCCGGATCTGGACCCCCTGAACGTCGATTTCGACAAAAAGAATAAAGAAGCACTTTTGATCGATTCCCACCGGAAGACTTACTTCAGCTTCTGGCACAAGAAGAAGAAATCCGTCATAACACCCGTCCATGCGATCGTCGAGTTCAAGGAGGATCAGACGGGGGACCTCGGCGCCCTCCGGTCTTCTTACAGGCTCTTCGGTTTTGTGATTCGAAAACACGCCATCAAGACGATACCGATCCGTGACGACGAACGGAAATTCAACCGACTATGGATCAACTACCTCGACGAGATATCCGGTCTACAGAACCTGTCATTGGAACACAAGCTGAACAACGTCCTGAACCCTCACCTCTTCGTACAGCTCGACGACGGAGAGCACCACAACGGGAGCCCGAGCAGCGTTTGTATCAGCTTCGCGAACCACAAACTATGCAACCAGGCGTACACGATGCTCAGGGACGGCGGGCTGGAAAAGGAGGGACTCGCAGGGGCGGAACTCAACTTCAGAGCTACGCCAATTAACGCGGGGGACTTTTGGACGAGACACCTTGAGTTGGCGACTATGTCGCACGACAGGAAATTCAAGGCTACAAATTACGCGATTGAAGAGAAGGTCAGGATTTTGGAGATTAAAGAGTCGGGTGAGATGGAAGAAGGGAAAAGAAGCAGAAGCAGATAAGATGCGGTCCTTCGGGGGAACGAATAGATTTTCCTAGATTTAAGATTGATTAGATTTTTTTTATGGCACCAAAACCTACTCCCCAATTAATATTATCCCTAATCTGGCAACTAAGCCCGTAACTATCTACTTTTTCCTCCTAATCCCCGAGGCAGTGGAAACAGATACAACAGATACAGGAGAGCCAACTCCGTGGCTCGCCTTCTTGCTCTTAATCCTCCTAGCAAAGTGATTCTTCCCACTCTTCCCCCTCTCGAACTTCATCGTCCTCATCTGGTGCAATATAAAATCGCTCGTCTTCGACTGGAACGCTTTCTCCGACAGCTGGAACACCGGCTTACGCGAGAGGTAAGCCGATTCTGCCAGGAGACTATTCCCCATCGTAACCTGAGGGGAGAACGTCGAGACGTCGTTTCTACTCATCGACATACCTAAGGAGAGAGACAAGTCCTGGTGCATCGACCTCTCCTCATCGCTACCGCAAGTGACACGGACGATCTCCTTGCATATGGCACCGGGACGGTGTCCTGTGTAACCGGGTATGGGGGGAGTATCAATTTGTCCCGTTGACCTCTTCACGCGCATGATCATCACTCTTTTACCCTTCGCAGGGTCCCCACGCAACGTCCTCGTCATCAGCTGCGAGCGGGCGGGAGACCCCCCCCCCGCCGCGGCACCTCCCCCCTTCGGCGTCCCCTCCTCACCATCTCCAAACGGCCTCCCGACCTCCGACAGCCTCAGCGCGAGCTCCTCCAGCTCCTCAACCGTGTACTTCCTCGCCCTAGACCTCGTGGACTTCAGCCACTCGCCGAAATCACCCGGACGGGGAGTCGGATCCCCCGGGGGGAAGCGGGAGTTGGGGGTCGTTAAGCGGGCATAGGAGGGAGATAAGGGCCTCCCGAAAGTATCTTCCATCGACATTTCGGTCAGAAGAGAGAAGGGGAATATCAAATGCCGACAAGGAGGAATTAATTTATCGATATCAGTTCTTTTTGGGACCCCCTTAATATATTCTTTATGAACTTCTGAACTCCGAAAGAACACCGATGTCGTTCATCGTCGAGAATTTCAATCAGAATTTAACACTTTTGTACTAACCTTGGGTGAAAATATAAAAAATTGTTGCTTCTCACTGTGACCACATTGTCATTTCCAGTGATGTTTGAAAAATCATTCCTTTTCATCGTAATTCTGCGTGCATTTAAGCCCTTTCATACCCTTGCCTCGGGAGAAACATTGTTGGAATCTGACTACACCCTGCCGTGGTGTAACAGCACCTCGGACCTCGGCAAGCAGATCGGCATGACAGCCGCAATAAAAAAGACCGAGATCGACCCCCTCTTCATCGAGTTCATGAACATGGGCGTCCACTCCGAGTCCTGCTGGACCACAGTCTATCCCGAGGACCCCGACAGGGTGAAGTACGCGAAGGAAAGGATACTGAGGTGCATGGACGACCTGGCGCCAGAGGTGGAGGATTGGAGGACGAGCTTCGGACTGGTGCAAGAGATGGGGGTGGGACCGAGGACCGCGTGCGCCAAGGAGACCGCTTGCATGGACGTCAATGACTTTCTTCATGACGGAACTCTTGAGTTGGTCGGGGCTGAGGTGAGGAAATCCAAGCGGGCAACGAGGGGATTGTATATTAAGAGGAATCCCGTTACACGCTAACACAATGCTGATTTATGTATTCGTCGACCTTGGCACAACAGTGCAGAGGATTAAAAGTCCTCTATGAGATGATGTCCAAACCTCAAAGGTAAGTCAACACAAATAAAATGAAACCCCTCCGATACACGATTGCATCTTATCTAACCTGACCTCCTCCCCCCTCCCCCCTTCAGCATCGCAACGATGCAACTGACATTGACCTGCTGGTCAATCTCCTCCCACGGCTGCTGGGGGACCCTCTCCACCGGCGAGGACATCGCCTGCCCCGTCTACGGGCCCACCTACAAAGGCAACGAGCTCTTCGCGTACTTCTTCGGGGGCGTCAAGAGACTCAGCCAGATGCCCAGGTGCAGGATGCCGCTGGGTGAAATGGAGACGGTTTTCAAGGGTTTTTTTTGAAAAGGGGGAAATAGGAGGGGGCCGACCTTGTAGGAAGAAGGGAGGGGGGGAGGTTTTTTTGGATCTTGGGATGGTTTCTTTCGGGTTGGTTTCGGTTTTTTCTCCTTATCGGAGAAAGGTTGGTCGGTTTTGTAGGGTTCTAATAAACACCGTATCATTGCGAGAGAGTATTTTACTTTAATTTTAAAGACAAAAACAACGTCACCAACAAAATAATTGTACCCGGGTAACAAAATTATTATGCTTCCCAGGCGTCATCATCTTCAACATCCGATTGGGCGGAGGAGTTTGTGGAGGAGGTTGTGGAGGAGGTTGTGGAGGAAACTGCGGAGGAAACTGCGGAGGAATCTGCGGAGGAGGAGGGGGAGACGGAGGAGCTGCTGGCCGTGTTGTTCCTGGTGCCGACGGAGGAGCTGGTGGATCTTTTGCTGATAATTGTCGAGGCCCCGCGAATGGGGACGAGGGGATTGAGGGAGAAACTCTCTTGGACACGGTAGCCCGCACGTTGAAGCTTTCGTTGGTTTCCCTTGCGGACGTACCAAGTGAAGAGGTGAAAGGCCGCAATGACGGAAGCGAAGAAGGTCTGGACAAAGAACATGTGGAAGAATCCGAGCGCCTCGTTCTTGACGATGACCACATAGATTACGTTGGAGACGACGAGGACGATATTGAGGCGGAAAAAGCTGGTCACAATCGTTTCAATGTCCCTTCCGGCCTTTTTCGAAGACTTATTGTCGCTGCCCTCCTCGCCGAGTGTGAGGATAGAAAGGAGTTTGTTTGAGGAGAACCGGTAGGCGAATGCAGTGAAAACGTTTTCGAGCATGAGGAGGGCCGAGACAAGGCGGAGGTTGTCCAAGTAGGTGAGGACGAAGAATACGACGGGGTTTATGAAGGTGGCGGCCTTGATTAGATTCGTGATTTGGCGGAAGAGCTTTCGAGTGGAGGGGGGTGGGTTTGTCGTTGTCAGGACGACCTTCATCCAGACTGTCGGGACGGAGAAGATGGAGGCGGAGTAGAACGTGGTGAGGAACGCCATGATGATCACTCGGGTAATATCGAGGTGAAAGTAGGTGGGGTCGTTGCCGGCGAGAATGTTGAGATAGATGCATTCTACTAAGAATGTGAGGAATGCACCGAGGCAGCTGGCGATGACAATGAAGGATGCAGCTTTTATATCGAGGGCGCCCGAGATCTTCAGTTGGACGATAGTAGAGAGGGAGAACAGGGCCACGTATAATCCGTAGAGGGTGGTGAGGGTAACGGTGAGGATCACGAAGGCGTTGGTGGCGGTGGTCTCGGAGCAGTTGGTCTCCGGGCCGGAGAAACCGAAGAACTGGTGGCAACGGCAGCCGGGAGACGGGAGATTGTAGCAGTAATAGCGGGGAGGGCAGTAGAATTCGCCAGCACAGGTGATGTTCTCTATTTGGGCGAAGTTGACGAAGGTGGGGCGTCCCATTGTTGTTGTCGTTGTATTTTTTTTCCCCCCCTTTTATCTCATATCCCCTCCTCTAAATAGGGAGAGATCATTCAGTGAGTGCGTTTTGTTTTTGTTTATTTTTTGTCTGTCTAAGTTGTCAAATAACTATGTTGTTCCTTCTTTTTTTTGGAGTTATTTCTTTGTTAAAAGGAGAAACCCCCCTTTCCCAAAATAACTATGTTTATTACGTGTACGGATCATAACACGTCGAAAACCCGTCGTCCTTCCAATATCCGTCCCCTTTCTCTTTTCGTCCCACAACATGCTAGGCTTGCACGCTACCCCGAAAAAAATCCAAGCAG
>Ga0115556_1000383_pt1 | contig 28965 bp, 23 predicted proteins | sample COGITO_mtgs_1104_5_FD_87282 | JGI IMG/M metagenome (GOLD analysis project Ga0115556, IMG submission 87282) | Pelagic marine microbial communities from North Sea - COGITO_mtgs_110414 | ecosystem: Environmental > Aquatic > Marine > Epipelagic | place: Germany:Helgoland, sampling site Kabeltonne... | reverse complement strand
TGGTTGGTGGGGTGATACGACGACAGCGAAAGTAACGGAAGTCAAAATAATCGACATTGAGTTATGCCAAAGAAAATCGAAGTAGATGTACTGACATTGGTTCATAGAAGTAAATAGCCAGTTAGTGTTAGCCTTCTGGGCACAACTTATTCTTCATTTTCGAAGAGCCTTTTGGGCACTAGCTATTTTTCTCTTTCTCCACTCCTCGTAAGTGATGGCAGTGCCGTCGATGTGTAGCGTCTGGTCAGGTTTTAGCCCAACAAATAGCGCTAGGCAATTTCTCGGTGTCAAAGGCATTGACCCACTGTCATTTCTAGGCATGACACGATGCAGGGTACTTGGGAGCTTTCCTCCGCAAAGGTCAGAAAAGCAGTCTCCTATATTGACAACGAAAATCGGGTCACTCGGCACCTCACTTGGTAGCTTAACATCAACCCAATTATTCCCATCGTATCTCTGCAGACAAGCACTGGTCCCGGCATCAAATAGCAGCACAGTAATTACTCCGACATCTGTATGTGCAGCTACCAGTGGCTTTTTGCAGCCATGATGCCGTTTGCCCTTCTGGTAACCTAAAATTGTGAGAATTGAGGTGTGAGAATCATCAGTCAGGGTTTCGATCGAAGTGAAACAATCTTCGCCGCTCTGTCTTTTGTATTCGTCTGAAATGCAAAGAACAATAGCGTTCGCAACTTGGCAAAGTTGATCGTAGTATGTTTGGATGGATTTTCTGAACCTATGGGCAATATCTTCTCCCCAATCTTCCCCTGAGGGCCACACATTTGGCTGAGTTAGAGCACCACCTTCTGTCCCCCCTTGCTCTTCGTGTCCAATTCTGAATTTTCTGACCAAGTCGTTGGGACCTGTTTCACCTATCAAAGACGCAAAATTTTCCGTGTTGCGAGCAGAGTAGCCTCTACGAGCCCTGTCTTTTGTCAGACATGACCGGCGAACGGCCTCCGGTGCTTCTTGCAAAAACTCACTGGCGGAAACCAGCGCCTCGTCGCATATCGATTTGTCAATGCCGGTTCCTCTCACGAGTGCAAAACCATCCGATTGTAGTTGATCGAGAACGGCCCTACTGCACTCCCTCTTCTTAATCCCGCCGCCGCAGTCTGCGTCCTCTCCTTTCGCTGGCTGACAATACGGCGTCATGTCCACGGAAATGTATTTGAAGACTTGCTCTTCGTGATGATTCGGATAATATGCAGGATTAGCAGCACATTCCGTTCCGGGCATGAAAGGGAACGATCGATCTTCGATCATTTGAATCCTTTTTTCGTCAATCGGTACTCGATGCCACAGCATCTTTTTGCAGCCGTGTATTTTAATAGTTCCATCGTAGAGCTGATACAGAGATGTTCCCATTGTTACCTCATGGAGTAGGTCTACACTCGGTACAAAAGGGATCTCGCATTTGATATGTTTGTCAAAGAGGTCATTGCGAACGAAGAACGCATTGTAGCACGTGCATTCCACTAGTGCGTAGCCAAACGAAGCTGCAAGCTTTACCAAAGCCTGCAGCGATGATCCCTGTCTTTTGGTGTCATCTCTCGGCTGGATGTAAATTAAATCATTTGGCATCGTCGGGTTGAACTCGACACATGCCACTTTTGGTCGAAATCCCGAGGTAAGAATATCATGAAAAAGCCAATAATCTGTCCCGTCGACATCTATGCAGAGAAAATCAAAGTCGTTTGGGAAATCAGAAGGGGTGGAGTGCCGAAGAAGGTAAGAAAGGCTCATCGACGAGTGACGCATGCAAGACACCGTCACATTCAGACATGTATTTCCTAATGGTTCGTTCAAACTCACTAAGTCGACGAATTTTTTTCCGTCGGCCTCAATCAACACTCCTTTCCAGTCTTTTTGCCCCTTCACAAGAAGAGAGAAAGTATTGCTTAAGTGTTTCCCATCCCAAGCCCCAACATCCACGCAGTACCTTCCCCCTCTGTCTGGTTCTGTTGGTATAAGTTGGAAAAGACGCTCAATTATTCCGTCTTCTCCGGACTGGCTTGTTATGTCGTAAGCATTCTTTATTAAGCCATCCCTTCTTCGGTGCGATGGCAATTTTTCCCTCAAAATTGTGCCATTTGCGTCGTTTAGGTAGCTCATGACAGAGGTTGAGGTGGAGGAGGGTGCTAAGGGTGATTTAATGGGACTTGGGCTAAAAAAGCGCTCAGTGGCAAGCTACACTACTATTAGACCGCCATGTATATATCGTAAAAAGGTTTTCGATCTTCATGTGCCTTCTTGGTCCTTTTGTGAGATTGACGAGAGAGCTAATGAAAATAAAAGTGTTGTTTATGACCCAAATCCCTTTCAGATAATCCAATTTATAGTTACTGACGGCCAATTAGGAGTAATCGAACACCTAGAGTGAACGGACACTACTTTAAGGTTTGTCAGAGGGGAGTTTGATCTCTCAAGACTTCATACCCCATACCCCCCCCCAAAAGCCAACTCCTGAATCCATATATAAGGTGAAGTTAAAGATAATGTACCGCCAACCTACTGCCCTCCCCTACTTTCTCCACAAGAAGGTTGCTCGAGGGAGCTTTGCCAGTGTTTATTTGGGATTTCGTCATGAGGAGAGAGACGATAGCACCAGAACTCCTTACGCAATAAAAATAATCGACCTCGACACTATTGATGACCTTGCCCCAATAGCAACTGAAGTCCATACATTGCGACAGCACTCATCATCGTGTGCTAATCTTGTGCGATATTTCGGTAGCTTTCTGGTCGGAGAGCGGTTGTGGGTGTGTATGGAATGGTGTGTCGGGAGCTGCTTTGATCTCATGAATCTCGACGGAACAGCGGCAGGAGACGAAAATGGCTCAACCTCAACATCTCTGCAACCGAAGAATTTGACCCCCTTTCCTGAAGCGAGTATAAAGACTCTTTTGCGATCGCTACTTTTGGGATTAAATCATTTGCATAGTCACCTGCTAATGCACCGCGACATTAAATGTCGAAATTTACTTGTCACGAGCCGTGGAGTTGCTAAGCTCTCTGATTTTGGAGAGTCTGCGCAGCTAACTGAACAAACGATGAAGAGGGGGACATTTGTGGGCAGCCCTTTTTGGATGGCGCCGGAGGTAATCACTCAGTCGCTCTACTCCCTTCCTGCTGATATTTGGTCGATTGGTATCTCGGCTCTTGAGATGGCTCACTCTCATCCTCCTCACCATGATGCACATCCAATGAAAGTTCTTTTTTGGATTCCTTCTAAACCGGAGCCTGTGCTTGATGGCGACATTTGGAGCGAAGAATTCAAAGACTTCATTTCGGCTTGCCTGAAGAAGAATGTAGGGGATAGAAAAACAGCAGCCCAGCTGCTTGAAATGGATTTCCTCAATGATGATTCGGGGGGGGGAGAGGGAGATCGAGAAATTGCAAGTCGGGTAGAAAAAAGGGCTGAGTGGATGAGAAGAGTTGAGGGGGGGGAGAGTCTTAGTACCGAAGAATCAGAGGAGGGAATCGCATTCGTGGAGGCTTTTAGTGAACCACCTGTCAAAAGCCCTGATAGCGAAGCTTGGACTTTCGAGGATGATGAGGACGTTGTCAAGACGACTGCAAAGCCAACAATGCCGCCGGCGCCACCACCACCACCAACCGCCGTTTCATTTTCGGCCCCAACTGCTAATGAGAGGCTGCGAGTATCACAGATTCTCCGGGCATGCGCGGAAGAAGTTGATGGCAATATGGGCTGGAAGGGTGTTCCATCAACATCCACCTTGGAGGTGCACCTGTCCATGCTCCCCGATGGGTGGTTAGGAATTGCCCGAGACTGCGATAATAATATCGTCGGCGGTGTTGAAATTGATTTATCAGGATCGAAAGGTGGGTGTAGAGAGACAGAAGCTCACAGCAGTAGGATCAAGCGCGTTTTTGTTGACAAGGCAGCAAGAAAAAATGGCTACGGTGGAAGTATCATTGATGCAACATTAGAATTCTTAGGGAAATCGAAATCACCTCGATGTAAGCGGGTGGACATGGATGTGCGATGTGACAATGCTCCTATGATTACAATATTAGAGAAGAGTTGGAAAAGAATTGGCGTGAGGAAGAGCATGTTCATGGCAAGCGATGGGGAGTTGTTTGACGGTGTACTTTACGAGAAAGATTTGATAGAAAAGTAGAAGAATTTTGAGTTGCGCCAGAAATCGCCTCTTCCTTCCTACCTCTTATTTTTCCGCGACCTTTAAAATAAATTGTTCTACTTCCCGAAAGTACGTGTCGTCTTCCTTGATTCTCGATTGAAAGTCGCTCTTGATCCTATACTTCCTCGCCTCACTCTCTGCCTTCGACTCGTTCGATATTTTGGATATTTTGGATATCGCCTCCTCCTCGTTGTTGGCGATGCAGCAGTCAGTATAATTTCCGTTTTTCCCTCCTCCTCCTCCATTTTGCATCTCATTCAACACGCCAACGACCCTTCTCCCCCCCCCTGCCCTTTGCTTGCCCGGAATGGTAATTACTGGGATGCCCAGAGACAGCGCTTCCATGCTCGGGACCAAATTACCCCTCGGGTAAGTGTCTAAAACGATAGTGCTTTGAGAGAGAACTGCTGAATAATCGCCTGCTGTCAGACTCTTCATAAATCGAATTCTTCGCCAAATGCTAGCGCCTCCTTTTCCGCCTCCAATTTTTCGCTTCATTCTCGTTCTCAACTTTTGAAACCATACACTCCCTCCCGAATCGTACTGCAAAATATCTTTTCTGAAAAGGTGGTGCTCACTCCCCTCTTGTTGAGCTATCGTTTGCTCGCCGGTACCTATCATTACATAAATTCTCTCGTCGCTCTTTAGAATTTTTTTGAGAAGAACATCGAACTCGGGATGAAAAAGAGGTACACTTGCCGGGACTGTTATCACATTAGCCGTCTCGGGGATGTTATACGCGGTAAGAAAATTCATCCGGTTGCCAAAACGAGCTTTTTGAGAGGGCGGGAAGACCCCCCCCTTACCGCCCCCGTACATCTGCTCGCCAACGCTAATTCCCTCAATGAAAACGAGCTGTTCGCTCCCCCCTTCGCTCGCCTCGTCCTGAACAGCTATGTTCGCAACTGAGCTTGGGACGATGATGTAATCAACGGCATTTTCAATGCCTGTTCTGTATGTGCTATGACCCCACAGGGCGATCTGCACCCGCGCTAGTCGACGGTGCGCAAGCAAGAGCGTCCTCGGGTCGACCGCAGGATCCAAGTACAAAATGACGTCGAGATCTGCATCCCTCATTCTGGTGGCACTCAGCTCATCCCCTGGATCTCCAACCAAATTTATCACCCCGCCTCCGTTTCCAAGCACACTGCGCTGAACTCTTCGAGTAGCAGGATCAACGGGGATGGGAAAGCAAGCTGCGAAAATCTTAATTCCGTTGCCACTCCTCGATAAGTGATCAATCAGCCCACCGTGGAGCTTCAAGACGTTGTGGCTGTATAGCTTTGAGGAGACGATCCCAACTCGAAGTTCAGACTCTCGACTTACGGGAATTGGCGAGAGTGAGCTGGGCACGTCCCTTAGTTGAGGGCACAGACCATATATAACTCTACTAACGAGTGCAAAAAAATTCCCCCCTCCGCCACCGCCACCGCCGCCGTCGCCGCTAGTTCCGCCAAATGGCTCATCATCGATGAACGTCACCAAAGGCACATTCATTAACCCGCCCCCAGCGACCGCTCCGCAGAGATCGTCCCTTCCTCCACCTTCCTCCAAGTCGTTTAACAACTTAGCTACCTCGTGCTCAAAAGCGCTCCTCTCTAATGCATACTTCTGAAGACTTCCAAATACAAGAGGTAGTGACAGGCTCAAACCGACTGAGTTCACGCGAGAGTTATGCTCGTAGGGGCTCGCTGCCAGCGACAAGTGGCGATGAGCCTCTTTGGAAAAGCCGCGTTTGTGTAGGATCAAGCCGAGGGAATAGTGGATTTGAGGGTCGAGTGTCGTGGTGGAGAAGTGAATGTTGGAAGATGAGGGGCGGAAGGTTTTCAAGAAGCAATTGTGCAGAGAATCGAAGAGTTGGAAGAGGGGAGGTTGAACCTGGTTTGGGATGTTAAGGTAGGGAAGGAGACTCGCAAACATTGCGTTGCAGTAATTCATGATTGCGTTTTCTTCTCTCTCGTTGCCATCCTCGTCGACCTCGTCGTCCTCGTCCTCACCGTCGTCACTGCTGGTGCTATCTTCACTGTCGATCTTGCTGGTGTAATCGTCGTGATCGTCGTGGTCGGAGTAAAAATCACCTGCCACTTCCACCCCAACGGTCCCTGAAAAACGTAAAACATTCCTTTCAAACACGTCTTCCGCAATTTTTCCCCACCGTCCAAACTCCTCCACATCGCCGATTACCAGGTTAATTGTCGCAGCTCTAATGATGGTGTCGAGAGGGAGTTCGTCGGGGGGGAAGAAATCAAGAAGCAGACGGAGATACTTTAACGAGCCAGAGAAATTCGAATGATGAAGAGGTAGGAGTGAGAGGTGACGGAGATTGGTGGTAATTCGAGATTCCATTTCCGGAGACATTCTCGTGGTCGGACCGCTGCGGCCGCCTTTCCATACAAAAGAAAGAGAATCCAAATCGACTTCCCACCACCCCGCTTCAGTTCCGTTACTGCTTGAGCTCGCCTTCTCTCTCGCTTCTTGCATGCTATTATAATTCCAGACTGCTATAGCAGAAATACCAATCGATTCGGCGTACTCAAAGCCCCCAATTTCGTGGCCAAACTCGTTCGATGCAAATATGCTGAGAAGGACGAGATGGTCGTGCACATCCAGAGCAGAGAATGAACAGTAGCTGAGCGAAGAGAGCGAACTGGTGCACGTTGTGAGAAGACACTGCATTGAGGATAAAGGAGATGATTGTATTTTTGAGACATGCGTCGCACTGTCATCAGTATCGCCAAAAAACCAACTCCAAACGGCATCATCAATCTCCCCCCCATTCTCCCTCACATTACGCAAAACCCCCCTCGTAAATCCACTCGGGTGGGAAAACCCACCACTATTGTCGTCAACCAGTATATCTCCGATTAGGTGCTTAGCACTGCAGAGAGAGGGGATCCCTCGAGAGTCCCCCCCAAACGTCTTTGAATAGTATTGCAAATTGAGGAGAGGGATTTGTGGAGGTTGGTAATTCTGTTGTTGAGCCTCTTGGGTAGCAGAGGGTACAGAGAGAATGATGATGCCTATGATTACGTTCGCAATCATAGTCGAATTTGCCGTCTGCTTCTTTTTGGGTTCTAGCTCTCTGCAAGCTTTGGTCCTGTATCGCTCCTAAGGTATGGGTAAGTTAATCTGTTTGCCGAAAATATTGGCTGCTGCTGATCAAGGTTTGGTGTCAGAATTTCACTATTTTCTTGGTAAAATTTGACAATTATTACATCCACTTGTGGGGCCTTCTCGGTGAGCACACGTACGTCCGAAACACGCCGGGAACTAAAATCCCTCCTCGACTAGTTAGTTTTAGTCCCTTGTGAAATATCGCTACTTTATATGTCCGCCTTCAAGGCGTCACCTGGCGCTGTGGAAGATCTCCTGGGTATTGATGACTTCCAGGAGCCACCATCCCATATTTCTTCGGAAGACTCAGAAATGAATATAACTTCAAAACCAGATCCAACCACTCCTCAATCGTCAGCCCCTGAACCAGAATTCGACCCTAAATCACTCATCTCCGATGCGTCTTCTCCGAGCCAGCGACGAACGACAATCGATATGTCTGGTGCCAACATTAACTTCTTTTCCTCTCTCCAGCGTAGCACCATGATGGCAAATGGAGAGTATGATGTGATCTTTCCTGCCGGTAAGGTCGGCATAACCCTTGAGCCCGACGTGACTGGCAGACAGTGTCTTGGTGAGTTCCTCTTGTGTCAGCGAAGGCGTTCACTTATATCACAAAGTTTTCTAATCTAAATATTCTGTGGAATCATTCCCATGAATGAATGAATGAATGAATAAACGAACTCATGGTGGCTGGCTCAATAATCACCTTTCTTCTTACAGTGAAAGGATTCCCTCAGAAGAAACTCGGTGATGTAGATGATGGATTGGCAAAACGCTCTGGTGTGATTTGCATTGGTGACTGTATAGTTGCAATTGACGGTGAATCTGTCCTCGACCTAACCTTTTTACAGACCATGAATCGACTACGAAACATCCAAGACAAATCGCACACGTTAACGTTCCGGTCCTCTGAGCATTTGAAAAATCTCTCACAACACACTGCTAACTCGCCATTCGGCGAGCTTAACGAAACTAGAAAGATGATTCATCGAGAGAAGGAGAAGTGGTACTTATCTCCCCAGACAGATGACATGTGCTACTGCTATGTTGAGCGCACGCGAGGGGTGAATTCCACCAGCTTCAACCTTTATCGTGAAGACACGGGGGAATTCATGTTGGCTGCGACGATAAATAAGAATATGTCCGGCACAGTTCTCTTCAGCAATATGAAGGAGAGCTACTTGCGAAAAATCGACGACATAGTAGCCTCGGAAGATAGCTCTTCATATCTGGGTTGCATGACTACGAATTTCCTTGGCGACGAATTCACGATTCATGATCATCGTGCGGACCCGAAGAAATGCGAAAGTAAAGATAACAAGATTCATCATGAGCTTGGACTCATCCGGTTTGAGAAGAATATATTGGGGAGGGTTCCGAATTTTATGACAGTCGTTGTCCCTCGGCCGGAAGCCGAAGACGAGCGCAGCGAATCTCGGCGGGTCCAGAATCGCCGAATATCTGATCGCTTCGAGCGAAAATATATGGAACGGAAGGAGCTTAATGTCGGGGATCATATTGTGAATTGGTTTTTGAATCCTTTTCGCAGCAAAGAGGAGAAGGAGAGGATTCGGGCCATGAGCGGGGGGAACGCAAATAGCGGTAATCGTCCACGAAAGGGCACCTTTGATGAAAAGGAAGACACGTTTGGCGGGGGTGTGCAAACTCCAGGATACGGTGGTCTGGAGGAGGATGACAACCAGGACTTACTCATCATGAATACGAAGAAACCGAGCTGGAACAAGCGACTGAATGCCTGGACTTTGAACTTCTCCGGCCGGGTCAAGAAAGCCAGCAAGAAAAATTTCCTTCTTATAGCGAAGCAGGACAACCATAGTTTTGAGAGTAACATTTCGGATGTGAAGGACGATAGAGCAGAAGACAAGACTGACATTGACAATGAAGAGAGCGGTGCGACCGTATACGTCCGTTTCGGCAAGTTCACGAAGCACAGATTCGTGCTCGATTTCTCTGCCCCCATGTCGTCTATAGTTGCCCTTGGTATCGCTGTAAGCTGCTTTACCAAGAAGCTTACCGTAACTTGAGGATGGACAGGAAAAAAAGGAAAAGAAAATGTTATTTGTATATTTTTTTAGCCTGCTCTCTTTTTTTACTAGTCCTATTTTAGATAGAGCCCAACGAACACACAGCTACGTTCTTGTGTCTTCCCATTCTTCTCCTTTTCCGCGAAACATTCTCCTTTGCCGGCGATTCCTCGTCGACATTTGCGGGTTCTATTTCATTTACACTTTCTTCTTCAGATGAAGAAGAACTGCCCAAGTCTTCCAAGGTGTCTGCACCTAGCATGTCGAAAATTCCACCGCTAGTCCCAGCTCCGCTATTTGTCACAGCAGCGGTAGCTGATATAATATTTTGTACTGGCGTAGTTGTTCTTGGCGTTGTCTTCGTCGCTTTCATTGTTCTTTTCGTGGTTGTTTTCTCCATTTCTGGTTGTCCTCCCTTTGCCACTGGCAACGGCACCTCGACCTTCTCGCGAACGAAGTCCTTGCAGTCATTTCCGTCCCCCTCTCCTTGGTCAATACTGTGTAACGCCTTCTTCTTCACGATCTTGGTCTTTTCCGGTGAATCCTCGTCCGGAAAGATTGGCATCGGCCGCTTGCTAATTATCGATTTCATGCCTAACAGATTATTTTCATTTGCATCACGGTGAAAATTGTCCTCGTCCTCTTCCCTTTCAATATCCCAGTCTCTCAACTCAATTTTCTGCTTGGAAGGCGGAGTCATCGTTGACGTGTTTGTCGTTTCGCTGAGGGGAAGGCTGTGCGCTCTCGATAAAGCGACTTCAGTGCTTGCATTCAAGTCTGTGCTTGCGGTCGCGACTCCGGCTGTGGCTGCACTTGCTGCGTCTCCGAATTCGCTGCCTGACAAACTGTTACTAATACTGCTGACCACACTGCCTTCTCCGTCTCGACCGGCCTCCAAATCGAAATTAAGACAGCTCTCAATCCCTATCCTCCGTCTAGCTCCCTTGCCCAGCCGACCGTAGCCATAGCCACTGTAACGCCGGCGCTCGGAAGACCGACGGGTTGAAGTCGGGGGAGAGACGATCTGACCCCCTAGGATGAAAGAATTATCGTCAATATTTTTTTCTTTCCTGTTGTTGCTAGTAGTACTCGTGCTGCTCATCCAGTCGGAGTTCTTCGAGTTTTGGCTGAATGTAGGAGGGAACAGGGGCGGAGGTGGGGCAAATATGTACGATGGCTGCGTCTGCTGCTGCTTCTGCGATCGCTGCTGGCTTGCGCGGCTTTGGGGAGGAGGATTATCGAGGGAAGAAAGGGGAAGAGACTTCCTTTTTCGCTTCTGAAGAAAGCCAGCGTTGGAGTTTATGTTCAAGGTCGATACGCTGCTGCTGTGTGCTTTTGTCTTATTGGTCTTTTTCTTTTTCATCGTAGCGGAGGAGGACTTGTTGTTGTCGGCGGCAGATGAGGGAATGGCCGCTGGGGAATTGATAATGGAGGTAAAGGAGGATTGGAGGGAATTTGTTCCCTGCTTCTTTTTCTTGGTCTTCGCAGATGATCTCTTCTTCGACATTGCTGGTACTCCCACCTCCGCTGGCGCCGGTGCCCCATCCTTGGCTAGTGTTGACGCTCCGACTTTCGATTTGGCCTTGGAAATCACATTGGAGGTGGTGGTAAGCAGCATGGCTCTTCTGGAACCGAGAGGCATCGGAAATAGGGGGAAACTGAACTTGTCGACTTGGAGACTTTATTTTTTTCTCTCTACCCACTTGGGGATAGTTTTCGATTGATAATTGCGGTTGAGTAGGTATTTTCCTGGTTTGAGTATCTAATTGATCGCGTTTTGGTGATTGAACACTTTAGGGGCAAATTCCCAATTTCCAATTTCCATACCACTTGGTACTGCTTCCATCGGCTAATATTTATTTATTTTTTTGTGCCGTGAGCATGCTGCAAGATAGAATCGTTTGAGAGGGAGGTTACAGTCCGATTTGGAATTTCCACTCTCCCTTCCTCTCTGAAAAAGCGCCCCGATTCATTAACCTCCACTCTCTCTCAGACAAAAATCTGAGACGGTTATTGATGGCTGAGCATGTCGCCGATTCTCCACCGCGACGAAAAAGTAAGCTGAAAAAGCGACGTCGTTTGGACGAATATGGAGAAAACAATGGTGATAATGGTGACGGCAGTGTTGCTTCGAAGAATAAAAGTGATGACGAGGAAAAAAGGAACAAAGCACGGGATGAGATAAAGACGAAGTACTCAAACATTAATATTGACCGTGTGATTCGAAGGTCTGGAAATTCTTCCTCGGCTGATGTTCTTAGAGCCCCTTCGAAGGAGGTTGAAAAAAAATTGCCGCCACCAGCAAAAATAGCACAACCACCTGTCATGGCGATCACCATACCCCAGAAGAAGGCAATACAGTCATCGGCCAGGGAAGCTGCCAGAAATATCGCCCCGCGAGAAGCAAAAACGACTTCAAAATCGAAATCAAAAGCGACCTCAAAACCAAAAAACAACATCGACAAGACAAATAGCGTCAAAAGCTATGAAACTGTTGGAAATGATGGTTTGGGTGTAGATTTAGATGAGGATACAGTCTTTGATGTGTTGGAAGCATCGCCGCCCAAGAAGGATTGCACTCGTCGCAAAGGACACGTTTCGCAAAAGAAACTTCAATCTGCCTGTCCATCCCCCGGGCAATCTCCCCAAGATTGCATCAACCTTCTTTCCTCCGACGAAAATTCTGTTGCCTCGGAAAATTCCGTCGCCTCAAAAAAATCAGTCGCATCGAATTCCTCTTCCCTGGCATTTGATGTATCAAAGTCGAAATTAATCCGTGACAAGACAAAGCAAGCCTTCTCTCGCGAAAAATTTTCGTCTTCGGCCCACAAGTCGCTGCTCGACGAACTGGGTTCTGGGTCAAAGCACGAGCAAAAGTATCTGGAGAAGTATGTCAAAGAACTTGATAGTGATATTGCTGGGCTGCAACTGAAGAAGTTCAAGGCAGAAAAGAAAATAAAGGCACTAAAGAGGGCCGCCTCAGAATCATCGCATGCGACGAAAAAGAATGAAGGTGATGACAACAGCGGCAGCGGTATGGGAAAGACCATATGGGAAGGGGGCTGGCTAGATGCAAACTCTGGCAGAAATTTTTCTCGCACTTTAGTGCAGCAAAAAATTCCAAATGCGTTTGCTAGTACATTCAATTATGATGCCCAGGTTATTAATGCTGCTGATGATGAAAATGCTAATAATGACGACAGCGAAGACGGTGACAATAACGATGACAATGACGATGACAATGACGATGACAATGACGATGACAATTTAAACCGTGACAAACAGGTGCCCTCCATCGACATGGATCGTGTGCTGGAGAAGCACGCATTTCTACACGGAAACTGCATCGGATCGCGCGATAGCCCTTCCTCTTCGCCGCCGTCACCGCCGTCGCCTCCACTCTTGCCAATTGCGAAGGCTAAAGCGAAGAGACGGATAGCCAACGGCGACATCTCTATAAGCACTGGGTCAGGTGCCTTCGCTGCGGCAGCTTTAGGAGGTGCAGGAATCATCGAATTAGCGAACGATGAAGATAATGACAACAGCGATGAGAATTATATCATGGTGAGCGAAATACTACGGGAAATTGAAAGAGCGGAACTGGACGAGAGTGACAAAGAAAAGTTCAAGACCCTCAGCCAATGCAGCCACCTGTCTCAGATTGATGAATTGGTGCTCACACAGGAACAGTTGGAAGTGTCAAACGATATCATCGCGAAACTCGAAGAAGACAAGGAAAAACTATTGAGGGTAGAACGGGCGTGCCCCTTATGGAGAAAGAATGTATACTTCGTCGTTTCTCACAAATGGGTGGAGAATGTACACCACGATGTTTCTCGCTCAAAAGAAAATGTGGTCCAGCTTAAATATGCCCTCAAGAATTTCGCGTCTGAAATCGCCAAGAGGGAAGATGAGATCGCGTGGTTCGATTTTTTTAGGGGAGTATTGAGCGGAGAGCAGAAAAAAATTGTTGAGAGAGCGCAACTAGATTAAAAAATTGAAAGAAAAGGTATAATTATTTTGACAAAAGAAGTCAGTCTTGTGTCGTTCGTCATGTTCACTGGAAACTAACTGGAAATCCTCCAACTGGAAACTGGAATCTTCGAATCTTGTTTGCCTGTTAAACTTAAAACTTTTAATCAACACCAAATGGAGGTAATACTTGTAAATACCTTTCACACCCGTGTTTCTTTCCTTTTCCTGTGGTACTCCCAAAAAATTAAATTGTAACAAACCCTTTCATATAAACCCCCCACCCCACCCCAGGCACAGGACTCTTCTTCCATGCTGCCAACTCTTAAGGCTGCTCGTACTTATACAAAGGAAGAATCCGATAGAATCTTAGCTAGCCTCCGTCAAACTTTAGAATCTACGGCCTCGACTCTAAATACAATTTCTGAGACCAGATCTCAAATAGCCAAGAGCATGGACGCCACGACGCAAATCGAAAGCAAGTGGAAGGAGGTGCAGGACAAGTTCCAGGAAGTTTTAGACAAAGCAATTGGTGATTTCGCTCAATCGGTCAATAAGGGAAGAAGTTACTGTGGAGAGGAGAAAACCGTGCATGCCATCGGTGAGAAGATGAAAAGTGGAGGTTACAAGAAAATTGTGGTTTTGACAGGGGCCGGAATCAGCACTAGTTGCGGTATTCCCGACTTCAGAAGCAAGGGCGGCGTGTATACTCAAATTGGCAAGGAGTTTCCTAGTGTCAGCAGGCCAGAGGACATATTCTCGCTAGCCTTTTTCAAGGAGGACCACAGACCGTTTGCGAATCGGGCAGAGTTGATGAACCCTTTCTTGCAATCGCAACCCAAATTCACTCCCTCCGTGACGCATAGCTTTTTGCGGTTGTTGGAGACGAAGAATATATTGTTGAGAAATTACACTCAAAATATTGATAGCTTGGAGAGAACCGCTGGTGTCACGTCGGATAGAATAGTTGAGTGCCATGGTTCTTTTTCTCACGCAGAGTGCGTACAATGCGGAACGACTTTCTTCGATAAAAAGACAGGTGATTTCTGTGACAAGTGTGAGAAGGGGGAACACAAAAACAGCGGGACAAATAAATCGCGGGTCAAGGCGGCGGTTGTCTTATTCGGGGAGAATTTGAGGAACAAATTCTTGAGCAGCTACAAAAATGACCTTGATGAATGTGATTTGTGTATTGTTATTGGGACCTCACTGCGTGTTCCGCCTGTTTCCACCCTCCCAACACTCATAAGGGACGGTACTCCGCGCATTCTGATTAACAATGAGCGCGTAGGCTGCTTCGAACTACATCAGCAGAAACCGGGAAACAATTGCATTCCGATTGTCGAAGAGGAAGAGTGCGAAGAGGGTGAGGAAGTAAACGATTTTGAAGAGCAAGAAGATGTGAGTAGAGGTAATTTTGTAATGCTTGGGAGTTGCGACGAGCAGGTGATCAAACTGGCAAAAGCATGTGGAATGTATGAGGAGTTGATGGTTGAACATCGAGCCAAAATTGAAGAAATTGAAAAGGGCTTTGTGAACATGAAGAGCATTCAATTTGAGACGTTCAATGACTACATGAAATACAACGATGGAGAGTAGTATAGGCTCTAAAAAATATTTGGGTGGCTTTTAAAAGAGTATTTATTCCACCGGGGCTACTGGCTTATCGCCTTCCCATGTGTAAAATCCTTTCCCAGTTTTGCGCCCCAATTCCCCCCTGTCAACCCTCTCTTGCAGACACTTTGGAACTGTGAATGCAGGCTCGTCGGGGTACTTATCTACCCAACCCTGCATGATGAAAATGCAGGTGTCGAGGCCAATGTAATCAGCCAGCTTGAGAGGTCCCATCGGATGTCCCGCACCAAGCTGCATACTGACGTCGATGTCCTTAATGCTGGCATCTCCCCTGTCCAACATAAGCATTCCCTGAGTAAGCGCAGGAACCAGCAGTCTATTCACGATGAATCCGGGAGTATCACCGCAGCTAACAGCGACCTTTTTGATGCTCTCAACCCAGTTGTATGCAGCCTCAAATACCTTGTCGTCGGTGTGCTCTGTGTGGATAACCTCGACAAGTTTCATCATCTGGACAGGGTTGAAAAAATGTACGCCCACAAACCTCTCCGGCCGACCGCTCACTTCAGCCATTTCTGTTATACTGAGCGACGAAGTATTGGAAGCAAACAAGCATTCAGGCTTGCAATGCTCATTGAGCGATTTGTAGAGGGATTTCTTCAGATCCATGTTCTCAATGACCGCCTCGACGACCATATCGACGTCTGATAAGTCGGCCGGGTCGGTCGTGTAGCTGATATTGCTGAGAACAGAGTCCATCTGTTCCTGCGTCATTTTCTCCCTCTTTACCATCTTGGAAAGGCTGCCATTAATTCTTTCCTCCCCAGATTTCAAAAACCTGTCTTCGTTCTCGAATGCGATGACTGTGAAACCGTTCGAAGCAGCAGCCTGAGCGATTCCGTGACCCATCAATCCCAGCCCAACACATCCAACCTTTTTGATCTCCGGAACAATGAGGGAAGAGGAAGATAGTGAACGGAGGGCATTCCTTCGAAAGATTGTGGTTGCCTGTCGCGATGATGATAGTGCTGCTTTGCAAGATAGCATTTTTGATGATCGTGAGTAACTGGTTGGACACAAAATGACGTTTAGAAAAAAAGATTGATAAATACCCCACCCTCAATTTAGGAGACAGTTGTCTATAATTGGAATGAATATACCCGTTCTCGCTGGTCTTCTGAAGGCTTGTAGCTTTTTGTAGCTTGTTCTGGGTCAGTAGTTCATGATGCTCATTCCCTTGTCCTTGTCCGTGGTTGTTGTTCTCCTTGCTGTTTTGTGGATTTCCTTTCTTGATGAAAGTGAAGTGAGCGATGATGGGGGGTTGACCAGTGAGTTCGACGCCAATGGAAGCAAATTTTCTGAAATCTGTAACATCAAGAAGGTTGAGTTTTCATCCCTTGAAAGCACCTTTCCAAACAGCCTTGTTCCCAACCTTCATGACTACCCATTCATTATTACAAAAGTTCCCCGCTCCAGGCAAGAAATCCTCCGTAGACTCACGGCCCAGGATACCATTGTGGTGACTATGGACGACGTCGATGTCACACTGAGCAGTAGCAATTCTTACAGTGAAAGGAGGCGAACAACAAATCTTCAGACCTACATAGATGAGTTCACGCAGCAAGGAATTGACGAAGGGGCGAACGCGAGAGAGAGCTGGTATTTTTTCGGGGAGACCTTTACTCCTCCATGGGTGAAACTACTGGATTCGTATGTCTTGCCGCCTTGTGTGAGCTGTGCAAAACGAGATAGTGCTGCCTTGTCATTTGGTCTCGGGGGTATTTATAGCGGTGTGAGCTGGCACAATCACGGACCTGGTTTCAGCGAAACAATTCACGGTTCCAAACACTGGCTCATGTATGATTACGCTGATTTTCCAAATGGTGTGCCCGCTTTTGACCCAAATCAAAGAACTCTTGACTGGATTCGAAACCAGGGGAAGAATCTCACGGAAGCTCAACGACAGAAGCTAATGCAATGTACTGTTCATGAAGGAGAAATGATATATTTCCCAGAGTTCTGGTACCACGCGACTCTGAATCTCGACAATTATACTGTATTCGTCAGTTCATTCACAACAGAGAGGGATTTCTGAAGTTTGGGCATTATTGAAGAACACAATTTCAAATATTGCTATATAATGGGTATCAGCCGAGTTTATAACAATTGCGTAGATTTGCTTGTTGGAGGGTAATTTAAATACACTTTCTAGTTTTTAAGTTCTAAGTTCAAAAGTTTTAGTTCAAGTTCTCCTCCTCAATTCAGTCAAATAGGCCTTCTGGAAAATGTTATCCACGCTCCCTTCTATCACCTCGTGCCTCTCAATCATAAACTTCCCCTCCTTGCAGAACTCCTCGTAAACCTCGAGAATATCACTCTCAAAGGTAAGCTTGCCAAAATCAATCGTAGTTATGTATTTGATCAGCGGCTTTATCAAAAATAGAAAAGGAACATTCGTGTGCTGATAGGTCTGAGTGATAAATATTCTCCCCCCAGGGGCTAGGACAGAGGGAGAGCATACGGCGTGCAAAGCGCCTTTGATAGACGGCATCAGTGAGATGCTGCCAGAGAAATACACTGAGTCAAACAAACGAGTTTGCTTGTTCTTCCGAGTCGAGCGGCGAGTGTTTGAGGGCGCAGACGAAGAAGAGGAGGAAGAGGAGGAAGAGGAGCCATCAGCAAGACTTATCAACAATTCATTGTCATAGACGCTTCCGTCTGCAAGATGCAAAGGGCGGTGTTAGTGGTAGCAAGGAGTGAGTTAGCGATGCAGGATGCAGGGCATCTCATCTCACAAGAAGAAAAATTGACTCACAGTGAACTTTTACGCTATCAGTGGCGTCCCTAGCAGAAATATTCTCATTAGCAGCATTCACGTAACTATTTTCGTAGTCGACCCCATCAATTGTTAAGTTCTTCCCTCTCACAGTGCCGAGATTCTCCAACAACGCTGTCGCGGTTCCAATCCCGATATCGAGAACCTTGCTGTTCTTCGGCACGACGTCTAGTACCTCCTTATACCACAGCGCTGTCATGTGGATTATCGCACGGTCGTAGATTTTAGGGGCATTGCGTCGCATCAAAATGAGCAGAGGCACAAAGGCAATCAAAGGAGCAAGCGCCATGAAGACGTAATCAGTCATTTTAGTTTTAAATGCAACAGCTACAGAGCTCGATATAATATTGCTACAGTGTTGGAGAGTTTGTGGGGTTACAAACATAAACTTTTAAATTAAATTGTGCTTTCCTGCAGACCATCACACAAGGAAATAAATAAAAAACATACCAACACGTTTATTTATACCAATCCGTCCGTCTTTCGGCACATATATTGGCGTAACCGTGGTATATTTACTTTTGAAAATCTCAAAACACTCTCTCACTGAAATTACTGGTTGGAGAATCTCTCCTCTCCCAAATACTCTACCTTCTCTTCCACTGGTGGCCAAAGTTCGAACACGTTAACAATGAGTAGAACTCGACCACCTTTCAAGGATGCTGAGGGTGTGCGCTACGATTGTAGCGATGGTGAATTTGAGGGCTGGCTTACCAAGCAAAGTGCTTGGTTGAAGGTGAGTGTGGTTGTGTGATATTTATTTGCTGCAGTTATGGTGTCCGGGAGGCCGTGGGTGGTAGAGTCTGGCTAAATGTTGGATTAGGCTTGGTTCTAATCGTCTTCTTCTGTACTGGCTCTGCCTTGTTCTTGTACACTGACTCAATTCCATTCCGATAATAATTTTCACCTTCCCTTCCATCTCCTCGATCTACTTAATCAATCCACTTCTCTCTGCACAGGACTGGCGCCGCCGTTACTTCATTCTCAAGGGGTCCAAGCTGTTTTTCGCGAAATCTTCCTCATCAGCCCCCCACGGAATGATTGATTTAGCCACGTGCACGACAGTGAAATCTGCAGAGCTCAAGGCCCAGAAACGCAATGCCCTTGAGGTCAGTACCCAGACCACGACGTTCTTGATGTACGCAGATACTGAAAAAGATAAGGATGATTGGATTGGGAGTGTGGGGAGGGCGATTGTCAGGTGCAGCAGCACTTACCACGACGATGGCAATTACAATAGCGATGATGACGATGATGACACCAAGGGTGGGGGTGAGAGTGATGATAGTGGTGATGAAAATAACCCTTACGCGTGAAGCAAATAGATGGGATTTCGAGGTAATTATAAAATCGGAAAATAACGCAGCAGAGATAGGGTTGAATGAATTAGGTTTTGGCATATTTCGACGAAAATGTGGGGGTTTTTTCTGTTGCTTCCTGTTTGCCCCGTCGTTCATAATATCACTTCACAGGCCTGTCATCAAATTCACATTGGCTGCGTCATAGTGGGCTGCCCCATCATCTGATGTTGCATTTGACCCGGTTGTTGCATCATCATCGGCTGTTGCATGGTCATCGGCTGTTGCATCATGCCTGGCTGTTGCACCATCATCATGGGCTGCTGCATGGTCATCGGCTGTTGCATCATGCCTGGCTGTTGCACCATCATCATGGGCTGCTGCATCGTCATTGGCTGTGCCATGGCCATAGGCTGCTGCATCGTCGGTTGTCCCATGGCCATCATTCCCCCGCCTCCCTGGGTACAGTTGGCATCCAAATCAAGCCTACAGTTCTCGCACCTCCATATCCCACTGTCGTTCGGGTTAATATTCGCATCATGCTTTGTACCACACGGCCCGTCACAAATCCATACACCCTCTGAATACGTGTTGTCGTTCTGTTCGCGGGCAACAGTACAAAAGTGCTGCAGCGGCAAAGAATCGAGTGAGAAAGATACACCACCGAACGGAAAGTGATAAGAGCCCAGGAAGTCGGTTTGACGAAGGTGAAAAGTTAGTTTCGGTCAGAAGGAAAGCAATGACAATGACAATGCCAAAATTAAAATTGCGGGAAATGCCCATAGAGCTTGTCGCTTATCTCCTCTCACCTTCCACTGGCAAGGTTGCGAACACTTGAAGCAATTATAAGTTCCGGGTGGAGTTGCCCACACAGTTGGCTCGGAGAACTTCTGGAACCCGCTGTCTGCATTCGGCCCCACAGTTGCAGATGATGACGATGATTTTTTCCTCATACAAAAACAGCAGAATATTCCTATAAAGATGGGTAAAATAAGCAGGGCCCCCACCCCAGCCGCGACTGACTCTCCTTCATCGGGGCACATCATTTCACGTCCACCCCCACACTCACAGCATTTTTCCATGATGGTATCGTCGTCTGATGAGCTGAAATACTTGGTAGTCGATTGTCCATAGGATGAGATTACATACTCAAATTCGTCGTCGGTCCCACCAACGTCCGCTTCGCATGTCACGAGGCCGCAGGATTGACTATGAGTATTTTCATTCATATCGTCGTAGAAGTAGTCGTCCTCGCAACAGGTAACATTACCAGTCACTGGGTGCTCTCGGTAATAGATATCATCCACCCTTCCTCTCCTGCTTCCAGAATAATAAGTCCTTCTGGCGGTGCTGCTTCCATAATAATAAGAAGAATATTGGGAGTAACCAGTTGGACGTTGGCTATATGTTGACGGTGAATTGTAGCTATAGGTTGGAGTTGTTCTGCCAGTTGAGCTGGAGCTGGAGCGACCACTGCTGCTGCTGCTACTAGAGCTAGACGAACTACCTCCACCTTTGTTGTGAACCAACACACCAGAAGCAAAGAACATGTGGTACGGGTTCGAAAGTTTCAATGTGCGCACGGAGATGGCATCCGTCCATAGTCTATCAACCGAGGTTCGAACAGGTTCGCCAAATTGATCTTGGAGGATTGGGTCCGAAGGCATCTGAGAGATGGTTTCGGAGAGGTGATACCGAGAAGTTGTCACTGATGGGGAGAAGGACATCAATGATTGTGTGGTGTGACAGAAGTAAGGGTGATCACTTGTAGATACTAACTGTGTTTTACGCGGGTTTGGGGTTGGGGTTGGGGTTGGGGTTAGGGGCAGGTTAGTGCAAGAGTCAAGAGATTTGAAATGTCCTACCTTCATATCATTTTTCCTGACCACAATCAACTCGTCGCTCTTCCCATCGACCAACTCCTTTACCACGGAGGAAACTGTCGCATTCTGGGACACGTCCCAGCTCATCACCCAATCTCCAACTTTAACCGAACCTATGTTCTTCTGCGAGCCATCTGACATTAAAACCATTGTGTCTAGTGAAAAACATGATCTACCATATGCTAGTACAACAGTTGAGAGGAAAAAGATGACGGAAATCATCGTCATTTCTCCTCCTTCTGAGGGCAGAATTGTTGAACAATTAACCTTTTTCTCATCATTTCATCCGCCGCATTTCATCGGCTTTTTGGAGAACCTCTAACCGCTCAAACCAAAATATTATTAGAAAAAATTTGTGACCTCCTGGGTCAAAAATCTATTGCGATAGCACATCGAAGCGGTTTTTAGACATTTCATATTTTATTGCGCGTCTTGAGGCACCGACCCTTACCGATCTTTGATTATACTCTCCCCGCATTTGGTAGCCCTGGACGCCTAGGGTGTCTCTAGCCCGTACCACACGGCTCTGAATCAATAATCTCCTCGTCTCTTGCCCTCCAGAAAGCCTTTTATGGCAGAAAACGGTGACAGCGCTGCGCAGTTTGTTCAGCCCTCATTTCTGCTCGACCCCAACAATCAACAAGGACACGAAAACATCTTTGATGATCTATTCTTTACACCCGATGGAAACATGGCGGTAGTTGACGCGGACAATTCAATGAGGGCGGTGATTAGTGGGGGTCCTATGGAGGGTAGGAGGGGTACTGAGGGACTTGGTTTTGTAACATCGGTAAGTTATTCATGAAAATCTGGAAGCAAAATAGCAATCGGAGTTCCGAGGCCTTGAATACCAACTAATCCATCGCTGTATCCACCGTCCCATAAAGGAACCGGTGATGCAACTAACGTCGCAGCCGCGCACCCTGGCCGAGACACAACAGAAGAAGGGAGGCAATGCCTCCAAAAAGCGGCCCAGGCCTAGCTCTGACCGAAAAATGTCAGAGCAACAGAAAATCGATCGCCGCGAGAGGAACAGGGAGCATGCTAAGCGGTCACGTATTCGGAAGAAGTTTTTGCTGGAATCCTTGCATCAATCTGTCGAGAATTTGAAAGAGGAGGTGAGAAGAGCTTCCACTGAAAAGAGTTCACCAAAAAGTCAGGAAGAATGGTTCCCTAACAAGACACTTTGCCGTTTCTCTTCAATTTGTCATTTCGTCACTTCCTACGTCCACCCATACATTCACCGTTTTTGTAGAATGCACGTCTCAAAGGAGCCATCTGTAACCACCTGGGGGTGGGAGAAGGGGAAGCACTGATTCAGGCAAGGCTGGGGGGTATTAGTAGTTGTGGAGACATCATTGCTGATGAGCCCTCAACAGCCAACAAGGTACTCGATGACCCAGATTTCAGTTTTATCAAAGCATTGCAGACTGCGCAGCAGAACTTTGTTGTCACAGACCCCAGCCTCCCAGACAACCCAATTGTGTACGCCACTCAAGGATTCCTTGACCTCACCGGCTACACACTCGCCCAAGTCCTGGGACGAAACTGCCGGTTCCTCCAGGGACCAGAAACAGACCCGAGGGCGGTTGAAAAGATAAGGAAAAGTATTGAGAAGGGAGAAGACATGTCCGTGTGCTTGCTCAATTACCGTGTGGATGGATCAACCTTCTGGAACCAATTCTTCATCGCTGGCTTGAGAGATGGAGACGGCAACATCACAAATTACGTCGGCGTCCAGTGTCGCGTGAGCGAGCAGTACGCCAGAAATGTGTGCGCAAAGCAGGAAATGGAGGAACAAATGGGAACCGACGGAATGGAATTCCAACATGACTTCGGTGACGATGAATTGAGTAAACTTGCCGAAGAGGATATGGCAGCAGAACTTTAACTGGCAATGAGGAGTGGAATGAAGGCAAGCTACTATAAGCAAATGATTTCAGTTAGGCTGCTATTATTAGCACTATAACTAGGCTACGGTTATGAGCTATCTTTGGATGCTACTGCTGGTACTGTATATAACCTCAACTAACCCTAACCCAAACGAATAAGGAAGGTGCATTTGCAAAGCAAAAAAATTAACAAATCAATCGTTATCCTCAGTCAAAATAAAACCGGCGTATTATATATATACTCAGAAGTAGAAAAGCTGGGTCATGATATGGCAACCGCTTAGTCAATCTCCTCAATCTTGGGTCCCTCGTCAGCGGCGTCCTCAGCGGGAGCTCCTCCAGCGGCACCTCCCATGTCAGGCATGCCTCCGGGCATACCTCCGGGCATACCTCCGGGCATACCTCCACCGGCGGCTCCTCCGCCCATGGCCTGGAGGATGGGGTTGCAGATAGCCTCAAGAGACTTCATCTTCTCCTCAAACTCCTCCTTCTCGGCCTGCTGGTTAGCATCAAGCCACTTGATGGCCTCCTCGATGGCAGTGCTGACCTTGCTCTTGTCGTCTCCCTGCCACTTGTCAGCCATCTTCTCATCGTCGACGGTGCTCTTCATAGAGTAGCAGTAGTTCTCGAGCTGGTTCTTGGCCTCAACACGGTGACGGTTGGCATCATCCTCAGCCTTGTACTTCTCAGCCTCCTCAACCATCCTCTCGATCTCCTCCTGTGAGAGGCGTCCCTTGTCGTTGGTGATGGTGATCTTGTTCTCCTTTCCGGTACTCTTCTCAATGGCAGAAACATTCAGGATACCGTTCGCATCAATGTCGAAGGTAACATCGATCTGGGGCTGGCCACGGGGCATGGGGGGAATTCCATCCAAGTTGAACTTTCCAAGAAGGTTGTTATCACGGGTCATGGAGCGCTCTCCCTCGAAGACCTGGATGAGCACACCAGGCTGGTTATCCGCGTAGGTGGAGAAGGTCTGGCTCTTCTTGGCGGGGACAGTGGTGTTCCTCTTGATGAGGGTGGTCATCACACCTCCAGCGGTCTCAAGACCAAGGGAGAGAGGGGTGACATCAAGAAGGAGAAGGTCAGAGAGCTTCTCGCTCTTGTCGGCACCACTCAAGATAGCGGCCTGGACAGTGGCTCCAAAGGCGACAGCCTCGTCGGGGTTGATGCTCTTGCAGGGCTCCTTGCCATTGAAGAACTCCGTGAGGAGAGTCTGGATCTTGGGGATACGGGTGGATCCTCCGACAAGGACAACCTCGTGGACAGCTCCCTTGGAGAGCTTGCTGTCGCGGATGACCTTCTCGACGGGCTCAATGCACTTCCTGAAGTAGTGCATGTTGAGATCCTCGAAACGAGCACGGGTGATAGTGCTGTTAAAGTCAATTCCCTCAAAGAGAGAGTCAATCTCAATATGGGCCTGAGTGCTGGAACTGAGGGTCCTCTTAGCGCGCTCACAGGCAGTACGGAGACGGCGGAGGGCACGCTGGTTGGTACTCATGTCCTTCCTGAACCGGCGCTTGAAGTCCTGGAGGAAGAAGTCGACCATCTCATTATCGAAATCCTCTCCTCCAAGGTGGGTGTCTCCGGCAGTAGCCTTGACCTCGAAGATGCCCTCCTCAATGGTCAACAAACTAACATCGAAGGTACCTCCTCCAAGATCGAAGATGAGGACATTCTTCTCCTCGCCTTTCTTGTCGAGTCCGTACGCGATGGCGGCGGCAGTGGGCTCGTTGATAATTCTGAGGACGTTCAATCCAGCAATGGAGCCAGCATCCTTAGTGGCCTGGCGCTGACTGTCATTGAAATAAGCGGGGACGGTAACAACAGCATTCTTAACCTCCTTGCCCAAATAAGCCTCGGCGATCTCCTTCATCTTGATGAGGACCATACTACTGACCTCCTCAGCCTTGAAGGTCTTGACCTCGTTCTTGTAGTTGACTTCGATGATTGGGGTTCCGCCAGCGCCAGAGATGACCTTGAAAGGCCAGTGCTTCATATCGCTCTGGACAGCCTGGTCAGTGAACTTGCGGCCGATAAGACGCTTGGCGTCGAACACAGTGTTGGATGCATTCATAGCAACCTGGTTCTTGGCAGCATCTCCAATAAGACGCTCGGTCTCATTGAAAGCAACATAAGAAGGGGTGGTGCGGTTTCCCTGGTCGTTGGCAATGATCTCGACGCGATCATTCTGCCACACGCCGACGCAGGAGTAGGTGGTACCAAGATCGATACCGACAGATTCTCCAGTAACTGCGTGGATTGTGTTTTGTTGTGGTGAAAGAAGATGAAAGAAGATGAAAGAAGATGGGTTAGTACACCATCATGAATGCCAGATATAGTCGCACACAAACACACCAATGATCATGACCTCAATCTTGATCTCGTGGGGTGCTCGCGAGGCATTTCCAAACACAAAGGTTGTTTCTTGGGGAGGTTTCCAGGCACACAAAACGGTCGCGAAAAAAAGGAGGGGCGTTAAGGTGAAAGAGGGCCGCAATTTGAGTCATAACATCAACACAGCTAAATATCGACCATATTTAAGCGACTCGCAGCAGATATACTCTTAAAAAATACCAGAGAGGGAAGGGATTGGGCATAAAACAGACTCAAAAATAATACCCGAGTAAGACTCAACCCAGCGCGTACAGAGGGTTTTGCGCATTCAAACCTCGAAAATTCACTGTTATGCGCGCGAGAACTCACCAGTAGCCATTTTTTAGTTTTGTTCGTTAGTTTTCTTTTCGCTTTTTAAGTGGGATCAAATTTCGATGGTGGTGGTGGCTGACGGTCCCAAAAAAGGGAAAACTACGAGTCAGTTTTTTGGAAAACGGGACTAGACTTTAACTTGACTAGACTTTAAGATATTGATATTTGTCAAGCACATGGACTCTCTTTGACCTCTTTGAAGACGGATCGTGATATGTGAGACTTAAAAAAAATTTGATTTGAATTATTTAACTTGTCTTGTTTCCCAACTTATTGTGAAAGAATTTAATAATCACCCCTTAGATAACTAAGAGTAATCCCTTCCGTTGCTTCTAATGTGTGGATTTGGAATATATTTTGCGCATTCTTTTTTATTAAACTTTTTCCTCTTGTTGAAATCTGGATGTTGTCTTCTCATATTCCTCTCATAAACTTCATTCTTGGAGAAGGTTTATAGGTGCACTAGAGTCGTGTTGTCCTCTCTATTTTCCCGATCGCTCACTTTATTCTGATTCGCAATAATTTTGACTCAGTTGAGAAGAATGAGCGTAAAAGGAAGTCCCATGAGAAAACAATGAATCCTCCAGTTCGATAAAATTTTTAGGTCAAAAGATAATTTTTATCATCTGACATTGGTGCATACAACAGAACAAAAAAACGAAAAATACACTTGCAAAACGTATGAGATTTATGCTCAAATTCCTGCACTACGTTCCATTTACCCTAACTCAATCGCTTGAGTTAGGGTAAATTTTTTTTACCTCAGGTTTGTGTTTGGCGGGGGGAAAGAGGAGGCACTTGCTGGGGTGGGTGATTGTGATTGCGCATCGTTCAGTAAAAAAATCTTATTTTTTAGTTCTGCATTCTAGCTCGAACCCCAGCCATCTCCCCCCTCCTGACACTTTGTCCATTGATAAGAACTGTTCTATTGGGGTCGACCACCTGAATACATTTATACATGGATCTGCCCCCCTCACCACCCTTCCTGGTCCCTGTCTTTTCGTTATTGGCACCGGTCCCCCTTTGATTTTGATTACTGCGCTCTGCATTCTCCTTAGCATTTTCCTCCTCTGTAATTCCGAAATCGGTAGTCTCGATACCCATATTCTTGACCTCTGCTTCCAGTACTGTCACGACATCACCCTCCCGTATTCCTCTCCCCTCTCCACCAAGCCGATACACACTGAGAACCAGGCATTCCCCTCCGCCATCAATGACCAAATAACTGCTGGGTGTCCTTCCAATGTCACCGATTGGCATCAGAACACGGAGGTGGACTGTGCGGGCGTTGTCCACCTTGTCTTTGTCAACCACTTTGGATTGGGCCTCCTCGAACATCTTGCGCATTTTATCGATCTCCTTAGATATCTGCTTCAGTCGCTTGGCGCTCTTGGCACTCCCTCCCCTAGTCTTCACCAAGTTGCAGACCCTAGTACACCAGCCCACAACATCCCTCTCGATTCTCTCCCCGACATTGTGAGAAAAATTGGGATCAATCCTCTGCGTCTCCCTCAGGTCGGTTAGTGCGCGTGGAAAGTCTTCTAAGTATAGGTGCACAGTTGCTCGGTTGTAGTACAAGTCAGGGATTACGCTAGGGTGGTGAGAGAAGAAAAGGGCAAATGATTAGCGAACACTTTAGCCAAAGTGACAGCCAAAATGACAACCAAGGTGAAAGCGAATGTGACAGCCAAAATGATGGTGTTCGTTATCCTGCAAGGGCAATTTGTGCAAAGCAAAACTCACCTTTCAGCAGCCTCCACTCTCCCAAAACCTTCAATTTCAACCTCCCTGCTCGATCGCCTGCTTGACTCCCTCCATAACTTCTCTGCCTTGTCATACACCTTCGTCGCCATGGTGAGAGTGTTGACAGTGCTTCCGTGCTCGGGCACCCCTGAGTTGAAGTAGAGGCTCACGTATCCATTTCCTAAGACATACCAGGATTCACCATCGCTGATATCCAGTGCGATGGCTTTTTTAGCCATGTCGATAGAAACCTGCATCGGATTACTCTTTGGCTCTGCTGTGTCCGTTGTCGTATTTTTTGTTGGTTCAGGGGGGGGGAGCTGGCGGAGCAACATGGAATATTGGCGGTAGAGATGTTTCTTGTCCGCGAGACTTGCCGCGTTTCCATTTGCGTCGATTTTTGCAATTGCTGACTCGAAGCAGCCCTCAGCTTGCCGCAAAAAACTGACTCCCTCCCTCCAGGAATTAGCATTCCCACTCAATTCATTCCCCCTCTTCCAGAAGGTCTCCCCTAGCATGCACCAACCTTTGACACACTGCTCTCCGCTCGGGTTCAGTTTCACTGACTTCTGCAAGACTGAGTTTGACTCGGGAGTGTAGCTCTCCTCGATGTTCAGGACCGCACCGTGGAGGTAATGGAGGTGAGGTTTGCTCAAAGATGGAGCATCGGAGAAGGAGGCAGTCACCTTGCCAAGAAGCTGTTCTTTGAGTGCCTTGACCATTTCTCGCTTTCTCTCTACGTAGCACTTGTCCCGCAAGAAGTACAAGTTGTCCACATCTCGGGTCAGCTCTTCAATTTCACGAGGAAGAGAAGAGAGCGCAGACGACATTTCAAAAAAATTGGTGGAGGCTGTACGCGAAAAATTAAGTTCTAAAAAATACTTAGGAAGATAGTTTTTGGTATTTAAAGTACCTGGTGGCTCTTTTATGGCGTGAGATCTCAAAATCAGTGTCCATTCGTGTTTACCTCACAAAGTTCGGCACTAAAATAATCGATCTGACGATTTAATCGTCCCCCTCGCCCTTCCTAACACCCTTGAGCATCCTGTCAAACAGCTTCCCACCGCCGTGCTCTTTCTCCCTCTTCTCCTCAAGCTTTCGCTTTTTGTCCCGGAGCTCTTCGAGCTCCCTCTCGGTCGCACCCTTGTAACCGGCAGGCATATCGGGATGCAACTTTGTAGGATCGGCACCTGCGATCTGGGCGTTTTTACTGAAGGACTGTGACTTGAATGGGTCAAAAGACGACCCAGTGAGACTGCCCGAGTTCACCCCCCCCCCCCCTCCTCCAACAGCCCCCCCCCTCTCCCCCCTCGGATGAACCGTCGCCGTCCTGGGTATCTTCTCAATCCCAGCAGCGTCAACCTCGGCTAAAGCCTCCCTAATCGCCTCCCTATACCGTACGAATTTCTCCACACTCTCCAATTTCTCCCCTAAAACAATGTAATTCCCCGATCCCGGGCGGGCTGAGTCTTCCTTGCGAAAACCGAGGTCGAAGAGGACGTCGACGGCGCCTTTGCAGGGATGGACCTTCGAGACGAAGGTCTTGTTTTCGAGGTTTATTTTTCGGGGGCGGGGGTCGATTGGAGAAGTTTTAAGGACGTTGTCAATGTATTTTACTGAGAGGGGGAGAAAAGGGGGGGGGGGGGGATTGTTTGGGGGTTGGAAAAAAGGGAGATTTAGGGGCCGAGGCGACATTTTAAGGAGAGGGGGGGGGGGGGCTTTTCTATTT
>Ga0115556_1000376_pt1 | contig 29187 bp, 24 predicted proteins | sample COGITO_mtgs_1104_5_FD_87282 | JGI IMG/M metagenome (GOLD analysis project Ga0115556, IMG submission 87282) | Pelagic marine microbial communities from North Sea - COGITO_mtgs_110414 | ecosystem: Environmental > Aquatic > Marine > Epipelagic | place: Germany:Helgoland, sampling site Kabeltonne... | reverse complement strand
TTGTTCTCAATATATATTTTATCTAAAAGTTGGGCATATTTTTGATTAACCATATTTTTAATAATATCTGTTTGGTTACAAAGAATTGTAGATTTTTGTTTAATATCATATGAAAATATCTTAACAGCTGCGGTTTTATCCTTAATCTCTAAATCATCAACTCCGATTTCATATGTTTTATCACCAATTGTAAATTTGCATTTATTTTTCGAAAGCTTATCTTTTAATAACTTACACCTCGTCTTTGTAGTAGTTAAAAAATATCCATCATTTTCATTATTTTCTAATTTAACAAAAGGTCCATTTTTAGCATTATCGCCCTCAATTAATGACGATAAATTATTAGATAATGTTGTAAAAAAGTTATTACAAGAATCAATCATAGTTTGGACTTTATCAATTTCGGGATATATGCCCTTCTTAAAAAATGAACATTTAATATCATCCTTATAAACTTTACTCATTAAATCTATATCAATAATTTGGTGATATGAATCTATAAAATTTTCAACATCAGTATACATTATATTTTCGATACTTAGAGTATCTTCATTTACTAGATTGATTAATTTAAGTAAATATGAATATGATAAATCTAAACTAACAAAATAATATGGTGTTAGTTTTTTAAGATAAAGCTTACGATGTAAACGCTCAATATCGCTTATATATTTAAGATTTTTTTCATAATCTTCATATCTATAACTAATTGTTTTATTAATTAGTTTACTAATATTATCATATCTTTTAGATAATTCATCTTTATTTGTAATAGGATTTAATAAAACGTGTCTAAGATATCTCTTACCAATAGATGTTGAAGTATAATTAAGTAAACCAATAACAGAATCATTTTTGGTTTTTAATGTACTATTCTTATCAGCAACAAGATTAAGTTGATGTATAGCGTCATTTGTTAATATAAGCTCATCACTTCCACCACAAATTTTAGGGATTTGAATTTTTTGAACAATCTGTTCATCATGGTCATACAAGAAGTTTAATGTTAGAATGTAACTATTTAAACCAAATGGATATCTATCTAAACCAATATATGCAATTGAGGATAGTTGCGTATTTGGTCTAAATATTTTTTTAATATACTCTTCTTGATATTCTGGTTTTAGATAGTTATGATTTACATCTCTTACAACATGAGTAATTGAATTACCTGTTTCTAAATATTGTAGTAAATATTCAAGATTATCAACATATTTATAAATAAATAAAACTATTTCTTTAGGATTATGTATTTGTATAAAACGATATATTTCATCTAAACCAAAATTTTTATCATCTAACTGTGAATAGCTTTCAAACACTGTATTTTCACCTGTAGAAACATCAAAGGCTGATGTACCAAAATATACAGTATTTTCAGAAACTTGTTCAATAAATATCCCTAAAGTATACGAACCTTCATCTGAAGACGTATAATCAATATTAGTTCCTGGACTAATAATTCGACTGATTGCCCTTTTTGGACTCTTTATTCCCATGGCATCTTGGTCAATAATTACAACAGTATAATTATTATCTACTAAAATACGAATATATTTTTCATCAGCGTGTATCGGAAATCCCATCATAAGATGTTTTTTTTCCTTGCCTTTATTGGTTGTATATGATTTTCCAGATACATGCATAAATGTCATTCTGGCAAGGTCACGAACGTTTCCCCATCCACTAACATCATCATCTGATTCGACACCGTAACATTCATAAAATCCACCAACTTGCATTAATATAGCTATATTATCACCATATTTTTTACAATTATCATTATAATAATCCTGATATTCAAAAAGAATTTTTTTTTCTGATTTTTTATCAGTCATACTAAGGTTTCTCTTTAGTATAACGTATATTATTTTTAAATATTTAGTCATTTATGTATATTTAGGTCACCATTTAAACATAAAGTATATAAGTTTGACATGATTGTGTCTGGTGCTAAAGATTTATCATTTATAATATTATTGGAAACTAAGTTATTTTTTATGTCATTAATTGAACTATTTGAAATACGCATATTTGGAAAAAGATTATTTTTATGTATTCTTATTGTTTTCTGATATCCACCACCCCTTTTTTGTGATTTTTTAGTCATATTTACTGTTTTTTCCTTAATTAATTTCATGTTTCTTTTATCTAATACACTACTATTATTACCTGAACGTTTTTTAGAATTTTTTGATTTTGACTTTCTTATATTTTTATCATTATCTTTACGATTAAAATAACTATCTATACTTTTTTGTTTTTTAGAAGAGTCATTCTTAAATGATATTTTTTTAGGAGATTTATTTAATGATGATTTTTTGGAAGATTTATTTAATGGTTTAGGTTTAGGTGAGCTTAAAGGGCTTCTATAATGAACTCTATTTTGTGATTTATGATTACTCTTTTTTAAAATACTTTTAATTTTTGGTGTGTTTTTTTCAAAATAATTTTTTTTTGATTTTTTAGTTATATATGAATCCATTTTCTTTTCTTTAGCTACTTTTTTATTATTATTTGAGTTTGTTATATTCGTATCTATATTAGTTTCCATTGTCTTATCACCTACCTTATTATCATTAGTTATTATTGTAGTTTGTTTCTTTAATATTATATTATAACTTGTGTCTGTATTAACATTATTATTTACTATTGGTTTATTATAATAAGGTTTATTTACTTTTTTAGTTTTTAAAACATCGTTATCTATTTTAACCTTAGGTGATTTATTTTTAGATGAACGTTTTTCTAAAATTTTTTGAATATTTTCCTTTATTTTAGGCTGAACTATTTTAGTAGGCGTTTTACTTCTTGAACCTCTTTTTGATCTTTGTTTGCCTTCTTTACTTTTTTTTAATTTTACAGTTTTTGTGTCCATAAACTAATATATATATAGATAATTTATAGAAACAATTAGACAAAAATTAAGTATATAATGTATATTGCAACATTTCTTCAAAGTTTTTATTACGTGATTTAACTTCATCATCATTTAAAAACATTTCCAAACCCTTTTTAAGGTCATCTAGATTAATATATTTACGTTCTTCTTCCGATAAATTGATTGACCGTAAACTATGGGCTAATTTAGTTTTATGGAATAATATTTCCATATCTCCTCCATTATTTTTAAAATAATCTCTATTTTTTTTAAAAAATTCAACATCTACTGTATCATTAAAATTCCATTCATTTTCATTAACAATTTTAAGATATATATTCATTAGCTCTTCATCACTGTAATCTTCGATTGTAAATCTCCAAGGAAAACGTCTTTCAAGACCAGGATTATAATTAAAGAAACAACTCTTAAGCTGTTTTTTATACCCTGCTATTATACAAATAAAATCCTGTTTATTTTCACTAAGATGTGCAGTTATAGCATCAATACATTCTTTAGAATAACTATCTTTACCTTCTTCATTACCAAGAGAATAAGCTTCATCAATAAATAATACACCACCTTTACACTCATCTAATAATTTTTGTGTTTTTAATGTTGTTTGTCCTAAATAGCTTCCAATTAAATCACCTCTTTTAGCAATTACAAATTTATCAGAAGATAATATTCCTAAATTTGTATATATTGAACCTATAATTTTAGATAGTTCAGTTTTACCCACACCAGGATTACCTTCAATAACGGTATGTAACATATCCTTATTTTTATTATCTAAGCCTTGTAAAAAGAACATTAATTGGCAGAATAATTGTTCTTTTACTTTTTCAAGACCTATCATAGTTTCTAATTTTTCTAAAGGTTCAACAATTTTGGGTACTGCGTTAATATTAATATTCCATCTATATTCTTCACTTTCATCATATTTAGATAAATCACTTTTACCTAAATCAATAAGGTCTTTAATTGAAACAATTTTTTCATCAATAAATTTTATTTTACGTTCGTCTTTTTTTTCTATAACTGGTTCTTCAGGTTTTTTTTCTTTTAATGCTTCTAATTCATTTCCAGAAACTAATTTTTTAAAAATTAGGTCTAATAACCCAGTATCACCACCTTCTGGTTTCTCCATTTTTATATTATTATTTTGAGGAATATCACCTGACAGCAACATACCTAAGTTATCATTACCGTTTAAAGGTATAAATATTTGAGCACTATTCTCATCAATTTGCATAATATCAATATTATTTGGATTTTTAAATAAATTATTATCTATTTGGGTACTTTCTACAACCATACTAACATTACGAGATTCATCATTTTTAGATTTATTTTTTTTTCTCATATCAATTAATTTAGGGTTTCCATTTTTAGGCCTGTAGTTACTTATAAAGTTAGTATAATCGTTGGTTTTTTTATTATTATTATTTATTGATTTACCACTAACATTATTTCTGTTACTCTTAATATTTTTTTGTTTAGCCATTATATCTTTAATAATAAAATAATTATTTATTCTTAAATACTAAAAATATTATTTTTTTAAAATTTGATTATATTTAAATATGAAAAAGCTGTTATTTATTATGTCAGATACATTTAATTGGAATTTTGATACCTGGGAAGTAATTAAAAACTTCCTAAATCATCAAAATGGTGGTCATTGTGTAGCACACCAAATAGAATCGTATAATACTTTTATAGATAGTTATTTACCAGAATGTGTAAAACAAAATAATCCAATCACTCTAAGTTATTTGGATAAAGATAAAAAATACGAAATTGGGGTTACATTTGATGAAATTTATCTTATGCCCGCAATTATCCATGAAAATGATGGTAGTACTAAAAAGATGCAACCCGAAGAAGCAAGACTTAGAAACTTTACATATTCATCTGACTTATACACAGATATTACTATCCGATGCAAAGTTGATGGTAATGAAACTAAAAAAAAGTTAAGTAAAATATCTTTAGGTAAAATCCCAGTTATGTTAAAATCTAAACTATGTATTCTAAATAATATTAATACTGTTGAAAAACAGTATGAGTGTAAATTTGACCTTGGTGGTTATTTCATTATTAATGGGAGTGAAAAAGCAGTAGTTTCACAGGAAAGAAGAGCTGAAAATAGAATTTATGTTTGTAAGAATGTCAAAAGTCAGGCTAAGTATTCATGTGTTGCTGAATGTCATTCAGTTCCAACGGGACGGATTCTTACACCTAAAAGTGTTCAAGTCAAAATCATGTCTAAAGGAACATTGAGAGGAAAACAAATTAAAGTTTCTATTCCACATATTAGACAAGATATTCCATTATCAGTAATTTTTAAATGTCTGGGTGTTGTTAAAGACAAGCAAATTTTAGAATATATTGTAAATGACATTAATAATCCAGCAAATATTGAATATATTAATATTATAAGAACTTCTCTTGAAGATGAAAATGAGATTAAGACACAAGATGAAGCTTATGAATACATCTCCAAATATGTAATTTTAACTGGATATTATTCGTATTATAAAGACAAGGATAAGATTGATATTGCTAAAAAGATTAGTATTGTAAAAGAAATTATCAAAAATGATTTATTACCTCATATTGGACAAAATATTAATCGTAAATGCATATTCTTAGGTATTATTACATTTAAAATGTTAAAAGTATATCTAGGTTATCGTGGCTATGATGATAGAGATTCAATGCTTAATAAGCGTATTGATACTCCAGGTGTATTAATGGCAAATTTGTTTCGTGTTAATTTTAATAAATTAATAAAAGATATGAAAATTCAGATTAATAAAGAATTTATTAATGGTTCTTGGAAAGCTATGGATACTTTTGGTGAGATTATTAATGATACTAATATTTATAAATTGATTAAATCGTCAACAATTACCACAGGTCTTAAGTATGCTCTTGCTACAGGTAATTGGGGATTAAAAAATATTGTTAATAAACAAGGTATTGCTCAAGTTCTAAATAGATTAACATATAATAGTTCGCTATCACATCTAAGGAGAGTTAATACTCCCATTGAAAAAACAGGTAAACTGATTGGTCCCCGTAAATTACATAATACCCAATGGATGTGTATGTGTCCTCATGAAACACCAGAAGGAGGATCTGTTGGTATTGTAAAAAATATGGCCCTTACAACATATATTACCAATTATAGTAACCCTCAACCAATTATTAGAATTTTAGGTGAAACAGACCATGTTAAAAATATTGATGATTGTTCTCCAACAGAATTATTTAATGTAACGAAAATTTTTGTAAATGGTGATATTAACTTTATTACAAATGAACCTGAAAAAATAATTAACTATTATAAATCAAACCGTAGGAAAGGTATTATTAATATTTACTCGTCAATTTCGTGGCTTATTGATGATAATGTTATTGAAATATATACTGATGCAGGTAGATGTACAAGACCACTATATATTCTTGATAATAATTCATTACGTATAACTAAAAATGAATTTAACATGCTTAAAAATGGCGAAATTAATTGGAATCATTTATTATTACCTGACTTAAATCCCAGTCATTATGTTAATAATTATGATAATGAGAGTTGTATTGAATTTATTGATTCAAATGAGCAAAATAATTGCATGATTGCTATTGATAATTCCAAGCTTAAAAATTTAGATGAAAAAGTAATTAAATATAAATATACTCATCTTGAATTACATCCTTCACTAATGTTAGGTGTTCTTGCATCATGTATTCCATTCTCAGATAGAAATCAAGCACCTAGAAATCTGTTCCAATGTGCAATGGGTAAACAAGCAATGGGTGTTTATGCAACAAATTTCAGATTTCGTATGGACACACTTGCACACATTTTAAGTTATCCCCAACAACCAATTGTTAATAGTAGACTTGTTAATTATCTACCGAGTAGTGATTTACCCAGTGGCATTAATGCTATTGTAGCTATTGCATCTCATTCAGGATATAATCAAGAAGATTCCCTTATCTTTAATAAAAGTGCTGTACAACGAGGTTTCTTTAATTCAACATTTTATAGGTGTTATAAAGATGAAGAACGTAAAAGTCAATCTTCTGGTGATGAAGAAAAGTTTTGTTACCCAGATATGACGACTACTCGTGGAACAAAAATGGGCAATTATACTAAGTTAGGTGAAAACGGATTTATTATTAAAGATGAATTTGTTCAAGAAAATGATATTATTATTGGTAAAGTAATCCCTATTAAAAATAAAAAAACTGGAGAAGCATTTTATAAGGACAGTAGTACAAGTATTAGACCTAATGAAGCAGGGTATGTTGATGGTGTTAAAATCTCTAGAAATGGTGATGGTTATAGGTTTGGTAAAATTAAAATTAGAACTTCTAGATATCCTACTATTGGTGATAAACATTCAAGTCGTCATGGACAAAAAGGAACTATTGGTATGATATACAATCAGGAGGATATGCCATTTACAAAAGAAGGTATTTGTCCTGATATTATTGTTAATCCACATGCTATTCCTAGTCGTATGACAATTGGACAACTTATAGAGTGTATAACTGCTAAATCAGGAGCTATTACAGGGAGATTTGCAGATGCGACTCCTTTTAAAGAATTTAATCGCGAAGAAATTGAAAATGTACTAAAGAATAATGGATATGATAAACATGGTAATGAAATCCTATATAATCCTAGAACAGGTGAACAACTAAAAGTTAATATATTTATTGGACCAACTCAATATCAACGTCTTAGACACATGGTTCTTGATAAAATTCACTCAAGAGCAACTGGTCCATATGTTACACTTACAAGACAACCTCTTGAGGGTAGGTCACGTGATGGTGGTCTTCGTTTTGGAGAAATGGAAAGAGATTGTATGTTATCTCATGGAGCAAGCCTCTTTCTAAAAGAAACATTACTGGATAGGTCTGATAACTTTAGAATTTATGTGTGTAAGAAATGTGGTATGATACCAATTGCTAATCCAGATAAAAATATTTATATGTGCAATAATTGTAATAGTTTTACTAACTTTAGTGAATTAAGAATACCGTATGCTATGAAATTATTCTTACAAGAAATTCAATGTATGTCAATTGCTCCAAGGATGATTACTTAAATTAAGGAAAATTTAAATAAATTAAGTTGATTATTTCTGTTTAGATAGTATACAGATGGCTAAAGATAAAATTTCTGATACGAACCAATCTATTCCGTGCTTTATAAATATTATTTTTAAATTGATTAATGATATTAATGATGAAATTTATAATATTTATGACATGAGAGCTTATAATTCATTTCAGAAATTTATGGGTTATGTCATAGATGATTACCTAAAAGATTTAACTGATTCAGATATAGTTTGTTTATGTAATATTGAAAATGTTAATCAATTTTTTTACAAAAACTGTTTAAAACCCATAGATTGTAAAAAAATCATATTTCGGAATAACATTACTGATTTACAATTAATATTTACTAAATATGGGATAAAGCACTACAAAATCCTATTAGATGAAATATATGATATTCTCATAAAAAAAGATTATATATTAAAATCAAGTGATATTGAAAATAAAAATTATATTTATTATACAAACCTTTGTAAATTAAAAAAAAAGGATAGACTTATGACCAATAAACAAGAATTATGTAAAGCATATAGAATATTATATAACATAAGATGTAAAAATTAATTTTATTTTTATATTATATGAATACTACATTAAATGTGCATGATTATGATATATATTGGCGATATTTATCATAATTTGAAAGAAATTGATAATAAAAATCTTTTTAAAGATACATTGGATGATATTGAATTGCAAATCGAATCCCTAAAACCATTCGAATCCTATATTTATGTAAAAATGTGTTAATATTATTGCGATATGATATTAGTAATAATTATGATAGTTTAAATAATATAAGTGTAGAAGATATTCTTCCAAGAACTTTGAGATTTGTTAAAAATTATGATAATAGTGGTAAACATATTTTTTTATGAACAATTGGCTGATATATGGAATGGACCCTGTCCTCAAGGCCGATTTTCCAGAATATTTCAATTTTATATAAAACCATATTAATGAGAGAGTGACGCATTATTTTAAAATCTAAAAATAAGCTAATATCATATTTAATATACCACCCCATAATGTGTCGATTAATGCAGGTATTAATTTATAATCGCTAAATATTGTTAAATTTGTAAAATCAAAAATACCGTATGTTATTACACCTAATAAAAATGCATATGTATAATATTTATCTTTTCTATATACTGATCTAATTGGTTCAATAAACAAATATTGACCTAATAAAATTAAAATATAAGTTATTAATGCATAATAAATATTTATATTAATTGGTTTACCCTGTATATTTTCGACCATCTTTACAAATAATTTCCCAATAACAAATTTGAGAATTATAAAATCAACAACTAATAAAACTATCCCCTTTTTAATCATTTTAAAATATAATGAGATTTTAAATAATGAACGATATAAGATTAAAACTTATCGAAAAAATTAAAGACTTAAAAGATAATAATATAGTCGCTAAAGATTTAAAACAAAGTGGTAATGAAGATTCTAGAATAGACGATATATTACATGATATTGAAAATTTATTTAGTCATAATTTATATAATGGAGATATACGAATAAATGGTAAACTTATATGTAAACATTTTTTTACGACTCATTCCTTATTAATTACGGAAGGTAGTGGGCAAACATCAAGAGCAAGTTCGAATATTCAATCAAAAACAAATCAGCAAAATAATCAAACAGTTGTGCGTAAAGATAATTTTATATTAACCGGTAATGATATAATAGGAAATTTTGATAAAGATACTTTAGGTATACATCAAAGTTCAAATTTACCAGGTACTAAAGGAAAATTAATAGATAAATATTTTCAAAGTAATTTAAATATTGCTTATTTTGCAGACCCAACTGGTGAAAAAATAGATGACAGTTATTTTAACTTTGATATAAAACTATCAGATATTAATGATATGAATAGATTTTTTGAAAGTGATACTATTACTAATTTTATAGTTGATAGTGAGGATATAAACGGCTTTATTAAATTAATAAATATAGACGGTAAAACACCGAATGTATCATGGAATAACTTTAGTCAATTTAATCATAGAGATATATTTGTTAATAAAATTAATGATAGTCAATATTTAGATAATTTACAAAATGTACCTAAAATTAAAGATATATTTAATACACACGATATTATAAAAGACGCATATTTACCAATTGTAAATAATGATAAACTTTTAGAAAAATTAATAAATAAATATAATTTTAAAAATATTTATGAAACATCCGATGAATTACCAAGTTTATTATTTAATAATTTAAAACAATCTAACCAAATACAATCTAATGTAAAATCGTTATTATATGGTGACCCTTCTGGTAATTATAATAATAATAAATTTATATTAAGCAATAATTGGGGAGAATTATTAGAAGGATATATATCAGATAATCGAATAAAACATATTAAAAATCAAGATTATCCTGATTTAGATTCATTTAGACTTAAAAAGTTTAATTATAAAGAATGTTTAAATGATAAAAACACATATATTGGATTAATAGCTAATGATATCAGTGATAAAACTTTTATAGAAAATGATGAAATAACTATTAAATGTAATATAAAATGTAAAATATACTATGATAGCACTATTAATAAAACTATTCTTAAACCTGAAAAAAATATAGTTAGTGAAAATATTATATTTTTTTATATTTGGTTTGGGAAGAATAAATCAGTCATAAATGTTAATAAATATATTGAAAATTATGGTTACGATATTGAATTTAATCTAAACAGTTTGGAACAACCAATTAAATATACAATATTATCATATAAAATTAGAAATATACAAAAAATTAAGTTTGATAGATTAATGATGTATTTTATACATAAATTAAATAAAAAATGTAAAGAATATGATATACACAAAAATAAACAATTAGAAAAAATAGATTATTTAAATATTCAGAAAAAAGTTTTAGAGGAAAAGTTTATAGTTTTAAATAAAAGAATAATGAAATTAGAAAATAAAGTCTTAGATATAAATAATGGATGATCCAAGATTAGATGAATTTATTGATAAAATTGATTTTTTGTTTATAGACAAAACATATGAAGGATTAATTAATTTTGAGGGTAATATCGCTTGTAATCAGCTTGATTGTACTGCATTTATTATTAAAAAAGGTACATCTTTGCGTAACGATATAATCAAGATAACTATAGATGATTCTCGGGTAGAAATAGATAGTCAATTAAAAATTAACTATAATGATCTTGATTCATTAAACTTTAGTGAAATAAAAGGGGGATTTTTAATAAGTAAATTTAATTATAATATTGTCCAAACAAATGATATTATTACTTATGAACTTGCTAAAAGATATGGGAAAATAGATGAATATACTCTAAATCCTGAAAAATTTACTGAGGGTTTTATTCATGAAAATTTAATTGATATTTCGTTTAACCTTGAAAATATAATTGATGGTAAAATAATTACTATGGATTTTTTAAAAAATCATATTGATGGTAATATATTTAATGAGTACGGTGTTAAAGAGGTTTTATTAATTGATAATATTAATTTTAAAGATAAACTTTCATATGATAATGTACGTATTGGTAAGATAACTAAAGAAAATATTAATTCCGATAAAAAATTAGATATTAGTAATATTTTAGGTGATATTAGTGATAATATTTATTTCTATAATGATTATTATGATATTTATATAGATACTGATATAAGTAATAATATACCATTATTTACCTTAGATGAAATATTTTCTAATACAAATGAATTATTAGATAATACTATAGAATTATTAAATAATAATAATTTGACAATTCAAATTAAAAACAAAATATCTAATTTTTATACAATAAGTTATGATTTTATAGGTAACATATCAAATACTAATGATTGGGAAGTATATATAAGTGATACATTAAATGGGACTTATAATAAAATTAATTTCAACACTGTATTATCACCATTTAATTTTATAAAAATTAAACAAATTTCCACAAATAGTCAAGTAATTATTAAAAATATATATGAAAGATTACATAATGGTCCTGATAAAGTTATAGTCAATTCTCAACAATTTTTAGGCAATATGGCTAACATTGACAATAATCTTAATGTTAATAATAAAGATATATCATATATTGATTCTTCAGGAAATATAAACGGTATTACATTTGATGATGAAAAATGGGTAATCTATAAAAGCAAGAATAATATTAATTTTGATGTAATTAAATTTAACTATGAAACTTTAGATTTTGACGACTATATAAAACTATATAATACAGATAATAACTCATATATAACATTTTATAATACAGATAAAATTATAAATACATTACCTAACAATTATTTTGAAATTAGTGGTCAACTATCAAATATGTTAGAAACCCCATATGATCCTTATAATTTAGTAAGGTCTAGGGACCCAATTTTATCAATTCAGACTTTATCAGGTAATATTGGAGAATATTTTAAAAATAATAGCACAACATTATACAAATCTTGGATTTATTTTTGGAATGATGTAAATGAATATAATAAATTTTATCCATATGAAATTGCAGATTTAAGTTCTGTAATTAATAAATTTGCATATAATTACAGTTATAAACTATTAAATAATCCTTTAGATAATATTGAACCACCTGGTATACCTGAAGATAATTTCCCTGAATATTCTGAATTAACAAATACATTTGTATGGAGAGGTATAAAACCGATAAAAGGTATATTATATGGTGTACCACCCAATGATTCAATTAAATTTTATTATGAAAGTGATTTAGGTAATTACTTAGTATATAATGATGATATTTCCTTTTTATCTGTACCCAATTCAGATGTTTTTTATGGTTTAACAGATACTCTAAAGTTTAATGGTAATGCTAATATATCTGGAATAGACGATAATGGAAATAAATATTATGATGCATATATACCAAACAAATATATATATGATTTATATTATTCTAGTCCTCAATTAGAACCACCACAAACCTCAATTTATTCTGATTTTATAAATAAACAAATAATTTGGAAAGACAATTGGCCTAAAGTATATGATTTAAGTTATGATAATGAAAATATTAATGGTACATATAACAATAGTACTTACAATACTTTTGTAACTGAAAATTATAAAAATAAATATAATAATGTTGAAATATTTTTTTGGAGAGAAATGTTTCCTGTTAATGTACCAAATTATCCAAATTTTTCAACAGATGGAAACCCTATAAATAACAATACAAACTTTAATCTTTGGAAAGTTTGGGGTAATGATGAGTCGTCTGCATTTACAGCTATACATCAATTAAACGATAAATATATATACATAGATACATCTAAAAATAAAATATTAATTAATGATAATGTATTAGATTATATTGACGTTTCAGGCGATTTAAGTTTTAATCGAAAAATATATAATTGGGATATAACACCTTATACTGATAACAATTTTAATGTTATTGAAACAGGTGATTGGGATATAAATACACATATTATTATTGAAAAAGACAATAAATTTGTTAAATTTAAAAATATGATTGAAGGTCGGGAATATTGGGAACGTAATTTTAGGGCTCCTGATAGTAACCATATATTAAATGAAATTATGAAAAATGATATAAGACGTGTAACATTATGGAATAATATCTTTAATGAACCATCAGATAGACGTTTGAAAACTATAATATACGAAGAAAATTTATATAAAAACTACTATTATAAATTTTTACAGTTTAACCCTATATCATATAATTTAATCTATGATAATGATATACAATATGGGTTTAATGCAAATGAATTAGAAAAAATAAGTAAAGAATATATATCAACAAAAGCTTTATATCATATTAATCTAAATAAAATATTTAATATTGAAAATGACACAATATGTCTTGATAATATAGAAAAAATTAATGATATATCTGATATTATAATTACTATAAAAGTTATTTTAGATAATGATATAGTTGAATTAAGAGTAAATCACATAGGTAATTATTATTATAAATTAAGTAGCTATGATTATAAATTTAATAATAAAATCCATAACAATGTTTTAAATATTATTAGTATTGGATTAAAAAATTTAAAAGGGGTAAATATTAAAAATATTTTTTATACTGGTCTAATTAGTTTAAAATATATTAAAAATGATAGTTTATGTCACGAAAAAAACATTAAAAATATGAATAATAATACGATTAAAAAAATAATAAATACTAATTATAATATATTAGATAAGATAAAAAATAAATTAAGTTAATATGAATGTTAAAAAACTTATTCAGTCTAAAATAAAAAAGGATAATCAACTAGATGAATTGCCTAAAAAAAATGAATTAGTAAATGTTAGTTTTGATTCAAGATTGGATAGTTTTATAGAAAATCTTAATAGTTTATTTATAGATGGTGTAATTAATCATGATATAAATGTTAATGGTAATGTATTGTGTAGATCGTTAAAAACGACTCAATTGGTAGTGAGGGGAACTTTTGATGTTAAAGACGATGCTGTTAAAGTCATTAAAAAATCTAATGGAGAGATTGAAATTCAAACTAAGCCTGAAATTAATGTGAATAATCTTAAGAATATTGATTTGTCGTATAATCGTGTATTTGGAACTATTGAACAACAAAAAATAAGAAATAGAAATATAAATATAAAACAATTATTAAAACCACGAAAGATTAAAAAAGATAGGATATCTAAAATACATCGATATAATACAATAACTTCAAACCTTTTAAAAGACTCATTTTCGTGGATACATCTAAAAGCTAGTAATAAAATTCCTGAAGACAAATTTGACCAAAATACATTATTAAGTAGTGAATTATTACCAACACTTATAACTTCTGATATTAGTGGTAATAGAGATATTTCAGAAATTTATATTGAAGATAGGATGTTCAGCCCTAATGTTAATTATTATAATAATATAACAAGTGGGTTAGATTTTAGTAATTTATCAGGTAATATTAGCTCTCAAATTATAAATAATTATGATATTTGTTTTAATATTTTAGCTAAAAATATGGGTTGGGACCAAAATAATGAAATGAATAGTGATGAATTATTTTATATTTTATCTCCATTTGATTTCGGAAAATTTTTAGGTGGAACATTACCAAATATGTCGAATATTATAATAAGTGATAATATATTGAAAGATATTATCCATACAGAAAATATAAATAAATTTTGTAATGATATTATAGATAAAATAGATATCCAAAAATTTAGTATGAAATATCTTAATAATAAAATACAAATTGGTGTAATTGCCGATGAAATTGAAAATCTATTTAATTTAACACATACTAAAAATTATGAAATATTTATAGGAAAAACTACTAATATAGATAATTATAATATTAATATTCCAAATATTAAATTAGAACCTGATATATATAATGAAATTGTCATGATAGAAATAAAACCTATAGATAAAATAATTGTTTTTGATAGTAATGAAAATGATATTGATATAGTCTATAATAAAATAATGAGTGGAGAAATACAATATGAAATAACAGACGATATTTCTATATTATGTAATTTGAAAAAAAGAGGGGATATATATGAATATGAACCTATAAATAAAAAAAATATATTTGAATTAAATTTTCATTATTCAAACCAATTTAAACATATAAAAAAATTAGACACTGTAATTATAAGTAAAATTTATTTAAAAGATATTAAACATGTATTGTTTAATAATTTATTTTACATAACGTTTGGATCATTCCAATTTTTAGACAAACAAATTGATGATAGTTTAAAAAACAATGATAAAATTATAAATAATTTAATAAACGAGTTGGAAGAAGACGAAGAAGAATATATTAAACAACTGAATGAGATTGAAAAATTAGAAAAATTAATATAATATATATATTATAATGAATAATGGACGAATAAATATAATGGGTAATACACAAAATGCACCATATATTCAGGAAAATAAATTTAATGTAACCGATGATTTATATTGTGATTCATTAAGGTCTAATATTGATGAAAACTGTATTAGTAAATTATTTTTTTCTAAAATAAATGTTAATTTATTGCAACAATTTATTCAGGAAGAGGTATTTAGATTATCGAATGGTACTTATAAAATTGGACGCCAATCTGATATGGAATTAAGTATTATTATGCGTTCACTATATTTGCAAAATGGACCTTATTCAAATTGTGCTAAATTTGAAGTACGGAAATTAAATAAAATGGTTTTAGATGATGCTGTTAGTAAAATATATTCTGCAATTAAACAATATATTGTTTATAAAAAAGATGTAAGTACATTACCAAAACCAATGTTACATCCAGAATATACATCTAATAGTGGATTAAAATCTTCAGAAATGAAGCCATTCTAAATAATAAAATATTATGATAAAATATATGGATAATACAGAAAAAATGATATATGGTATTATTGTAGTATTTATGCTATTTAGATATTATAATAGATATAGAAAGTATATAAATGACCAACTAAAATTATCATGGCCTCCTGAAATAGATATATGCCCAGATTATTGGGAAGATATTGGAAATAATCGTTGTAAAAATAATATAGGGTTAGGTAAATGTTATAATCAAAGGAATAATAATATTATGAATTTTGGTAAGGATTATCTTAAAACTAAAGAACAAAAATGTAAATGGACAAAAGCGTGCGGTTTATCTTGGGAGGGGGTCGATATAAATTGTTAAATACTTAAATATTTTTTTTTATAAATAAATAGTTATCTAATGTTTTTTTTGTGTAATAAATATTCCCCAAAAAAAATAATTGACATTAATATTAATAAGCAAAAATATGAACAATTAATTAATTTTATGTGTAATTTTAGAGATAAAAAAACTAAACAAAATACAATTCTGATACACGGAAGTGTAGGTACAGGTAAAAGTCATAATATAAATATTATACTTAAAGAATTGGGGTTTGATATTTGTGATATCAATCCGAGTAATTTTAAGGGAATGAAAAATTTTAAAGGTTTGATAGAACAAATTACAAAATCAATTAATATAAATATTATGTTTTCTAAACCTAAAATGAGTGTAATAGTAATTGATGAATTTGATACACTATGTAGCATGGAAAAAAATCTTATGTCTGAAGTTTCAAATTTAATAAATATTGATAAAAAGAAGAAAAATTTTACAAATATTCCAATTATATTTATATGTAACAATATATTAACAAAAAAAATTAGAGATTTAAATAAAGTATGTACATTTGTTAATATATTGCAACCAAATATATTTGAATTAACACAATTATCACAAAAAATTAATGATACAGAGAAAATCGGTTTAAATGAAATAATGATTCAGTATATTATTGATAATATGCAAAATGATTTTCGTAAGTTTTATGAAATTTATGAAACAATATTATTATATAGACATGAAAAAAATACATTAAACAAGATAAAGTATATTATTTCAAATATAAATAATAAAGAGTTTGACTTAGCAACAATTGAATCATCTGAAAAAATGTTTAATATTAAAGATTTAACATATGAAAATTTGCATTTGTTTTATGATACAGATAAAATAATATTTCCGTTAATTATTTATGAAAACATGTATGATTATATTGGTAAAAGCAGTTTAGATAATGATAGTAAAATTGCTCATTTACATTCAACAACTAAAAGTATATGTCATGGAAATATAATTGAAGCAGAAATATTCAATGAACAGAAATGGTCATTAACATCAATAGTATCGAATGTATCTGTATTTAAACCGTATCATATTATAAAAAAAATAAATAATTCAAACTATTTTAATATTAGATATACCGTAATATTATCAAAAATTTCTCTCAAATATTATAATAAAAAAATTATTAAAACCCTTTGTCAAAAAATGAATATTAATGTTAACCATTTTTATTCAATAGCATATTATATATTTAATATTATAGAAAAAAAAAATATTGAACAATGCGACATTGACTTTTTTAATTTAACAAATGTAACAGTTGAAAAAACATGTAAAATGTTATTAAATTTAGAAGAACAAAAATTGCATGAATCTAAACTAAAACCTAAAATAAAGACCCTTCCAAAAGAATAATATATGTATAAAATATAATATGTCCACCGATTATGGATTTCGTAGTTCGGACAAAAATAAATCGAAAGGAAGTTATATTTTGGGTGGGTTTAGTCTTATTAAAATTTTAATTATGATTACAATATTTATCCTAATAATATGGAAACTTGCAACAATGGTAGTTGCGGGTTTTATTGCCTGGAAATGTTTTGCAACTGATATTAAATTTGTTAGAACTATTAAAACAATTTTAGCGGTTATATTTAGTAACTCATATCTAATATTACTATCGATATGTTCATTAATATTTGGTTTTGGTGAAGCTTCGAGTAAAATGGCCAGTTTTGATATGGCTACTATATCATCATTTTTTAAATATTGTTGTTAATTAGTTATTACAATGTATAAACAAAAATTATTAAATAAAATTACGGTTTAAACGTTGTAAAATTTATTATTTAATTTTCGGGAATATTAAATAAAAAATTTAAAACCACCAATCATTTGAAAAATATGGGGGTTTTTCTGAAATATTTACAACAGGCATTTTACCTGGATTTGTATAAACAAGATTTTCTATATCAGCATGTGAAACATAATAATTAAAATATTTTATACCAGATATAAAACCACTAAATCCACCATTATCATTGATATATAAATCACCATATGATTGTTTAGGCATACTTAACAATTTTTTACTAGCTTTAAGTTTCCCATTAATATAAATATCCATACGATCCTGTGTTACAGCTAAAACATAATGAAACCATTTATTACCAGGAATATTATCAATTATAATTTCACTATCAATTTTATTTTCATTTGCATATATATTTATGCTGGTAAATAATTTATTTTCTTTAGGCATAAACCAAATACCCGGTGAGCTAATTGGTTTACCTGATGATGAACCTTTATGTAAAATATGTTTCCAATCATTAAATTTATAGTTCCAATCATCAACATAACACCAAAAAGAATATGAAAATTCAACACCACCTTCTTCATTTCTAGACCTTAACAAAGTTATAGCTTTATCTTTTTTTGGATCTTGTTCAATGACCATCCTCTTCCGTGCATCTTTTGTCTCTTTTAGAATCCACGGTTTACGATTATAATAGTAGCTAATATTATTATAAGCTTTTATTATACTTTCAAACACAAAGTATAATACAATCAATAAAATTGAACCTTTTTTTAATTTTGTAGTTAGAGTATTTGATTGTAAGTCCATATATTAATATAAAATATTATTTATAATATTTCTTATAAATAATATCATAATATTAAAATAGATTATTAAAAATATCGATAAAATTTTTATAAAAACTCTTATTTTCTTTACCATTTTCATTATCATATTTTTTTTGTGATTGTTTACTTGTACCAGAAGTATTGTTTTTACTATATTTTCTATTATTTATACCATATCTATATAATGAATATATTTCAGTTGCACCTAAAGCTTCCTTTTTATATATTAAATCTGATATTTTGCCTTTAAAACCACCATTTAAATTTACAAAAACATTATTATTAATATTAACTGGTATTCCTGGCAATAACGTACTCTTAGCAAGTTTACCATCCATATAAATATTTACATTGCGATTGTTAAGTACAACGGCTATATTAAACCACCGTTGTATTGGCACATTATTAATACTAAGAGTTCGTCGATTATTCATTTCATCATAACTACTATTAAATTTTTTTTTCGCATAAAAATCACCACGTCTATTTCCCACTCCTTCCCAAACATGAGTAGTTTTAAATTGAACACATTGATTTTTTTTTTTTTCATATGATACCATTACACATCGTTCATTTTTACTACATGACTTCATACAAACATCTTTATTGTCACCTTTTGCCCGTGATATTGCCCATCCACCATCATGTCGTCCTCCAATTTGTTTAATATATCGATTATCATAATTTAATGTATCAATTATGACGTCTAATTGATTATTAGTTGGATGTAAAAATAATCCTGGAGAACAAATACTTAAATCTTTCGTTCCTGTATTTAAAATATGTTTCATAGAACCATTCATATAATCCCAATCTTCAATATATAACCAAACACTATAAGTATATTCCATTCCAGTTTTAAAATTATTAATAATATTCTTATAAATAACTATATCTTTTTTAGAATCTTTAATACCCTTCATTAAATATTCATTTTTATCTTTAAAAATATAATATAATATATACAATGTTATAACTGCTATTATAATATATATTTTATTATTCATATATAATAATATAAGATTTTAAGGATTATTCATCATTGTTTTTATCACATATTAATGTTTTAATATTAAGGCCCAATAACTTATCTATACCTAATAAATTTATTATACCTCGTAATAGTTTACCTAAAATTCGAAGGGGTAAAAATAATGTACCCATTAAAAATATTAAAAATGATGTTGTACCATCATAATCAGGCCCCATATAATATAATTTTGATATGTTATCTGAAGTTAAAGTGCTATCAAAATATTGAATATTACGTATAAAACCATCATAACCTTTTTCATAATTAATCATTAAATCATTACTATTATATTTAGGATATCCATTAATAATCATAGATTTCTTAAGTTTTCCATTTAAATATAATTGCAATTCATTATTTTTTGTAACTAATACTAAATTAAACCATTTACCCATTGGAATATCACAATCGATTTTAATTTTTTTATCAACTTTATGCAGAGTATTGCTATTAATAACATAATCTGCAATAACCGTGATTTTATTTAAGGTTGGATGTAATATTATACTCGGCATTTCTAACGAATTTGATTGATTACCTTTTGTTAATATATATTTTTTTTTACCCCTTCGATATATTACATCATCATATCGCATCCATATTGATAATGAACTATCCATATGAACTGGATTAGAAATAGTGTCTGACTTAACTATTTTCTTTTTTTTTCCATTTATAATTTCATCATTAATAAATTGTCCAGCCGTAGATGGATATGTTTTAATAAAATATAAATACAGAACTAATATAATCACACTAAAATAAACAATGTAATTTAGCATATATAATTATAACATATTTTTATAATATATTATTAATGTATTAGTTACAGGAATTTGCACCCGACGGTTTTGCCTTTAATAAAAAATTAAATAGACTTGGTAGTTTTGGACCAATAAATTTAATATAACTAATATCAAATAGTGTAAGAGGATAATTAAAAAACCTCAAATTACTTAGATACCCATTATAACCACCATTAGGACATATATTGAGTATATTCCTTGAATAATTTGGGAGCGTTTTAAGATGTATCGATTTTTCAAGATTGCCATTAATAAAAATATCAACATATCGATTATTAACGACTATAATAATATTATTCCATTTTTGCAGGGTAAGATTTTTTAAATAATATTCTTCATATTGACCATTTATTAACTTAATACGCAGTTTTAAATTATTTATTTTAGATTCATAAAACATTTGCAAATTATCAACCCAATTTATTATTACCTTCTTTTTATAACCTATATTTTTCCAATTTTTAATATAACTCCAAAAACTTATAGAATATGTTAACCCCCCATTTTTTTTTGAAAACGGTATATTACCATTTGATAAAGTTATTAACTTTGAAGCATCATGATTATTTCCAACTAAAATAGGTGAATTATTCCGTGAATTAATAATATTTCTAATTATGAATATAAAAATAATTAATAAAATAGAGTATAATACCCATTTATTTACCATATTATATTCTAAAAAGATATTTAAATATCATTAAATTAATTACTAAGCATTCTATTAACTTTTAAACGAATTTCACTTGTATTATGATATTTTGGAGAATAAAATAAATTAGAAATAGCTCCTTTTAAGCCACCATTTGTAAATAATTGTAAATCAGAATTATTAAATAAAGGTCTTGAAGAATATGCGTATGCATTTATTAGTAAACCATTTTTATATATTTCTAAGGTATTATCATTGAACTGAAGAGCAATATTTATGTATTTATTAATAGGAATATCTTTTAATTTTATAGTATTTGATTGGCCATTCTCAAGTATAAACGAAATTTCTATATCATTCACATTTGAATTAATATTAATTTCGGGACATACGTTTTTACCAAACCCTTTTTTCATAATATTTTTGGTCTTGCCATATTTAAAATTAAAATTTGCAATATACAGGTTAAAAATAAAAATAAAACTATGACTATCTTTGGGTTTTTTAAAATATTTTTTATCAATAGTAATTGTTTTTTCAGCACTTACTTCTTTTGAAAAAAAAGTTGGATTTTCTTCTATATATTTTTTGATATTAAAATACTTATATATTAAATATAAAATTATGATTGAGGATAAGGCTAATGTAATCTTTAAACTTTTTTTCATATCATATTTAATATAATATTTTATACCTAAAAATGTTGATATGCTTATAATTAAACCATATAAAATTTTAAATTTTAAGTATTTAAATGGTGTTTCTTCTGAATAATCTATGTCCCCCATATATAAAATAATGATATTATTTTAAGGATATCGATATTCTTTTTGTAAATAATAAAAATAATAATATACTTGTTTGTATTACAAAAATTAATGATAATAGCTTTAATACATAGTGACTACCCATATAATTATTTTTAATATACCAATTTTTATATTTATCAAGAATTTCGATTACCGTATAAGTTTTTTTATTTAATGATATATTTATACGGTTATGTATTTCGATCATCCATCTAACAAAATTTTTTCGATTATCTAAATAAGGATATAATGGCATTTCAGAAAGTTTTTGTTTAAAATTATTTCTACATTGTTTACATGGTAGTGTATATTGCAATCCATTAATAAAATCATAATAACTTTTTTTTTGGCTTTCTGTTGGATTAATTGGATATCCTAATGTTATACTGTGTAAAAAAAACCATGCATGAGACCCCCATACATTTGTATCCATATATAAATAAAGATATTATATTATATACTTAAAAATATTTTATACAATATATATTATGCTATATGGAACGTAAAAAAATATATACTATATGTACAAATTGCGGTAAAACAGGTCACATGTATAAAGATTGTAAATTTCCTATTTCTAGTTTTGGTATAATATTATTTCGAAAAAAAGATGGTGTAAAACAGTATTTATGTATCCGACGCAAGGATACAATTGGATATGTTGAACTAATTAGGGGGAATTATTCAATAGAAGATACAATGTATCTTGAATATATTATCGATATTATGACTATAGGTGAAAAAAATAAAATATTAACAATGTCATTTAGAGAACTTTGGCACGATTTATGGTGTAAATATGATGAAGAAAATTCCAAATTTAGAAATGAATTTTTAAATTCACAACGTAAATTTAATCAAATTAAGGATTTATTACCTCAATTTATTCAAAAATCTAAAACAAATTGGATTGAACCTGAATGGGGATTTCCTAAAGGGCGAAGAAATGTTAGCGAGGCAGATATTGATTGTGCGGTACGTGAATTTGAAGAAGAAGTCGGGATATATAATAGTGAGTATAAACTTTTAAAACATATTGAACCAGTAATTGAAGAATATAAGGCTAACAATAATGTAGTTTATAAACATATTTATTATATATCTAAATATATTGGTTATACTAATCGCGAATTTTTTATAGACCCTAATATAAAATCTCAATCAAATGAAATTGGACTTATTAAATGGTTTTCATGTAGTGAATTAAAACATAAAATTAGGGATTATCATGTTCAAAAGTATAATATAATTGAATATTTAAACAATAATGTAATTTATTAATAATATTATTAATGTTATTAATATTATATAATGATTTTAGAAAAAATAGAACAAAGTATAAATATTGAACCAGATATTGCCGAAATTATAAATGATAATAGCGATGACGATTATGATACAGAGGGTATGATTCTTAATAAAGTTGATAACATCTATAAAATAGTAACTCATAACTTAAAATTAAATGTTTATACTAAGGGTAATTTTTATGATATATTTAATGATTTAATTACAGATATTAATAAAAAAACACTATTATCCAAAACTTTTATTAAACGACGATATTATGAAATAATATTAGATTCTGTAAAAGATTTTATCGAAGAAAATAATCCTGATAATGAAGAAATAAGGTTTAGATATCCAGAATTAGCAGATAAAGATTTTAATAAAAAAATTTTTTTGAAAAAAGAATTTAATAAGTTAAGATACGGTTCTAGTTTACTGAAACAACAAGCTATTCAACAAAATTTTAGACCCACATCAACGCAAACTTTTGTACAACAATATCTTTCACCGAATACACCTTATAATGGATTATTAGTTTGGCATGGTGTTGGATTAGGTAAAACTTGTTCAGCAATTTTAGCTGCCGAAGAATATAAGGAATATTTAAATAAATTTGGTAAAAAAATAAATATTTTATTACCTTCTACACAAACTCTCGAGAAAACATGGAAAGAAGAAATTTTTAATATTGATAAAGAAAAAATAAAAAGAGGAGATGTAGATAATTTACAATGTACTGGTTCAATCTATACCAACCTATATAATAAATATAAAAATAATGGTAATCTTAATGATGACCAAATAAAAAGGAAAATAAATAAACATATTAATAAATATTATGATTTTTATGGATACCAAAAATTTGCAAATGATGTTATAAATCATATCAACCAATTTTATAGTAAAGGTAATAAAACTAAGCAACAATTAATAATTGAATATATTAAAGAAACATTTTCAAAATGTTTTTTTATAATTGATGAAGCTCATGGTATACGACCAAAAGAATCAAATGATACTAATGGTAAAGATATAACATTTGTCCTTAATTTAATATCACGATATGCTGATGATTGTAAAATTATGCTTTTATCTGCTACACCAATGTTTGATAAATCTGAAGAAATTATTGATTTAGTTAATATTTTATTACAAAATGATAAGCGTTCTCCTATATTTCATAAGAAAATTTTTGATAGCAATACTAATTTTATAGACGGTGGTGAAAATAGTTTTATAAATAAAACTAGAGGATATGTCTCATATGCAAGAGGCGAAAATATTTATACATTTCCATTAAGATTATATCCTAGTGAAAATTTTATTCCGAATCCAAAAATTGATTTCAAACGTAAACCGTTGTCGGAAAATATACTTAATAATACTGTCAAATTTTATAAGAGTCAGTTTACGAAAGATCATTTAAAATATTATAATACTATCCCAACAGATAAAACATTAAGTTCTTTTGGATATCAAGCACATCTTGAAACATCAACAATTGTTTTCCCAAATTCATCAAATGATGGATATAAATATGGTGAAGAAGGATTCAAAGACTGTATAACTGATTCCGGAAATTTAAAGTATCAATTTAAACAAAATGCCCTTATAGATGGAAAACCCTTTTTAGATATAGACCATATACAAAATTTTTCTCCTAAGATATTTAGTATTCTCGATGCTATTGAAAAATGTAAAACAGGTATAATATTTATATATTCAAATCGAGTTAATGCTGGAATTATTCCAATTGCAATTGCCTTAGAATTATTGGGATATACAAATTATATTGGTGATGGAAAAGTTCAACCCTTAGTTGATTTGAAAAAATCAAAAAAATCAAAAGGAAACTTTGTTATTTTATATGGTAAAACCAAAAATACAGATAGCCTTCGACAGGAAATTAATGGTTTAACTGGATATGGTAAAAATACAAATGGAGAGCATATAAAAATAATATTAGGTACAGATACAGTACAACAAGGTATATCATTTTTAGGAGTTAGAGAAATACATATTCTTGAACCTTGGCATAATATTAGTAAATTAGATCAGGCCGTTGGTAGAGGTTTCAGAAATAAATCTCATATTAAATTAGACGAAAATAAACGAAATTTAACAGTTTATTATCATATAAATACAACTTCGGACGGTAGTCACGAAACAATTGATGAATATATGTATCGAATTGCATTTGAAAAAGATAAAAAGATTGCGCGAATTGCAAGATTATTAAAAGAAAATGCTGTCGACTGTTTCCTTAATAAAGAAGGTAATACAAGTATGGATAAATTAAAAGGTTTACAAATAAATTCAAGAGGAGAAGAAATAAATGTGTCAACTATATCTATATATAATGACGGTAGTCGTAATTGTGATTATGAAAACTGTGATTTCATTTGTAAATCAAATACAGAACTATCATCAACTGATAAAATCGATAATATTACCTTTAATATTGAAGTTTTAAACCATAGGAATATTGACGTTTGTATCGATTTAATTAAATATTTATTTTATAAAAATACGTTTTTATATAATTTAGTTACACTTAAATCACATATTAATGAATTAGATAATACTGTTACTGATGAAGAAATATATTTATCTATAGATAAAATGTTAAGAGAAAAGACCCAATTATTTATAAAGCAACAAGATAAAAAGTATGAAGGTTATTTAACATATTTAGATGGTCACTATATTTTTAATGCAATTGATATAAAAGAAAATGCATCTTTATCGCAAAAAGTAATTTTACCAGAACCTAAAAAGAAAAAGTTTATTTTAAATATTATATCTAAAAGTGTAAAAGGTTTTAACATCGTAAAAAAAGAAAAAGATGATATAAACTCTAATGTAAAAATACAGGGGAATTTCGGAGAAAATGATTTTGATAGGATTGTTAAAGGTATAATTTATCGTTCGTTAAACAAACCAGACAAAAGTAAAGACTTTTTAATAAATTGTATACCATTATTATTAATAAGTGAAATTGACAACAAAAAATATAATGGATTGGGTCTTAATCTACTTAAATTAGGAGAAATATTATATAATCTTGATATTTGTGATTTTAAAACAAAAAAAGACATAATTAGTCATGGACTTATGAATATTAGTGAACATGGTAATATACGTATATTTTCACATAATTTTACTAAAAATTTAAATGAACGAAATTGGGTAAAGATTAATACGGCATGTAGAGAAATTTTTAATATGTCAGATGCAAAATTAAGAAATGTATATTTAGTATTATTATTATATGGAAGAAAAAGTCCAAATGACAAATCACATATAATATTTTGGAAAGATATCGATTATAATAAAGTTATTAATGTTAATGAAAATTATGAATGTATTTTTAAACTATATGATGAAACAAATCGACAATACTTTGGTATAAACTCGGATGGTGAATTAAAAAATGTTACCAAAATTAGTGAATTTGACCAATATGGAATTAATAAGCATTATGGTGAAGACGAAATAATACGAATGTTATATTTATTTTTTTACAAAAAATCTCCAAAAACTACAGAATATGCTCCATATTATAATTATAATGAAAATTATAAGGGTACATCTAGTGATGCTCGAAAAAATTCAAGAGGAGCTAAATTTGATAATATAATTCTAAAAAAATTAAATGAAATAATAAAACACATTTTGCCTATTATTTTTAATAAAGAAGGACATAATACAACAAAAATTGTAGAAACATTTGATAATCCATTGGAAAAAAAGTTTACTATTGAATGTAAGCAGGGTTTATTAAAGATAATTACATATTTAATACGATTATTAAATGATACAGAAAATGATACAGAAAATGATATACTTTTATTAACAAAAGAAGAAAGTGATTTATTTAAATTTACCAAATAATTAAATAAAATTTGATATTTTAAATCTTATTTATTAAATAATAATGTCTAACATATATTCTCAACAATGTTGTTGTCGTAAAGTTTTAATTAAAGCAAATGAATTAGGTAATGATACTATTGATAATATTATTAAAAATAAAATTAAAATGAGTATAGGTAATAAATGTATAAATGAAGGTTTTGTAAATATGAATTCAATTGAAATTATACAAAGAAGTATTGGTAAAATACCTGCCATTCAATTTAACGGAGATATTAATTATAATGTTGAATTTATTGCTGATATTTGTAACCCAAGTAAAGGAACATTAATTGAATGTACTGTTAAAAATATAAATAAGATGGGAATAATGGCTGATAATGGACCACTTAATATAGTAATAGCTAAACAACATCACGTTAATAATAGTAATTTTGACAATATTAAAATAGGTGAAAAAATTAATATTACTATTATAGGGACAAGGTTTGAATTAAATGATAAAGAAATAACTGTTGTTGGTAAATTAGAATAATTATTATAATTAAATTACGTAAATTTATAATTAAATTATATTTTTTTTTCTATTTATTAATTAAGAATGAGTATTTCTAATTCGAATTTTGATAAAAGGAGAATTAAAAATAAAATAACACTATGTGATAAAAATGACCATAATAACATAAAGGGTATTTTTAAAAAATATAATCACAAAAAATATACAAAAAATAAAAATGGTTATTTTATAAATTTAGACAGTGTACCCCGTAATGTTTTAAAAGAAGTTGAAGACTACATAGACCAAAGTATTCATGAAAAAAAAGCAAAATATAATGCAATTAATATAATTGATAATTATGATAATTATGATATAACCGCACCTGATGGTAATTTAGAAGATATAGAAACTTGTGAAAATAAAACTATAAATTATAACATAAATAATGAAGAGGAAATTGATGATGAAGAAATTTTAAAAGAATCATTTGAAAAAGATGAATTAATTCAAAAAGATACAATCATGTTATCACAAAATAAAGATGATTATGATTATGATATCGATTTAGAAACTGAAAATGATAACATTGATAATATTGATAATGATGATTTTGATGATAAATCAATATATGATGTGAAATTATCATATCCTAATGTGATAAATGAAATCATTAAAAAATGTAGAGATGTTTTAAAAAAATCTAATAATGACAGCGAATTTTTATATACCAATTATAAGGAAAATGATGATGATGATGAAGGAGACGAATTATCAGAAGATAACGATTTTAATTTATTTTAAATTTTGATATTATTTAAACTTTAAATTACATTATTAATAAATGCCATTTAATAATAACGTA
>Ga0115556_1000371_pt1 | contig 29315 bp, 32 predicted proteins | sample COGITO_mtgs_1104_5_FD_87282 | JGI IMG/M metagenome (GOLD analysis project Ga0115556, IMG submission 87282) | Pelagic marine microbial communities from North Sea - COGITO_mtgs_110414 | ecosystem: Environmental > Aquatic > Marine > Epipelagic | place: Germany:Helgoland, sampling site Kabeltonne... | reverse complement strand
TTTTTTTTTTTTTTTTTTTTTTTTTTTTTTTTTTTTTTTTTTTTTCTTTTTTTTTTTTTTTTTTTTTTTTTTTTTTTTTTTTTTTTTTTTTTCTTTTAGTATATTATAATGGGTGGTGGATTAATGCAATTAGTAGCTTATGGCGCCCAAGACGTATATTTAACTGGTAATCCGCAAATTACCTTCTGGAAAGTTACTTACAGAAGACATACCAACTTTTCGATGGAATCTATTGAACAAACTTTTAACGGACAAGCTGATTTCGGTAGAAGAGTAAACTGTACCATTTCGCGCAATGGTGATCTTGCTTACAGAACTTATTTACAAGTAACTTTACCTGAAATTAACCAAAGTTTAAACACTTCTGGTGTCGGTGCCGTATATGCAAGATGGTTAGATTTCCCTGGTCATCAATTAATTGAACAAGTTGAAGTTGAAATTGGCGGTCAAAGAATTGATAAACATTATGGTGATTGGATGCATATTTGGTGCCAATTAACTCTTGATAAAAATCAACAAGAAGGATACAATAAAATGGTTGGACAAACTACCCAATTGACCTTTATGACTGATCCTGACTATGCTGATATCGATGGTCCTTGTGATTCGAATGCTCCAAGACAAGTTTGTGCTCCTAGAAATGCCCTACCAGAAACTACTCTTTACATTCCTCTACAATTCTGGTTCTGTACTAATCCTGGACTTGCTCTACCTCTTATTGCTCTACAATATCACGAAGTAAAGATTAATCTAGACCTAAGAGCAATTGATGAATGTTTGTGGGCTGTAAGTTCTTTAGATTCGGCCTCTTCTACTGAGGTCAAAGTTACTGCCGCATACAGCCAATCCTTAGTAAGTGCTTCTTTGTATGTTGATTACATTTATCTAGATACTGACGAAAGAAGAAGAATGGCTCAAAATCCAGCTGAATATTTGATCGAACAATTACAATTCACCGGTTCGGAATCGGTCGGTTCTTCTTCGAATAAAATTAGATTGAATTTCAATCACCCATGTAAAGAATTGGTATGGGTAGTTCAACCAGATTGCAATGTTGATTATTGCTCGGCTACTCAAGGAGATACCACTCTATACAAAACTCTAGGTGCTCAACCTTTCAATTATACTGACGCACTTGATGCTCTTCCGAATTCTATTAAAGCTTTCAGCACAGAAGAAGCTGTGGAGGGTTCGAAAGGCTTTATATCCGGCGACGCGTTCCAACAAGCAGCTGTTCCTAGTATTTCGACTGATGCTGTCAAAGCCGACACCACCCCCGCCAATATCTTATGGAATGAAAGCACTGATAAATGGGCCACAACTGGAAGCACCGCATTGGCATCCGGTGTTTCTGACGCAGGTGCTTTCGTATTGACCGAAACCTCGTTAGATATGCATTGCTGGGGCGAGAATCCAGTTGTAACCGCCAAATTACAACTTAATGGTCAAGACCGTTTCTCGGAACGCGAAGGAACCTATTTCGACCAAGTCCAACCATTCCAACATCACACTAGATCCCCAGACACCGGTATTAATGTTTATTCGTTCGCACTTCGCCCAGAAGAACAACAACCATCCGGAACTTGCAATTTCAGTCGTATTGATAATGCTACCTTACAACTTGTTCTATCTAATGCTACCGTTTCTGGTACTGGTACTGCTAAGGTAAGAGTATACGCCAGAAATTACAATGTATTAAGAATTATGTCTGGTATGGGTGGCCTTGCTTACTCGAATTAGAACGATATTTAATTAGATTTTTATTATTAATTATTAATAATAAAAATATTTTAAACAATAAATATTATATAATATATGAATATTTTTGAATTGAATAAAAAAACAAGAACAGATATAATAATATATAATACATTTGACATTAGAAATATTGTATCTTTATTAATAAAAAAAAATATTTTAGATGATGCTATAGTATTGATGGAATATATAGATGATTTTAGTTCCACAAATGAATTATTTATACATTGGTTAAAAAAAAATAATAAATTAAAAATGAATGATAAAGACATAATTTTTTTATGTATCAATGGATTACTTAATCAAAGTATAGGTATAAATATTAGTAAATATATTAAATATTGTATTCAATCTAATAATCTTTTATTTATAAAATATATAATTAAAAAGTACAATATAAAAAAAATAAAATTTAATTCTTTTTATCATTGTAATAATTATATTATTTTAAAATATATTATAAATTATACTACATTAAATAAGTTCCAATCTTTAAAAATGATTAAAAAAATTTGTAGAACTGGAAATATTTCTTCATTTATTTTTATGATTGAAAAATATGATTATATTTTAAAAGATAATCCCCAAATTCTTTTTAAAATAGCATTTATAAATAATAATATAGATATATTAAAATATTTATTAAGTTATGATGTTAAACTTTGTTTACAAGTAAAACCATATTATATTATGGGTATAAAAAATATGTCATATAAATGTATTCAATATATTCATTATAAATTAACAACACTATCTTATAAATTATACAATACTTCAGAATATAATGATATATTAATTTATATAATATCTACACGTAAAAAAATACCTATATTATTTTTTAAATGGTATTTAAAGAAGTTTTGTCATATTGTTAATTACAACTATATTATTAAAAATTTATTTGATTATAATCATTTAAATATTATAAAATTATTAAGTAATTTTATAAATTATAAATTTATAAAATCTTATTTTTTAACTGCGTGTTATAATGGTAATATAAATATTGTAAAATTTTTACATAAAAAAATAAATAAAAAAAATTTAATAATTGGTTTAAATATAATTTGTAATAATAATCATAATGATTGTTTTGAATTTTTAAAAAAAAAAACATCTCATAGAGATTTATATGCTTTATTATATAGATTAATTAATAATAAATACAATAATACATTCATTATAAAACAAATATATTTATATATTAAACCTATTTATCCGTTAAAATTACCATTATATTTGTGTTTAAAAAATGATTTTATATGGTGGATTAAATTAAATGAAAAACATTTTATAAAATTTTTAGATTATTATCTTAATATTATTTGTTATTTTGGATATTTTGACACATTTTTATATATTAAAAAATATTTTACTAAACAGCATTTTAGAAAGGCCTTTAAATTATCTTGCGAAGAAAAAGAAGGTATATTTATAGCTAAATGGATATATCATAATTATTCTATTAATTTAAAATTAATTGAAGACTCATTATTTTATTCTAATAATATAGATACTATAAAATGGTTGTTTAAACTAAACCCTAATATAGACTTAAGAAAAAATAATAATGCATATTTTATTTATAACTGTATTAAATCTAACATCACAATTGTTGAATGGATTAAATCAATTTATAATCATTATTCTTATACTGTTTATAATGATATTATTTTAGAATATACTATAAATTTATATTATACAAAACAAAAAAACATATTTATAAATGAAATATGTTCGATATGTCTAACTAAGAATTCTAATTGTATTACTACTTGTAATCATATGTTTTGTTATGATTGTATTAATATGTGGTATTTAAAAAATAATACTTGTCCTATTTGTAGAAAAATTATTAATGATGTTATTCTACACTAACAACCTTTGCTAAATTTCTTGGTTTATCTGGATTTATATTCATATTAATAGATATATTATAACATAATAATTGTAAAGGTATTATATTTAATATACACTGATATGTTTTATTTGTCCCAACATATATATCATTTATACCTCTTTCTATATTATTTGTTATAGTTATGATATTACTATTTCTTGATTTAATTTCTTGATATATATTATTATTTTTAGTTTTATATTTATCGTCACTATTTATTAATATAACAGGGAAATCCTTGTTTAATAAAGCAAATGGTCCGTGTTTTAAAGCACTCGAAGAATACCCCTCAGCGTGAATATATGTTATTTCTTTCATTTTTAATGCTGCTTCTTTTGCTATATGTTCATCATTATGCTTTCCTAATATAAAACAATTATTATTAATTATATTTAATCTATTATGGTTATATTGATAATTATTTATAATTTCTTCTATTTGTATTGGTAACTTTTTTAAATCATTTATGATATTTTTATGTTGATGCGTTTTTCCTTTATGTAATTGTACAAACCATAAAGATAATAAGGATAAGGTCAATACTTGACCTGTAAATGATTTTGTAGATGCAACACCTACCTCTCTTCCAAGATTCATATAACATCCACAATCTACCATGCGTGCTATTGTTGAATCTACATTATTTATTATTCCAATCTTTATATAATCATTTAGTATTTCAGAACATATTTGTAAATCCTTTGTCTCTCCAGATTGTGAGACAAATATAAAAACACATTTACCACGTCTTGGTATATCTTCTTTTGTAAAATTCGCACCATCAAATACCTGAATTGTATTTAAATTTGTTAATGTTTTTAAATAATTACATCCTATACAACACGCATAATACGATGTTCCGCAACCTAATAAAATAATATTATCACATTTTTTTATTTCATTTTTGTACTTTATTAAACCTCCAAATATTATTTCATTATTTATAATCCTACTTCCATTATTTGTTATTCTATTTACAATATCTGTTTGTTCTTTTATTTCTTTTAGTGTCCAATATCTTTCATTTAATTCTTCTACGTAGTTTTTTTGTGCTATATGAGTTTTATAAATTTTTTTTTTTTTTACATCTATGTTATTATTTATAATACTTACCATACATATATCATCTGATTCTATTTCCAAATAATTATTTAATTTATTACAAAATCCAGATTGTTCTGATGCAATTATTGCAAAGGTTTCACATATTCCTATTAATAAAGGACTTCCTCTTCTTGTACAATATATTGTATTAGGTTCGTCTATACATTGAATACATAACCCCCAAGTCCCGTTTAATTCGTTTATACTTTTATTAATTGCTTCTTCAACATTATTATATATTTTATAATAATAAGATATTAAATTAGATATTACCTCTGTATCTGTCTCCGATACAAATACATAACCACTATCTATTAATTTTTTTTTTAATTCTTTATAATTTTCTATTATACCATTATGAACTACCATTATTGTTCCATCGCTACTCATATGAGGATGTGAATTTATATCGTTTTTACAACCATGAGTTGCCCATCTTGTATGACCTATTCCATTTATACTTTCTGGATAAGTATATTCTTCTAATAATTCTATTGAATCTTTCTCATTAGTTGAAGCGAATTTTTTACCTGCCCATGTATTATTATATATTAACGATAATCCGGCCGAGTCATATCCTCTGTTTTGTAACTGTCTTAATCCTTCTAAAATATGTTTTGTAGTATTTTTACCTATACAAGCAATAATACCACACATACTATTTCTATTAATTATTGTTTAATTTATTATTAATTAAATAAATATAATTAATAAAATTAATGAATATTGATAAAACATTTATTATTAATTTAGAAAATAGAACAGATAGAAAAAATAAAATGATAAATGAATTAAAACGTGTAGGTATTACAAATTATGAATTCTTTAAAGCAATTAAACCACTAGAAAAAGAAATAAAAGAGTGGAATATAAATTATTTAAATCCTTTACCACAATGGATTATTAAACGTGGTAATATTGATCCTTTAAAATATAAAATTGGTTCATTAGGTTGTCTCAAAAGTCATTATGAAATTATTAAAATGTCGTATGATAATAATTACGAAAATATTTTAATTTTAGAAGACGATATTACATTTTTATTTAATGAAAATTTTCATTCTTTATTAACAAAATTGTCACCACATATAAATTTAATAAAAGATTGTTTTGGCTTACTATATTTATCTGGTAATCATTTAGGCGGATTAATAAAACAAATTACACCTAATATTTCTTTAATTAAAGGTATACTTAGCACAGGTAGTTATATTATTAACAGAAAAGCTATGAAAATGATAATAGACCAATTAATTAATTATGACAGAGAAATAGATGTTTATTATAGTAACATTTTACATAATAACATTCATTGTTTTTGTTTTATACCACACTTGACAAAACAAAATGAAGATTATTCTGATATATTAAATAAAAAGGTTAGGTATTCTCTAAAAGATACTTTACATTAAATATATTACAATTTAATTATATTCGTTATTATTATATGAATATAATAATAAAATTATATCAATGAGTTACGATATTATAGATGAAATTATAGATGAAACAGAATCAGAAGAAATTTATAATGAATTAGTTGTTAAATATAATAATTTAGAATACGAATGTTACACTTTACAATCAAAATATAATGAATTACTCTATAACTATAATAATGAATATCGTGAATTATTAAAAGATGAAATTTATACTTTACAATTAAAATATAATGAATTAGTAAAAAAATATATGAAAAAACAAGATGAATATTGTAATTATTGTCATGATTTAGAAGAAGAAAATAAAGAATTGAAAAAACAATTACTTTACTTAAATACTATAAAGAAAAAATAAATTAAAATGTTAAAATTGATATGAAATATAATATTACTATTATATTAATGAGCGAATTTATGAATAAAACTAAAATTTATATGTATTCTATGTTTGAAAAAGAATATGATGAAGATATCAAATATTATGATGATATTCACGATTTTATAGATAATAAATATAACTGTTATAGTATGGCTCGTAACGATTGTGACGAACTTTTATATAAATTGTCAGTAGATAATCCATTCAAGGCATACGAAATATTTAATTATGTTAATGAAAAATTAATTGATAATAATTGTATTGATTATGGTTCTTATATAAAGAAAATTAATGACTTTAAATATTTTATGGCTTCTGAATGGAAAAACGATAAACAAATTCAATAAACGATTTTGAAACAATTATTTAATATATCATAAAAATGTTGATAATATATTTTTTTACTCATATTTTTAAAAATTATGAGACATTTTTAATATTCTTTTCATTATTAACCATTTTAATTAAAAAGATGTTTTTAAAATTGATTCTAATATATTTTAATAATATATATATATATATGGAGACACAAAATGAAATAGCGGAGACACGAACTAAAATAATACGTTTAATTGAGACCCATATGCTTCCTTATAAATTTGTTATAAATGAATATTATAATTCGAAAGACGGTGTTCCAGATTATGATATTAAATTGGTAAATTATAATAATGATGTAATAGGTCAAATACAGATATCTATTATACCAAACCATACTCTTCGTCAAAAACGTGGAAGAAGCACCGCCAGACGACTCCCGGAAGGGAGTGAAGAACGTGTTATTAAAATACTATGGTTAGTTGTTAATCCACCATATTCAGGAAATAATTATGGAATACTAATGTTAATATATGGAATGTGTTTTATTTCACAAATTTATCCAACAATTCTATATGCTGTATTAGATGATGATTCAGACAGAAGTGCTTCTTTAAGTCGTAATATATATTCAAAATTAGGATTTACTTTTGATGATACTATTGCATTATCAAATAATGGAAAAAAAGTAGAAGGACAAGAAGGTCCTGATAAAACCGCTTACTTAGGTGGTTCCTTTTGGCATGATCTTTATGATAAAATTATTAATAATAAATATACTGGAGGAGCAGGAATACCACTATCAAGAAAATCACTATCAAGAAAAGTACAAGCAAGAAAAGCAAGTAAAGCAAGAAAAGCAAGTAAATCAAGAAAAGCAAGTAAATCAAGAAAAGCGAAAGCAAGAAAAGCCGAAAGCAAGAAAAAAAACAAGTAATGTGAAAAAGAAAAAATAAAAAAACGAAAATATAAAATTATTTTGAATAATATTTATAAATACAAATTATTTTTAAACCCTTGAAACTTTTATCAAAAAACAACTGATGAAACTATAAAATTAGCAAATAAATTAAATGTGAATATGATTTTATATAAATTCGTAATCCATTCGTTCGTTTTGTCTCATATTTATTTTTTCAAATTCATTTATGATATCGTCTTCTGTAATTAATAATAACTCACCAAATTCAATATCGTAATTTGATAAGTTATATAAAATATAACGACTCATCCATACGTAATTATAAACATTTTCTTTTTGTGTGTAAATAGAATATTCTCCATTTCTTCCTAATATATCAATCCCCATAGATTTACATAATCTTTTATGTTCTAAAAATGTATCGTTTTTTATATTATATTTTTGACTAATTTTAAAAGAAGAATTTGGGTAATCTTTCATAAATAAATCAAGTTCTTTTCTTTGATTGTTTTCTGAAATAAATAATTCTATTGGTTCTGTTAAAGTATTAATATAATATAAATCACATAAAATAATCTTATGTTTATCAGTTTTAAATGGATTTTTAAACATTTTGTTTGGTTTTATCATAATATTTTCTATATAAATAGGAGGCATATCTTCTACCTTATCATACTTTTTAATATAAGTTAAAGTTTCTGTGACAAGTTCACATTTTTCATTGACCCATACATAATCTAATTCCATTGTTATAGATAAGATATTTTTTATAATTTCAATTTTATTAAACTAGAAGAGAATTAGTACGAATATTAAAAGAAAGGTTCTCTTTATGGACATATGAAAAATAAAGAAAACTATAAAGTCAGCGTTTTAAATTTCAAAAGATGTAAAAAATCAAAGACAAACTGAACATTTGGTAACATGGAATAAAATTTAATAATAAAATATCACATACTTTTTCAAATATATTACCTCTTTTAGATTGTTTCTGCTTTTACAGATTATAAATATTCATCAAAAGTAGAAACTTGTATGCTTTCAAATAATTCAATTTCGTTCATTTATAGTATTGAATAAAAAACAAATAATTTTTTTAATTTGAATAATATTTATTTATAAAACCATAAATACCTATAAATGTATCTATTATAATTAATAAATATGTATATTGATATTTATTATACAATAATATACCTGATAATATATATAATATAGAATGAAAAGGACGATAATAATCCCACCATACTAATTGATTAAAAGCTCCTTTTTTTCTTTGTTTTGTAATAAATAAATAACCAAACCCTAAACCAATTATAAAAAATATAAAAGATAAAATATATCTTATATTTTCTTTATATAATATATAAGCAAGATATGCAAGAGAAAACCTAAAAATAATACATAAAATAAACATCGGGTTCATTATATATTTTATTATATATTATTTAAAGATATAATTAAATGAATAATAATGAAATTTGTATTTTTATTTTTACCATTTACAAATGGATTTATTCAATATAAACCTAAATTTAGAAGAGCATTTAATATTTTAAATCCAACTACATTAGATAATTCGTGGACATATAGTGATTTAATTAATAATATACAAGATGTCGATGGTATAACTATTGTAACAAAAGATAAGATTTCAAGCGAACTTTTTGCTTTAACTGATTATAATAGCCATAAAGTTCAATATGTTCCAGAATTATTCACAAATTTAATGAACGTATTAGAAAAAAATCATATTCCTTTTGATTTTGTAGATATTAATTCTAAAAACTTTTTATCACAAACAACAAATGTTATTGAATTTATTATCATTTCTTTTTCTTTTTCTTTTTTTTTAAATGTATTAACTGGATTCAATCCTATAAATATCATTACAGATAAAAAAAAAACAAATAAAATAGAAATAGAAACTATTAACACTAAATTTAACGATGTTGCAGGTTGTGAAGAAGTAAAATTCGAATTAACTGAAATAGTTGATTTTTTAAAAAACCCAGAAAAATATAATAATGCTGGAGCAAAAATACCAAAAGGCGTATTATTAGAAGGACCACCCGGAACAGGTAAAACATTATTAGCAAAAGCAGTAGCAGGAGAAGCAGGTGTCCCATTTTATTACGCAAGTGGTTCTCAATTTATTGAAATGTATGTAGGTGTTGGTGCATCAAGAGTCCGTGACCTATTTAATGAAGCTAAAAATAATTATCCTTGTGTTATTTTTATTGATGAAATTGATGCTATAGGGAGAAAAAGAGGTTCAGGTTTGTCTGGTGGAAATGATGAACGAGAACAAACATTAAATGAAATATTAACTAATATGGATGGTTTTACATATACTACTGGTTTAATAGTAATAGCAGCAACTAATCGTGTCGATATTTTAGATTCTGCTTTAACACGACCAGGTAGATTTGACCGTAAAATTAATGTTGGACTTCCAGATAAACAAGGAAGAATTGAAATTATGAAAGTTCATTTAAAAAATAAAATCTTAGATAATGATGTAAATCTTAAAATTATATCTACTTTAACACAAGGTTTTTCAGGCGCTGATTTAGCAAATTTAGCAAACGAAGCAGCAATATTAACTGTTAGAAATAATGATACTAAAATATCACAATCTATTTTATTAAAAGCATTTGAAAAAAATAATATTGGACTACCTACTAAAATAGATACCAGACCTTATAATATTCAAAGGATTATATCTTATCATGAAATAGGTCATACTCTTGTAGCTTTAAAATTTCCTCATTTAATTAAGGTTGAAAAGGTTACAATTCAATCAACTAAAAATGGTGCTGGTGGTTACACATTATTTATCCCAAATGAAAATTTAGTTTCCTACCCAACTAAAGAATATATATTAGCAAGTATCATGATAGCTTTAGGAGGTCGTGTTGCAGAACAAATATTATTTAAAAATAAAAAAACAAATAAATATTTAGAAGAAATTAACGACTTATATATTACAACGGGTGCTTCAAATGATATAAAAAAAGCAAATGATTTAGCGAGATTATATGTAAATTTATTTGAAAATATTGGTATATACGACGATAATTCATTTCCAAATTCTGTAAATAAGTTAAGTGAATATTCAAAAGAAGAAACTGATAAAGCTATTGATAATGTTATTAATTATTGTTATAATAAAACTACTATATTATTAAATGATAATAAAGGTTCTTTGGATAAATTATCAAGAGAACTGTTAAAAAAAAAAACATTATCAAGTAATGAACTATATACAAATAGTATTTATACATATAACATTAATTGATAGTTATACTTTGTAAAAAATAATTATAAAATTTATTATACGCTTTTTTAAGTGTTTCTATAAACTATATCTTTTGTTGTTCCACTCTTTTACACCTTTTCTCATTTAAAACGCCCATTTTGTTATATTTATAAATATAATATTCATATATATATATATATATGAATATTTGTATTGTAGTAGCGAGATATAATGAAGATTTAGAATGGACTAAATTTTTTTCAAATGTAATTGTTTATAACAAAGGAAACCCGTTAAGCGATGAATTTAATGAAAAATATTTGAACAATGTTGGTAGAGAAGGACATACATATTATAAACATATTTATGATAATTATGATAATTATGATAATTATGATAATTTAGCAGATTACACTATTTTTTTACAAGGAAACCCATTTGACCATTCACCAAATATAATATCTAATTTAAATAAATATGTTAATAATACAAATTTGAGTATTGATTTTGAATTTTTAAGCGAACGCGTTTTAGATTGTAATTTAACTGGTTGTAAGTATCATTATGGATTACCATTAATAGATACTTATGAAAAAATATTTGGTGAAAGAAATAAAAATATGGCATTCAAATTTGGAGCAGGTGCTCAGTTTATAGTATCCAAAAAAAAAATATTACAAAGACCAAAAGAATTTTACTTAAAAATTATTGAAATGTTAAATAAAGATATAAATCCAATTGAAGGGTTTGTGATTGAAAGATTTCATAAATTAATATTTAATTGAATATTGAATAAAAATGGGCGTTTTAAATGAGAAAAGGTGTAATAAATTATTTACGCATTTTTGATTTATTAGCATTCGAGACACATCGCGACAAATCTAATTTATTTTTCCATTGATTGGTATAAACGCTGAAGATTTAAACTATTATATGCAACTAAATTCGAAATTGATAAATTATCATTCAATAAATTAGGTTGATTACATAAATTTACCGGCATCAAACAATCATTTATACTAGAATTAGAAAGAGATGAATTCGTACTATTATCTAACGATATATGTATATTGGTTCTATTTATAATTGGTATACCTACCGGTATATCATTAGTATAGTTTCTTAGAGATCTACGAGAATTATCCATATTTTCATCATAATATTGTTTAATGTCATTTAAGGATAAACTTTTATATAATTTATTTTTTTGGACTTTATTTTTAATAAGCTGTTCATTTAATGTATATATTTTTGGGGGATACTCCTTAGGTGATGCCATATATATATTATAATAATATATTATTATATCATTTTCATAATTTATCTTAAACAAGTCTTATTTAATGTGTAAAATACCATATTATCTAATATATTTTCATCTCTTATAATTTTACCCGTATCCATTATCATAATAAAAAACATATATCTTTCATATATACACTATCTGTAATAAACAATAGTAATCTTCAATACTATTTATACATTTCATATTATTAATTTTATCTAATATAGTTTTTCTATTACGCAATTATGTATCTTTAAAAAATTTAAATCCCCATATTATTTGAAATCCGTTGTTTAATAAATTACTACCTTTACTTTTATTTTGTCAATGTTCGGTATTATATCTTTTATACAATTTTGTAGAATTAAATATACCATTTCCAATTAAACCATAAGTTGAAGACATTTTATATCCGGTTTTCTTTCATAGCTTTTAATTGTATTTAATAAATCTAGGTTGGAATAATTACACTTTATTATTATAATTTGTTATTTTTAACCATTCAGATGGAAAAAGATCTTTTGTATTTTTTTGTATTTTTTCACCAAACCAAACATCAGGATAGTATACATTTTTATTCTTGTTTTCATTAAAATAAGCACCCCACCAACTAAAAGTACTATTTGCTATAATATTGTGATTACATTTACTCATAATTAACATTTGTTCATAATCTTTATATTTTTCATTTATTGGTTCAAAGATTATATATTTGTACTTTTCTTTTAATATATTAATTCTATCGTTTACAATTACCTCATCTTCTTTTTCATAAAAATATATAATATTCCAATCATTTTTATTTGTATCTTTTATTAATTTATCAATCGCATTTATATAATAATTTATAGATAATATTGGATGATATTGTTGTAGTTTTTTATAGTCCCCCATTCTAAAATGCAATGAAACTTTATTGTCACAATCTATTTTAATATCTTCTTTTTGTTCTTTTAATTTTATCATTTTAAATATATTTTCCTTTTCATTTTCAAAATATTTATACGATTGAAAATAACCATATAATTTAAAAGAATCATTATTTACAATAGGTATCTTTGTATAATTGAACGTAGGTTCTTTTAATATTGGTATATTATGTATCGTATTTCTTAATAAAGGTTTTAAAGATTTTAAAAAATTATCCCAATAGTATGGTCTATATAATATTCTATTAGATGGTCTATTTTCAAAATATATAAATGATTGATAATTTTTTCTATATATTGAACAATATGATATTAATGTAAAAATTTGAAACAATTGGTTTCCCAATCCTCCCATAATTTCTATGGTTATCATTTATATTTAATATTATTTTTATATTTAATATTATTTTTTATATTTAAAAATATAAAATTGATTGTATTTATTTAACATTTATAAATATAATGGCGTTAGTTTCATACAGTAAAATTAACATTTATGAACCCGATTTTGATATTATATCAGGTTTAAATATTGATAAATGTCCTTTTATTAGAAATTCTAGAAATAATCCTATGTATAAATGTTTATGTAATAATCAGACATTTACTAATTTTTCAAGTTTTCAATCACATATTAAATTAAAAACACACGAAATATGGATGGTTAATTGTACTGATTATTTTAATGAATTAAATAGTTATAAAAAGGAAATTGAACGTTTATCTAATGAAAATATTAAAAAGGATAAGATTATTTCCAAAACAATGAATGATTATGAAACATTATTAAAAGATACCGAGATTATAAAAACTGATATAAAAAATAAAAATTCAGATTTTTTAAAAAATAAAAAATATTATTTTGATAATATAATTAAACTAAAAAATGATTTATTAATTAAAGACACTGAAATAATGGAATTAGAAAATAAATTATTGAAAACAGATATTTGTTGATTAACTTTTAATTTATTATTTTTATATTAACATTATAAATAATTTAAAAAGAATTTAATATTCTAATTAATGACTTTACAAGGTGAAACAATCGGTATTGATTTAGGAACAACTTATTCTTGTGTTGGAGTTTGGCAGAATGATCGTGTTGAAATTATTGCTAATGATCAAGGAAACCGAACGACACCGTCTTATGTTGCTTTTAACGACACCGAACGTTTAATTGGAGATGCTGCGAAGAATCAGGCTGCGTCTAATCCAACAAATACTATTTTTGATGCCAAACGTCTTATTGGTAGAAATATTAATGACGAGACAGTTAAATCTGATATGACACATTGGCCTTTTAAAGTTTTATCTGGTAAAAATAACCAACCTATCGTTCAAGTTGATTATAAAGGAGAAACTAAAACTTTTACCCCAGAAGAAATTTCAGCTATGATTTTAACAAAAATGAAAGAAACTGCTGAATCCTATTTAGGTAAAGAAGTCAAGAATGCAGTAATTACTGTTCCTGCTTATTTTAACGACAGCCAACGACAATCTACAAAAGACGCAGGTGTTATTGCTGGTCTTAATATTCTTCGTATTATTAATGAACCAACAGCCGCTGCTATTGCTTATGGACTAGATAAAAAGGGTCCAGAAAAAAATGTTCTTATTTTTGATCTAGGTGGAGGAACTTTCGACGTTAGTGTTCTTTCTATTGATGAAGGTATTTTCGAAGTTAAGTCTACTGCAGGAGACACGCATTTGGGAGGAGAAGATTTTGATAACAGAATGGTTGATTATTGTTGTGAAGAATTTAAAAGAAAAAATAAAAAAGATATTAAGACAAATCATCGCGCTCTTAGACGTCTAAGATCATCTTGCGAAAGAGCTAAAAGAACACTTTCTACTTCTACGCAAGCATTTATTGAAGTAGATTCTCTATTTGAAGGTATTGATTATAATACAACTATCACTCGTGCTAAATTCGAAGACATGAATGCTGATTATTTTCGTAAATGTATGGACCCTGTAGAAAAAGTTATTAAAGATAGTAAGCTTTCCAAAAGTTCAATCGACGAAATTGTTCTTGTTGGTGGTTCTACCAGAATTCCTAAGGTTCAACAACTATTGAGTGATTATTTTGGAGGAAAAGAATTGTGTAAAAATATTAATCCAGACGAAGCTGTCGCAAATGGAGCAACGGTTCAAGCAGCACTATTAAGTGGTAATGAAAAATCGGGGAAATTACAAGACCTTTTACTTTTAGATGTTACACCTTTGTCTCTAGGTCTAGAAACATCCGGAGGAATTATGACAGCACTTATTCCTAGAAATACTACTGTTCCAAGTAAAAAAAGTCAGATTTTTTCTACGTATGCTGATAATCAACCTGCGGTAAATATTCAAGTTTATGAAGGAGAACGTGTAAAAACAAAAGATAATAACAAACTTGGTGAATTTCTTCTAGAAGGTATCCCACCTATGCCACGCGGACAACCACAGATTGAAGTATCTTTTGATATTGATGCAAATGGTATTCTTAAAGTTTCGGCTATGGAAAAAAGCACCGGTAAAGTTATGAATATTGAAATTAAAAATGATAAAGGAAGACTATCCGATAATGATATTGAAAAAATGGTTCAAGAAGCAGAAAAATATAAAGCTGAAGATGAAGCATTTAAACTTAAAATTGAAGCAAAAAATAAACTTGAAAATACACTTTTTCAGTGTAAAACTACAACTGAACAAGTCAAAGAAACTACTCCTGAAATCGATGAATTAAAAACAAAAATTAATGAAAATATTGAATGGTTAAATAATCACCCAAATGAAGAAATTAACGTATATGAAGATAAAGAAAATGAAATTCAAGAATTAGTAAAATCTTTAATGCCTGCTGGTATGCCTGCTGGTATGCCTGATATGCCTGGTGGTATGCCTGATATGCCTGCTACACCAGAAAAAGATGTTAATATCGAAGAAATTGATTAGTTATATTTTTAGTTTCACTAATAAATATATGAGATACAATTGGACCACTCCACCAATAATTACCCAAATATACTTTTAATATATCATCTATGTTATAATTTAACCCATAATATGTTATAATTGTAAATATTAATATAGATATTATTTTTTCTTTTATTTTTATTTTATCCTTAAATACTCTACTATAATGCCTAGGTGTATGTATACACGACAAATAAAAAATAGATGTTTCAGGTTTAATTAACCATATATTATGCAATATATAAGAACCTTTTATATTATAAGGAACATCGTTTCTTAAGTGATATATAGATGTAACAAATAATATTCCTAATTTATATATTTCGGGAATTGAATATATTAAAGGGTTTATTATTAAATTAGCTGTTATTATTTTTTTAGGACACTCTATTATATCAGTTATACCATGAGGTATTATAGCTATAAGTCCTGCTTTAATAAATGGATTTATTATCATTATAATTATATTTATAATGATAATATTTAAATACTTATAAGTTTATACTTTTAAAATACTTCTTGATTTATTAAATGTTTTTTTACTTGTTTTTTTACTTGTATTTTTACTTGTATTTTTACTTGTTTTTTTACTTGTATTTTTACTTGTATTTTTACTTGTATTTTTACTTGTATTTTTACTTGTATTTTTAATAGATTTTTTAATTGATTCTAAATCATTTATATATATATTTTTAATATAATTTTCAAGGCTATTCGGTTTACCGTTATTACTAGTATTACTATTATAAGTATTTGCATTTGATATTTGATTTTCTTCTGCTTTTACTTCTTCTTCTGCTTTTGCCGCTTTTGCCGCTTTTGCCGCTTTTGCTGCTTTTGCTGCTTTTGCTGCTTTTGCTGCTTTTGCTTTTGCAGCTTTTGCTTCTTTTTCTTCTTTTGCTTCTTTTGCTGCTTTTACTGCTTTTGCTTTTGCCACTTTTGCAGCTTTTGCAGCTTTTGCCACTTTTGCAGCTTTTGCTGCTTTTGCTGCTTTTGCAGCTGCCACTTTTGCGGCTTCTTCAGTTGCTTCTGATTCTTCAGTTGCTTCTGATTCTTCAGCTGCTTCTTCTGATTCTTCAGTTGCTTCTGATTCCACTTTTTTTTTTAAAATTAACGAATCATAATGATTTCCAATATGATCTTTACCTGCATAATTAGATAATATAAATATCTTTTTTTTATCACATTTTTTATCATCATCATTCTTAAATATATATTTATTAATACCAGTTATTCTTTGTGTTTTAATAAACGGGTTAAAGGGTGAATATACTACTATACATACATCAAATAATTCAGATAATACCCCTATATGAACGTCTGTTAAATACTCTTTTTTTTTTAATTCATCACTCGGATCTTCTGTATTATTATTTTTTATCATATTTTTATAAATTATTTGTCTCAATAATGTTATTGTTCTTTTATCATATTCTATTGTTTTTTTTTTTACAAGTTTAATGTCAGACTTATTAGGGTTTTTTTTTAAATATTTATTTATTATTTTATTTATATATTCATATCCTTTTATATTCGATAAACCATATAATAATGAATGTAATAAACAATGTGAGTCTCCTTCTACACCCACTATATTAAAAACTTTATTAATTTCATCCATTATATAATATGTCTATATTTTAATTAGATGTTGTATCAAATCAACACGCCCCTCTCTTAAATAGGATTCATCTAATAAATTAATATCTTCCCACGATTTATTAGAACATAATATTAATATTACATTAGGATAAAGTCCATAATCTATTTTATCTAAAAAATTATTCCAAGTTATTTTATTATATATTTGAATTGTATTTTTTTTATGTAGGCATATTTTTTCATTATGTATATTATTTAATATTATGTCTATTTCATCCATTAATACAATCAGAGGTTTTTGAGCAGTTGGATTTATATTATAATATAAATTACTGAATGAATCAGATGGTTCTGTTGGATTAAATGTATCACATATAGATGCGTTTATTTTTCTTGCTATTAAATATGATAATATTGTTTTTCCACTGTTTGCTTTTCCATAAATAAAACACTTTACATTATTTTTATTATTATACATATTCATTATATTATTAAATACATGTTGTTGTTGTTCATTTAATTTATATGGATTTATATGTAATTTTCTTTTTATATAATCAAAAAAAACATAATCTCCCGTGCGGTTCCAATAATCTATACTTGTATCTAATTTTTCGTTTATTTTTTCAATTTTTTCAATTTTCTTTTTATTATTATTTGTTAATATTTCTTCCATAATACACTTAGTTGTAAAAATAAACATTTTACACCACGAATTCTCAGGTATATATATAATTAATCGTAAATTATATTTCCTTGTTATTATTAAACCACGAGGACTATTATCTTCCATATATCCTGTAGATATACATTCATGTATATTATTTTTTACTATATTGTATGTTTCTCTTTTAGATATATTATACATGTTTATATTTATAAACTTCAATGATAATAATAAGAATGGAGTAAATATTTCAAAAGTTGATTTTATATTTAACATAGTCATATATAAAAATAGTAAATAATCATTCATATATCTATTATTAATTTAATTTTAAATTGATATTAAAATTGATTTTATTAATTTTATATATTTTTATTAAATGGCAGATGTATCTATTATTTTACTTGAAACTATTAAAGTAGATGACGACAATACATTCAATTATATTATTAATAAATATAATAAAAATTTAACATCTCATTATACTTATTGTTTTGATTATAATATATTTAAATATTTCGACATTTTACTTGGACTATTTATAAAAAAAAAAATATACATTAACACTTTTACCATTAAAGAACTTTTTTTAAAGGCGTGTGCTAATAAGTATAAAATTTTAGAAATTTATTATAAATATAATATATTATACGATAAAGGTTTTGTAGTTTCCTGTATTAATAATAATATAGACGCTGTTAAATTATTAATTAATAAAAATATATATTATGATATTGAATATTGTTTTTGTATATCTTGTTCATTGGGTTATTTAAATTTAATAAAAATTTTATATAATACTGGATTAATAAATAAAACGTGTATAAATATTGGATTTAATAATTCATGTGTTAATAATTATATAAATATTGTAATGTGGTTATATACATTGTCTATTGATATTGATTATATTGAAAAAGGATTTATTTCAGCTCATAAAAAAAATAATAGAGATATAATTAATTGGATTGAAACTTTAAACTTTAAAGGACATTATATTAAATATATTGATAATAATATTGTATATGAAAAAAAAAAAATAATAATTAATAAGACAATAAATTTAAATATTGATGAAGATTGTTGTATATGTTATAACAAGGTAAATTTATTATTGACTTGTAATCACTATTTGTGTGAAAGTTGTGTTAATAGATATTATATATTATATAATAACTCTTTTAAATGTCCTGTTTGTAGATTTAATAATTATTATTCAAATTTGAAAAGAATAATAATTAAAAAAAAGATAATTAAAAAAAGATAATTAAAAAAAAAGAAATAAAACAATAAGATAATTAAAAAAAGATAATTAAAAAAAGAAATAAAACAATAAAAAAGAAATAAAAAAGAAATAAAACAATAAAAAGAAAAAAAAATAAATAAAACAATAAAAAAGAAAAAAAAGAAAAAGGAATTATATAAAAAAATATTTTTTTTTTAGCGTCTCTCTCTCTCGCAAAAGCAACTTTTTTAACAAACCTTTTTTCCATAGTTTTATCATGCGAAAAACAATATTAAAATATAAATATTTTAATATCATTAATGTATATAATAATAAAATAAATAGTTTAGTATAATAATATAATAATATATTGTATAATATTAATATGTCATATTCTTGTTTATTTTGTAATTATTATACTAATAATAAATACAATTTTAATAAACATACCTTAACAAATAAACATATATTAAATGAAAAAAAAAATCATACAACCAACAAAAAACAAACAAAAAACAAACAATTTACAAACAATTTAGGTACAAAAACAAACAATAACGATAAAAGTTGCTACATCATTAATGATAACACAGAAACAATTATTTTATGTAAATATTGTAATAAAACATTTACTCATAAAAATTCTATGTATAGACATATAAAATATACTTGTAATAAAAGCAAAGACGAAGACCTCAAAGAACTTGTAAGATTAATGAATCTTCAATTAGAAAAAAAAGATAAAGAAATACAAACACTATCAAAACAAATGAATAAACAAAACAAGCAAATTGAAAAATTAATGAATAAGTTACAAGTTAATACAAATATAATACAAAATAATATAATACAAAATAACAATATTCAGTTATTAGCATATTCAGATACAGACACTTCGTTTTTAACAGATACAGATTATATTTCATGTCTTAAAAAGGTTACTTTATGTGTTAAACATATGATAGAAAAAATTCATTTCAACCCTTCTAATCCTCAAAACAACAATATATACATTTCAAATATGAGAGACAAATACATAATGATTTATGATGGATATAAATGGATATTAAGAAATAAAGAACAAGAAATAGATAATCTTTACGAAACTAAAGAGATGATGATAGAAGAATGGTTAGACGAAGAACAACATAAATATCCAACCTTAAGAGATAAATTTATTAAATATCTAAATAACAAAGAAAATGATGAAAATATGAATCTAATAAAGGAAGAAATTAAACTAATGATGTATAATAATAAACAATTAAAAATTGATATAGATTAAAATATTATATAGTATTAATGTTTGTCATTTATATTATTATGCTTGATAACAATAAATATTGTGTATGTAAAAGATATAACGAAAAACTTAGATTAAAAGATTTTTATTATAATATGACTTATAAACCTATTAAAATATTGAAAATTATAAAAGATTTAACAAATTATAAAGATTATATTAAAAAATATGTTGTAAATTCTAACTATTCTAGTATTGAACAAGAATTATTCATCTAAATCTATATAATATATTATTTCATAAGTAGAATAAATATACTTTATTACATACTTCATTTTTATATCATTATTATTTAATAAATTTCTTATTTTTTTTATAAAGGATTTATAATTAGAAGAATGTATAATTAATAGATTATGATATTGTAATTTTTTATATAAATTAATATCAATCTTGTATAAATTATTTTCGTATATTAAATGTTCTCTTATCCATTTAACTATTTCTTCTTTCGTAAAAGTATTATTCATTTATATAATAGACCCTTTTATAATATTATTTGTAAAAAAAACTAGTGATAATTTACTATCATATCCATCATATATTTTATTTATATAATAAGAAACAATGCTTAATATATACCCATTATCATTATTTAAATTATTCTTAACGTATTCGTAAATAAAAAAATATATATCAGTTACTGAATACCCGTTGTCATATAAATTAAACATTAAGTTTATAGAACCTTTTATGTCTTTTTTTTTTATTAATTCAAAATATAATTCTATTTTACTTATATCAATACAATATAAGTTATCTATAATATTTTTTATATTATAATCTTTAATGTTTATCAGTTTTATATATTTAAAAACTTTATTTATTTCAAAGATATTAATATTTTTATTAAGTATATCTTCTATTTCAGAATCATTTAAATATATTTTATATTTTTTTATAAGAGTATTAATATATAATATTTTATTATCCTTTTTAAATTCTTCGAAAAATATATGAGTTGTTCTTGTTAATATAGACTCGTATATACTATCAATATTTTTGGAACATAATATAAATATTATTTTATTAGTTATATGTCGTTTAAAATTGTTTTGTAAATAATCGCTTAAATTATCAAAATTGTATATTATAATTATTTTTTTTTTTAATGATACTTTACGTTTAAATGTTGTTATATTACTGATTATATTATTATTAATATCATTGTGACCGTCTAATGTAAGCATATTATCATATTTATTATCAAAACTTATATTATATTTTTTTTTATAATATAATTCTATAATTTTTGTTATAAAATCAGAAGGTATATTTCCTATTAATAATAAATTTAAATTATCATTTTTTATACATTCATTAATTTGTGATATAATTTTTTCTTTATTTTCAAAAATTATACATTCCATTTATAATATTCAGCGTAATATATTTAAATATTAATTAATTTATTAAAATATATGGATTATTATAAAATTTTAAATATAGATAAGAATGCTACACAAGAAGAAATTAAAAAACAATTCAGGTCATTAAGTTATAAATATCATCCTGATCGTAATAATGAAGAAGGGGCAATTAATAAAATGAAGGAAATTAATGAAGCTTATGAAACTTTAAAAGACCCTCAAAAAAAAAAAATATATGATTTAGGTCCTACAAATCCTTTAGAAGAACTTTTTGGAAATATATTTAACAATAATACCAATGTTAGATTCAGAAGAACCAGTGTAAATCCGATAGAAGAATTATTTAATGAAAATGTAATGTTTTCTAATTTTATGGACAATGAAATAAATTCTAATATAGAAAAAAAAATAGAAATTAGTTTTAAAGACTCTTACGTTGGTATTAATGTTCCATTAGTTATAAAACGAAAAATTATATTAGGAAACAATACTAATTATGAACAAGAAAAAATATATATCAAAATTAATAGTGGAACAGATGATGGAGAGATTTTAAATATTCCAAATAAAGGGAATTTTTTTAATGGACAAACAAGTGATTTAAGAATACATGTTAAAGTTCTTCCTCATCATAATTTTGAAAGGAGTGGGTTAAATTTAATATATTATAATTCTATATCTTTTAAAGAATCTTTATGCGGATTTCAGAAAAATATAACCACTCTTACAGGTATTGTTTTAAAAATACAAAGTTCTAATGGAAATATAATACAGAATAACGATGAAAAAATTATTTTAAATAAAGGTTTTACACGAAATGAACAATGTGGTAATTTAATAATTCGGTTTAAAGTAGACAAACCAAATAATTTAACAGAAGAACAAATTAAAATATTAAACACTATTTTTTAAGTATTTAAACTCACTTGTAGATAAATATACATCTGAACTCTCGTAAACATGAATATTGTCTTCGATTGTTAAACTTCTAAATACATTTCTATACAAATGCCTACAATAACATTTACAATCATCTTTAAATTTATATTTATTTTCTAATTTAAATGGGTTCTTATTATAAATATGTTTATTACAACATCTACAACTACTTAATTGGTTTAATAATTCTCTCTGTTTTTTTTTATTGAATATATTATGAATAAAATATTCAATACTATATGGATATAATTGTGACCCAAAGTATACACAGTTATAATCATCCAATAAATTTATCATATTATGTTTTCTAATTTTGTGAGGCAATAATAATTCCTTAATCATTTTTTTAGTATTTTTTCTATGTTCAAACGAACCATATGAATATATTAAATATTTTATATCTTCGCACATATTTTTAATATTTTTCATTAGTTGTTCCATTATTATTATTAATAAGAATGTTTTGAAATCAATTTTTAATATGGATGATATTCATTCTCGCTATATGGGATAGGATTTCCATTATAAGTGTCAACCTTTATTTTATTATTTTTATAATCTACAAAGGTCTCAAATCCTTGAACTTTTCCATCTCCCGAAACTTGTCCTGGAACTTGTCCTGGATCTTGTCCCGAACCTTGTCCTGGATCTTGTCCCGAACCTTGTCCTGGATCTTGTCCCGAACCTTGTCCTGGTTCTTGTCCCGAAACTTGTCCATCTCCCGAAACTTGTCCATCTACATCTTCATTGATAGCATCTTTGACAGCTTGGTCTTCTTCATCTTCATCTTCATCTTCATCATCTTCGAAACCTTCATCTTCGTCATCTTCGGAACCTTCTTTAAACCCATCTCTTGAAAATATTAAAAATATAAAAAAAAATACTAAAATTAATACTAAAATTAATACTAAAGCGCTAATTTGTAATGAATTAAAACATATTATATTATTTTTCATATAAATTATTATTATATTATATTTTTTTCTAAAATATATTTAGAAATATAAACATTTGTATTTAATAATTCATCTCGGTTTAAATAACAATACCAGTTATAATTTTTCCGCGTTTTAAGTGTATAATGTGGTATATATAATCCAATATTTGAAATATGTAATTCTATTTCTTTATTTTCCATTAAATCTTCTAAATATAAAGGATTATTTTTGATATCTTTACAACCTATAATTTTTCCATCTATAAAAGGAATATCCATATCCTTTAATATTTGTCTCCCGTATTTAATACAATCCTGTGTATAATTATCTTTACAATTTGATGTGTATTTTTCTATATAGTCTAGTAAAATTGGATTGTTTTTGTTAGAACCCATTATTTCTATAGAATGAACCATATTATTCATAGAAATATTTTTACCTTGATTTGTAATTTGAGATACATAAAATTTATCTACATCTATATTTTCTATACTTTTAGTTAAATATAAGTAAGAAGGTAAAAAAACTCCACCGTGTAAATGTAAAATATTTAAAAATGATATATTTCTATATATTAATAATTCATCACCAGATATAGAACCATAATCTATATCATTATTAAGTATTTCATTTATATCTTTATCCTTAAATAAAATAATTTGATATTTATCTTTACAATTGTATATTATAGATTCTATACATAATTTTTGATAAACATTAATATCGTCTATATGTATCCATATTTTTTTATTATTATTATACTTATTATTAAAATAATATTCATCTAATACATTTGTATATATTTCTTTTTTTAGTTTATTTCTTACTATATAATAAATAACTATGGATAGTGTAAAAAAAAATATTATATACTTCATTATATTATTCTAGTATTAAAAATTTAGAATTATATATTTTCATTCTTTTATTAGTTTCATCTTCTTGAACTTTATATTGATACGCTAATTTAATAGAGTCTTCTGTATCCTTTTTATATTGTTTTTGTAAAAATATTTTTGAATTATTTTCTGACATTATATTAGATTCATTCTTTTTTCTATGAATTATATATTCATTTACATTATTAAATACTTGTTTATTTTTCATTACTTTTTCACAATCAATTGGGATAACACTATTTATATGGGCTGTTTTTAAATCTGAAAAATTATCGGATTTTGAATAATATTCTAATTCATCTGTTTTTACTAAACTATTAATAATAAGCTTCCTAGAACGTTCTATATCATCAACATAATATATATCTTCTTCTGATTTTAACCATTCGTCATATCCTTTTTTTTCGTCTTCTGATTTTATATATACACTTTCAAACATTTTATTGAAATGTTTTGTAAAATCTTTGTCCTTATAACCATTTTTTTTTATATATTCTTTAAATGTTCCATCTATTTCATGATTTATATCTTTCTTGCTATTTTTTGAATTTGTATATTGGTATAACATTAATAATTTTTTATATGATTTATTGTACTTAATAAATATTTCATTTATATTATTAACATTACGGTTCTTATCAGGATGTAGCAATAATACCTTTTTCTTTGATAATTTAATATCTTCTTCTGTAATAGGCATTTCTAATTGAAATAGATTTAATAAATCATCTAATGTTTCGTCCATATTATATTATAATTATTTTTTTAACAACATGTCTAATGTATTTATAATTAAATTAAAATTTAATCCTGATATACTTTCACACGGAACATAAAACGAATTTTCGTCATAGTCGCTTTTTTTATAAAAAAGTAATGCGGGTATCCCATTAACCATCTTATATCTCTTAAAGAAAGAATATATACCGGGTTCTTTATCAATATCAAACGTAATTAAATTATAATCACATTCGTCGTATTTGCTTAGTATTTCTTTTAATATTGGAGAAAGTTTCTGACACGGACCACACCACTTTGCGGTAAATCTTAATATTGTTATTTCTTTTTCAGTGTCTCTAAGATATACTCTTAAATCGTCTTTAGATACTTGTGTCATTATGAACTATTATTATAAAATATTTTTATTTATTATACTATTAATTCTTAAATTAATTCTTAAATTAATTATTTTTTTACATTTTTTATCTTTTTATTTTTTGCCGTTTTTTTATCTTTTATCTTTTTATTTTTTGTCTTTTTATTTTTTGCCTTTTTATTTTTTGTCTTTTTATTTTTTGCCTTTTTTCTGGTTTTATTTAACCCACCATCTTCATTTTTAGAATAAAAAAATCTTGTAATTAGATTACTAACATCATTTGGAAGATTTCCTATCGTACCTGTTTTTGATAATTGTGTTAAAGAAATATAACTTTTAATATCAATAATATCTTCAAGGTCATTAATACACTTATTAATTTTAATATAATTAATATATTTAGTTAATTCGGTTATATTTTTTGTAAATGGATTTCCGGCTAAATATAATTCTTTTATTTTATCTGGAAGCTGGGGAAAAACTTTTAAATCATTATTACGAGCATCTAATTCAATTAAATAATCAACCTTATTTAAATTTAAAGTAGATAAATTATTATCTTTACATACAATATGCGTTATATCAGTCAATTCAAAATCAGGTAAGCTTGTTAATTTTTTATTTTTAGTACAATATAATGTCGATAATGAACCGGGTAAAGGGGGTAGTTCTTCTATATTTGTATCATGAACGTATAAATGTTCGGTAGTATCTAGTAAGTCTAATTGTTCTTCAGTAAATTCAGAAGCATTTGTTGGAATATCTAAAACATTATCGCGATTACGCATATATATAGTATTAAAATATAATATTTTCTATAGTAATTTATAATGTTATATATATGAGAGACACTATTCAAAAAAAAGATTTAAGAAAAACAAAGGGTTTAAGAAAAACAAAGGGTTTAAGAAAAACGAAGGCTTTAAGAAAAACAAAGGGTTTAAGAAAAACGAAGGCTTTAAGAAAAACGAAGGCTTTAAGAAAAGTAAATTCATCTTCGAATAAAATATTAACCCCGCTTGTTTGTTATAATATAGATAATGTATTTCAAGGAGATGAAATAGTAAAAGGGTTGTGGTTGGGAAGGATTGCTGACGTATTGAATATTCCTCCATCAATAAAACATGTTTTAACAGTTGCATCTTACCTAAAAGTAAAAGTCCCTTATTTTGTCAAACATCATACACAGGTAAATATTGATGACCAAGATTGTGATGATATATTAAAGATTCTTCCAAAAGCGTTGAAGGCTATAGACAGAGGAATGTCTTCACCTTCTTCATCAATATTTGTACATTGTTCATCAGGGTTAAGTCGTTCACCAACAACTATTATAGCATGGTTAATGACACGTCGTAATATGTCAATGAACGGTGCATTAGAACTTGTTCGTTCTGTACGTCCCAAAGTTAATCCAAATGTCGGTTTCTTGGTTCAACTTAGAGCACTTGAATATTCTAAAGGTAATATAAAAGAAGCATCGTTAAATATTAGGAATTCTAAAAGAAGTTTAACATAAATTATTCTTTTTTATAGATATTTGAAGAGACAATAAGTTTATTAATATTATATATATCAACAGGGTAAATAGATACATGAGACTCCCAAAAATATCTACAAAAAGAATAATCTATTTTAAAATTCATTTTTTTTAGTTCGCAATATTTATTAGTTATCATATCAAGGTCTTTATATGGTATTAAGTTATAATCTACGTAAGGCAATACATAAATCAACTGTGTAATTGGATTTATTGTTATTTTTTCGTTATAAGTTATTTTCTTTGATATATTAATTAAAGATGAAAATTTAGGTGTAAAACTATATTTATAATATTTTGTATTATCGTCAATATTACCTTTATAATATTTCCATGTCCAATCTAACATTTCAATATAATTTTTACATATTTCTTCGTCGTCAATAGTGTTAAATAATAATTCATTGTATTTTTCAGGGTATAAATATAAAATATTTTCGATATCCATATCTTTCAAAGGTAAAGAGTTTAATTTATCTTCTTCTGTAATATCAGTAAATCTTCTTTGTTTTTTCCATTCTATATGTTTATTTAATAATTCATCTTCTTTAATAGACAGATTAATAAATAATTGTTTTAAAGTGCTCCAAATTATTTCATCATTGGATACAATATCATTTTTAATAATTTTAAAATTACTAAATATAGTTTCTAATCCACCATTTCTTATATTAATGAATGGCGAATGAGGTAAAAAGTCATTACCGCATAAAAATGATAAAAAACAATATTGATTAACCGCTCTCTTTATGTTAAATATATTATTATATAAACCAATTGATATTTGTTCTGCCAACATTGTAGTGTTTAGTAGATATTTTTTATCTTTATTTATATGTTTAAAATATAAGAAATACTTTGTCTCACGATACAAAAATATTTTATAAGGATAATTAATTAAAGATAACATAATTAGATCTGCGTCAAGTCCATAAATGATATGATTTAACTCTATATTTTCGTTACGAATAAAGTTGAATATTTTAAATTCACCTTCACCTTCTTTATCAGAACCACTAACAATTATATTTTTATCTTTAAATTTTGAATATAAAAAGGTATTTAAATTATTCATAAATGAAGTTCCAGGTGTTATTTTATTTGTATTAAATTCTGATGTTTTATTTAATATTTGTTTACTAATATAAGATTTATACCTTCTTTCTTTTTGTTGTTTCATTTTAGCAAATGGAGCTATACCATCGAATGCAATATATGTTTTAATAGGATTAAACAGTTTAACAATTTCGTTAATATGTTTGTAAACATTGTTAAATATTACATTTTCATTATTATCTAAATTATCATAAATAATCGAATTAGCATCTAAATATAATATTCCTTTTTTATATCTGTATTCCGATAAAATCTTTTTATGGTTTCTTAAAATATATGAGAAATAATAAGGAATACCCATTAAGTAAAATATTATTTAATGTTTATTTAATATTATTAATGTTTATTTAATATTATTAA
>Ga0115556_1000369_pt1 | contig 29367 bp, 10 predicted proteins | sample COGITO_mtgs_1104_5_FD_87282 | JGI IMG/M metagenome (GOLD analysis project Ga0115556, IMG submission 87282) | Pelagic marine microbial communities from North Sea - COGITO_mtgs_110414 | ecosystem: Environmental > Aquatic > Marine > Epipelagic | place: Germany:Helgoland, sampling site Kabeltonne... | reverse complement strand
CCACCGCCGGACCCGGACCCGGGGGGGAGGGTGGAGAAGGTTCGCGTACACAAGCGACGACCGGTGGTTCTTCGTGTTGGCGTCGTTGGTGTTGTTGGCGTCGTTGTCGTTGTTGTTGTTGTTGTCGTTGTTGTTGTGTATGCACGCTTGGCACCCGTCAACGACAAACTCCGTCCCAGCAAAGTCCCTCCCCCTCCCGGGGTCCTCGCGCCCTTGCCGCGGCGGTCGTCGTTGACGTTGACGACGGTCGGCACCGGCGGTGGGCACGACGACGACCACGACCACGACGATGATGACGACGAAAGGAGGAGGAGGAGTCGGGAGGGGGAACGACGGAAGGTCGTCGCTGTTGTGGAAGGTGTGAGGCGGAGCATTTTTTTCTTTTTTCTTTTGGGATATAAGGTGGTGGGATAGCAATGCAACAAAAAAAAAACCCTTTGGGGACAGAAGGGTTGCAGACTTTCACTGACGACTGACGGTGTGTTTGTTTGACGTTGTCGGGGGTCCTTCTTTTCTTTTCGAGAAAACGCACGCACTAGCACCTTTCGATTACGTCTGTGTTTGAGGTGGTGTATTTCTCAGGAATCAAAAAAAACCGGAGGGGGGGAGAGGTCGTAAAAGGAGGAGGGGGAAGAGAAGGAAAAATATGAAAAAAATGTGAAGCTTAAACGGAGAGGAGGGGGGATTGGGGGGGGGGAGGGGGTGAGAGAGGGGGGGATTGAGGGGGGGGGGTTGGAAGCAAGTGGGAGACGAGGTTTTAAGTAGTGAGCTGGCAAAAGGGAGAATTTGCTTTCAGAACTCAGAATCACAGAATCTCAGAATTGATCAGCGATCAGCCGGATCAGCCGATCCGCCGAAACGAAAGCCGGTCTCCGAATCTGGTCCTGATTTTTCCAACTACTTGGGAGCATTGAAGAACACCATGCAAAACAACTGTAGACGTTGAATAAATCTCGTCCGACGCGTCTCCTTATCATATCTTCCGTCTTCTGCGGACGGGAAAAAAACGAAAGCCGACACCCCCACAGTACGAACAACTGTTTTTTCGCAGCCAGTTCAGGGGTTTTTCATCCCTTCTCCAACTTTTACGACCGGGAAGGGGGTGCCACCAAGTTGTTCCGCCCCCGGTGTCCGCAACAGCCCAGTAGATCCCCCCCCCGGGATAAATCCAAGATAGTCACCTAGAAAGAAGGGGGGAAAAAAAAGAAGAAAAAATGACGGACATAACATCCTTCAAACAGCACGTGAAAGTATACGCCCCGAATCCCTCCCACGGCCAGCCCGGTCAGCCGGAGTACGTCCGCGGCACGGTCCTCTCCGCCTCCGGTCCGTCCGTTACCGTCCAGCTCGACCGTCCGAAGATAAAGGTGACCAGGGACCACTCGGACTTCCGCCTCGTGGAGGCGTGCGTGGACTCGGACAACATGAGCGTGGACTACCTCCACCCGAGCGAGCCTGGGGTGATGGAGAATCTCACGAGCAGGTACACGAGGGGGATATGTTATACGGGGGCGGGGGGGACGCTGGTGGCGGTGAACCCGTGGGAGGAGAAGCCGGGGGTGGGGGGGTGGGAGAGTATGAAGGCGGTTAGGGAGAGGATCGGGGAGGCGGAGTTGGAGACTATGGCCAATGCCAAGGTGAGTTGTTGTTGTTTTTTCGTGCGGTTTTTGGTTTGGTTTGGTTGCGGTTTTTTGTTTTGGTTTGTTGAAATTTCTCTAACCCCCCTGTAACAGCGGCAGCAGATGAAAGCACGTCCGCACCCGTTCCTCCTGACGGACATAGCCTACTCTCAGCTGCACTCCACCCGCCTTTCCCAGTCGATAATTCTCACGGGTCCCACCGCCTCTGGTAAGAGTGAGCACGGTAAGATGGTCCTCAGCTACCTCTGCGCCCTGAAGCACCTGGAGGAAAGCCGCCTCGACCCCTCGAAGCGCTCCACTCCCGACAGGAAGAAGGCCAAGGTTCGCAGGGGGCCGATGGGATGGTACGAGAATCCCTTCGTCCACGGCCCCCCCTCGCTCCACCCGGACTCTGTTCCCCTGCCCGCGAAGATACTGCTCTCCGCGCAGGTCGTGCTTGAGGCGTTCGGATCCGCCAAGACGAGACAGAATGACTATTCTTCGAGGTTCGGTAGGCACACGAAGGTGTACTTTGGGGGTACCGGGGGGGACATTGCCGGGGGACACGTCACCACGTACCTCCTAGAAACGTCCCGCGTGACCCGCCAGGCCTCCAACGAGTCTGGCTTCCAGATCTTCTACCAGATCCTCCTGGGTTTTAAGGAGAAGAAGAAGTACCACTTCAAGACCATGCAGGAGTACAAGTACCTCAACAACGTTAGGTTCGAGATGAGCGAAGAGACGGAGTTCGCGACGACGCTCTCGGCCCTCCAGACCTGCGGTTTTACTCCCGCCAAGCTCGACTTTCTCTGGACCGTCCTCAGTTGCGTGCTGGAGATCGGAAACATTGAGTTCCAGCCCATCTCCGGGGGGAAGTCTTCCTCTGCCTCTGCCTCTACCTCTGCCTCTACCTCAGCCTCTGCGTCCGCCTCTGCCTCCACCGCGAAGATCTCGGACGTGTCGATGGTCTCCGTCCGCGTCGTCGAATCCCTGTTGAAGCTCGAGTCCGGCAGCCTCGGCAAGGTCCTCCTCCAGAAGACTGTCAACATCTCCCGGGGCAAGGCCACCACCGTGGAGGCCAAGGTCGACGACGCCATCCTCTCCCGCGACTACCTCGCCAAGGCCTTGTACCAGAAGGCCTTCGACCTCATCGTCGAGACGGTTAACGAGACCCTGGACCACGTGTGCGAGACGACGATGTCGAGGGCCCTGCAGTTCGCGTCCTCGTCGGCGCTCTCCGGGGAGTCCCCCACGCCCGACGAGCCGCTCTTCGTCAGCGTGCTGGACATGTTCGGGTACGAGAACAATGATGATGACAAGGCGGCCGACCCGACCCGACCCGGCGACCACAAAAACTCCTTCGAGCAGCTCTGCATCAACTTCGTCGACGAAAAGATTACCAACCAGATTGTCAAGTCGTTCTACAAGTCTGACTTTGATTTGTACAGGACGGAGGAGATCCGGATGAATGACTTTGACTACAAGGACAATCAGAACATTGTAGACGCGCTGGAGAAGAGGCCGACGGGTATTTTTAACATACTGGAGGAGGCTTGTCGGTACGCCCGGAACACGGACAGCTCTTTCCTTCAGAAGCTCATCACAACCCACACCCACCAGAAGAAGGGACAAATGCCGGTGGTGGAGAAGGATAAGACGAAAGATGACCTCAACTTTACTATTAAAAACTGGTACGGAGACACGACCTACGACGCCACGGGTTTCCTTGAGAAGAACAAGGGATGCCTCGGGCCTCACATTGCCGAGGTCCTCACCAATTCGCAACTTCCCATGGTCGTTGATTTCTTTAAGACGAACGATGACAAGTCCCACCCGGCGGCGACCAAGTCGAAGCAATCCTCCCACCTTAATGTCGCTAAGGGGCTAGTGGATGACCTTAACAGACTATTATCCTCCGTTGACTCCACCAACATCCACGTCATCAGGTGCATCAACCCCAACAATAACAAAAAGCCCAACGAGGTTGACTACGGCAATTTCACCAAGCAGGTCGTGAACCAGGACGTTCTTTCCTCCGTCCGAATGCGGCAGGAGGGGTTTAGCTACAAGTCGTCGTTCAGTTCGTTCTACGACCGCTTTGTGATCGTGATACCCCCGAATACCAACTCACAGCTTGTCCTCGTTCCGAGCAAGCAAGCGAATTTGAAGACCCTCTCTGGGATACTGGTGAAGCAACTCATGAAATTGGTCCCGCCAAACGAGATTCACAAGCCTGACGCTGTGCAGTTCGGAACCGAGACGATATTTATCAAGTTTAAGACCATTAGTAGCTTCGAGGCTCTCCGCAAGCTGAAACTCCAGGACATGGATCGTGCAGTGGTCTCGATTCAGGCCACTTGGCGGATGGCAAACAAGAAGAACAACCACCAGAAGATGGTCAAGGGAGCGAGTCGATTCCAGGCCACCTGGCGAGCGATTTACTACAGACAAATGTACAAGAAGAAACAGCTTGCCTCCTCCATTTTGCAAAAACACGCGGTTGGTTTCTTGCAGCGGAAGAGGTTCCAGGACACCAAGTACGCCAACAAGGTGATTGCCGACTGGCAGGTGAAGATGAAGGCCAGAGTGCAGTGGCATCGAACTCAGATCACGGTTCGGGCCCTCCACTCCCTCGGGCGCGCCTTCATCGTCCGCCAACACGTAAACAGGATGCTGAAGGCTGTCAACGTCCTGCAGGCATGCTGCCACAGGTTTCTCACGCGAATGAAAATTCATCGGATCAAGGTCAAGGTTGCCTTAATGTGCCAGGGCTGGGTGATGGGGATGAGGGAGCGTAGACGCATGCCGGAGACCGTAGCATTCCTCGCCGAGAAGCGGAAGGAGAGATTCCGGGCTAGGGCCGTGAAGAGGGCCCAAAATAAGTGGAAGGGCCTCATGATCAGGCGTCGCTTTAAGCAGCTCCGAGAAGCTGCCCAGACTCTGCAGCAATTTGCCCGGTCTTTTGATGAGCGTAGGCGCTTTCTCGCCAAGAAACGTGCGGCTATTCTGCTTCAGGCTAATACTAGGGGCTCGGCTGCCCGTGACCAAGTGGGGGACATTCTCAATGAGAACATGGTCAAGGCGGAGAAACGCAAGGTGGAGATGTCGAATCGGAAAGAGGCCATGATGCTCAAGTCCCTCAACGCCAAGAGAAATAACCCTGCGCGGGTTGACACTTCTGGGCTTAACCGCGCATACCGGTGTGACCTCCTCGACGTTGATATTTTGGTTGATAACGAGTATACCTACCCGGATGGCTGGAGCACCCAGATTATCGCTCTCGACAATGAGCTTGGAAAACGCGGCCGTAGGATCACGCGCGTTGAGCAGGGCAGTGCTCACACCGTCGCTCTCACTGATACTGGTGAGGTGTGGACGTGGGGTTGGAGTGACCAGGGGCAGCTGGGTCACGGCTGTCTCAAGAGCGAGGTGCGACCTCGCCCTCTCGAGAACCTCATGTTTCAGTCTGTCTCCACAGATGTAAAGGCGATCGACCGCCTTGTCACCGGCAAACTCTCCGTGAGAGAGATTGCTGTGGGTGAGGACTTTACGCTCGCCCTCGCAGATACGGGCCAAGTATACAGCTGGGGTTGTGGCCGACGGGGTCAGCTAGGGCACGGAGACTTCCAATCAATTTCTTTTCCTCGCTGTATCCATTTCCTCAAATGGAAGACTGAGAGTTTGTGCTGCGGAAGCCAACACAGTTGCAGTATCGGTCACAACGGCGCCCTTTATACTTGGGGCATGCACGCTTGCGTCGGAGGGGCCAAAGCCAAGCCTGAGTTTACCAATGCCAAAGGGGACATCTGCATGCCCTCTCCGTTGCACGTCATGGGTCGTAGACACGAAAAAAGAACAATCTCAAACCCTGCCAACGGCCTTGATGATACACAGAACCAACGACCCGCTTCACCTGGCAGCAATGACTATAAACTGGGGGTTGAAAAGATGAAGGAAGAGGAAGCAAATCGTGAGAAGGTAAAGCAGCATATCAAAGCCATCTCTGCAGGCCTAAAGTTCACCATTGCCTTGACCGACCACGGTGACGTATTCAGTTGGGGAGCAAACACTACCGGTTGGGGCGAGTCCCTCCCCCCCCCCGTTACCTCTAATGGAAAGACTGACGGGAAAGAAACCTTCTTCAACCAGCTTGGAAGCAAGCGAGAGGACAATCGTCCCCACGAGGTGGAAGGACTTAAGTTGAAGCGCAAGCACCACGCTGGGATTGTTTCAATTTCCGCGGGGGCCCGCCACTCTGTGGCATCCAATGTGAATGGTCAGGTATTGACGTGGGGCTGGAACGAGTTTGGAATGCTCGGAATTGGAGACTGTTACAATCAGTCGCCAGAGGAGTTGATAAAGCAAAAGAAGTCATTGGGCGTTCATGTGGTGCTTGGTGACCTGAAAGATAAAATCGTTACGCAAGTTTCAGCCGGCTGGAGACATACTGCAGCGCTAACAAATAATGGGGAGATATATGTATGGGGACAGTCCTCCTTGTCAGCTCGAGATGTAGCTCCAAAACCCACCCTACCGAACAAGTCTCCGTTTTTGCAGGGAGACTTGAGTGAACCTACCCACCAGGTCTACCTGACACCAACCAAAATATACCGAGTCGGACAAGGAAGAACTAACGCCGTCCAACTCCACAGCAGCTGGTCTAGGAATTTGTCCAGCTTCAGCTGTACAGTTCGCCACAAGCCAAATGAAGTTCAGATTGGGCAGGATAACTTGCCGGACTGGAACGGATACCTGACCAGGAAGGTGAATTCTATTCTTGCCTCGGGTAGGACCAAGGGCAACATTCCCAAGTTTGCTGAGAACGACGAAGACAAAGATAGGGAGTTTGTTCTCACTTATCGCATTAGAGAGAACAAGTTTTTGACTGTTAAGAACACCAACTCCACTGGCGCTGATGGGATCCACACCAATGATCGCAAGGGTAGCACCGCTTTCCTGGGCATGGGGCTTCAGACAACTTCCAAGAAAAATGGGGCTTTGGCTAGAAGTCTCACATTACGAGGTGGTGAGCACTGTTTCGCAGACTCTCGGTTTGAGAAGGTAGTGACGGTAACTGGGGCTGACATCCAGCTGATGAAGAGCGAGCTCCTCCGCACCCTTAGCAAGGACCTCAAGATGGGAAATGTGGACGTGAGGAGCTACTTTAAGCGAGGAGGGCAAACAAAGCTCACCCAAAGTGAAGAGGACCAGGCCTACTTTCACAGTCACGGATACCGTATGGGGTCAGAGAAGAGGGAGCGGACACTGCAAGAGAAAGGTTGGAGCAAATCTATTGTTCCCAGCAATAAGGAAAAGAAACTTGGCGAAAATGTTGCTTACAATATGGACATCAACCGTGAGCTCAAAAGGAGAGAAAGAGAGGCAAAAAGGGTCAAAGAGCTCAGTGAACAGGAGCAGGTCGCGTTGGAGGAGAAGGAAAAGGAATTACTGAGGACCATGCACAAGCAGCGGATTGCCGAGGAGAGGAAACAGAAGAAGCTCAATGAGACTATGCAATGGAGGAAAGAGAAAGAGAAGAAAAAGGTCGAGGAGGGTGGGATCATGGCCTTTTTCGCAGCCGAACACCTCGTTGCGGCCAGTAACGATATGTACACACCCCAGCAGGTGAAGGCCATCTACGAGGAAGAAATCTTGACTGGCGAGTAAGAAAGTTGTAATAATTTTGTTGAGACCAATGATTTGTATATGCGACGCGTTAAAGCTTTTGTATTGCTTTGAATATTGGTACATACACATACGTTTGGCGATAAACCATAGCAGCAACAATTTATTGGTACAACTTAAACCACAAACCGAAAAACAACAACCTGCCACTCTCAAACTAACTACTCCTCTGTGGCCACGATGGGTGTCTTGTACCCGCAGTCATTCAAAGTTCCACTTCCACCCTGCCCGTTGCTCGACGCGTATCCAGTCGCGCACGTGCATGTTCCAACTTCGTGGTCGCAGATCCCTCGTCCGGAGCACTCAATCCACTCCTTATCTCCCTTGACTGTCTCGGTAACTGTGAAATCGTCCAAATTCTCTGTTGTTGGGATCAATAAGGGGACGTCTCCTGTGGGACTAAAGAACTCCACGTGGAAAGTCGTTCCTCCATTGTCGCATACTATCTGGCTGGTGGCGTCGGCATTGGCGTCATCGAGATAAACATTTACGTCCGTGATAGTTGGCAAGGCCTCCAAAGCAGCCTCAACATCCGCAACGAGACTGTCGTACCCAAGAGTGATAGTTGAGGCGGCCTCTCCCACATTCGTGGTCCTGAAACTAAGAGAGAATGTCCCGTCCGTTCCGGATGCCTCGTCGCAGAGAATCGTCTGAATCTCGTTGTACTGTGGATCTGACTCAGGATCGTCGCCGTAGGGGCAACTTTTGAGAGAGCAGTCATAACCCTCAAAACCATCGTCGCAAAGGCACCCCTGCACCTTGTCAGAGTCCCAAGTCAACGGGTTGTTGGGTGTAGCGCCATAAGTGATCGCTGCCACGTCCCCGTTGTTGGTGTACCGCTGAGCTAATAGCCCCATGGTCAGGCAAGTTCCCTGTCCGCTGCAGGCCGGATCTCCGGGGCATTTCATCCGTTCGCATGCAGATCCTTCGTAACCATCGAAACAAGTGCAGGATCCTGCCTCCCTGTCGCAGAGACCGGCGCCACTGCACTCACTCGTGGTGTCGTGAGCTTTGTTATCAGCGGAAGGGTTGCTGAACCAGTTTTTTCCGCTCGGGCAGACCATCTCGGCACAGTCTGCGCCAGTAAAACCGTTGCTGCACATGCATTTGTAGGTTGGAGGCCCAGTGCAAACTCCCCTACTGTTGCACTGTACCTCTCCAGGACAGGAGGTGATCTGCGTGAGATATCTACCGCAATCCCCCCTCTGTCCAGCTCCGTTGTAGCCATCACTAGTGTCATAACCTGTGCTACACGTGCAGATACCAGTGTCCGTGTCGCAGATCCCCCTGTCACTACAGAATGCGCTCTCCTTGGTACCAGTGATACTCACGCTACTCGTGATGATCGGGTCAAAGATGTTACTGCTGTGAGTGAGCAATGACCCATCTGGAATTACGAGAGGCTGGTCACCGAAATTTTGCGTGAACTCTATGGTGATGGGGTTTCCGTCGTCAGTGCAGGCCTTGGTGTTCGTACCCGTGTAAGATACGGTGGTCGCACTACCGAAATCATTCTTCACAGTTGTCAAGCTCTCGAATGCAGCTGTGAGTTGGGATAGGGTTGCATCAAAACTGATAGCATTGGTCGTTTCACCCTTGAAAGTGAGCGTAAAAGTTCCTCCGTTAGCCTGGCAAGTAATGATTTGCTTCTCGTTCACGCTGACACCATTCGTGTCCGCGGCCATGCCAGTCAACGGATCATCTCCCTTCGGACAATTTCGGAGAGAGCAGTCAGAGCCGTGGTACCCCTCATCGCAAATACAGCCATAGACCATCTCACTATCCCAGATGTCACTGTACTGATACGTGGTGCGGCAATTACTGTAATCAGGCGTCGTGCAAGAACCACCCCCTCCGCAAATCATGTTCGTGGAACATGATGTGATGAGCTCTCCGGGATCTTGCATTGCAGCTGAGGTGGACATGCTTACACATCGACCATTATTGCTGCACGCATTGGGGCAACTCTGCCTCTCGCACGATTTACCCTCGTATCCAGCCTGGCAAAGGCACGTGCCGGTGTCGCGCTGGCATATTCCTTTATTTGAGCACTCTGCGCTCTGATGCCCACCGTCAATGGTAGAGGCCATATCAGCCCATGCTGGTCCAAATGGACAAATCCGAAGTGAGCAATCTGCTCCCTTGAAACCGTCAAAACATTGACACTAAATATAAATGCGGATAGCGGGGATTCGTTGTTAGGGATGTGTCGTTGAAGTGTCGCTGTTCAATGCGCCCTTGGGATAGCAGAAAAACAACAGAAAGAAATGTGTGGTCCTCTTTTCTAGCACTGGCGCGTTTTTTAATGGGTAACACTACCTACCTGTCGGTCTGGTGAGTTGCAATGGCCATTCCCTGAGCATAAATTAGGGCAGGGGGCAAAGTCCTGTGCCCCAACAGACAGAAACGAAGACACCCACAGTGCAAAGACAAAACGGACCATTATAATGGTGGTGATTGTGGAGAGAAAGTATTGGCAACCAAACTGGGCGTTTAGTAAGGAGATTTCACCCCGAGTGCTCTTTTTTCCTTCCTTTTATGATTTATCTCCTCCAAACTTTAGATAATTACAGTGCTCAAAAGTGGCTCGGGCTCGGGTGCAGCCCAACTTCGAAAAAAAATTGAAGGGGTTGAGCAACAGTATAAACGCGCGTTTTTTCCTTGCAGAGCAAAAAGAACTGCAGAGGACCCCCTAGAATTCTAGAATTGCGATAACATTGAATTCAAACAATTCCAACACACTTCACATCCCCAACACCACGTCTGCGCTCTCACCCAACAACCACTCGACAAAATGGTAAACTCTACTGCCGCAACGACTGACGCTGAGCCCGCATCTAAGTTGTCTTGGACAAAGTCTTTATGTGTGGCTAAGAATAAGAAGCCAAGCAACATGCCCTCTGCCAGATCTGGACATAGTTTCACCATCGTGGGAACAAATGGGTTCCTCTTCGGAGGACTCGGAGAGAGCAACCCTCCCGGCCCAACTAACGAACTTTTCCTTCTGAGGCTGGGAAGCGCAGAGCACGAGTGGTGCGCGCTGGACCTACCTGGTGATAAGCCTAAGCCGAGATTCAGGCACACTGCCAGTCTGATTGAAGCCAATCAGGTCATGGTTTTCGGTGGCTTTGCCAGCAGTTCGCAAAGATTCAACGACGTATGGATATTCAATACGGTGACGATGGGTGAGTAAATTTTGGCACACCCACGCGCATGTTTGAATGCGTCTTGGAGTCACCCACATACTAACTCTCGACATAAAAAACATGCCTGAACAACCAAAAACTATTTTTTTTTAAACACGCACAGAATGGTGGCAACCCGTCCCGAAATCGTCAGAATGCATTGACGGAAATCACATGCCGGCTTCGTGGCCAGGTGTTCCGTCTCCTCGAGGCGCTCACACAGCGACAGTCATCAACAAGAAGGTGTACGTCTTTGGTGGGTATGGTGGACCGGGTTACGGACGTCGCGATCTAGACGATTTGAACATGCTAGATACGGAGACCTGGAAGTGGTCGAAGATCGCTCCTAAGGGGAAAGGGCCTGAGAAGCGTTCAGGACACCAGGCGTGCGCTTGCGACAGCAGTCTCTATGTGTTTGGAGGCTGGAACTCAGCGAAGCAGTTCAAAGATATGTTTATCCTGGACACTACGCTTGACCCCCCCTCCTGGTCCAAAATGGAGGGAGGGATGCCATCTGCTCGTTGGAACCACGCTGGTTGTGGAGTAATGGCAATTCCGTCGTGGAAGATATTTATTTTCGGTGGAGTAGGTGGAGAGCTGACCGAGCACAATCGGATGGGAACTCACTACAACGACATTGCCATGCTTGACACTGGAACAGAAAGGTGGCAAATGCCCAAGATTTCAGGAGAACTTCCGTCTGCCCGCTCCGATACTGTGCTGACTTATGACGTGAAAGGGTCAAAGTTGATCATTTTTGGGGGCTGGGCGAACGCCTGGTTCAACGATGTCTACATGCTGGATGTTGGATCTGTGGTCGGTCCTCCTTACGCCATCATGGACATATACCCAAAGCTCGGGCCAATTACGGGGAATACTCCCATCGAAATTACCGGTATCGATTTTGTCAATACAAAAGACGTTATCGTTCGCTTTGCATCCAAGAAAAATAGCGTTGACGTGAAAGGAGTTTACGTCTCTCAGACAAAGATCACCTGCGTTAGCCCTGACTGCTCGAAGTTTCCCCCCGGCCAGTTGGAGGTTCGTGTAGCGCTCAACGGTGACTCTTACACGACTACTTTCCAGCCTTTCGAGGTTTTCGCTGTCACGGACGCTTCAAAGTGTCTCATGTACGGACCTGGTATTCTGTCCGGATGTGCCGTCAACGAAGAGACGATGTTCATCATCCAGGCGAGGGACGGCAACAATAACAACAGAACCTCCGGCGGGGATGAGTTTGTCGTCAACGTCAAGCAATTTGGTGGTGGCGAAGACGGGGAAGACATTGGTGTGCACGGAATCGCGGTCCAGGACCAGGACGACGGCACCTACGTTTGCACCTATACTGTGCCAAACCCTGGCGAATATGAGGTGGAGGTTAATTTCATGGGGACCTTTGGTGGGAAGGAGGGGATGGTCCGAGGCTCGCCTTGCACGGTCGACTTTGCAGAGTTCGTGTCTCGCGACAATAATACCATGGCTGGAAAGCTTGTCCTCGACGCTCTCAAGCAGGATCTGAACTTTCTTTTGGAGTTCACGCGCAAGACCAACGAGGGAGTGCAGGCCAAGGTTCGCGACGAAAGCTGGAGCGACGAGCAGGCTGTCAACAGTCTTGTTGCTGTGAAAGAGCATCTTAACCTCGTGGCAGAACGACAAGAGGAAATCAACCTGGTGATGGACCGCAGTTCGGCCATATTGGCCTACCTCCGCGCTCAGGGTGTCAACATTGGCCCTATGGAGGTGCAGCTCAAGAAAGCTCGCAGCACCTGGGAGTCCACCATCAAAGAGGTACCGGAAACGCAAAGCAAAATCGCCCCCTTGGTCAAAGCTCAGGGATCGAGAATGCGAGGGGATATTCAAACTTACGAAGCCAGTGTACTCGCCTATTTACAAGAAGTCAGCGAAGCTCCCTTCAAGCTCTTCTCTACCGGCGCCAATTCGGCCGTCATGCTACTTGAGCAGGCGACAGAAACTCATGAACGTGAAAAAACCCGCTGCACTGAAATGCTTCACCTTGCTAACATGTTTGACTGCCCTCGCGACATGGCCCGCTCCCAGGACATGATCCACAGCATTTCAGACATGATCGGCCAGTTTCAAGAGCTATGGGGAACTGCCAAGGAAGCCATGATGTTTATTGAAGAGGCTCAGGAGATGAAATGGGTCGAAATCAATCCGGAGGGGATGGAAGAGACGGCTCGGTCCCTCGTGACAAAAGTCAAGAAGCTGCCGAAGACTACAAAGGATTCGGACGCTTTCCTCGGTCTCGACAAGTCTGTAAAGGAGTTCCTTAAAACTTGCCCCCTTGTTGGAGCCTTGCGCCACCCTGGGATGCGCGAGCGTCATTGGGAAGAGCTCATGTCTGTCACCGAGACGACCTTCAAAATTCCGTCTTCTGACAAGAACATGCGCCTGCGAGAAATTTTGGCTCTCAACCTTCACAACTTTGCCAATGAAGTTGAGGAAATTACAGACAAGGCTGTGAAAGAATGCAAGCAGGAGGACACGCTTAAGAACTTGGAACAGACCTGGAGCAACATCAACTTTGTTTCTTCCATGTACAAGGAGACCTCCGTTCCTCTCATCAAGATGGGCGAGGAAGACTTCGAGCTGCTAGAATCAGACCAGCTCACTTTGCAGGGGATGGTGGCCAGTCGCTACACACACTTCAAGGAGGAAAGCACCAAGTGGCAGAAATGGCTCGTCACCGTATCCGAGGTGAACCAGATTTTGTCCGAGATACAGCGCATGTGGAGCTACCTGGAGCCACTCTTTATCGGGAGCGATGAGGTGAAAAAGGAGCTGAAAGAAGACGCCAAGCGCTTCGAGGGAATTGACGGTCAAGTCCGCCAGATTCTGAAGCGATGCTTCGACATCAAGAACGTCAAGAAAGCGTGCACACAGTCTGGCCTGCTCTCCAAACTTGAGAGTCTACAGTCCGACCAAGAAGTTTGCAAGAAGTCGCTTTCTGACTTCCTCGACGGCAAGCGCCGCCAATTCCCTCGCTTCTACTTTACCTCAGAGGCAGACTTGCTTGACATCTTGTCCAATGGCAGCATGCCCGAGAAGATAATGAAGCATGTGGACAAAGTTTTCCTTGCCACAAAACAGTTGGAATTGGAAGAAGCACCTGGAGTGCGTCCCAAGGCGACTCGCTTCGTGTCCGGTGTCGGCCATGAAATTGTAGACTTCCAGCCCGTCGTACCCCTCGAGGGCAAGGTCGAAGTCTACCTCCAGATCGTGTTGGAATGTCAACGTGCTGCGTTGCGCAAGACCCTTGAGCGGTCCATGGACCGATTCAGCACACAATCTCGAACTGTATGGCTCATGAATAAATTTCAGAACCGGCCGATGGACCCCGCTCAGATCTCTATTCTCGTTGCAGCAATTCAGCATGTCAGAGATGTGGAACAGTCCATGGCTAAGGTCGCCAAGGGAGACGCGTTCGCAATGAAAGCGTACAATGACCTACAAGTTTCCCAGCTGAATGATCTCATCCAGCTCACCCAGACGGATCTCTCGAGGGAAGATCGTACACGTGTCATGGTCATGATCACGATGGACAGTCACAGCAGGGATGTTATCAATAAGCTCCTCAGAGAGAATGCTCTTGATAAGAACGATTTTCAGTGGCAGTCCCAGCTGCGACAAACTTTCAAACCGTCGGCCTCCGCGAAAGAGCCCTCGGAGACCAAGTGCCTTGTCTGCGACGCCCAGTTTGATTACGGATTCGAATACTTGGGCAACGGCCCGCGTTTAGTCATTACCCCGCTCACCGATCGCATCTACGTTACGGCCACTCAGGCCCTCAATCTGAAGATGGGGTGCGCTCCTGCTGGCCCTGCTGGGACGGGAAAGACAGAATCTACCAAAGACCTCGCCTCCGCCCTCGGTAAATGCTGCTATGTGTTTAACTGCAGTCCGGAGATGGACTACCAGTCCCTCGGAAATATTTTCAAGGGACTAGCAAGTTCCGGCTCATGGGGTTGCTTCGATGAATTTAATCGACTGGTGCCTGAAGTTTTGTCTGTGTGCTCTGTGCAATTCAAGGCTGTCTGTGACGGGAACAAGAAATATCTACAAGGCGACGTGTCTACACATAGCATTGTCGTTGAGGGTGACACCATCAAGTTGGACCCCTCGAACGGCGCGTTTATCACCATGAACCCAGGGTACTTGGGACGAAGCGAGCTCCCAGAGGGTCTGAAAGCCCTGTTCCGTCCCATGACTGTTATGGTCCCCGACCTTGTTTTGATTTGCGAAAATATGCTCATGGCGGAAGGCTTCGTTCAGGCAAAGGTCCTTGCCAGCAAGTTCTACACACTTTACAGCTTGTTGAAAGACCTACTCTCGAAGCAAGAACACTACGATTGGGGACTGCGCGCGATTAAGTCTGTGCTGGTTGTAGCCGGGGCCATGAAGCGCTCCTCGCCGGATCTGGATGAGGATGCCTTATTGATGCGCGCCTTGCGTGACACCAACACCCCCAAGATAGTCGCCGCTGATGAAGTCGTATTTTTCGGCCTTTTGGGAGATCTGTTTCCCAAGCTCGATCCCCCTCGCGTTGTTGACGAGCAGCTTGGCGAATGTGTGCGCAACGCTTGTGAGGAGTCTGGCCTGTGGGCTGACGCGACTTTCACCCTTAAGTGTCTGCAGCTCGACGAGCTTCTCGCCATCCGTCACTGCGTCTTCACTATGGGCCCCGCCGGTGCTGGGAAATCGAGCTGCTGGAAAATGCTCAGCTCAGCCATGTCCATCCAAGACCCTGAGAAGAAGGTCAAGGTCGTGGACCTGAACCCCAAGGTACTTCCAACCGAGGATCTCTATGGCCACGTAAGTTTGCAAACCCGCGAATGGAAAGATGGGCTGCTGTCAACTATCATGCGTGATTTGGGCCAGATCCCGGACGAGAAGCCCAAATGGATCCTCTTGGACGGCGATCTGGACGCCAATTGGATCGAGTCGATGAACTCCGTTATGGATGACAATAAAATGCTCACGCTCGCCTCCAACGAGCGCATCCCCTTGAAGCACTACATGAGGATGATTTTCGAGATTCGCGACTTGAAGTATGCCACACCCGCGACAGTCAGCCGCGCTGGAATCATTTACATTAGCACTGACGAGGGGACTCAGTGGAGGAATTTGATAGCTTCCTGGGTGCAGTCACGCTCAGAACAGGTTTACAGTGAAGAGACAAGGGAAGTTATTGGCGAGTTCTTCGAAAAGTACTTGGGCGAAACCGTGAAGTTCTTTAAGAAGAATATCAAGCCCATCGTGCCAGTCAACGAGATAACAATCGTCGCTACCCTACTACGTCTGTTGAATGGACTTCTTACGGACGCTGCGATGATCGAGAACAAGCACAAACTGGAAACAGCTTTCGTGTTTTGCACTATCTGGGCATTCGGAAGCGCCCTGACGGTGAGCGATGATGGAACGGACAATCAGAAGGTCTTCAGCGATTGGTGGAGGTCGACTTACAAGGCCGTGCGCCTTCCTACGAGAGACACCGTCTTCGACTACTGGTTGGATCCTGACAGCAATAAATTCGAGCCCTGGAAGCAGAGCCCATCTTTTAAGTCCGTGGAGTTTGACAGCCGCAGCATGAACATGAGCGACGTCACCGTCCCCACAACAGAGACTGCTAGCATTCTTTTTTGGAGCGAGATGCTTGCTAGAAATAGCGACCCTCTCATGCTCGTAGGCCCAGCCGGGACTGGAAAAACGCAGCTCATTAATGGTTTGATCCGCGGCTTCAAGCCCGAGGACGACAAGCTCTCAATCACCATTAATATGAACTTCTATAGCACTTCGTTTGCCACAATGGCGAGTTTAGAAGCCCCGCTACAGAAGCGTACCGGCAGCACCTTTGGTCCCCCTGGAAGTAGCAGCATGATCTACTTTGTCGACGATCTTAACCTGCCCGAGGTCGACAAATACAACACCCAGAGCGCCATCGCATTGATCCGCCAGCATTTGGACTACCAGCATTGGTACGACCCTAACAAACTGAGCTTGAAGAGTGTCGTGAGCTGCCAGTATATCACGGCGCTCAATCCCACCGCTGGTAGCTTTGTCGTCAACCCCCGTCTGCAGCGTCACTTTACTAGCTTTGCCGTGGGCATGCCAAGTGCCACGAGCTTGTTGACAATCTACCAGACGTTTTTAGAGGGCCACTTGCTTACAAACTCGTTCCACAGCTCCATAATTACCAACACAAGCGCGCTGATTAAGGGCGCCCTGGCGCTCCACAAGGAGGTGGCCGACACCTTCCGGAAGACTGCGGCAAACTTCCACTATGAATTTAACATTCGCCATTTGGCAAATGTCTTCGCCGGTTTGCTGGTGAGCACTCCTGATAAGTTCGACAACGCTGAAAAATTCGTGTATCTTTGGCTTCACGAGAGTGAGCGCATCTATGGGGACCGCATTGTCGACACCAGTGGACTCCTCAAATTCAAGGATATCATGCAGACTCAGGCGAAAAAGGCTTTCCCCCAATTTAATGCGAGCAAGTTTTACCTCTCCAGTGGAGCCGATCCCCTCGTCTTTTGTCACTTTGCCAATGGTGTGGACGATGATGAGGCCATTTACGACCAAATCAAGTCTATGGATGATATCAAGCAAACACTGGAGAGTTCCCTTGTTGAGTATAACGAAGTGAATGCCGTAATGGATCTCGTTCTTTTCAACGACGCTATCTGTCATGTCACGCGCATCACACGCATCATCCGCAATACCGCCGGTCACGCAATGCTAGTTGGAGTTGGGGGCAGCGGAAAGCAGAGTCTCAGTCGACTCGCAGCTTATATCTGTCAGTATCAAACGGTCCAGATTACCATCAGTGCAACCTATAACGTTTCCGACTTGAAGAGTGACCTGCAGGCCATGTACCGAAAGACTGGTATTCGACAAGAGAAGCTAGTGTTCCTTTTCACTGACAACCAGATCACGAACGAGAAGTTTTTGGTTTATCTGAACGATCTATTAGCAAGCGGTAATATTCCTGACTTGTACACCAAGGACGAACAAGACGCCATCATTAACGAAGTGGCACCGAAGTGCAAGGCCGCTGCGTTGTCTCAGGAGCCGGAAAGTTGCTGGCGCTACTTTATCAATGAGGTCCGCAAGAATCTCCATTGTGTGTTATGCTTCAGTCCGGTGGGGGAGGATTTCCGAGTCCGCGCAAGGAAGTTTCCCGCTTTAGTCAACTGCACTGTCATCGATTGGTTTCACCCTTGGCCTGCGGACGCGCTCTTCAGCGTAGGGCAGAAGTTCTTGAATCAGTTGCAACTCGGAACCGACGAGATTCGGCACGGAATCGAGCAATTTATGCCCCACAGTTTCACCACTACGCAGAAAGTGGCAGGCAAATTTTTTGAGGCTGAAGGCAGACACGTCCACAGCACTCCCAAAACATACCTGGAATTCTTGAAACTGTATGGCCTGTTGCTGAACAAGAAGAGAGAGGAAAATGATACGGCCATTCATCGTCTGAAAAACGGCGTGACTAAACTCCAAGAATGCAGCACCGCCGTCAGCCATTTAGAAAGCAATCTCAAGGAGATGCTGCTTGCCGCGGAGGAGAAGCGCGAGGTCAGTGAAGGGATAGCCAACCGCGTCAGCGCCGAAAAGGAAATCGTCGAGAAGGCTACAAATGAGGCAAATGTAGAAAAGGGAAAAGTCGAAAAGATGCAGACTGAAATTGCAGCCCAACAGGCCGAAGCCGAGGCCGAGTTGCAAAAGGCTGAGCCTGCCGTAGAAGCCGCGATGAGCGCTTTGGATACACTGGACAAGAAAGACCTTGGAAGCTGTAAGACCATGACCAAGCCACCCCCCGGAGTTGGCGATATTTTTAGCGCCGTCATAGTTCTTTTGGCGGGAGTCAACAGCAATATCGTAGCCCAGAAGAACGGGAAAGTCAAAGACAAGGACAGGTCATGGGACGCCGCGAAGAAGAATCTCCTGGGGAACGTCAATGGACTGGTAGATGATTTGAAGAGTTACAAGGAGAAAGTGGACACCGGGGGGGTTCCATCCGTGAACTGGAAGGAGATCCGTCCCTATCTGCAGATGGAGCACTTTAAGGTGGAGATCATCGAGAAAAAGAATAGTGCAGCGGCCGGTTTATGCAGTTGGGTCTTGAATATTGTTGCCTACTACGACATTGTCATCACTGTAGAACCAAAGCGTATTGCGCTGAGGGAGGCCAAGGAAAAGTTGGAGAAGGCTAATAACGAACTCGCCGAGGTGCAGGGTAAGGTCAAAGATTTACAAGATCGGTTAGATTTGCTCACGGAGGAGTTTGATAAGGCCAATGGAGACAGGGCTGAGGCGCAAGATACTGCCGATAGAGGGAAAACGAAGCTCGAATTAGCCCAGAGGCTTACCAATGCTCTCGGAAGCGAGGGAAACCGCTGGAGCGCTGGCATTGAAGTTTTAGAGACCAAGACTGGTTTGATCGTTGGTGACGCTCTGTTGGCAAGTGCCTTCATCAGCTACATCGGACCGTTTACAAAAGCCTTCAGGACCAATCTGATTGAGAACCATTGGGTTCCCTTTTTGAAAACTGCGGCCAAGGGAGGTCAGCCCATCGTCATGAGCGAGTCGGCCGACCCTTTGCAGATGCTCACAAGCGAAGCAGATATTGCAAGGTGGAACACACAAGGTTTGCCTGCTGATCCAGTCAGCAGCGAGAATGGAACTATCGTCAAGAATAGTAGCCGGTGGCCACTGATTATTGATCCGCAGTTGCAAGGAGTCAGCTGGATCAAGAGCATGGAAGGTAATCCGGAGAGGAACCTCCAGATCACAAGGCTTGGACACCCAGACATACTGCAGAAGGTGGAACAAAGCATTGAGAATGGGTGGAGCTTACTTATCGAGAATATGGGCGAGAAGATAGACGCGGTTCTGATGCCGGTGGTTTCAAGGGCGATCATCAAGAGGGGTAACCGATACATTCTCAAGCTGGGTGAGAACGAGGTGGAATATAACAGAGACTTCAAGTTATTTCTGCACACAAAACTTAGCAACCCACACTATCCCCCCGAGGTTCAGGCGGAAACGACGTTGGTTAATTTTACTGTGACTCTTGGAGGTCTGGAAGATCAGCTGCTAAGTCTCGTCGTAAGAAAGGAGAGGCCAGATTTGGCGAGCCAAAAGGCGGCATTGATTCAGCAAGAAAATCAGTTCAAGGTGAAGCTTGCTGAGCTGGAAGACGAGATTCTTGTCAAATTAGCTGCCGCGGAGGGTGATGTGACGGAAGACAGGGACTTGATCGAGGGTCTTGAGGAGGCCAAGCAAATTAGCACGGATGTTACCCAGAAACTGGAGGAGGGCAAGAAGACCAACAAGGATATCAATGAGACCAGCGAAAAGTTCCGCAGCGTTGCAAGCCGCGGTAGCTTGCTTTTCTTCTTGATGAATGACTTGAACAAGATCAACACTTATTACATGTACTCTCTGAATGCTTTTGTGGTAATCTTCCAGCGAGGGATCCAGGTCGCTCAAGAAGCCATGAAAACCAAAAAAAGCGGAGGTGGGGGGATGATGAGGGGACTCTCGAGGTTCAAGAGCCTGGCTAAGACTGTCATCAAAGCCGAACGGTTCCATTGGAATACAGACATGTTGGAGAGTGCCAGGATGCCCAACGAGGATGATCTGGCGGGTTTACTCATGGGTCAGATCGCTAAAAAGAAAGAAAGTGAGGAGCTGTCTAAGATGACCCCGGAAGAAATTGTAAAGCGCTGCAAAAAATTGAAACAAACCATCACCGAGGGTCTCTTTGATTACCTGCGAAGGGGTCTTTTCGAGAAGGACAAATTGACAGTGGCTTCGCTACTTACATTCCAGATTCAGAAGAGTGAGGGCCTGTTGAGTGGGAAATATGTAGACGCGATGGTTAAAAATTTACCTGGAGTTGACAGCGTGCCCATGACAGAAGAGATTGCCATGTGGCTGCCTGAGAATTTGTGGAACAAGCTGAAGGGGTTAGAAGAGCAGCTCGCCACGGGTGAGGATAAGTTAGTGCCCTTTTTTGAGGAGATCTGTGACAAGTTCTGCATGGACGCCGAGGAGTGGGAGGACTGGTATAACCACAACAATCCAGAGACTCACCCGATGCCAGGTGACTTCGCTGAGAACCTAGGAAACGCGGAGAAACTGCTAATTCTGAGGGCTCTGAGGCCGGATAGGATGACCGTCGCTCTACAAAATTATTTGACGGAGACTATGGGAACGAGCTACGTTGAACAGCCACCCTTCGATATGACCAAGGCTTACCAGGAGAGCAGCGCCAGTACTCCCCTATTTTTTGTTTTGTTTCCTGGTGTTGACCCGACTCCTTGGGTGGAGAGCTTGGGGAGATCATTTGACATTAGCATCGAGAAGGGGACCTTCGCTAACATTAGTATGGGACAGGGACAAGAGAAACCAGCCGAAGAAATTTTGGAGAAGATGGCCAAAATTGGAGGCTGGGTGATGCTCCAAAATGTCCACTTGATGCAAAGCTGGCTGCCCAATTTGGATAGGAAATTGGAAGTCTGCGCAGAGACTGCGCATTCTGACTTTAGGTGCTTTATTTCTGCCGAGGCGCCACCCTTGCCCTACATGAAGAACATGCCGGAAGCCTTGTTGCAAGCTTGCATCAAGATCGCGAACGAGGCGCCAGCAGATTTGAAAAGTAACTTGACGAGGGCGTGGGCGTCGTTCTCTCAGGAGAACCTAGATCAGTGCGTCAAGCCCAAAGAGTTCAGGAGCTGTTTGTTCGGTTTGTGTTTCTTCCATTCTTTGGTGCTGGGCAGGAAGAGGTTTGGAAGCCAAGGATGGTCGCGAAAGTACGGATTTAATGTCGGTGACCTTACCATTTGTGCCGATGTTCTGACTAGCTATCTCAATGCTAGCGGTGAGAAAAGTGCTGTTCCCTGGCAGGATCTGAGATACATTTTCGGGGAGATAATGTACGGTGGGCACATCACCGATTTCTGGGACCGCCGGACAAACAGTACTTACTTAGAGGTGGTCTTCAACGAGGGTCTACTGAACGGGAAGGAACTTGCGCCTAGATTCGTCAGCCCCGATCCCGTGGGTATGGACTTTATGAGCTATAGCAGTTTTATCGACCGAGCATTGCCGGCAGAGAGCCCGAGTATGTTCGGGTTGCACACTAACGCCGAGATTGGGTATCTGGTTGAAACTACTGAGACGCTGTTCGGAACTATATTGAAGCTCCAGGCTGGCAGCAACGGTGGTGCTGATGATGATGGAGAAGGGGGGGGAGGAGAGGGGGCCGGAGGAGGGGTCAGGAATACTCTGGAGGATTTGATTGGCAAATGCCCCCACCAGTTCGAGCTCATTAGTATTGCCGAGAGGGCCAAACCCTTGGTATTAGAGAGTCACGGCCCTTACGTTCTGGTGGCTCAGCAAGAGTGCACTCGAATGAACCAGCTGCTGGGAGAAATAAAGAATTCTCTGAGCGATCTGCAGAAGGGCTTGAATGGTCAGTTGAACATGAGCCAGTCCATGGAGGATTTGTCAGAGGCTTTGAGTTTATTGCAAGTGCCCGGTCGGAACCCTTTCCATAGCTGTAGCTGGGAAAGGAGCGCTTGGCCTAGCACAAAGGGGTTAGGGAGTTGGTTTGAGGACTTGATGAGGAGGAACACTGAGCTGAGGAGATGGAGCGAAACGCTCACCTTGCCCATGAGCTTGTGGCTTCCCGGACTTTTCAATCCCACGGCCTTCTTGACGGCTGTGAAGCAGGTCACTGCGAGGGCGAAGAGCCTGCCGTTAGATAAGATGTGCATCGAGACTCACGTGACGAAGATGGCAGAGAAAGGAGAGGCGGTAGAAAGGGGGAACTATCCTGATGATGGAGCCTTTGTGCATGGTCTTTTCCTCGAAGGTGCAAGATGGTTGAGTGGGGAAGAGGCAGAAAATTTACAATATAGTGTAAGCGGAGTAGACTGCGAAGGATGCTTAGCTGATAGTCGACTGAAGGAGCTCATCCCAGCTATGCCTGTCATTTATGTCAAGGCTGTGCAGGTCCAAGACGACTGGACACCGGAGGCCGTCGGGTACATGAGGCCAGAAAAGGAGATCTACAACTGTCCCATTTACGTCAATAGTATGCGCGGACCGACGTTTATTTGTATCAGTACTTTGAAGACAAAGGATGACAACAGTAAGTGGATTCTTGGAGGTGTCGCTTTGATGATGCAGACCAATGAGTGAGGGGAGTGGAAGGTGGAAGGTGGAAGGTGGAAGGTGGAAGGTGGGGTGAGAAGGGGGTATATTATATCCACTGTGTTAATAAGAAATAGGTTGTATTAACGAAATGTGCACACCGTTTATTATGGCAGTAGCATATACAACAACATTTATTTGACAGCTTTTTCGTCATCACCCGAACACAATGCTAGAACTCTTCATTTTTTGGGCGTTGTCATGTTGCGCGCTCTGTCGCCGATTTGCGTGTGGGCCCATCGGAATGATTGCAGCCCCGAGCGCTTCCATGAACTCCTCATATGACACCTTCCCATCCCGTGTGGTATCAATAATACCCATGAGCTTGTCAAACTCAGCGTCGTCCATCTTGTAACAATAATTGTCAATCACTCGTCGCAATTCGTCCTTACTTATACTACCCGTCTGGTCGTAGTCAAATAACCGGAAAGCAGTTCGTACACTGTCTGTCTGGGTCGAAAGTTTTTGCTGCAAGAAAATGAGTGCTTCGTTGGCACTATGGGAGGGCCCCAATAAATCCCCCTTTTTGTAGAGGTCTGCCACACCCTTGGTGCCATTGTTTCTCTTCTTCCTGTCATCATTGACCAAAATGGTACTTAGCCCGCCAGCGTTATTGTCCCCGGGCTCCACGATTCGCTTCACCTGGTCCATAAATTCCTGGTAGCTAATCTCCCCATCTCCATCAGTATCAAAAAGCTTATAGCAAGCCTCGAATGTAGTGTCGGGTACGTGGTAACAACAATCATCCAAGATATTCTTTAGTTCGGCCTTCCCTATAGTTCCCCCCCGATCCTTATCCATCGTCATGAAAGCAGATCGAATGGTTGGAAATTTCTCGTAAATCTTCTCACAAAGGAAACGCATTGAGGCATTCACGTCCGAAGTACCGTGACTGCCCATGCCAAGAGCGCTGCCAACCTTGTTGATATGGTTCGAGTTCTGCATGTTTACGTGGCTCACTACGCTGTTGGCACCATTGCTGTTAAAGCCGTCCCTCAGTGTCGAGGGGCTAGCATTACTATCATCGCCGTACTTTCCCTTGACCAGTTGTCGAACCTCCTCAATGAATTTGCGGTATTCAACTAACCCAGTGCGAGAAGAGTCGAAGAACAGCACTATGTCATCCCACAATATTGGGTTCACCTTTCCACAAAACGTCTCTACGGACGCCTGCAGTTCTTTGCAGGCAACAAAGCCCCGCTTGTTATAGTCCATGCGCTCCAAGGCATCTTTAATGACGGCATACTTGGCCTCGATGGTCTTGCAGATATGCATGTGTCCGTGGCCCAGATTTGGGACATGGTCGAGCTTGTCGTCAAACCTGCTGTACTTTCCTCCTCCGCTGACTGAATCTCCGTTGCCGTCGCTCCAACTGTCAGCGATTCCTGGGAAATTCTTACTTGTCATTTCTCTCCGCTTTCTTATGCTGGGATCAGCACCCATCTCCCTCTCTTTCCGACGCTGCTTAGCTCTCTCCAGATCACTCATGTCCCCTGCAATAACTTTCTGCATCTGCTCGAGAAGCTCATTGTAGCTGATCTCCCCATCTCCGTCACTGTCAAATATATCAATCAGCTGCATGAAGACATCATCGCTCACAGTATAACAGCAGTCGTCCAGAACAGCACGGAACTCATCTGGGGATATAGTCCCGCTTTTGTCCCAGTCTAGCATCATAAACGACTTCCGAATGTTCTCCCACTTTTCGTGAATTTTCTCGCAGATAAAACGGAGGGCAGCACCGACTGAATTTCCTTTCCTGACACTCAAGGATTTGTCCACCGCCCCTCCGTGAACTCTACCACGCTGCCTATTGTCAGCTTTATTCGACAGTGCATGCCCAACCCCGCCGGTCTCCGTCGGTTCCATGATTTCCTTCAGTTTGGACAAGAATTCCTGGTAATTGATGCACCCATCCCCATTTTCATCAAAGTGATCAAGGATTTCCGCAAAGACCCCATCGGTGATGTTGTATCCGGTTCCCTCGAAAACACTCCGCAACTCGTCCGGGTCCAAATATCCGCTCTTGTCCTTGTCCATCGACATGAAGGCACTCCGCATACTGCCATACGAAGTGTAAATCTTCGCGCAAATGTTCTTGAAAGCATTGGAGGATTGTTCTATCTTGGATCGCAAAGCGGCTGCGTTGTGAAAAGATGCCATTCGGCTCGCTCCCTCGGGGTCCTCGTATTCTAACGCGTTAGCGACAGAGCGCCTGGTATTTTTAGGGGAGGCACTGTCGTCGCCTATGCCCTCCGTGTAACCGGAAGGCTCCACAGCCCGCTTCACCTGAGCCATAAACTCGTGATAACTGATCTCTCCGTCTCCATCCGCGTCGAACAGCTCCAACATATCAGCGAATACGGCGTCAGGAACCTTGTAACAATAACTGTCCAGCATTTCCTTCAACTCTGCCGCCGAAAGACTCCCACTGTTGTCTTTATCCATCTTCTTGAAGGCGCTGTGCATGCTGTCGTGCCTTTCCCATATTTTTTCCATCAAAAACTCATAGCTGGTGACCTTCTTAGCTCGATTCTTCATAATCTGAAGTTTCTTCTTGGCCTCAGGGGTCTGGTCGTACTCCATCATCTGTGCCATAAGCGCAGCTTCTTCCTCTGTTTGGTTCTCATCGTCGCAGTATCTGACCTGATTGAGGAATTCTTCGTAGCTAATTTTACCGTCGTTGTTCTGATCAAGAAGATTCACAATGGCATCGAACTGATGCTTGTTCATTTTGAAGCTGAAATTATCCAAGACAGCCCTGAGTTCATCTTTGGTAATATAGCCCTCCCTGTGAATATCGATGCTCATGAAAGCCTCGCGGACGTTGCCCATCTCGGTGGCTATCTTAGAGAGAAAGTCTTGGTAGATTTTGAGCTCATCAAGGGATTTAACAGGAAGAAAGCCGGGTTTCGTGTATGAACTGCTGTAAGTCGTCGTAAAATGGCGTTTGGGCCTGTTGCTAGATCGGAAGTCGTGACTGCCTGGCTTCGTAGGCGTCACGTCGGTGGTAGCATCCTTCTGGTGTTTCAGCTGGAAAGGAAGAACAGACATTTGACAACTCAAAGGGTTAGCGTTCGAAAAATGTCGCAGATGGGCGGGTAGGGTAAGTAGGGGGCAACAATCTCAACTCACCTGAGGCTGAATCTCGTCTTTGACGACGCGTAAAAACTCCTCGTAAGAAATCAAACCGTCACCGTCCACATCAAAAAAAGTCATGAGTTCATCGAATTCGTGTCCCTCAATCTCCAGACAGAACGTGTCGAGAATGTTCTTGAGCTCTAGCCGGGTCAAAGAGCCAGATTTATCCCTGTCCATCGATCGAAAAGCGCGACGGACTGAACTAAATCGGTCCCCTAATTTACGTAGCATCGTCCGAAGGTTGTCACTCATGCTGATATTCATCGTGGAGCTCCGCCTTTCATTTTCTCGTTCCAGGTTTTTTCTCTCTTCTCTCTCCCGCAACTTTTCAAAGGCAGGGTCGCCCCTGTTGTCCTTGGAACGGCCTTCGTACGTGCTCTTTAACTTGCCTCCGCCCCCTCGAGCCATCCAAATAGATTGTTCGTGGTGCTGCGCGAACGCGAGGGAGTTCGAGGGTTTGAAAACGGCGATTGTAAGTTAGTGTTTATGTGTGATCCTTTTTTATATTTGAATTTGGTTGGAAAGTGCGATGCGAGTGAGGTGGGGGGTTGCAGTAGGATTGGGGGGGGAGACAGGGTCAGTGTGCTAATTTAATTCGTACCTCTTCCAGGTTTTTATTTAGAATTGCCGTCTTCAGCTGGGAAAGAGGGATTGCTTTCCCTCGGTTCAGCAGGGACCCAATGCCCAAAATTGTCAAAACCATCTAAAGTAAAGCGTAAGTAGCAAGCGATCAGTTGTTTTGTTTGTTCGTTCGTTAGTCGGTTAATCATTTAATTGGTTACGAGAAAGTGTGTTCGTTTGAACCATAGCCGCACAAGTCATCGGTAATTGTTGCCTCGGTAAATTTATTGACCGACCGAAAATAAAATGCTCACCTGAATCTTCTGCTGCGTCAGGTTAAATCCCATCATGGATAACCCTCGCTCAATGTCCTCGAGCTCAAGGAGACCCATGGAGCGTGTTGATTTAGGAGGAAACATGTTAATAAAAAGTTGCGGCTTCTGCCTGCACCTTTCCCTGAGGCTCTGCACGACAGCTATGGGATCATTCCACAACGTGTCAAGTTGATTGTCCCTCGCCCTTATCCGAAGACGCTCCTCAGCCTGCTCTCGCTTCTTCAATTGCAGTAGGTTTGCCTGCTTATTGGCCTCTCTCTCCTTCTTCTCCATCACGCGCTCGTCGTGGATGCGTTGTCGCTCGTCCAGTGTTGCATTGCGGATGCTGGAACCGTTTGCAGGATCTGTGGTAAAGTCAAAGGTCCGATTATGGACGCGGCGGTACATGTAGTCTTTTCCCATTGGAGATGTCTTGGTCGAAGGGGGGTACGCCATACGGATTTGCGCCCGGTGGTGGGTAGGTAGGTGCTGCTTTTGTAGATTTGTTGATGGTGAAACTGACAAAACAAGAAGTTGGTGTTTGGGTTTTAAGGGCAGGGGAGTGAAGAGGAGTGGTGGGTACTAGGAAGGCAAACTGAATGTGACGTGTGACGTATACAATTAAGTGAAGATATTGTTTATTGTGTTGACGGAAGGTGCAAACAAAACGAACGATGTGATGGTTGCTTTGCTTTTCTCGACGTTTGTCTTTTTAGTTCGAACATCTCTCACTTTTATAACTGTTGATTTTTTTATCTATCGTAAAGGGTCGCACACCCTCTAAGAACGGAAGAGTGTGACCAATCATGACACCAACTAAAAAGAAGTCGCCCCTGGATAATGTGGAGGTCAAAAAAGAGTTGGAGAATTCACCTCAGCAAAGCACCCCAGTCAGGCTCGCTTCCCAAGCCTCCCGTCTCTCCGAGATAGAAGATGAGCTTCGTCGTGCTAAAATTCTGCGGAGAAAACTCCGAACACTGAAGTATACTAGCCTGCTCAAATTAAAGGAACTCAGAAAGGAGGATCTAGGAGAGGTAGAGAGACCTGTGAACAGTCCAAGCCCTTTGAAGGGGGGGGTAATTGTTGGCGGTATGGATGAATCTTCGGATAGCGACGACAGTGACGACAGCGACGACAGCAACGACAGCAGCGACAGCAGCGACAGCAGCGAAGGGAGGGATGTCGATATTGATGGAGGTGAAGGTAAAATTGACAAAGATGAGGGAAGATTCATGTACAGAACACCGGACCATGACGTTCGCATTGTGGCGAGAGATTCTTCCTTCCGTAACCGTCGCCTGGGTTCTATTTTATCACAGACACCATTACTCATACCCCCCGAAAAGATGTCCGCCAAGGGGATTGCTGCCGAGAGCAACAAAGACAACAATGATTACTACAAAGTCAAAACCGGCAAAACGGAAGACAAGGCAATGAATGAAGCCGAATTCAAATTAGATGGAAATGAAATGGGTGACCAACGACTTGCTGATGGTAGCAGTAATCCAAACACAAAAGTGGGAATCGATATTCACATCCACTCCATCCCTTTCCACCCCACAACTCGATCCATAATAGGGACAAATCTGATCCAAGAGGGAGGGCCCGTGCCACTGGTTACCAACCCTCTTTACGACCTGCGCATCTTGGGCGATAACCCAAAAGACTTCGAAAAGGGGAGGGGGACCAAGGTGCTTAAGGGGGTGGAGCTTGGGGATGGGGCTAGGGAGGTCCTGAGGGAATTTAAAAGGGAGAGGGAAAGGAGGGAGGCTTGGGGAGGAACTGGAACTGGAAGTGGGGGAGGTTTCGACGGTGGAGAGGAGGATGAGGGCTTCAATTATGGTGTCGATTACCGGCGAGATGAAAGAGAAATCGAGAGGAGAAGGGAAAGGGACGAGGGGGGTCTCAATTCTTATCTCTTTACCGGGGGAGGGGACAACAGGGGTAGGGTAGAAGGGGAAACAAGCATATTCGATGATGATGAAGATCACAATAGAAATGGATTCAAACAGAATAATAATGCAGGATCTAACGATGACAAACATAATGTCAACGGGTCGTCAAAACCTGTCCGATTTGCTACTCCAGTCACCTATGACTTCGCAGCATCTCAAAGCTCCCTCGACTCTAGGAGGACTGCTCCCCTCTCCCTGTTGAAATCCAAACAAAAAATACCCACCAAACCCAAGGCGGTCATTGATTCAACAGCAGACAGTGTTATGACCCTGGAAGAACTCGAGGAAGAAGTAAGAGCCGCCGAAGAAGCGCACAAGAAGCTGATTTCAATGGGATTGTGCGAGGAAGGAATGATTTACTAGTATGCTGAAAAAAATTAACAGGTAGAAGGAATTTGTTATTATTTGTGCCATTTGCGAGCTGTTCACTCCGAAGGTTTAAGTGTTAGGCAAGGAGGGGAAAATTCCCCTTTCCTGCTCTGTGGATTCCTGCGGACAACATTGTGATTTAGACATGTTGTTAACTTGACTTACCTTAGTCGATGTTAGATAATAATGTAACAATAACCACACACCCCCCTGTTAGATAATAATTCCGCTCTGTTAGATAATATTCCGCTCTGAGCTGTTTTTGACAAAAAAAAATTTGAATTTCGTTTAT
>Ga0115556_1000368_pt1 | contig 29370 bp, 26 predicted proteins | sample COGITO_mtgs_1104_5_FD_87282 | JGI IMG/M metagenome (GOLD analysis project Ga0115556, IMG submission 87282) | Pelagic marine microbial communities from North Sea - COGITO_mtgs_110414 | ecosystem: Environmental > Aquatic > Marine > Epipelagic | place: Germany:Helgoland, sampling site Kabeltonne... | reverse complement strand
TTAGACTGCTCTTGATTGATATCTCCGAGGTTCTCATACACCGAAGCGAGTTCGAGCGCGCGTTCTTTTCGCAATGGTTCTGGGTCTGGATTCGCTTTCGTCGCTTCAAAATGCTCGAGATAAATCAAACGCGCGTTTTCTAACAGCTTCCACGCCAATTCCATGTCTGTTTCTTCTTCGTCTTCCTCGTCTTCGCCTCCTTCCTCGTTCGCGTCTTCTCCGTCGTCTTCTTCTTCTTCTTCCTTTTGTTCTTTCTCTTCCTCCTCCTTCGTCGCAGCAGCATTTTTCGTCGTATTCGCATCATCGCCACCGCCGGCTTCCCCACCAGCACCTCCCGGCGCGTTCGCCCCAAACACCGTGTTATCTTCTTGCGCTTTCCAAAACAATACGCATCCGTACTTCAAATACGTCGGCGCGACTTCAATGCTTCCTTCGCCGAATATTTCGTTTCGAATTTCCAAACTCGACCCGAGAAACTGAATGGCAGACTCCAAATCGTTCGCACGAATAGCCGCGATGCCGGCTTTGTACGCCGCATCGGCCGCGACGATTTGCTTCTGTTTTTCTTCTTCTCCTTCTTTTGCTGTTGATGTCATGACAACGGCAACAGAGTATACGTATTTCTATATAACACGAAGAGAATTTATATGGCGGAAAAGTCAAAATCTCTTCTGTTGTTTTGAATTTTTGAACCACGCGCAAAAAAAGGAAAAGATGATTTGTTTGTCATGCTGACGGCTGAAAGGAATAAACACACACAGGGTAATAAACGCTCTGAAAATATATTCTCGTCCTCACTCTTGTTAAACTTCCTCCCCTCCTTACACTATATATACACACACATAACGAAAAGAAAGAGAAAGAGAAAGAAGAGATATAAAGCACTTAAGTTTGATTGCACCACACGCACGCAATCACAACACATCCTTCTATTGAACGCACTCAAAAGAGAGAGAAATATCATCATCAACGTTTTTTATACAACAACGTAATAGAATGTTGTTTGCGTCTTCCACGTGTTCACCTTCGTGTTCGTATCACGACGCACCATCGTCTTCCTTATCATATCGTTCGTTAAAAAGATCGTTTGTGACTAGAAGAAGAGCCTGTAGAAGCAAATACGCGTCGTCTTTCAGTCGCGTGGTGTCATCATCATCATCAGAAGAAGAAGAAGAAGGAGAAAAAGGACGACGAACGGACAACAACAACAACAATTTTCCTTCCTCTTCTTCTTCGTCTTTGTCGACGAAGAAATGGAGAGTGAACTCACTTCGAGGAAGAAACTCCGCGAGTACGACGACTAGCTGTTATTATGATAATAATAATAGAAACGATCTGGAGAAAAACGCGTCGTTTATGCGTGCCGTGGTTGCCATACCTGGGTGCATCAAGCACAAACCACTGCGATACGTGGTGACTTCTTCGCACGCTGCTTCGAGAGGAGAAGGACGCGGAGATGGAGTGAAAATGTCGGCGCGGGGATCAAAGGATGACGATGATTACGAACGCAGTTACGACGACGACGGTAATAAAGGTGGATCCGCTATGGCGACTTTGACGGATATGCAAATGGACGTTTCGGACCGAGACTCGAAAGCCGTGTTGAGCGCGGAAGAACAAGAGAGTAAATTACGACAAACTGAAGCTAAGAACATAGTAGCCAGGCGCTTACAAAACGCAAGAAACGATCGATTGCATTTAACAAAACCGTACGCGGTCGTAAGATTGGATAGAGTGAACGGTATCGGGAAAGATGAAGACAGAGCGCCGTATAAGCAAGTCATGTCCAGGCGACAAATGTTGAGAGATACAGATTTATCGCCGCGGGATTTACGTCGTATTGATCCAGTTTTAACGCAATCAAACAACACACCGGCTATCATTGTTCGCGAAGACTCCATATTAGTCAACTTAGGTGTTCGAATAATCATTCGGGAGGATCACGCGTTGTTACTCGGCCCGGAGACGGGACCGTCGAACAACTTTTTGGAGGCGTGGAATCAGAAAATTGCCGCTCAAAAGATGCTGAAAAGTGCATCAAATGGCGTTTCAATTGGTGGATCATCCGTTGATGGCGGCGTTGGATTCACCTCTATGCAGCAAGATAACGCGGAAGGACTGGAAATTCCGTTCGAGTTACAAGTAGTTGAAGCCGCTTTGCAAGAAACGGTGCACCAACTCGAAGAGAGATTAGAAACTGTCACGAGACGATACCGCACTTTAGAACGTCGAATGCAGTTAAATATTAACAAAGAGACGCTCGACGAGTTACGCTTCATGAAACAGACTTTGGTTCAACTGGAATCGAGAGCAGAAGCAGTCAGAGACGTCTTGCTCGACACTTTGAACGATGAAGACGATATCGAGAGAATGACGTTATCCTCCACGGCGAAGAAAGAAAATGAAGAAGACGCGGAAACCATCGAGTATGAAGAGGAGGAAGTTGAAAACTTGATTGAGTATTACCTGCAGCAAGCCGAAGCATGTCACTCTGGTGCCGAGGCCCTCTTGGAAAATGCGAGAGATTTGGACGAGTCCGTGGCCTCGACGCTTGCGGCGAGACGATTAGAGGTATCAAAATTAGAATTGACTCTTTCCATTGCCAGTTTTTCTGCTGCAATTGGAGCAGTCGTTACCGGTATCTTCGGGATGAACTTGAGAAGTTGCCTGGAAATGTCGATTTCTGCGTTTTATATCACCTGTGGTTTGTTGCTATTCGGCTTGACATATTGCAGCATAGCGATAATCAAGTGGGCCAGACGAAAGGGCGTCCTATAAAATATCCTCGTACTTTTTATGTATTTGTAATAACAGCGAAACCATACTACTTTATATGATAACCATGTAACGTGTAACGATATCGCAACAATTCTGTTTCAATGTAAGTGTGGTGGTGGTTGGTATTCATGGTACAAAAATCCTCTAAATATGCTACGCATTCTAAGCTATGACTAAAGGTAAACTAAAAGCTAAGGTTTGCGTTTTAAGAAGAATTCCCAACTGGCGGGGGATGGTTTTTCTTTTTCCCCCAGGTTTTGTCCAAGTATCTATTTCTCGCCCGTTCAACTATGCTCCTCCCTCGCCTGAAATCTTGTTTTAACTGCGAAACCGGCGTGGAAAATTGCGGAGAGTCCAAAGGTCCAGGGGAGATTATGTGCACGACTTCGTCCAACTCAAACTCCAATTGTTTACGTCGTCTCGCGATATCTTCTTTCACTTTACAAGCGGCTCTTTGAATGGTGAATCTCTCAAACTGAGGCAACTTGTTCAGAAGTCTCTTGGATGCACGAGAGAGAACTCCTGCCATTTCTGTTGTTGTCATCTACGGAACGTTTACGTGTTGTTTCTTTTTATTGTGGCGCTTGTTCAACGAAAGAGTTTTTGCATCGTGTAATTCCGAAAGTTGAAACTGAAAGCTTGAAACACGCGTATTAATTAATTATTTGTACCTTTACTCCGTACTACATACTACGGCACTATTACAACCACTACTAATCATATATCTAAATCCTAACGTTTCTTCTTCGTTATAATCGTTAAGAGTGCATCTACTAAGTTTGAAATCATGTGTGCAAACGCAAACACGCCACCACAGACGGCGCATAAACGAGTCAGAAAGTACACGAAGTGCCGTCGCTTCGTATCAATGGTTACCGCGATAGGAGAGAAGTCATACAAGAAATACACCGCTGGTAACGATCCCGACCAAGCATCAGTTTTACGAAAGTATTCCGTCACGGAATATTGGTTCGTCGAGACGCTTTTCGTCCAACTAAACAAACCTAAGAAGACGCTTCTATGGGTTCGATAAAACGTAGGCACAAGTTTGAGAAAATACTTGTACACTCCGCTTCCGTTTTCATCCCAAGTCAAGTCCATGAGCCTGCTTCTTCGAACTTGCTCTTTTTTCTTCCTCTTCTCTTCCTCCTCCTTTTCTTTCTCTATGTTTTTTCTATCCGAGCTCCTACTATCTTTGCTACTTTCGTCGTAGTGAAACTCGTCGTCACTTCCGCTTCGCGCGACGCCATCCAACGGGTTCACCAATCCTGGATACCCAGCGCCAAACGATAAGTGCGTGATGGTGTGCGATATGTTGATTTTATTCACCGCACCAAACGCGTGTTGGAGCGTCTCGTATTCTTCTGCGTGCGCGGAAATGTGGAAATTCCCACCGACTCTTTGCACGTGCATCCTTCCGTATAACCGACATCCTTCTTTCTTCTCCACCGCGTGTTTCACTTCCCGCGAATGTTCCGCGCGTTTCTGAAAGACAACCTTCATTCCGCCGCCGAAGAACTGTTGCAAGTCTTGTATGAGCGCGTCTTCTTCATCGGTGACTCCGCCTCCGGCTTTATCGTACGACCCTAACGATTTCCCGTCTTTGTTCAGTCTTTCCTTGTGTAACTCTCCTCTCACGTCTTGGTCGTTCTTTCCCGACTGATCGTACGCGTCCACCGATAACACCGAACAGGGAACTCTCGGGAAGGTAATATCCATTCTCACCGTCATCAATTCGTTCTGCGTACCATCCACGGCCATTTGTTTCACCACTGGTGGCGTGATGTAATTCAAAATTTCACTCGCGCCTAAAATACACATCAGCGCGATGCCGAGTAACGAGACGATGGCTCCCGAAGTCGTTCGCACCATGAGATGATCCTCGATTTTCTTATACGCGTCCAACGAGGATAAGGAGAAACCACCACCACCACCACCACCGATGCCGGCGCCGCCGCCCATTTTTGTTTCACTCTCTTCTTCCTCCTTCTTTGTTTCTCTCTATTTATACGCGTTCGTTCGTTCGCGTAGTCACGTCGTTCACTCACTCAACACTCGCTCGCTCGCTCCTCTTCTAAAAAGGGACAACAAAACGACTGTTTGCCCGAATGCGGAAAGAAGCAGCAAAACTCGCGCGCGCTTTTTTTGCTTACTTTGTGGCAACAACAAAGAACAAGAGGAAGGAAAAAAAGATAAAAACAGCAGCACTTTTTCTATCGACAACGATTTTATTATATTCGTCGGTCGGTCGGTCGGTCTCGAGATGATTACCATAACATCGACGACAAGCCTCGTGAAGATGAACGCGTCTTCGTCTTCTTCTTGTTCTTCTTATCGCGCGAACCGCGCGGTTTTTTTGAACGCGCAACAACAACAACGACGACGACGACTTTTCCTTTTGTCTTCCAAAAGAAGTGGTTTTTCTTCTTCTTCCTCTTCTTCTTCTTCTTCATTCTCGTTAAAACTGTTGAGGAATACTACGAAAAGCGCGAGAGATGAGAGAAGAGAGAGACGAAGAAGAAGCGACACACGAACGAGCAGGAACGCGACGAGAGAAAGGATAAAAACGCGAGCAAACATTGAGCCGGCGACGGACCAAGACGACGACGACGACGGCGAAAATTTTGCCGGTGCCGGTTTCTTGGAAGGTTGGAAAGGCGAGTTGATATTGAAGAACATTGACTTGAATAAAGCTGCGGTGAAAAACTACGTCGGCATACGGGATCGCTTGTTACAACTCGATCCTGGTTTGAACCAAACGCTCATCTCATCTGGGACGTCTATTTCGCAGTTATTCGATCAAGATAAGTGGGAAAAACATCGAAGAGTGAACCGCTTCTTTTACGATTTGCAAAACATCCCGAGTTCGACGGTTTTTCTTCGGTTGGTCCGAGTGCTTTTGACGCTCACATTTCTCGCGTACTTGGTTTTGATCATGCCGGGAACTTTATACAACCTTACGCACAAAATGGTTCCCTATGCAAGTGGAATTTTACCATTGAGCTTAGTAGAGTGGATGAAGCAATCGACGATAGAGACGTTTACGTTTCAAATTTCACCTTTGTTCCACACGATGCTCGGTACGGTGCTCGGTTTAGTGCTCGTCTTTCGCACAAACTCTTCTTACAGTAGATTCGTGGAAGGTCGGATGGCGTGGGGTGCGCTCGTTCGCCGGTGCCGCGATTTTGCGCGCTTCAGCGCGTACATAGAAAACGAGCAACTGAGAAAGACGATGTTAGGCGTCGTTTCGTGTTATCCGTACCTGTTGAAATCTAGATTACGGTCCGGTCGAACGCGAGAAGATAAAAGCGACCCTTCAGCTTTTAGAGACACGCCGGACGAAGCGGTGTCTCGCATCTTGAACAGAGTTGGTGCCAGCGAAGAAATTCCTATTCTATTGAACGAAGACAGGAATCGCCCGTTTTTCTGCACCATGCGCTTGACTCACTTTATGAAGATCGCAGTGAAAGAGGGCATAAACGACAACGCTCAATTGATGCTCGAGCAAACGATTTCAGAAATTAACCAAGCCGGCGGTGTGTGCGAACGATTATTATCGACACCAATTCCGCTCTCGTTCAGTCGTCACTCGTCGCGGTCTATCATGATTTGGTTGCTCACTTTACCGTTTGCGTTATCTTCGATAACGACTGGATGGACGCTTTTACCTTTGATGTTTTGCGTGAGTTATCTCATTTTAGGCGTGGATGAAATCGGTATTCAAATCGAAGAACCATTCGCGACGTTACCGTTATCGCCGCTGTGTAAAATCATAGAGCGGGATTTGCAAAACGTGATGGATTGCACGGACAGTAAATAATGATAGTATTCTATTGATGTAAAAATATTCGACGCGTGTCACTGCATTGACGTATAAATAGTACACCACAAATCACACTGTTTGTAAAGTTTGTTTTGTTTGTTTAACTACTTTTTTTCTTCAAAACACAACGCTTTTTGTTGCCCGCAACTTTACCTCTATACTAAATAAAACATTTGTGATGCACCAAGCGTGTTACACGCGCATTAACGCGCACTCTTTGTTATTATTATCCCCGAGAACAAGTTCCACTTCTTCTTCTTCTTCTTCTTCATTATCATCATCATCATCATCATCAAAGAGTTGTTGTTTGTTGAAGCGAAGAAGAAATCCTACTCTTTTACCACCGAGCCGGGTTTCTTTCGCCTGTCGCGCTGCGAAGAATAGCGATGAAAATCCATTCGCGGCGTTGCAGAGCATGAGGAGTCACCTGGCAGATAAACCAGAGCTCGCGGTGAAGAAGGAAGAAAAAAGAACGAGCACGAATATCGACGAGTTTGCATACGAAGACGAAAACAATACTAAAAAAGAGCTGACGAAGAAGAAAGCGACGCCGCCATCGCCATCGAAGAATGGTAAAGGCGTGCGCATAAAAGTAGAAAGGCGAAAGAATAAAGTCGTTACAGTCGTGTCTGGTTTAGTAAACCCAACGAAAGAGCTGGTGACGAAACTGAAAAAGGTTTTGGGCGCGGGCGCTTCCCTCGACGCGGATACGAAGGCGTGTATTTTCCAGGGCACGCACGCCAACGCTCTCGAGGATATGATTAAAGCGATGGGGTATAAAGACGTGAAAATAGTCAAGTAGAATATGTATATTTAGTATTTGGTAGTTCGTTAAAATAGTTTCTAAAGTAGATAGTATAGATGTAGTTGTTAGGAACGAATGTAAGAAGAGCAGGCTCTTTCTTTGTGTGCCTCCTCCTTTCCTCTCGTTTTTTTGTTTTTCCACTTCGAGAAAGAGATATAATCGTCATAAAAGAGAGAGTGAGGAACCGAACAATGGCTCGTACCAAACAAACTGCTCGTAAATCCACCGGTGGCAAAGCCCCGAGAAAACAACTCGCGACTAAAGCCGCGCGCAAATCCGCGCCGACGACTGGCGGTGTCAAGAAACCGCACAGATATAGACCGGGTACCGTTGCGTTGAGAGAGATTCGGTGAGTGGGATGATGAGGGATCTTGCGTTTTTAGCGCCATTTTTGGTCAATTTTGGCGGTGTTTTTTCTCGTGGAAACGATTCTCGTTTTCTCTATCGGGCGAGGCGTAAACGCGCCGTGATCTCGCACGCGCGGTCATTCCTGCGCGCTGACGCATTTTATCTGCGCGACTGTCAGATGCTTTCGTTTGTATTCTAGTCGCATCTGCGGAAACATCAAATCAAGAAAAAAATGCGCGGTGCCTTGCTCGAGGGAGGAGGTGGCCCAATTCTCTCTTCTCTCTCTCTCTTTTTCTTCCTCTTTTCTGACCTTCCTTCTTCCTCTTCTTCTTCTTCTTCCTCTTCTAAAAATATAAAACAGAAAATACCAAAAATCGACCGAACTCTTAATCCGCAAGTTGCCGTTCCAACGCTTGGTCAGAGAAATCGCCCAAGACTTCAAGACTGACTTGCGATTCCAATCGCACGCCGTCTTGGCGTTGCAAGAGGCGTCCGAAGCGTACTTGACTGGCTTGTTTGAAGACACCAACTTGTGCGCCATTCACGCCAAGCGGGTCACCATCATGCCGAAAGATATTCAATTGGCGAGAAGAATCAGAGGCGAACGCGCGTAAACCCGTGAACGTGCGTCCTCTTCTCTCCTCGGGCTTTATCGTGCTCCTCGTGGGTTGCGTGAAAACGCGCCCCAGAGGAGGACAAGAGAAAAGAAGAGAGCTCTATTTTTTTAAACCAATATCATAAACTTTGTAAATGTAAAAAATATCTGAATAATCAATCAAACCAATCCTACTATGTGTTACTACTGCAGTATAAATATTACACTCCTAATGTCGTCAATTTGATGTAAGCTTCGACGAAATCTTTGTTAAACGCTCCAGCGTCTTCGGCGTACTTATTAATCCACTTTTTATTTTCTTCGTCCTCAGCCAAGTATCGGTCCGATAACAAACCGATGTGTTCGTTCATCTCCAACTCGTCTTTGGTTAAGTTTGGTAAGTTCCACGGATCCTTTTTTAACGTCACGAAATACTCGTTGTCGAAAGTGTACGGGTCACCAAATCCTTTTTGTCCTATCGTGTGTGCTCCAGAAAGCGCAATCATTTCCTGGGAGGATAACCCGTACAAGTTTTGGAAATGTTCTCGCATCTCTTTTCCTCGAAGCGTCTCGACTGGCATGCGGTTTTCTGGATCCGCAGAGGAAGCGTCTCTACGTCCAAGCGGGATTGCTTCTAAGAACTTTGGGCCACCAGTGAGTTCGATTGCGTAAGCTCCTGCGCAAGCTATGCAATCCGCTAACGATACTCCGCCGGTGTCGTCGCCGAAACCTCTCGCTTTCATCTCCTCGTACACCTCTTTTATCGGGTTCAGTCCTCGCTTCAAACCAAAACTTTCTGGACGTCCTAATTCGTACAAAACGCTCCCATTCATTCCACCATCGTTCGACGCTTTATTAAACGTTCCCGCGTCGTGAAATGCAACTCTCAACACCGCCGGACACTTTGTTTTTTGTATTTTACTCTCGAGCACTTGGCGTAAATTTTTTCGTACTTCTTCTTCGTTTTGTATTGTTATTGTTGCTGCGTGGGCGGCGATTTTTGACGACGGTAAAGGATACCGAGCAATCGCCGCTACACAGAGAGAAAACAACGAAGTGGACGAGACTAAAAATGCTCGTCTGTTGCTATGAGTTTTAGTTGTCGTCGACGTTGTCCTTTCGTTCTCGTCGTTACGCTGTGTCGAAGAAGACGCAACAACAACAGCAGCAGCAGCAACTTTCGTTGTCGTCGATGACGATGATGACGACGAGGCAAACGGCGGTTCACTTTTTCTCCTCCGAGTTTTCTTGTGTTGATACGAGCAGCATCGTTCACAAATCCGCGCTCTCGCATCCAACACCGACGATGATGATATCGTCATCGTAATTGTTCTCGCACCTGTCGTCGTCTAATAAATCGTCGGTGGTTTTGCGCGCCGCACAAAAAGTGAAGAAGAAGTAAATTCATATCTAAAGAAGAAAAGTGCTTCGTCAGAATAAAATACACGCACGCTGCGCGCAAAACCGAGAGGTAGTTTTCGACGATTCATACACAATGAGCGCAGAGAAGCTTAAGAAATTTGAGGCGAGCGAGAAGAAGTATTACGAGAAGGAGCGCGGCCTCGATGATACGGCCGAGGAGATACTCGTGAGCTCGCCGCAGTCTTCGCCTTCTTCGTTTTCGTTTCCTCCTCTCTTTTCGTTCTCGACGACGAGCGGGAAAAGAGAAGACCGAGAACAAGAACAAGACTCGCGAGAGGGACAACTCACTCCTGCGATGGGAGTATCTACGCCTTCTTTAACGAAATCGCTCGCGTTTGCTTCTCCGCCTTATTTGAGAATAAGTTCGGCTGGAGGAGGAGGAAGCGGAGAAGAAGAACGGTTTTCGCCTCTTATCGAGACGTTCTTCGAAGTGTTATCCCCGCGCGCTTGGATGAAGAAAAACAAAGAGAAAGAACGACAACGTCGACGACACCGTACGCGAATACTTCCAGGTATTTTGAACAACTGTAAAGTGGTAGCGGTGAATATTTGTTTTGCATTTCCAGTATCGGTCATGGCGTTGTTGTTCTCCTCAGCGGTGGTCCCGATTATTTCGGCGCACGCCGCTTTAACTGCCATTCTTTTTCTTTCGTTATCAGTTGCGTTTGAGATGCTTGAAATCTTGATTCAATCTCTTCACTCGATGAGTGATGTCCAGCCGTATTATCGCGAAGTGTCAGAATTAGCGTTAAAGTCATCAATGAAGGAGGTAAAGTCGTACAAGCGACGCGTCCCATTGCTCTTCTCGACTGAAAAAGACAACGACAACGACAGCGAAGAAGAAGAAGAAACGAAGCGAGAACAAGAAGGCTCTTCACAAACAGCGCCGTGAGCGGAATAGGCGTTGACTTTATATACTACTTGATATACCTCTTTCTTCTACATCGCTAAATTCTATTTTTGTTTTTGTCGTATTCAGATACCGCGTAAAAACTACTTCTTCTTCTTCTTCTAATGCGTCAATTTGCTTTTTATTCTTGTTGCTTCGTTTTACCACTGTATGGGTCCTAGGCCTTTCGCACGAACAGCGCTCAAATCTAACTTTTGATCCAACTCCTCGTCCACATCTCCAACTAGCGCTACGTTATCTCCTCTTACTACATATAAACCGAGCGGTGCCATCTCCACGCCGTTCTCCATGGAATAGACCCTCTCGTGACAGTTTTCAACTATAAGATTTGTTTGTTGATCGAAGCCACGCAAGTGACCGACAATGTGCCGGCCATCGTTCGTTATGATGGAGATGACGGAGTTCAGGAACGGTTTGAGCATGGACGACATGTTTTACTTCAACCCTGTCGGTTGTTTGGGTGCGAGTCCGCGCTCCCTCACAAAACAAAATTAAAAGAAAGACACGTTCTTTTTGTTGTTCTCGATTGAAGAATGAAGAAATGAAAGACGAGAGAAGAAGACAAAACGAAGAAAAGAGATCGGAGAAGAGCTTCTTCTTCAAAACCGTCGTCGTCGTTTCCAAGAAAGAGGAGAAAGACAGAAATTTTGACACCCTAAAAACCCGCCGTAGTCAACCACGAGAAAAAGCGGCGGATTACGGCGAATATCCTCACCTTTGGTCGCGATAAACGTTGTGGAAAACGCGGATTTGGATCCCGAACCGTTTTTTCTATTCAACTCTTCGTCGAAACTAAACTTTTTACGTTCGCGTCACGTCTCAATAGTCGCAAAAGTCTTCGAAATTTTGAGTCCGAAGAAGAGCCGTGCCGGCGTCGCTTGAAAAGAGCTTCCACAATTGAACTGCATAAATTTTCATTCCGCGCGGGATAGGACGCACTTAAGATCGTCCAGTGACAATGGTTTCTTGTTGCTAGTAAAGAAGAACGCACGGGGAATCATTTTACACGAAAAGAATTAGATTTAAATCGCTTTGATAGAAGAATAAGCGGTCAAGAAGATTGCTTCGGAGGAGAGAATTCTTAGAGTACTCGGAAAAGAAGAAGGCAGAGGGGCCGCTTTTGAACAAGTTTGAATTCAATAAAAAAAAGGACTTTTAAGAAGGAGAGAGTGAGAGAGAGAGCTTTGTGCGCACACGTGCTTGGAGCAAAATGAACGGCGAGGGTGAAGGAGTCGAACAGCAGCACAAAAGTTCTGAAGAGGAAGAACTCGCGCGGCCGTCGTCGCCGATAGGAAGGGCCGAAGAAATTGGTGGTGGAGCTGAGGGTTCCTCACCCAAAAGTGAAACTCAACCACAAGAATTGGAGCGAGGAGGAGAAACTGCTACTGATCCGCCGCCGCCAACGCCGCCGCCGATTGTTACCGACCAACAAGTGCTAGAGAATGACGACCCAGGGGAGAAAGAAGAAGAAGAGACGAAGTTCGTGGAGTGGGATCCAACTGGGAGGTTCGGTCGGACGACGCAGTTGTTTGGGCGAGGGACGTACAAGAATGTGTATAAAGCGTTTGACGAAGAAGAAGGCATGGACGTCGCGTGGAATCAAGTTAAAGTTTCTGGTTTACCGCCAGAAGAGAAGCAACGGCTCATGCACGAAGTTGAGATTCTCAAGAAGCTCGATCATAAGAACATCTTGAAATTCTATCACAGCTGGAACGTCATGGAGAAGGGCGAAATGTCCGTGAATTTCATCACCGAAGCGTGCGAAGGCACTTTGAATAAATACGCGGCAAAGTTTAAGACCAACCTCGACATGCGTGCCGTCAAGTCGTGGTCTCGCCAAATTTTGAGAGGATTGGAGTATTTACACTTGCACGATCCCCCCATCGTGCACAGAGACTTGAAGTGCGATAACATTTTCGTCAACGGTAACGCTGGCGAGATTAAAATTGGCGATTTAGGTCTCGCAGCTATGCTCAATCATCAAAGAACGCATTCTGTCATCGGAACGCCCGAATTCATGGCTCCTGAACTCTATGAGGAAGATTACGATGAACGCGTAGATATCTACTCCTTTGGGATGTGTTTGATTGAGTTGGTCACCTTCACGTGTCCGTACTCCGAGTGCAAAAACCCGGCGCAGATTTATAAAAGAGTTTCGCAGGGCATTTTGCCCGATGCTCTCGAAGCGGTCAAGGAAAAAGGCGACGCGATTTATAATTTCATTTTGAAGTGCATTGCACCAAAAGAAGAGCGTTGGACTGCTTCTGAACTGCTCGCGGATCCGTTCTTGGAGAAGAAACAGTCGCGTCCACGCAACTTACCGCGCGCGGTCGTTGAAGAAGAACCCGCAGCGCCGAGACCTCAGGTCGCGGAAGAGGAATCGTCAGAAACGAGCAGGTCTAGTTTTGACACGCTTACGAATCCTCCACCTGTACTGACGAGCAGCGATGCTGTCGCTGTTGCGGGTAGCGAAACGAAGGGGAAAGGTTTGTATCCCATACAAGAGGCATCGAAAGAACTTCCGGCAACGCCCGGCGGACGATTCTATCGCGTCGTTTCCAACACCGAAGGATCTTCCGACCTACCCGCTGGTCCTTTCGAACAACGCGAGCGTGGTGCTTCGTTGAACATTCGCGTCAAAGGTTTGTTGATGGACAATAATACTTTACGTTTGCGCTTGCGTATTACGGATCAGTCTTCCGGTCAGACGAGAACTGTAGAATTTCCATTCAGCACGAATACAGATTCTGCGCAGAACGTCGCGAAGGAGATGGTCGAAGAGTTACAACTCTCTGAATCCGACGTGAATACTATCGAACGCGAGATAAATAAGGAGGTGAAGTATTTGTCCGAGGAGAGGCCGAACTTGGAATCTGGCGAACAACACTCCTCTCGAGACTCGTTTGAAGAGATGCGATCTACGAACGGTTTCGGCGACGGAGGTTCGAGTGAACAACTCGCTAGCGGTGCTGGCTCTACCACTGGGTTGACCAGAGTGGATAGTGCGAGGTCGGTCGAATCGCAAGATCGCGAGAGCCTCCATCATCACAGCGCGGGAGGATCGCCGGAGGAGATGCACGAGCGAGAAAGATCTCCGCAAAAATCTCCCATCGTCGTTTCCGCAGAGTTGCGACAAGATCCATTTGTCAGATCAGCGTCACCGTCGATAGTCGTTGGTAGATCAAAGACGCAAGAGGACGCTTCATCCGTTCAGCAATTAGGCTTGGACGTGCAGAGCATGTCGCTCGCTTCTGATGAACGCATAGAAAGATCTCACTCTGCGGGACCGGGATTGGCTCAACAGCAATTCAAAGCACGCGAACCCTCTCATCAGTATCCAGGTGATCAGAGAGGCAATGATTCGAGCGCGAGTGCATCGAAGTTGAGTTCTCCGTTAGCTTCTCCGCCGGTTGGTGCTATAAATAATTCGAATTACCCACAACAAATTCCGGCGGACGTGCTTTCTAGCGGTGGTATTTCTTTACCACCAAAACATCCTCAGTCTCAACAGCAAGCGATGAAACAGCAGCAGCAGCAACAACAACAACAACAACAACAACAAGGCTACGACGCGTCAGCAGCGGCGTATCCGAGTCGATCAGAGACTCCGGTTCTTGCCGCACTAGAGGATGGTGAGTTAGAGTACGATGATGAAATGGAGCTTCAAGTTTTAGAGGAGTTAGAAAAAATGCAGCAGCAAGAAGAGGCGGAAATGCGGCACAGGCACGCGACCGAGCGCCAGAGTAAAGTTCGTGCTTTTCACAAAAGGCGTTTAGAGCGTTCGTTCTCAAGATTAGGAACCAATCATCAATCAGATGGCAATCTCCCGCAACTGGCCACCATGCAGCAACAGCAACAATACACGCAGCAAGTGCAGCAGTCTCAAATGACTCAGACCGCGCACTCTTCAGCTTCGTTATCGACCTTGTATCAGCCGGTGCAATCACAGCAACAGCAACAGCAGCAGCAACAACATCAACAACAACAACAATACGCTCAACAGCATTTCTCTGCCGGGATGGAAAGTGCCAAGCCGCCTCTCGCACCCTCTCAGGGTTACAGCTCTGATCAACCATTGGTTAACGGTCATTTGCAAAGTGCAGCTGCTGCGTCGAATACTTACGGAAGTGATATTGGAACCTCTTCGATTGGAACGATGTCTCGCGAGTCGTCCAAGGCGTCTATGAGTTCTGACAACCGCGACGAAGCTGGCGACATTGGAAAGGTACAGTTGACGGGAGAGCAGTTGAAGGAGGCGAAAGAGAAAAAGAAACGCGCCGCGTTGGAAAAAATGAATGCGTTGACGGGGAGTTGCTTAACGGGATTAGATGTTAGAAAGAATAGCGATAAGAGTTCTCAACTAGCCTTGAAGGACGAAGCGAAACTGATGGAGAAGATGCAAAAGGCTGCAGACTCGGTTTCGCTGAGCGGCGAGAGTTGAGAACACTTATAACAGATATAAAAATTGTAAACAAAGCAAAGCGTACATGCATAAATATGAATCGAAACAACAGGAATTATTTTAATACGCAAATATTACTGGTATACTAATGGTTTTACAAATTTTTTACTATATTTTGCTGTTGCTTACCAACATCTCGACGATTTTATCCCACCGCATTCTCTAACTTCAAGGACATGAGCGCTTCGACTTCGGCGGCGAATTCGAGAGGTAACTCTTGAAATACTTCTGAGCAAAAGCCAGAAATGATCACACCAACCGCAGATTCGAGATCAATACCGCGCTGTTGAAAGTAAAACAACTGATCTTCACCAATTTTGGAAGTAGACGCTTCGTGCTCGACTCTAGAGGAAGGATCCTTGACTTGGATGTATGGGTACGTATTCGCGCCGGCATCGTCCCCAATCAACATAGAGTCGCATTGTGAATAGTTTCTCGAGCCAGTCGCGTTGGGGCCAACAGAGACTAGACCTCGATACACGTTTTTGGACTTTCCAGCAGAAATACCTTTCGAAACAATTCTAGATCTCGTATTCTTACCGACATGTATCATTTTCGATCCCGTGTCAGCCTGCTGCTTGTTATTCGTCAACGCGACGGAGTAAAACTCCCCCTTGCTATTATCTCCAGCGAGTACGACGGATGGATATTTCCACGTGATGGAAGAACCGGTTTCAACTTGTGTCCAAGAAATTTTCGAGTTATCACCTTTACACAAGCCGCGTTTCGTGACAAAGTTATAGATACCTCCTTTTCCGTTTTCGTCGCCAGCGTACCAGTTTTGAACGGTGGAGTACTTTACTTCGGCGTTTTTCCCCGCGTAAATTTCTACAACCGCAGCGTGAAGCTGGTTTTCGTCGTATGCTGGAGCAGTGCAACCTTCGAGATACGAAACGTATGAATCGTCTTCCGCCACGATCAAAGTTCTTTCAAATTGTCCGGAGGACTCGGCGTTGATGCGAAAGTACGTAGACAACTCCATCGGCGAGATTACACCCTTGGGGATGTAGCAGAAAGATCCGTCTGAAAAAACAGCGGCATTCAACGCCGAAAAGTAGTTATCGCCCACCGGGACAACAGAACCGAGATATTTCTTTATGAGCTCTGGGTACTCCTTGATGGCCTCGGATATCGAACAAAAGATAACGCCGGCTTTCAACAAGTCCGCTCTAAATGTCGTCGCAACAGAAACGGAATCAAAAACGGCATCTACGGCAACGTTTGTCATTCTTTTCTGTTCGTTCAAAGGTATTCCCAGCTTATCGAACGTTTTCAACAGTTCTGGATCGACTTCATCTAAAGATTCTTTCTTCTCTAATACTTTTGGTGCCGAATAATAGGACACGGCCTGGTAATCAATCTCCGGGTATTTGTTATCCGACCAGTCCGGCTCTTCCATCGTGAGCCATTTTCGGTACGCTTTCAAGCGAAATTCCAACATCCACTCCGGTTCATTCTTCTTCGAGCTGATTAATCGAACGGTATCTTCGGATAGACCTTTAGGAATCGTCAAGGTTTCGATGTCCGTGGTGAAGCCCCATTTGTACGGTTTATTGAGCATATCCTGAATCTTCTCCCCTTCCGTTTTCTTCTCCACGGCGACCTTCAAAGTTTTCGAGGAATCTTTCTCCGGTACCATCGCCTCGTTTTGCTCGCTCGAAGAACTTTCGTTGATCACCGCCCGCGTCGTCGTCGTCTTGTAATTCTTTTCTGAAAGACGGCGATGACGACGACGACGTGTCTCAATTCCTTTCGAAGACGACGAGGCAATTCTCGTCTTTGAAGAAAACGACGTTCTCGTCTTTCCAGCCGCGGACGATGACATCATCGAATGAAGACATGCGGTGCTCATCGCGCGCGCGTGTGTGTGTATGTCTGTCTGTCTGTCTGTGTTGAACTCTGTTTAGGTACGCGTTTTTAGAACAGTAGTAAAAAGAGTCGCGAGAGAGAGAGAGAGAGAAAATTATTGTGAAGGGGAGAGGAGGTAAGATTTTGGGACGAGAAGACCTGCTGGTGCTGATTTTTGTGGGGTCAGGAGTCAACTCTCTCTCTCGTACTTCAAAAAATTAATTCTCTTCCGCCGCGATACGGAAAGCTTCAAACCTGCGCGTGCGTGCTTCATCGAAGAGAAGAAGAAGAACAGAAACATGACTGGAAAAGGAGGAGATGCGATTCGATCTCCGCGGTGGTTATCCATCGAGGATCGCTCGTTGCAAGAGATTTACGAGTCCGTGAGAGAGTTGCTTTTGGAAACTTTGAACGAGGACGAAGGGTGGAAAGGTTTGACGCGCGATGACATCTCGGTCGAACCGCTTTCCGGAGGGATAACGAACAAGATGTTCAAGTGTGAACCGCCAAAACCACTGACACCGGTGGTTACCAGAGTGTATGGATCGTCCACGGATAAATTCGTCTCGAGAACGGACGAGAGCGAGATGGCGTTGGCGCTAAATAAGAGCAATTTTGGCGCGAAAGTAAGAGCGGTGTTTCAAAACGGCTGGGTGGAAGATTTCATAGAGAGTTCCTCTTTAGTTCCGTTAGATATGAAGAAGACAGAGATTTTGACAACCGTAGCTGGAATTATCAAACGATTCCACGAATTAGACATGCCACACAGAATCGCTCGGCCGCAAGCGATAGCGGAAACAGCAACGACATCGTCGCCGTACGGAGAAGGCGCTGCGGCAAACGTCGCCGGCGAGTTTTGGGAAACCATAGAGGTCTGGTACTCCATGGCGTTGGAGGTATCTTTTCCGGAAGATCCAGAGAAACAGAAACTATTAGATGCGCTGTGTGTCCCTCAGTTGAAGGAAAAGATCAAAAGGGTTAGAAAGATGTGCGATGCGACAAACTCGCCGACGGTGTTTTGTCACAACGATATTCACGCGGGAAATTTTCTCGTCGAGGAACCGTCCAAGAAATTGATTTTGATTGACTTTGAGTACAGCGCGCATGGACCGAGAGGATTCGATTTGGCAAACTTTTTTTGCGAATTTGCCGGATTTGAGTGCGATTATTCGCTCTTGCCAGATAAGACGACGCGAGAGGTTTTTTATGAAATATATTTATCAGCCGGCGATACGGTCGAACAATTGGAGAAAGAAGTGGAGGTGTTTTACATCGCGACGCACTTGTTCTGGGGGATTTGGAGCGTTTTACAATCAAAGTTTTCGCCGATAGAATTTGACTTTTTAGACTACGCTAGGATGCGTTTGAGGCAAGGCGCCGTGTTGCTCGGGGAAAACGCAGATTCAATGTCGCCTTCGAAACCGGACTCTCCTTTGGAAACGCCAAAGTCACCGAACGCGCCTTCCTCGTGGGGTACTGTAAACGAAGCGCACTTCACGAAGTCGCCTCGACATTCGTTGGATAAGAGTAATACTAGGTAATCTTAGGCAAGTGAGTTATAAAATATGAGTGCGTCCGTACTGCTTTCTTTCGATTTAATTTTTAGCAACATTTTAGCAACATATGATTGTGTGCAAACTTTTAACTCGATTGAGCGAACGCGACGCCCTTCTCTATGCTCGCTCGTAACTCGGGAATAGCATTCTTTACCATTTGTTCCTCAAACAATGTCATTGCGCCCAATCCTAAAACTTTCTCGACTCCGTTAACGCCTAATTTGACTTTACTAGCAAAGAACGGCAGTTCCGGGATAACATTTGACGAGACGTAAGCGCATTCTATCACGTTCGATTCTCCAGCCAAACCCTTCAGGCATGATGTTGCCATATTCTCGGCAGCTAGTGCCATACTTAACGTCGCAGATCCAGCGCCGGCTTTTGCATCCACGACTTCGGTACCGGCGTTTTGAATGCGCGTCGTTAAGTTTTGCAACTCGCTACCTTCAAAAGGCTTCGATAACTTTGGCGTCATTTGCGAAAGTAAAGGAATAATTGTCTCGCCGGCGTGGCCACCGATAACAGGCACAGTTACGTCCGATACTGATTTTCTCAAGCGTTGTAATTCGTCTTTTCGTAAGCCGTACACGAAAGTCTCTGCTCGCACGACGTCAAGTTTCGTCACGCCTAAAACTTTGCGAGGATCGAACGCGTTGTATTTCTTCAGCACTTCCACCGCGATGGGAACCGTTGAATTTACTGGGTTCGAAATAATATTCAAAATTGCGTTGGGACAATATTTCGCAACCCCGACGGTTAAGTCTCTCACGATCCCGGCGTTGATTTTGAACAAATCGTCTCTGGTCATGCCTGGTTTTCTCGGAATACCCGCCGGAATGATGACCAAGTCGCATCCGACTAAAGCGTCTCTTAATTGGTCTGGTCCTGCGTACCCAGTCACTTCAGATTCAGTATTGATGTGTGATAAATCTACAGCCACTCCTGGCGTGATTGGCGCGATATCATACAATCGCAAGGCTTTTATTCGAGGCGACTGTTTCAACAGCAACGAAAGCGTTTGCCCAATACCCCCGGCAGCTCCTAAGACGGCAACCGTAAACTTCTCTTTGTTTTTCCAAAACAGAGCATCGTTACGTTCTATGATGGCATGCGTTGTTGATATTCTTGCTTCTGATGACGTAGTCAACGACGACGAAGATGGTGGTGGCATTTGTGATTCTCTCGCGCGCACATCTTGAAAGTGTTGTCGTCGGCGCGCCTGCGAATTTTGTTTTTACGATGAGAGAAGAGAAGAGAAGAGAGAGTTCGTTAGACGACGCGACGAGAGAATTTAGTCCTAAGGAAGAAAGAAAGAAAACAAAAAGAGAAGGAAAGATAGGAGAATTCAACGCACCGAGGATGTCATCGACGAAGGAATGAGTTGCTCGGAGAGCGAGTGAACGCGTCTTCTCGCGCGAGACGATGATGATGGGTCCATTTTTCTTCTTTTCTGTCCAAACAAAGTGTGGATTCGCGTCAAATTTCGTCAAAAATAAGGAAGCAAAACAGAAGAGTGCACGAGTAAGACGAGGGGTTCCCATCTCCTTGTGGATCAAAGAAGTAGAAAAGAGAGCTACTACGAACGCGCGAAGAGCATGTTCTCTCCGCCGTGTGGTCAGTCTCATTTTGAGAGAGTTATATCGTCCTCTTCCTCCTCCTCTTTGTCCTCCTCTCAAATCACAAGTACTGGTAACTACCACCATCAGCACAACACGAAGAACGCGCTGCAGAAGAGGAAAGCACCGATGAAACTCTTCGCGCACCCGAATAAGAACAGAATGCGAAGCAATAAAAAAGTTATCGACAATTCAAACAAGCCATATACGCCGTGGGCGCTGGATTTGGCGTTAATATTCAACTGGACCGATATTATCGACGAGGAGATGCGAGAGGAGAAAAAGTCTCTGAACATATTCCTCGACGGGGCAAACATCGCGTGGCAGCGCGGTGCTCTCTTGAGGAAAAAGTTCAAATGTCGACAGTTTCCTCTCAGTGCGGGAATAATTGAGGCTTTGAACTACGAGCATTGGTCGAATCATAAAGTAATAGCGTATCTTCCAAAAGAATACGTCATCGGCGAGCTGCCAAACTTGTGCGACGGCGGAGGCTTAGCGACAGTCAACACGGAACACGTAAAGTATTTGCAAAACGGTATTTGGGTGAACGAAAAGCTGAAAGCACTCGTGGATGAAGGGAAAATACAGCTCGTGGAGCGCAAAGAAGGCGGCGACGACGATTTAACGATAATCGCTGAAGCGAAAGCGAAAGACGCGTGGATATGTTCAAACGACCAGTTTCGAGATCATAAGAACGACAAGAGCCTTCCGTTTTCTGGAGGCCGCTCGCTCAGAGAGTTTTCTCGTTTAAGACGATTCGAGTGTAACTTTTTAATCGCTCCGGGTTTAGACGAGAAAATGTTGCACGCTATGCAATCCGCGAAAGGGTGGGAACCGAAAGTTGGGTGGGAGTTCGATGCGTTCTACAAAGAGGAATCCGAAAAGAAGAGACGGAATATCGTGAGCAGTAGTAACAGTAGTAGTGACGATGATAGTAACAATAATAGTAGTGCACATGGTTCCGGGAGAAACGATAATCCTGGCGCTTTAAATGGCGTTCTGCCGTTTTACGCCATGCCGCACGAAGTTCTCCCATGCTATTTCGAGCCAGTGCCGACGACGGCTATGATTGAAGCGAAAAAGTTGTTCGAAAAAAAGAAAGATTGGTCGCCACCGTTCGTGAAGAAAGAGTAATCACGCTCAATACGCCATTGATTACCTTCTAACTTACGTAGAGAAATTGAGTAGAATGATAGATGTTAATGAAAAGAATTACATAGATTTAATCAAGCCCTCGATTTCTTTGAACACCGTCGTTTTTTGGCGGTTCCCGTCAATAGTTTTCATGATGTTCTTGTACTTGGAGAGCACCGCGTTGACATTGGCGTGATGCACCTTCAATCGGTTTTGAGCCTTTTCTTCCGTATCGTCTGATCGCTGCGTGAGACGCTTCGCTACAGTCTCATCAGGCGGCGGGAAAAACTTCAAGTGATAAATTTGTCCAGTCACCGGGTCCAATCTTCTACCGACGACGCGTTCGAGCAACTCTTCGTCCGGCACGTCGAGGAGCAAAAACAAATCTGGTTCGATACCGTACGAACTCAACGCCTCAGCTTGAGACGCGGATCTCGGGTAACCATCGAGAAGCCAGCCGCCGGCGCAATCCGGTTCGTTCAATCGAGATTTCACCATATTCACGACGACCTCATCTGGGACCAAATCACCTCTGTCCATAAACTCTTTCGCTTTCAAACCATCGTCCGTGCCTTGTGCAACGGCAGCTCTGAGCAAGTCACCGGCGGAAATGTGCGTGATTCCAAATTTCTTAACGATCAATTCGCACTGAGTCCCTTTCCCCGAGGCTGGAGCGCCAGCGATGACGATTTTCTTCGCTTTCTTCTTCATCGCTTTGCGGGCAGTCACGCCGATAGCCGCAGCGGCGAAAACGCCAGCGGCAATTTGCGTCGGAGTCGGTCCAGTCGCGGCCGGCGGTGGCGGCGCTTTTGACTTGGCCGCGATCTGCTGAATGCATTCGTTCTTTGAAGAAGATGGCGCGAGAAGCGAAATACTTTTTTCTGATGATGCCGACGTCTTTTGTTGTTGTTTTTGCGAGCGACAAACGACGAAAGAAGAGGAATTCTTTTTATTCTTATTTTTATTACTCGTCGACGACGTCGTCGTCGTTTTCGACGCGCGAAGAGCAGACGACGTGAAAAGCGAAGATGCGGTGAGCGCAGACATTATTGTCAAAACGTATAGCCCCGCCTCGTGTGTTTCTGACGTTCCCTCCAGGCGTTTTGGTTTTTACAATTTGATTATTTTATTTGATTGATTTTTTTCGGGATCATCATCATCATCCATCGCGTGGAGGACGGAGGAGGAAAGACAGCAGGGGAGGAGAGGAGAAAATCTAAGGAAGGGATTTTCCGCACTTTTCATCTTCGTCCTCGTCGCTCGCTCTTCATTTCAATTTTTCGTGACTTTTTCAGAACACACACGCAAACACACACAAACAAACACACACACACTCGCCACGCCACGCCACGCAATGATGATGATGATGGCGACAACATCGGCATTGACGACGTCATCATCGTCGAAGATGTTCGAGAGGAGGACGATGAATATCACCAGCGCGCGCCAAAAAGGAATGACTGCTTTCGGAGTTAAAAACGAAGAACGAAGAAGCGCGATGAAATGCTCCGCAGAATCATCATCGTCGTCGTCGTCGCTCGTATTCGACGGAACGTCTATGTTTACTATTTATTCAGAATTGAACGGAGAAAATGTCATCTTTCCTTCGTTCTTAGAGTCTGCGTTGCATGTGTGTGAAGTTTCGCGGTCGCACCCGGATTATATTTCTGCACACTTTCACGAGAAAGTCGGCACGGACCAGTTCAAGCAGCTCGATAAGAATCTGCCACCACATCAGTACATGAACTATACTTTATTCGACTCTCCTCCGGAGGAAGTTTTTAGTAGGTTTGATGACCTCTTCGATAGCTCAGATATTGCCCACCCGTCTCCGCAAAAATACGCCATGCTGAGTGCGAGTGAAGTCGACGTGTACCCGAAGAACGACGCCGCCGTGGAAGGCACGTTTGCAAAACGGGCGAAGGAATCTGTAGACAAAGAAACGAAATTAACTAAAATAGGATTAAACGATAGGAACGTAGCCATAGTTGTGGCCCTGAAATGCGATAACGCATTAGACGCTGAAAATTGGGTACAAACATTCGGGATTGGGAACTTGGAGAAACAGTTGAAGAAAAATTTCCAGCTCGCGGTATTACACGAAGTTAAACTGGGACTCGGCCCGATGGTTGAAAACGACGAAGCTTCGCAAGCCGAGGGTGATGCGACGCCGTTTACGCATGTGGTATACGCCTCTCTCGGTGAGGTGGAGGATTCCATTGCTAACGATGCGGTTTCTTTAGTACAACAGGCGTTGGTAGCAGAAGGTATAGCGGATGGATCGGTAGTGCACGCGTTCAAATGCGCTTTTAACATTGCAAAAAAAGGAACGCCGTGCGGCGCTTTACCAGCCGCGCGAGAGATTCAAAAGCGAAAAGAGGAAAACGAACAGGCTCGCAAGAATAATAAGTTTTAATTCTACGATTATTACGAGTAGAGTGTACCAGGTGCCAGGCCAGGTGTCGGGTACGCGCAAAATAAATAAACAAACATCACAGCACATTTTTATTTACAACGTTTCACTTCTCCCCACTCCTCTCGCTCGGTGTCTTCGAGGAGCTGGATGACTATTCATGTACCCTTGAAGTGGATCTTCTAAAGTTGGCACGTAATTGGATTTAGGTTGTGTCCTTCCTTCGTTGCTTCGGGATCTTGGACTCTGCATGGCCGAATGGTCGCTGATACCGAACGCCGACATCCCCATTTGCTTCGCTTGATTGTTGGAACTTCCTCTTTTTCCGCTGCTGCCTCCGAGCATTTTCATGTCATCTCCGCCAAAAACACTTTGCATACCTGGAAGTGAACCCATTTGGTGTGAACCGTGCGTATGCTGATGGTGTGGATTTGTAGGGTCGTGATGATTTTCGGTGCGATGCGGCGCGAAATGATCCCGAGCTTGCGCGTGCGCTCGCTGCAAGTGATCCCTTTCGTCTCCAAATCCTTCGCCGCCCTCGTTTGCGTTCTCATCAACATCGTGTTTCCCAACCAGCGTCGGGCAAATACCTGCTTTGACTACAATTGGATCGTCGCCACGCGTGTAGCTCAATTTATCACCTCGTTCTTCTCCGAGCATGTCCCCTGGGGTTTGGTTGATGAGTTCATACATGTCCTGCGTGACGTGACGTCTTCCCAAGCTCAAAGCGACGTCGTTGGCATTCAACTTGAACGTAGAAATCACGGCATCGAACAGCGCGAATAAAAGTGCGCGTCTTTTCTCAACTTTGCAGTTTAGCGCGAGGACGAGAACAGTTGCTTCGTCATTAGCACCTCTGGCCTCGAGAGTCTGTGCGGATGGAAGAATCTTGGTCAGAACGTAGTCGCGCAAGAGTCTCGCCTGTTTGCCTTTCGCTAAATCACGCTGTCGTTCGGTTTGATGCGGACGAGAGGTCTCGATTCCCTTTGCTCTGTTTACGTCTTCGAGTTGTCGCATTTTGTTATTAGTAAGGAAATTAGCAATGCACTCGCGTTTCGATTCGCCTTCGCCGGCGAACCGAGTGGAGAAAACACCCGAAAGCTTCAACGATTTCACGGCGACGGTGCTCCAGGTTGGATTGCTCGTCGACACCTCGTCGTCATTTTGGGAGAAGAAATCAATAATTTTCTGCCGCTTAAACTCATCAACGGAGTTCCAGAGCGTCAGTAACGCGAAAGGACCGGAAGGTCCGCATTCTGAATCCGCATTCTCCATGAGAAAACCATCCATCGGCGTGCTTTCGAGTGAGTGGGCTTCGACGATTTTATCAATTAAATCCTTCTCTTTCCCTTCCGGTTGTCCGGTGATGCCTTCCCAAACCTTTGTCGCCATCCTTCGATTTTCTTCCAAAGTTTCCTCCTCGGAAAGTCTCCCGCCGTTTGTATCGTCTGATTTCGAGAGTTCCATGTTTTCTGTGTTTTCGCTGCTGTCGCCCGATGAGGCAACTTCAGAGGAGGAGGAGGAGGAGGAGGAGGAGGACATTTCAGAGGCTTCCTTGGCGACTTCTTCTTCGACTTGCTCGAGTTCGCTCTCCTCCTCGTTACTCAACTGTGTGTTTTCTATCTCTTCTTCTTCTAGTTTGGCGGCGTAGATTGCGGCTTGGTCATCATCCTCTTCATTCTTAGTGGTTTTTCTCTGCATCGCGTTCATTTCAATCTCGTCTCCGGCGTCCTCCTCATCGTAATTTTGCTTCAACAATCGAGCGCCTTCGGTGACGGAAATGCCGCAGCTTAAAAGAAAGACGACGAATGTCAGCGCGAAAAACAAAAGTCCCACACTTCGTTTCATCATTGCTCGTGCTTTATGTGTGCTTTATGTGCACGACAGTTCCACCACAGGCTGTGAAGAAACGTGTTGCTGTGTCACAATTTTTCACGCGGGAAAAAATAAAAGAGACAAAAGCTCTTTCGCAAAGAGGTCAAAAAAGCTGATTTTCGAGTGCTTTTTTTATTTCGGTCCCTCATCACTCACAAATATAACACGACGCGCTTGGTGTGAACACACACACACACGCACATACACACACATATAATCGATATCACTCTTTGCGTTCGCGTCCTCTCGATCGATATTCGTGACATCGCCCATCTCACGTCTCGTCGTGCTCTAGCTTGACCAATAATAACTCGCGAGCACGACGAAAGATTTTTTTTATTCTCTCTCGTGATATTTCCCATCACAACATCGATAGCGATATATAGAGAGAGAGGGAGAGAGAGTCTCGTGATCATGGCAGGAAAGAAAGCATCGCCGTCGTCTTCGCCAGGTGGGAACGATATTAAGTTAGGCGAGGAACATCGCTCGAAAAGCGTAACTTGGGCGAACGAATCGAAAATGGAAGAAGTAGTCGAATACGAGGTCAGTCAATATGAGCAGAGTGATTTAGATAGTTTGGATTTTCGGGGAGGAGATACGGGAGGGCGTTATAGGAGCGGTATCAGAGACAAGCCCGCGTGCTGTTGCACTATCATGTGATAAAAATAGCAATATGTAGATACACTTTTCTTATACCTTTATAACATTATTATCGAAACGAAACACTTTGTTGTGCCCTCTCTGCCCAACTCTCTTTTTGTCTTTCTCGTAGTTTCTCCAAAAGTGTATCGCATCAAAAATTCCAACTTTACATACTCTGCTCTTCCGACCTCGTATATATATACATAAACTAAGGAAGTGAACGATGATGAGTTTTGCGAGTACGAGCGTAACGGCAGCGCAAGCGCGGGATATTCACCGCACCACGCGTCATTTAGGCAGACGACGAAAACAATGCATAAAACTCGAGAGAACGCGTGCAGTTCGCGATGACGATGACGAAGAGAAAGAAGATACCCATGAATACGGAATACTTGGAAAATCGAGAGCTACGTACGCTTCTTCGGGCGAGACGAGTTATAGCGATAGCGTGTACGACAAGTTTGCCATCGCTTTATTTAACGCCAAGTTAGCAGGGAAAATCATGGAATCAACCGAAGGTGTTTTATCCTCAGAAGCAAAGCAGTTTTCCATATTTTCATACCAGAGACTGGTTTATTTAGCGAACGAAGTTGGCGTAGTATTTAAAGGAACCGACGCTCAGAGAAAAGTCGTGACGGAGACGTTGTTAGAATTAATTCCGGAGATTATCAGGATATTGTTCAAGAAACTTATTAAACCATCGAATTGGGTGGACGAACTGAACAGTTTTATCACGGTACAGTTCTTCGGTTGGCTCGTCGGGCCATCTGAACGCGTTCCGAGAGAAAGCGATGGTGTACTCGCCGCTGTAAAGTTAAAGAAATGTAGATATTTAGAACAATCAGGATGCGTAGGATCGTGCACGAACTTTTGCAAAGTTCCTACGGAGAATTTCTTCAAAGAAGCCTTCGGTGTAGATGCGCATCTTCAGCCCAATCATGCCGACGGTAGTTGCGTACTGACGTTTGGGGAAAAGTTATCAGACGAGGAGATTTTCTCAGCACCGTGCTATCTAACGTGTAAAAGCAGAAAGCTTGGCATCAGCAGCGGAGGGGGAGTGGGCACGATCGAACGTGATGACGGATCAGTGCAGCAGCCAAAGTGTTGGAAATTACCGTGAAAAGCACGCAACGCGCAAATATTATCTTGCGAATGACAGAAATATGTCAGTTGCGCCGAGTAGGTGTGTGAAGCAGTATGTATGGTATGTGTGTGTATATGTATGTGCAGTATGAAACATATTAAAATTACAAGTGATCAAACTCCCCCCTACTGGTGTTAAACCCACCACCTCTACCATTCTCAACTCCAAACATCGCTGTTGGCGATCCACTTCTCCCCAATCGGATGCTGCTACTATCATTTCCAGCGTTCAAGCGCGCCGTGTCCTCCTCCTCTTCCATCTCGTCATCATCCAAAGGCATGTACTGACTGAGAATCCCCCGAATCTCCTGGTTCATGACTTGCTTCATTTTCCAACGATAGAATAAAAACAAACAAGTGACCAGCACTAACAAGGAAAAGAAAACGCTGGCCAAAACCGTCGACGTCTTCCCGACGCTTCGCGCAGTCTGTTGCACGGACACGCAACTCCACGTGTTTAATGAATCTGAAAACTCGGAGTGTAAGCCCTTCGGGCAGATACACTCGTAATATGGAAATGCACTCGTCGTCGAGCATGTTGTCTCCCCGCTCTTATTAGGATCACTCAGACAAGTGTTCCAACCATCAGCTCCCTGGGCACACTTATCGTTTATGAGTCCACTATCGCTACACATCTCTGGCTTGAGATCGTTGGGGAATCCCGCGCATATCGCCTTCAAGACTTCACCGCGCGCTAGCTTACCTCGATATTGCACGTCATTTATAACCACTGTTGGTAATATTCGCACCGAAGATCGAGTGGACTCACTCGGAGGTGATTGCGCGATAATTTGCTCCTCCATCATAGCGTTTTCAGAATTAGCGTCGATATCCCCTATACAGTTTTTCCACGAGGAAGTATCCAAACCCGCTCGCTTCATTGATGTCTCAGCGCAATCGTATGAATTGAACAACCCGGTGCTCATTTTACACGACGATTGAAATTCAGTGATGTAGTCCCACCATTTTGTTGGGATTTGGGAGTCATTCGCAGCTTTAAACGCGCAGAGAGCTCGTAAATTCGATACGACAACATCCGCTCCGGAATATCCGCTATACAAGTCGTCGTCTGGATCAGGAATACAATATCTGCCATGATTTATACATTCGGACAGACAAACGTCGGAATCTTCGTACCCTTCCGGACACGACCACGTGAGATAATGGGGCGTGAACTGGGTGTAATTCTTGGTTTCCAACTCTTTCGCTATGGGCGCCCAATCGTTGAGAAATCCAACCTGCGCGTCGCATTTCGCGCCGCACGAATCCGTCAACTCTGTCCATATTTCGTACTCGACCCTTGAATCAGGATGTGGTAACACATCAGTCCAATTGAGGGTAGCGATGACGGCGTTGCCGGCTGAGAGTTCTTCCTCAAATTTTTCACCGACGCTTTCCGTTATTAACGCAACCGGAACCGATATGTTCTTCACGTACTCTTGTGATTCCGCATCATCGGCAGCATCCATGGTAATCAAATCCTCCGCAATATTATCGACGATAATTACCGCTTCAGCTCCAGCTTTTTGTGCGAAAAACGCCTTTGTCGTGAACGGGCACTCACCTCGGTTCAAGAGCATGATGTTTGCTCCATATGAACTGTTGGTGTTGAATGCGTTCGCGTCGAACTCTGCGCACCCGTCTTGGTCAGTTTTAGGATACTTAAACGATCCCACCAACGTCGCTCCGTACAACGGCACACCGAAATTGGCGATTGCCATGTCGTATTTCCCTTTCAATTTGCTCGGTAAAGAAACCGTAAAAGAAGCCCGTTCAACGTGAAATCCACTTTCAACGCGCTCCGCTTTCAACGAAAAGAATAAAAAGAAAAGGAGAACAACGACGAGAGGAGTCTTCATCATCATCCTTATTTAATCTGCCTTCCCTTTTCTATCTCTCTTTCTCTCTTTTCTCCTCGCGTACTGATCTTGTTCTTGTTCTCTTGTTCTTGTTTTTCTTCTTCTTCTTCTTCTTCTCCTTCTTGGTTGTTACTAGAATTT
>Ga0115556_1000367_pt1 | contig 29405 bp, 23 predicted proteins | sample COGITO_mtgs_1104_5_FD_87282 | JGI IMG/M metagenome (GOLD analysis project Ga0115556, IMG submission 87282) | Pelagic marine microbial communities from North Sea - COGITO_mtgs_110414 | ecosystem: Environmental > Aquatic > Marine > Epipelagic | place: Germany:Helgoland, sampling site Kabeltonne... | reverse complement strand
TTCACAATCAATAGGACAAGGGGTTAAATTACAAGATATAGAGCGTGTTGTAGTTGCAACTACAGGACATTCACTACCTCCATTTTCAGCAGACTGTGATATTTTATATTCTTGTTGTTGTGTCCCTGGACCACAATTTAAATTTGGGTCATTAGCAACACAATCACCTAATTTTTCATATTTACCAATACAATCTATAGGAGGTTGGGTGGTTGAAGGTTCTGTTGTAGAGGGTTCTGTTGTAGAGGGTTCTGTTGTAGAGGGTTCTGTTGTAGAGGGTTCTGTTGTAGTAAAAAACCCTTCATAATTATTTTTAGTATAAAAATAATATATACATATACTAATTATTATTAATATAAGTATTATTATTATTTCTGTTTTATATTTTTTAATCAAAGTAATATATTTATTCATTTTTTATTAATTTTTTATCTTAATATTATACTATATAAAATAAATATATTAAAATTTAACTAAATAAAAACTTAAAATTATAAATAAATTTAAAACATAAAATACTAAACATAAAAAACTAAACATACAAAATTAATACTTAATTTGTATAATTAAGATTAAGGTCCATAAATAATTTATTATTATCTTGAGACTCTATTCTTTGATTTGCTAAATCACGTATAGTTGAAGCATCACCTTTTTGTTTTTGATATTGTAAAACTCTAATTTGGTCGGCAGTAGTTGCTCTTGCTTCACGTTTATCTTCTAATTCGTGTATTACTTTATTAAGGTCGCTTATTTGTTCTTGTTGATTTTTTAATTTTAATAAATATTGTTTATTACGCTCAAGTCTTATTTTTTCAGATTTTATTTTATCTTGATATTCTAAATTATCACATATTTCTTGAGTTTTATTTTGTTTCTCTACTAATTCATTTATACTAGGGCAAATATTTGTTTCTAAACTATTATTTTTGTTTATAACTAAATTAACTGTTGCTTTAAATTCAGTAATATCATCACTATTTGGCTTACTACTATTTATTGTAATAGCATTTAATTCTAAATTATTTTGTGGAATATTAGTAGAAATAATTAACTTACTAGCAATAATTGGTTCATCTAGAATAATATAGGTATATTTATAACTATCATCTTTATTTAAACAATAATTATCATATCTAAGTTTATAAGTTTTTTTGACTTCAAATTTATCTAAAGGATAAAGTGTATTTTCATATTCTATTTTAATATTAATAATATTTTTACCCATATTACTAGGTGTAGTATAGTTTAATTTCATACAATAAATTTTTTTATTATCATTTACATTATTTATAGCGTAAGTATATTTTGTAATATTATTATTATCAGTATTACTTACCTCAACAGGTTTTGTAATATCAATATTTTCAATATTTTCTGTTTTGGTCTTATTTTTATACTTTGTTTCTGTTAATAATTTACGGTCACCGCCAAAAATACCATAACTATCTAATTTATTGTAATCTGCTGTTATATTTGAAGAATTAATAATTAAAATAAGTTGTGATGTATATACTAAAGTATTATTTTCATTTACAATATCAGTAATTACAACTTTGTGTTCAAAATTACTAATATTGTATGAAGGAGGAGAACCAACACTTCCATTACCTTTTAAAAATCTATAATCATTATTACCATATTTATATTTAATATTAATATCAGTAATTTGATGACTATCTTTAAATTTAAAAACAAGAGTATCAATTCTACTAGACTTATTTAAATTAAATGTATATTGATTAGTATCATTGATTGGTGCGTTTCTATTATTATTTAAAGGTATAACATTGCCATAATAAGGTATAGTCATTGCCTCAAAATTTTCAATTATTGTATTATTATTTTTATTATTATTATTTTTATTATTAATAATGTTATTATGATTTTCATTAATATCAGTTGTAAATATTCTATAAATTATAAATAATGTAATTAATACTATAATTATTTTAATAATATTAGATTTATTTTCAAAGAACTGTGTTATTTTTTTACTAAAAGTCATTCTATTTTTTAAACTATAATAATTTATATTAGTTTATAATAAATTATATTATAATTCTATCTATTAACATTATAATAGAAAAAAATAAAAAATAAAAAATAAAATAAATTAAAAATAAATTAAATTAAAATTAAAAATAAATTAAATTAAAATTAAAAATAAATTAAATTAAAATTAACAATAAATTAAATTAAAATTAAAAATAAATTAAAGTGGTATCCATCTTTGTGCTACGAATGAATTACAAGGTTGAACTGTAACATTACCATTTTTATTTGTTAAACAATCATTATTATTTACAGACTTAATTAAAGTAAAAGGATAATTTATTTTTGTTTTATCTACATTATCAAAAGGAACAGTTTTATCTATATTACGTTCATAATCTTGTTCATTAATAATATGGTTCATTTTAAATAAATGTTTTTGATTTTCATCATTACATTTATATACATTATAATCTGATGCCCCTACTGATAAACAACCATCATTCATATTAACCATATAGCCACCAGTTAAATAACCAGTTTGAGGATTTACAAAATTTGTTTTTGGAGTTTGTTTTAAACAAAATTCCTGACCGTTATTTAAAGATTTTATTTTAGAATATTTATTTTGTTCTATTTTATTTATTTTTAATTTATTAGTTATATTTTCTAAATCACTTAATTTATTTTTTAAATTTGTAATATTATCTTCCATTAGAACAGATTTTTCATTATTAGCAATTAAATTATTTGTATTTGCTTCAACCGCATTACTTATATTATTATTAAATATAGTGCTAATTTCATTTTTATTAAATAACTTTTCTAAATAATTATCATAAATTGATTTTATATATTGATTATTTAAATTATTTTTTAAATTTTTAATATTCTTATTATTTTCAATATGATTATCAATTAATGATTTTATTTGGTTAGTATCTGCTCTATTTTGGTCAGTCGTCGTAGTTACAGTATTTTCACCTTCAAAAGGTTCAGTATTTGATAATTTATCAGTATGATTTTTATATAACACTAAAATAATAATACTTATTATCAAAATGATTGATATTATTGGTAATACTATATAAGAACGGCAAGAAAACATTTATATTATTTTATACTTATATTGTTTTATAAATTTATTTATTATAGTTTAATTTATATAACTTAAATTATATAGTTTAATTTCTATTTAGATTTTTTATTTTATTATTTAAATAATAATATTTTATATATTAGAAAAAATTTAAAATTAGAAAAAATTTAAAATTAGAAAAAATTTAAAATTAGAAAAAATTAAATAAAAAGTTTAATGTTTTAATATACTTTACTTTTTACTATGTTTTTTAGTTTTTTTGTTATTTTTATTTTTTTTAATATGTGTTTTATATTTACGACCACAACCACAACCTGCTCCAGTCATAGTAGGATAAAGATTAGGACCAGCAAATTTACCACCTTCCCAAACCATTCCTTGACTAACAGCGTGTTGTTTGGATGATGTTTCTAATTCAGGAGAACCATCGGCAAAATAACCAGCATTACCACTACCATAATAAGAAGGAGGCATAACATATCTACCAGCATCACCACCTTTCATTTTCTTTACGAACTTACGTTTGTTATTACGTTTAGACAAGGTCTTGCTAGAACGTTTGCTAGAACGTTTGCTATTTTTATTAGTTTTTTTTATATTCTTTCTAGATACATTAGATTTAGCAGATTTTTTTAAAAGTTTTTTAACCATCTTTAATAATTATAATATAATTTGTTTGTATATTATATTATTAAAATATTATTTTTATTTTGTTATTATAAAATAATTAATAATAATTTTTAATTAATAATAATTTTTAATTAATAATAATTTTTAATTAATAATAATTTTTAATTAATAATAAATTTTATTAAAAATAAATCTTATTAAACTATAAATAAAAATAAATAAAAAGAAGAATGGAAAATACAAATTCTACAAATAAAAAAGATAAATTATTACAAACACTAGTAAATTTAGGAACAGTTGTATTATTTATATTTATTGTTGTTGTAATCTATAAATTCTTTATTGTTAGAGATTATAGTAATTTAAGAGAAGGTTTTCAAGATAAAAAAATAAATAAAGATAAATTTGAAAATACATTAAATAACAAAAGAACAATTTATGAAACATCATTAGAAACAGTATTTGGAAATAATAAGAGATTATTATGTAATATGCTACCATCTATGAATGAAAATACAAATGTATGTAAAGTTGATAACGAACCTTATATTATATACAAATTTCCTATTCATATGATTAAATTAATTGATGGAAGTATATTAGCAGTATTTAATGATGGACGTATGTATCAAAAAGATAAAATGACATCTACTATGTGGAAAGGACCAATTGAAAATAGTATGCCTCAAGGAACTGTTCCTCTAAGAATGGTAACATTATCTACCGATTTAAAAACATTACTTGGTGTTGGATATAATAATATATTATATGTTAAAGAACCTAAAGAGTTAAGTGAAGGTGGAGGATTAAATTTATCTGGTGAATGGAAACAAGTTCCTAATAATTCAAATATTATATATGTATTATATGATAATAAGACTAATTTTCTGCTTTCTATTGATACCAATGGTAAATTATTTACTAAACAATCATTTGATATAACTAGTGATAATAGTGAATTAACTACTAAACTTAATAATAAACCTATATTACGTCTTTATTATGATTTAAATGGGAATATGTTTTTTATTGATACACAGTTTGAACTCTATAAATTTAAAGATACAAATTGGAAAACATCAGAAATTAGAGATAGACGCGGAGTTCCAGGAGATAAATTACAAGATATAATATATGATAATGATGGTAAAATGTATGGTATTGTATTTAATCCTGAAACATTTATAGTACAAATAATGAAACAAACAAGCACATTTTATCTATCCTCTTTTAAACCCTTACATTTATTATCAAATTCAGATAAATGGTCTACTAATTTTGTAATGTCAGACCAAGATATTATTAAATGTAAAATAGGTAGTATTTTTGAATATATTACTAATACAGCAAATCATCAAAATGATAATGACGATGACCCCAATTTTGCTTATCATAAAGAAATTATTGATTCGAAAAATAGATTAAGACAATTTTGTGCGAACAGAGGTTCAAATACACAAAATGTAAATTATGATAATTATGAATTATTATCAAATGTTGAAAATAATAGTCAAAAAATTAACAAATTAAAAAATGTTATTCAAAATTTAATGGTTTATGAACCTGAAAAAGACAGAGTTGAAGAAAAATATTCAATTCTTAATAAATAAATTATAATTTATTAAATTTTATTTTTTATATTCTATATTTTATATTTTATAAAAATTAAATTCTATTTTTAAAATTTTATATATTTATATATAGTAAATATTAACTAACATAATACTAATAAAAATAATTAATAATAATAAAATAGAATAATAAAATAATGTTGGCTGATTTAAAACCTATATTTGGTAAAGTATTAGTTATTTTAATAATTGTATTAGTCTATTATTTAATTACAAAATATAGCACTATTGAATTATTTGAAGGGACTATTGAAACATTTGAAGATACTATTAATAATGAAACAAATAATTATTTAAAATTAAAAGAAACTTATATTAAATCTAGTAATAATAATGATACTAATGATACTAATAATAATAAAACTTTAGATATATTATATTCTAATCACGTAGATAATGAAGACAATGAAAATACTGAAGATAATGAAAATACAAACGAACACACAGGTAGTTGGAAAAATAAAACATTAAATCAATGTATTGATAAATGTAATAAATTAGATAAGTGTATTGGATTTAGTAGAGATAATGTTCTAGATACAGAACCATCAAACTGTCATCCAAGAATAAATAGTTCTCGTTGTTATAGTAATAGAAAAGGAGATTATAAACAAATGAGTAATGCTATTAACTATAATACTTATATTAAAGCAGATACTCATAATATTATAAATAATTGTATTGGTGATGAAGACTTAACATTAAATAGAATTATTTTTATTAAAACTTATTCTAATCCTAATAACTATATAGGGTATAATAATGATGCTCGTGTTCAAATGATAGATAAAGATACTACTAACTTTAAAGTAAAATGTAGTTTTAGAATAGAGGCAGGTAAAGAAGGTTCTGGAACAGTATCATTTTTACATATAGATACAAATAAATATTTGAGTAGAGATAAAAATAATGAACTCATCTTTAAAGACTTAAATAAAAATTCTACTGAAAACAAACAAAGATGTAGTTTTAATATTAATGATGGTTTAACAAATGGTATAATTTTTAAAGCACTTCCAATAGAAGGTGAAGTTGTTGATAAATATATAACTTTAAATAATAATTATTTAAAAATAGCATCCAAATCTAAAAATAATAAATTAGACTTATCTACATTTTATATTGTTGATGCTATTGACAATACAACTATTATTACAAATAAAAATAAAATGAACACATCTAATAATAAAAATATTCAAAGCAATAATAAAAGCAATAACTCTAACACTACTATTACTACATCAACTAAAATATCTAAATCAAATAATACATCTAAATCAAATAATACATCTAATACATCTAATAGTAAAATGAATAATAATATTAATGAAGCATTTACAATTAATCTAGATAATAATAAATCATTACCATTATATAATAATTTATTCAATGAAACTAATAATAGTATAAAAATAGATAATTATTTAGAAGATAATTATTTGAATAAAAAACATAAAAATGATTTAATGAAAATTACTAAAAAAGTAAATGAAAGTATATTAGATAAAACATTAAAACAATCCATAAATAAAAATCAAAATGAATATAATACAATAAAAGAACTAAATAAAGAAATTGAAAGTAAAATTTCTCAAGATAATTTAAATATTAATAAAACACACGATACTATAAGTCATCATTTAAATAAAATGAGAATAAAAGATCTAGCAAATGATTATTTTTTCCTTAAATCAATTGCTTTAAATAAATAATTTATGCATTTATACATTATTATTTATTTTTTATTATTTTATTTTTTTAAATTTTTTAAATTTTTTATTTTTTGTATTAATATTAATTAAATAATTATATACTATAATAATAATAATAAACAATAAATAATAACAATAAATAATAAGAATAAATAATAATAATAAATAATAACAATAAATAATTTTCTAGAAATACTGTTATACTATGTTTATAAATAAAGGGGAAAGTATATTAAACAATAAAGGAATAATTATTTCAATATGTATTTTAATTTTAATTTTATTATTTAATTATAATAAATGTTATACTATAACTTCAATAGCAAATAAACACACTAATGAAAATAATAATGAAAATAATATAAAAAACAATAATAATAAAATAAATAATATAGAAAATTTTATTGTTAATGAAAATAATTATGCTATGCCATCAGATGTTCGTATAAAAATAGAAAATAGCGAAATTTTAATAAATTTTAATATTAATAATATATTTGAAAAAAAATCACCAACTGGATTTATGATTATACTGGCACAATATGACTATAATAAAAAGAATATGAATAATAATAAATTTTATGTAAGCAATGAATATGAATTATCATCTAGTGTTAGTATAGATTTACAAAATTATCAAACAAATATATGTTCTTTAGATAATGGAAATCCTATTTGTGAATATAAATTTAAAAATTTACAAATAAGAGATGATAAAAATAAATTATATTATTATAAAATAGGTGTATCAGCACTTTATAAAACTAATCAAGACACATTATCATCAGATTTTATTTTACCTTACAATGTAAATACAGATGATAAATTATTTACAATTGAAGCAACTACAGAAGTGCAAACTAAAAAATATAATAATTTTTTAGAATATCAACAAGGATTAAATCAATCTTCTAAAAATACAAATATTTATGATAGTGTAATTTCTACACCTGATGGTAGATATGAACTAATTAAAACTCAATTAGGTAATTATCCTGATCATTTAATAATTGATAATCAAACTATTTCTAAATCTTCTCTTTCTGATTTAGTAGATAAAACTATGGCTGAAGGTATAGTTAATATTAATGTTAAAATGAATGAGCCTACAAATGAATAAAAAGGTTATTTTTACTTATTTTTACTTATTTTTACTTATTTTTACTTATTTTTACTTATTTTTACTTATTTTTACTTATTTTTACTTATTTTTACTTATTTTTACTTATTTTTATAATAAATAAAAAATATTAATAATTAATAGTAAAATAAAAATAAATTTATAATATAATAATACATAAAATGATTGTAAATTATGTTTATTTATTTTTAATATTATTAATAATATGTTTTATAATTTATATCATATATTTAAGTTATGATTATAATTTTGGTAATACTAAAGAACATTTTGATGTAGATTTAACAGTAGATAATATTGGGTCATTAAATTTAAATACAAATGATATTAATTCTGATTTGGCAAAATTTAATGATAATTATAATAAATTAGATATAGATATACATAATCGTAATGTTCAAAAAGAACAAAAAAAAAATTTAGATCTTTTACAAAAAACAAAAACTAATTTGTCAATATCTGATAAACTTAAACTTATGAAACAAAATTTAAAACCTGAAATAAAAAAATTTCCAAATAATAAAACAATTAAAACAATAAAATCTAAATACAATTCTCAATATTTAAGCACATTTACAAATAATAATCAAAATTATAATATATTAGCAAATGATAAATGTTTAACTGTAAGAGGGTTATGTAAAGATGAATTTTGTTTATTAAACTGTCAAAATAAATTATATTCTAGCAATAGCCAATTTTTTAATACTGAAAGAATAAATAATGAAGTTGACGCAGCAGCAACTATGAATGTTCCTGTTGAAACTATATCTACAGATAATGTATATCCATATAATATCTTTAAATCATTAATTAATGACAAGTGTTTAACTATATCTAATGATGGTATGACAGTTGAACAGTGTAATTTAAATAATATTAAACAACAATGGGAAATATCTCCTGATGAAAATATATGTGTTCTAGAATAAACTATAAATTATAAACTATAAATTATAAACTATTTGTTCTACAATGAGGTATAGGATAATCAACTAAATGACAAACTGGATAATTATAAGGTCTTCTATAACTAGTATAGTTGTAAAATCCAACTGGTGTTGTTCCTTTAGCACTAGACTCAATAGTTCCTGCTCCAGTATAAATATTTCCATATGGTATTTGTTGATAATTAACCCAAGGTTCTTTTACATTATTGCACGTTGTTGATAATGAATATACAAAAATAATAAATACCATAAGAAGTAAAAGTATTGATGCTATTGACGCAAACATTTTATTTATTAACTATTAAACTTTTTTTATTTACTTTTATTTTAAATTTATATTAATTTGTATTAATTATTATTCTCTTAGATAAAAAAAATAATGATATTAAAAATACAATAATATTTAAAATATATTTATTATTAACCTAAACAACAATAAAAAGAAACAATAAAAATTAAGAAATTAAATAATAATACCAAAATGTAAATTTACATAATGTGATACTTTATCAGTATATTTTTTAATACTATTATAATCACTATTAAAATGTAGTTTTAGTTTCTCTAGAAGAGAGTGTAATTGTGAAACTATTTTTTGTTTATCTAATTGAGATTTTAATCTATAGTGATTTTCATTAAAGTCACCATAAGTTATTTCAATACTTTTTATTAAATTACTATTGCTAACTTCTTTAGTTCTTAATGTAAATAGTGTTTCAACTAAATTATAATTAAAATTATAACTAGGAACTATTAATTTTTGTCCTGTAGGTTTAGATTGATTTATACTATCAATACAATCTATAAAATTATAAAATGTTTTAAATTCTTTTATGTAATTAATACTATCTTCCAGAGATACTTTATAAAATCCGCAATTATAAGGTGTCCCTTTAATAAAAACAGCATCTATTAATTGTTCAACTGTTATGTTGTAATTGTTAAGTATTTTCAATTTATCATAAAAACATACTGTATTTTCAAGAAAATCTAAATTATTTATAACAAACTTAACATCGGAATAAACAAACATATCAAAATCCTGCGAAAATACACTATCAATAATATTTAATTTACATAATAGGGCTAATAATTGGTCTCCTTCAATATTTTTTTTATGAAAGTATAAACAATTTAATTCATCTAACAATACTTTTATACTATCTATAAGTTCAGGTGTAATTGTAAAACTCTTTTTAGATAATTTACAAAATTCTGCATTTTTTGTTTCGAGTGTTTCTTCACTTTTAGTCTCTTCAGTTTCACTTCCTTCACTTTTAGTCTCTTTATCTTCTTCATTAACTAATTTAGATAATTCTTCTGTAGCAATTTGTCTTTTTCTTTTTAATGGCTGTTTTTTTTCTGTAATAGGCTTACCATCAAAAACAAAGACTAACGTAATTCCATAACATTCAAATTTATGTATTAAATTTATACATTCACATATAATATAGTTTATAATATTTTTGTCTTTTTTTCCTTTATTATATTTTGTTTTTGAATTAAAAAAGTTTGTTCCAAATCTATATACTAATCCATTCGCATCAACACCTATTCTTTTACCTCTAAAGTTAGATATATGGTTTAGTTCTTCTGGTAAAGTTTTAAAACCTGATTTTACACCCATTTTTTGTAAATGAAAAGTTTAAAATAATTATAAACTAAACTTTATAAATCAAATTATAATATTATTTATTATAAATAAAAAAATCAATTTTAAACATAATAATAATAAAATAGACTAGTTTTAATTTTATAAAATTATAATTTTATAAGTTTATAATTTTATAATGTTATAATTTTATACATAAGTTTCATATTATTTTTTTAATTTACCGATTTGATATTTTTTTAACATTTGTTTAGCATAATCACTATGACCAATACTATTAAATAATTCTGTAGCATCTTTACCTACACCTTTCATTATTATATCACCACCAGGATGTTTAGAAATCCAATCTGTAATATTTGCTACTTTATTATCAATGACTATCCAAGCATCTCTTTTTTTATTATGTTTAGCAACTTCGGTTAATGTATAATAGTTTATATTTGTCTTTGTCTTTGTCTTTGTCTTTGTCTTTGTCTTTGTCTTTGTCTTTGTCTTTGTCTTTGTCTTTGTCTTTGTCTTTGTCTTTGTCTTTTTAGTCTTATTATTATTCATTTTTTGTTTCTTTTTATTAATCTTAGTCTTATTACTATTTAATATTTTATTAATTTTAATTGTTTTCTTAATTTTTATTATATTATTTTTATTTTTATATGTAATAGTAATACCTAATTTCTTTAATACTAATTCAGAAGTCTCTAGAGCACCTTCAACCCACGCTTGATGACTACTATAATTTTCACCACATATATATAAAGGTTCATTTTCTAAAGGTTGTATCATTTCTTGTAATATTATTTTTCTATCATATCCTTTTTTCCAATAACCAGCACCTGAAACCCAAGGACAGTGTTTATACCATTTGGCTTTAGGAATAGTTTTATTTGGAAATAATTGTGTTAATTGTTTTGTTAATGTTTTTTCAAATGTTTTATCGACAACTTGTTTAGTCCAATAGTTTGCAAATTTAGAATCCGTATAAGAAATCATTATAACTCCTTTTTCATAATTTATAGGTATAATATATTTAATTGGTAAATTAGTAGATGTTTTTTTTAAATCATGAAACCATACTTTATCTTTTTCTTTTTCTATTCCTTTATTTAATGGATATCTAGCATAAATACGATACAAAGGTTCATTTTGTATAGAATTTAAATTATGTAATACTTTTTTATTTTGTTTTAAATAATCTATATAGATTAATTTATTTTTAGGAATTGCTAATATTAAATTTAATGTAGTAAATGTTTGCTTATCATTATTACAACTAAGTTCATAATATGTATTAGTATTATTAGTATTATTAGTATTAGTATTAGTATTATTAGTATTAGTATTATTAGTATTAGTATTATTATTATTAATTTTAACTATTTTTTCAAGAGGACATTCTTTGTATAATTTAACATTTTTATGTTTTTTTAATTTATTATATAAAAGTTCAGCAAGTTGTTCCATACCACCATCAATACAACTATATTTCATTTTATCTGAAAATTCATTTGTAAATAAATTAATTGCTTCTAGAGCATTTAATACTCCAAGTTCAGAATAATAAGGATAAATATCAATTAAATATTGTTTAATTGTAGGATAGTGTTGAGATATAGATGTTATTGAGTTTTTAGATGTTTTAGATTTTTTAGATAAGTTTGATTTTTTATTTAATTTATAATCAACAATATCAAGTAACGTTGTATTTATAAGTTCTTCATCAGTAAGATTATGTTTTTTTATTATTTTTTTCAAATAAACTATAAAACTATCTAGTGATGGAAAAATAGTTTCTAGATGACTATCGTAATTTGGATTAACAGATTTATAATTTATTGTATTTGTAATAGGATATACTTTATTAGTTAAGTTTAAATCATTTACTAAAGATACAACTCTATGTTGTTTAGTATTAAATCTTGCTCCTCCACCATCAACTATAATACCATCATAGTTAATAGAATGAAGCCTACCACCAATATATTTTGAAGCCTCAATTAAACATATTTTTTTATCAGGATAATTTTTAGATAAATGATATGTAGTATATAATCCGGAAATTCCTCCACCTACAATAAAATAATCATACATTGTAAATACTTACTATAATAAAATAATATAATAATATAAAATTAATGTAAAAAATAAAAAAAATGTTTAATTAAAAAAAATTGTTTATTATTAAATAAATATGAAACTTATTTAAGCCTTGGGAGTCTTAGCCTTTTTGGCAGGCTTGGCAGTTTCAGTGGGTGCCTCAACAGGTTCAGCCTTAACCTTTGGGGTTTTAGCCTTAGGTTCAGCCTTAACTTCAGCCTTAACTTCAGCCTTAACTTCAGCCTTAGGTTCAGCCTTGGCTTTAGGAGTCTTGGCTTTTTTGGCTGGTGCTTCAGTAGCAGGGGCAGGAGTTTCAGGAGCCTTGGCTTCGGCACTCTTAGCCTTGCGAACTTTCTTTTCCTTGACTGGTTCAGCAACTTCTTCAACTGGGGCAACAGCAACATCGGTAGCAACTGGTAAGTTGGCTAAAACTTCAGCACGCTCCTTTTGATAACGTTCCTTATCAGCCATTTCAAGAGTCTTGAACTCAGTCATTTGGGCAGGGGTCAAAGCCTTCCAAGCCTCAGATACATAGCGAGAAAGTTGTCCAAAACTTGCTTCGGGGTGAGCAGTTTGAGAAAGAGGACGTTGCTTTTGAGTAAAGAAACTAAAAGCAGTGCGGGCGTGCTTGATGGCTGAGGTTGGGTTAGCACGACGCTTCTCACGACGGAGACGCTTTTGAATAGTTTCAATTGGGCGAGAACTAATGGTAGTCCATCCTTCTTCAAATTTAAAGGAGAATTTTTCGGCAAGAGCCGCAACAATCTTTTGAGAAAGTTTGAAGGAATCTTCAGAGGAAGCAACTTTGGCAGTAAGAGACATTTTGAAATAGAAATAAAGCGATGAATATGTTTCGGTTTATGATTTATATTATAAATATATCTTTAAATTGTTTTTTTAACGCAATAAAATTATTTTTTTTAATATATTATTTTTTTTTATATTTAAAGAAAACATAATTTTTAATGTATTTTTATTTTTTTATTTAATTATTATTTTTAATTTTAAATATTTATAATTTTAAATATTTATAATTTTAAATATTTATAATTTTAAATATTTTTTATTTATTATTTAATAATAAATATACTATTATTTTGTAGTAAATTTCTTATCTATTATTAATATAAGTAATAATTAATATAAATACCTAAATCAAAACTCAACAGAATGAAACTAAATAAAAAACATAAATTAAATTTATTAATACTTTTATGTTTAGCAATTATATTAATATTAATTTATTTAAAAGATAAAAAAATAGATTTATTTGGTATAAATATTAATACATATTCAATAAATAAATATTTAAGATCACAAGACTTAGAGAATGAATTACAAAGTCAAATGAATGAACAAGAATTAAAAATTAAACATCTTACTGAAGATACACAAATAGTTTTAAATGGAGGTATTATGCCTATAAGAACTACAACTACACAACCAACAACTACACAACCAACAACTACACAACCAACAACTACACAACCAACAACTACACAACCAACAACTACACAATCATCAACCACATAACTAATAAATAAATAACCAGAAACTATAAAATATTATATTTTATAATTACTTAATTACTTAATTACTTAATTAAGAATAATAATTAATAATTAATAATTAATAAATAAATTATAATAAATATATTATTATATAATAAAATATAATATTAAATTAAAATAATAATTTAACATATTTTATATACAAATTATACATATATATAAACAATTGTAATTAAAATGATTTTAGATTTAATAGTTATTTTATTAGTTATTGTATTATCTTATTTATTATGTATGGATAATAAAAATCATAATTGTCAATTATCTCATATTGTTATTGGTCTTACTATTATTGTATTTTACAAATTAGTAAGATATTATAATAAAAAAAATAATAAAAAATCAAATAATACAAATAATTTAATTAATTCAAGTAAGTCAAATAATTCAAATAATATAAAAGAAGGATTTAGCACAAAAAAAATTAATGATTTTTTAAAACCAGAAAACATTGAAGTTTTAGGTGAAAATGAAGCAAGTTCATTAACAGACCCACAATTTCAAGAATATTTATCTAGTTTAAATAATCTAGTTGATTTATTAAAAGAAATAAAAAATAATACAGAAACAGAAGATAATAGTATAAACCAATCAACTGATGTTGAAACTATTAATTTAGAAAATCAACAAGCCTATCAACAATATCAAATTAATTATCTTAACAAACAAATTAAAAATGCTCAAGATATAATTAATAATGAAAGAATTGTTGAAGAATCTAAAAATTATAAACCAATTAAAGTGTATAGTAGTTGTTCATTAAATACAGATGGTTCATTAACTACTGAAGAACCTGTAAAAAATGAATTTAAAAGTATTAATCCTTTAGACCAAACTGTGAATTCATACGAAGGACAACAAATGGTTAAAACTATACAACAAGGTAAAACAAATAAACAAGAAAATATATTTAGTAAATTACTACAACAATTATAAATAGTTAATAGAATAGTTCTATTTTTTATATATTACCTTTTATTATTAATTTAAACATTTTTATTTTTTAAATATCTAAAATATATATAATAATCTAAAATATATATAATAAATATAATAAAAAAATTATTTTTATTATTTATTAATAAAATAATAAAAAATTATTAATAAAATAATATATATAATTATTATAAATTGAAATAATATTTTTAAAAAATGATTAAATCAAATTTAATGTTTATGACTACTATATTTATGTTAATGATAGTTACAGGTTTAATTTTATACTTTATGTATTTTGAAAATATTGAACCTTTCTTTACAACTACAACACCAATACCAACACCAACCGCAACACCAACCGCAACACCAACCGCAACACCAACCGCAACACCAACCGCAACACCAACCGCAACACCAACTCAAAATCCTGCGTGTCCCCAAATAACTACAAATCCTCGTTTAACTAATAAATCTATTATGTCCCGTCATTTTGGTATTGGTTTTAATATAGAATATGTTAAAACAATAAATGGAACTGATTTTTATTTAATTAAACATATACCAACAATTGCTAATAAAACATCAGGTGGTTGTTATTCAGTTTCAAATAATAATCTTTTGTCAATTAAATTAAAAAATAGCACTGACGAATCACAATTATGGACTATTACTGAAAATGAAGATTCTATATCTAAGTATTTTGTTGCCAAACCTAAAATAAACGATGGTTTTGCTCTTCAATATGAAAATGGAAATCTTGCTTTAAGACCTTATTATTCAACAAATGTTTTTGAAAGTCAAAAATGGCTTATCAAAGATATAGAAATTACAAGAGGTATTCCTGTATTAAATTATAGCCCTGGAAGTTTATTTACTCCTGAATTTGACCCTTATTCTTCAGAAGCAACTTATTCTAGTGATATGTCAGAACAAAATGTTCAACAAGTAAATGATGTTATTACATCAGTTAAAGTAGGAATACAACAATATTTAAATCAATTAGATAATAATTATCAAGAACAATCACAAGATGTTTCTATGTCTTCTTTAGGACAAAAAGAAACACCTTTAAATGTTAATATTAATTTAAGTAGCAAAGCAGACCAAAAAGAAACATTTAGTGATACAAATAATAAAAACAAATTATCCAATGAAATGTTATCTATAATGGATAAATATGGTGTTAGCGCAAGTAATCAAGGTAGTAAATACACCGAACTTTATAATAAAACTGATTTAGAAAATGAAATTAATAAATATCAAGGCTGTAAAATTCTTGATATAAATGATTATACAAGTAATCGTGTAGGCTCATGCAATTGCAAATTATAAACTAAATTAATACAATGGTTTAAATTTAAATTTTAATTATTTATTTTTTTTCTAGTTTTAAAAATTATTTTCTAGTTTTTAAAAAATGTTTATATTTTTCAAATTATTTTATTTTTATAATAAAAAATAAATAATTAATAAAACATAATATTATTAATAAAAAATAATATTATTATAAATTAAATAATTAATTCATAAATTATAATATTAATATAAATTAGTAAAATAATAATATTAATAATTAATAAATAATAAAAATGAATACCACTAATTTTTTACTTGCCCTATTAGGAATTAGTTTAATATTATGTTATATTTTAATGCTTATTAAAGATAATGAAAAAAGCGTTGAACCTTTTACAGATCCTGTTTTAGAAGCCATTCAAGAACAATTAAAAGATGAATCACCTGAACAATTAAAAGGAACAGTTAAAGCACTTCAACAAAGATTAATTGATTATGGTTATGCTCCTGATGTTAATAATTTTGTTAAAAAAAGCGAACTTGGTCCTAATGATGGTAGATGTATAGTTGCTACTGCTGAAGATAGAGATAAATATATTTCAAAATCTGATATTCCATCTCCTGGTCCAAATATTGATTTAAGTCAATATGTTAAAAAATCAAGCATTCCTCCTGAAAAAGTATGTGCACCTCCTGCTGAAATAGATTATTCAGCATACGTAAAAAAATCTACTTTACCTCCTAGAACAAACTGCCCTCCTTGTATTGCTCCTAAAGTTAAAGTAAGTGCTGGGTTATGCCGTGAGTGCCCTCCCGCCCCTGAATGCCCTAAACCTGAACCCTGTCCTGAAAAAAATTGCCCTGAACCTAAACCCTGTCCCGCACAACAAAAATGCCCTGAACCTGCTCCCTGTCCTACTCAAAAAGAATGCGAACCTTGTGATGCTATTCGTTATATTAAAGTTCCTGCTGTTATTACCAAAACAGTTACTGTAGATACTAATGGCAATGTTATTTCTCAAAAAATAGATTCTGGTAATACTAATCCAACTCAAGGAGCAACTCCAACAATGGCACAAATGTTAAAAGCACAACCTAAACCTACACCAGCGCCTACCCCTAGCCCTACCAAAAAAACTACTATTTTAAGTGCTATTTTTAATAATGATATACCAACAACCACTTTCCCAGTTATGTCATCAAATCAACCAAATACTACTTTAGCACAAAATTTAGATACCAATGGTCATAATCCTGCTCTTTGTCCTTCAAGTGATTTAAATAGTGAATTTAAATCTCACGGTATTTATGGTCCCAACTAAAACTATTTGATTTAACTTAGTATTATTTTTTTTACTTTTTTATTATACTATTTAATTATAATACGTAATATTTATCATTTTAAAATACGTTTATTTATTAACTTTAACTTTAACTTAAATCTCATTACAAATTCTAATTTAAATTATAATTATAATTATAAATACAAATGCTAGAAGAATATATTACAAATATTTATGTATTACCATTAATTGCTACTATTATTGGTTTAATTTTAGTTTATCTTTATGATAAATTTGAAAAGAAACAATATACATCAGCACAGTATCTACGTATTGGATTATTACTTTATAGTTCAACTTATGGTGCTCTTTATATTAGTAAATTAAATTTTTTTACTTCTAGTGATACTACTATACAATCAGGAGGAGACCCTCAATCTGTAATGCCACAACCAAATGCTATTCATAACCAATTTGAACAATTTAGAAGCGGGGTTCCTACATTTTAAAGTTTAATAGTAATACTATTAATATTAATACTATAGTTTATATAATTTTAGTTTATATTATTTTACTTTTTTAACTATATTTTTTTATTTTTTTAAATATATTATTTTATTTTTTTAAATATATATGTAAATATATAATAATAAATACTTGTAAAAATATAATAATAAATACTTGTAAATATATAATAATAAATACTTGTAAATATATAATAAAGTATAATATATAATAAAATATATTCTATAAATACTATTATAAAAATGATTTCAACCCCATCTATGTCTCCATTAACCCCATTTACATCTATACATAATAAAATTCATAAAATTTTTAATAATCCAAATATAAATTTCTTTATTATTATGAATTTAGTTTTACTCATTAGTTGTTATACATTTATAAATACATCACTTAAAAATTCAATCAGTTCTTTTATATCAAATCCTGCTATTATATTGATTGTATTAATAATAACACTTTTTATAGGTTATTACAATATTAATATATCTATACTTATTGTATTGTTATTATTTACAATTCTCTTTGGTTCATCATTTTATTCTAGCAATACTAATATTAATACTAATAATAAAAATAATAATACTATTAATAATACTAATAATAATATGATAGAAGGTTTTACAGATAATACAAATAATAATGAAGAAGATGATGAAGACTATAATGAAGATACTCAAGAAACAGCACGTGAAAAAAATGTAAAGAAATATAAACGCAAAACACGCGAAGATAATAAAAAATCAAGAGAAGACAGTATTAATAAATTTAAAAATGTTTTATTAGGTAGTTTTAATAAAATTAAAAATAGTGCAGATAATGAATATAAACAAGGCTTATTAGAAAATAAACAAATAATGTATGAAAATGAAAAGAAGAAAAATAATAAAAATAAAAAAAACTCTTCAACTAAAAATTCTTCAAAGAAACAACAAAAAGAAGACTTTAAAACTATAAAAGAAAGAGATTTTGACCCTTCTAATGAAGAAGATACTAATTTTCTTATTACAAAAGAAATTTTACAAGATATGATTAATCGTATTGATTATAATTTTGAATCAAATGAATATTTAAAACAATATTTAAAACATCGTCTAGAAGAAATAGTTGAAATCAATAAACTACTTGATGATAGTGATGAATAAATGTATAACTACATAACTATAATTTATAGTTTATGTTTTAGTATTTTATTTTATTTTTAATTTATTTTATTATTTTTGATTAATTTTATTATTTTTAATTTACTATTATTATATAATTATTTAATAGAATACGATTATTATATTAACAATAATAATTATGAATACTTCTAAAAAAAAGAGTGTCTCCAGAGTAATCTGTAATAATTCTATAGATTATATTAAGGATTTACTTGATAATACTACTAATACTAAACATAAAACACTTTATAATAATTATGAAACTAAAATTACAACACTAGTAGATACATTTTTAAAGACACATTCTCAACTCATTGAAAATTTATTTACTATTAAAAATAATTTAACATTTACATTAAGTTATAAAGAAGAAAACTTAAATAATAATTATAATAATACAACTAATACTATACCAGCACAACATACTATACCATCACAACATACTATACCATCACAACATACTATACCATCACAACATACTATACCATCTTTTATAGATATATTTAGACATCTTATAACTATAAATGAATTTATAACACAATTTACTCTGGATGAACAAAAAAGTTTAAAAGATAATTTAAATAATAATAAAACTAAAAAAGAATGTTATACTTTTCTTAATAAATCTCAAGTTGGAACAAAATTATTAACTATTTATAATAGTTTTATTTATACTTATCCTACTCTTTATAATACTTTACTTAAATTATATCCTTCTCTAGAGTTTCATTCTCTTCTTATTAATAATTTTACAAGTTATAAACTATTAGAAGAGATTGAACTTAAGATTAAAAAACTAATTACTTATTCAATAGTATGGAAAGGTAAAACATATCCTAATATTGTATATGTATTTATGTATGATGATAAACATACTCCTACCACAAAAGAACAAATAGAAACTTTAGGAACACATATTATTAAACGTTTATTATTTTTTAATGAATTCCTAAATACAAACCATCTTCCAGAAAGATTTATATTTTTTCTTACAGATAAAAAGAAAGAAATAGATAAAGACTTAACCGAAAACTATCATTTTAAAACCAAACACGTCAATACTGCTGTTACTAACTCTAGAGATATCATTATTTATAGAAAAGAAGAATTATTTAAAAGTATATTTCATGAAGCAATCCATTTTCATCATCTTGATTTTAGAAATCTATCATCACCTTATGCTAAATCTACACTAGAACATTTTATTAATACACATCATATAAATACAGATAATACCTATTTACTCTATGAAGCAATAACTGAAACCCTAGCAAATGTATTAAATAGTTTATATTATTCTAGAGACACTAAAGAAATGAAACTAAGTTTAAAAAATGAAATTATATTTAGCACATTACAAGTTAGTAAAATATTACATTTATGTAATTATTCTCAATGGAATGATTTTTCATTTAGTAAATTAACTAATACTCAATCAACTAACTCTCAACTAACTAAATCTAAAACACTTAAATCAAATCAACATAATAATAAAAAATTTAAACAAGACAGTTGTGTTTTTTCTTATTATGTTATAAAACTCTATCTCTTATTAAATTTACCTCTTTATTTTAAAACTATTCTAGATAAACACTTAAAATTTATAGAGACAGAAAAAAGTTTTAAACAATTAAGAGAATTAATAGATGTCTCTAGAAACAATTTATTATTAAAACAATTTATTAATAGTTTATTACAAGGTATGGATAAGAAATTAAATAATAAAAAAGTAAATAATAAAAAAGTAAATAGTAAAAAATTAAAACGCAAAAATATAAAAAAATATAATACTATTAAAAAAACAATGCGAATGACGTGTAATGAAAACACTATTATTTTATAAATAGTAATACAAATAGTAATACAAAGCCGTATGTAAATTTACTTTAATTTTTGTAATACTAATAATGTATCTAAATTTTCATTTACAATTTTATAATGCGAATGTTTAATTCCTTCAGTTGATGTAAATTCTTCAAATATCATAATTAATTTAGTTTGTGTCGTTGGTAATCCTAACATAGTTAATAATGGGTCTATAATATTATCTTCATATTTTTGATTAATTATATTTTTATCTTTTAATATAAATTCAACAGCACTGTCTCTTAATTTATAATTATCTATTTTACGAATAGTATAAACAATAAATAAATCATCATTACGAATACTAAGCATTACAGGTTTAGATTCTGGTAAATTTTCAGGGGCTTCTTTTAATGATTTATTATCTACAATTGTATGAGTATAATGAGACGTATCGTATTCTAATGATACAATTAAATTACTTAATGCTAAAAATTGTCCTGGAATAGGTTTATAACTACCAAAAAATAATTTTTCTATTTGAGGGTCAACACTATTTGTAAATGTTTCTTTTGTTTTTGTTTTTGTTTTTGTTTTTGTTTTATTGTTATTTTTATTTACTCTAGATGAAGTAAAATTTTCTCTACTTTCACTATATCTATCGTGGTAATAATTATCAACTAATCTTAAAGCATCATCAGGAGTTTCAGCAATTTGGTCATTAATAATCATATTATTACGAAAATCATTTTGAACTTTACTATAAATAAAAGGATTTAATGCTGTTTCTATATTATGTAATATATTAGAGCGTTCGTTAATACGATTATTAATTGAATCAACCATATCAATATTAATATTATCTACAATAGTAGCAGTATTTGTATTTGTATTTAATAATGATTTTAAACATTCACTATATTTTTCACTTTTAGAAGAAACAGGACATATTTCAGCCAATGTATTCTCACTTTCATATTTATTATTTATATTAAGATTTTTATGTAAATAATCAATATAGGCACTTTGACAATCATTATAACCTATTTCTTGAACTTTAATATTATCATCATAAACATTAGAACATCCAGGCATATCTGTTATTTTATTATTTTTTTGAATATTATTAATGTGTGCAATAATTGTTTTTGGTTCAGTAGCAAGTTTAATGTCATCGTATTTTTCACGAATATGTTTAATACGAAAGATACAATAAAATGTAAATAGGATTAAACCTAATATCCAGAATAAAATTATATGTTTCTTATCAATAATCATTTTTTATTATTATCTATTTATATATTTATTATATATTATATTTTTAATAATTATATATTATATTTTTAATAATTATTTATTATATTTTTTATTATTATTTTTTATATTTTTTATTTACTATTAATTAATATTATTTTATTTATAGGATATAACATTATTTATTATGATATAAAATTACTTGAAATGATATTATAAATTTGAAAAAATTAAAAATAAAATAAGTTTTATAGTTTATAAAATAAAGTATTGTAAATTTATTAATTTATTATTATTAACCGTCTTTTTTTTTGTTATCTTTTTTACAATGAATAGTTGATTGTTCGTATAAATATTTTCTTAGATTAATACTAATATCAATATTATAATTAGTATTGATAGATTTAAAATACGAACATTTTTGATAAGAATCTTTTGTCTCAAAAATTTTTTTAAATATATTTAAATTGTCAGTATTTTTTAATTTGTCTGCTATAGATATAATTTTTTTGTCTATTTCTGATGATTTATTACTAATATTAAGTATAAAATAATTAAAATCATTCTCTGTAAATTCTTCTTTTGATTTATCAGTAGAACTTGTAAATTTAGTTTGACTAGATGCGTCTTTAATAGTTTGTATACCTGATGTCGCTCCAAATTCACCTTCTTTTTTAAAGTAATTTTGAACCCAGTCATAACCTAAATTAACCTTTTCATATTTAGCATTTTCAATATTAAATTTAGGTTCAATTAATTTCAAATTACTAACACATTCATTAATTATAGTCAGTTTTTTAATAATTTTATCATATGCTTCTGGTATTGTATTATCATCATCACTTTGAGGAGTTAGTTTATCCATAGTTGTTTCTAATTCAGATACAGTTTCTACAATAGTATCAACATTTTTAGCAACAACAGGGTCATTTACTAAATTAGTATTTATTTTTACAATTCCAGTTGTAATTGTAGGTGTAGGTTGAGGTGTTGATGTTGATGTTGATTTTGGTGTTGGTGATGATAATGCTCCTAGATTTGCTATTCCTGGGGGTACTGGGGGTACTGGGGGTACTGGGGGTACTGGTGGTCCTGGATCATCACATATGTCTACTAATTTAATAGTAGTATCACTATCAATATTTTTTATATAGTTTTTAATTTTATCTTTTTGTTCATCAGTAGAGTCATCATTTAATCTAAGATGTAAAATGCTTAATGCTACTGCTTTTTTAAAATGGTCAGTGTTAAAAAATGTTTTCCATTCATTAATTTCACTTTGAAGATTATTTATTTGTTTTTTATATTCTATATTAAACTGTTCTTTTGTTTGTGCATCATCTATATATGCCACAATAAAATTTTTTTCTAATTCAGTTTTTAATTTTAATTCTGGTGTTGGGGATAAATTTATATCAGAGATTTCATACTTATTCATTTTGTCGTTAGTTTTATCTTTTAAATCCTTTAATTTATTAGTCAAATTATTTATAGTTTTGTTACTAAATGTGTTGTTATTAAAAACAATATCTTCATTAAGAGTGTTTAGTTTTTTAATAATATCATTAAATTTCAGTTTGTAATTCAAATTTTTAAATAGAGCTGTTAATATACTTCTAAGACTATCATATTTATTATCTTTTATATCAGTAATTTTCTTTTTATAACTCAATAGTTCATAGACAAAAATAAGTTTTATAAAAGGTAGTAAAATATCTGTGTTTGGTTTGTTTGCCAAAATATTTATTTCATTTTTCGATTGGGTGTCTTCTCCTTCCATCCAATAAGTTAAATATAACCATATATTAAATAAAACTTTTAATATATTGTATTGATTTTCTATAGATGCGTCTAAAAAATTTTCTGTTTTATTATCTTTAATTTTTATCTGAATATTATCAACATTATCAAATTTATAATGTTCTAATTTATTTTTTAAACTTTTATTTTTTAAACTTAAAAAATTATCATAAGTTATATTATTTCCAAATGTACTAGGATCACTACCACTAATAGCACCAGCACCAGCACCACCTACACTAATACACCCACCTCCTCCGCACCCAACTCCGCACCCAACTCCCCCCCCAATACTAACAACACCTCCCCCAGCGGTTGATACACCGCTATTACCAAGACTTTTATTAAAATTATTAAATTCCCCTTGAAGTTTTTTATTATACTCTATTATACTTTTTATAGAACCAATAATAATAGTTACTGCTACATCAACATCTTTAAAAGGTTTATCTAGAAGTAATGCCATTTTTAATTGTCTTATGTATTTTTTTTGTTCTAATAAAATATTATTCATATGTTTATTTAAATTATCAATATGAACACGAATATTTTCTATATCTTTTTCAAAACCTCCTTTACTCATTTTCATAATAATAAGTTGATTTCTAATCACTTCTAAATTATTTATGGTTTCTTTATAAGTTTCTACAATGTCATCAATATCATCTGTAATATCTAAATTTTCGTATATTCTAGTATAATTTTCTTTCCATTTTTCAAGGTCTTCTCCAAATGTAGATGAATCAAAATCTTTAAATTGCTTACTAAATGTTTGACCTTTATCAATAATGGTAGAAATATCATTTTTTAAATCAATCATTTTTTTCTGCTCCATATCATTAAAAGAAAGTATAAAATCTATATCTTTAGCAAAACGTTGATATTTTTTAATTTTACTTTTTGCTTCTGAATCAAGTTTGCTTTTCCCTTGAAATTCTTTATAATTTGCTCTAATCATATCAATTTCTTCATAATATTTTCTCAATGTTTTTTCAAAATAGGCAATTAATTTTGAAATTGCTTTACTATTTTTTGCAAATGTTTTAGTTTGTTTATTTAAATTAGGTGTTTCTCTTTTTTGTTCTTTTTCAAATTGTTTTAATGAATTATCAATACCCTTAAGTTTTGAGGACGCATCCGCATAATTACCATCAATATCAAGTGTTTTAACATCTTTTTCATTATCTTTATTATTTTTAAGAAATTCAAAAATTTTTAATTTTCTATAATGTATAATATATTCTCTTGCTTTATTAAATTTTTTATCTTTTAAACTTTCTAATATAGTTGTTTTACCTTTATAAGAATCAATATATTTTTGTATTTCTTTCTCTTCTTTTCTATATTTTTTAAGAAATGATTTAAATTTTATTAATTTAACTTTAAGTTTTATAGCATCAATGATAAAACCACCATCTTGTTTTTGACTTTTAGTAAAATATTTTTTTTGTTTTAAAGCAGTAAGAGTTCTTTTTAAATCTCCATTTTGTTTTTGAGTTTTTTTATTATGATCTGAAGATACATTGTAATTTCTAACATAGTTGCCACCTTTTAATATTAATTTATTTAATATCTTTCTAGAGACTAATTTAGTTGAAGTTAAACTCTTATTGTTTGAACTTATATTAGTTATATTAGTTTTATTTAATTTAGTCTTTTTGTGTATTTTCATTATTGGGCTTTTATAATTATTATAGTAATTTATAATTATTATAGTAATTTATAATTATTATAGTAATTTATAATTATTATACTAATTTATAATTATTATAGTAATTTATAATTATAATAGATAATTATTTTAATTATAATTCTTATTTAATACTTATATATATATTTTAAAAGTAAAACTATAATTTTATACAAATATTAAAAAATTAATACAAAATTATATATTTTTCTACAAATATAAAAATTGATTATAAAACAATATAAAAACAAAATAATTATAATAATTATTGTTAAACAAACCAAAACAAAAATCAAAGAAAATACCAAAATGGCACTTACATTAACAGGTTCTATTTTATCAAAAATTTCGTTTTGTGATAAGCAATGTAGTAATGTAAATGATAATAAAACAAAAGGTCAAATTATACAAGATATTGATAAAAAATACGGCATACAAATTGTAACGAGAGATTATAATATTATTAATCCCAATATAGTGCGTAATGTTTTATATCATCAACATATTTTAACACCTTATACACACGGTAATCCTTATATGCTCTATTTAACTAGAATTGATAATATAAATTGTGCCTTATTTATTGATAAGAAGTTGAAAGATGGTTATACCTATCCCAAAATTCATTGTGTTAAATATAGATTTAGTGATGAATTATATGAAAAAGATACTATTTTTACAGGTGAATTAGTCCGTGATAATGAGCGTCGTTGGTTTTTTCTAATTGATAATCTTTTATTATACAAAGGTATGAAAACAAATGAAAAAAATATTTTAAGTAAATTTGAATTAATTAATAAGATTATGGAAAATGACTATACACCAGATAAATATTTAGAAATTTGCCCTTTGTATATTAAAAAATTATTCCTTTATAAAGATATTAAAAAAATGGTGAATGAATTTATTCCTAATTTATCTTATATGTGTAAAGGTATTGTATTTTATACATTAAATAATAAACATTCTAATTATCTTTATATGATTCCTAGAGAAAATCAAATTCAAGTAATGAATAGTAATGAAATTGATGATATTATTGAAGAAAAATATCCTGATTTATATAATAAAAAAAATTCAATGGCGAATGAAACTATGTTTATATCTGATTCATTCAATGATAATAGTAATTGTAATAAAACAACTAATTTAACGAATAATACAACAACGAATGTAATGAATAATTCACAAGAGGAAAAAGAAGAAATGAAAATGATTGAAATTGATGCCAATAATGCGGTATTTAAAGTATTAAAAACAGATATTCCAGATATTTATAATCTTTATTGTAATGATATGAATGCGAATTTAGTTAAACACACAATTGCTTTAATACCTAATATTAAAACAAGTCATCTTTTATACTATACATTTAATTCTAAAACTAATAATTTAGGTTTAACAATGGAATGTAAATTTTCCAAAGTATTTGAAAAATGGATACCTATTAGATTTGTAGAACATTGTATTTATAATAAAGATAAAATTGAAGAACTTGAAGAAAATTTAAAAGAAATTGAAAATTAAAATAAATTAAAAAGAAATAAAAAATTAAAAAAAATTAAATTATAGTTAAATAAAAATTAACGTCTAACACCATAAGTATTATAAATATAATCAGTAAATGTGTCATATTTTCCATATTTTCCATATTCTTTTTTTTGAAAATGTGACATACCATATAATTTTCTATTATTTTTTACTTGGTAGTGATGAATGTTTAAGCGATTACCATTAACTTTAATATCATCATTTATATAATATTTATTTAAAACGTTATTTTTATAATTATTATCTAATAAATAATCAAAAGTCATATTACCATCATTTTCATAATTTAAATTTTTATCAATAAATTTATCAATATAATTATTATAAGTTATTAAAAAGAATAGTAAAATAATAATAGTAATAATAATACAATATATGCTATTCATTTTATTTTAATTATTTTTATTTTAATTATTTTTTATTTTTATAAATAACATAGATTTTATATTTTGTAATAGTAATTATTATTTGTTAATTTTTTATTTGATTATTAATTTTTTATTTGATTATTAATTATTCATTTGTAATTTTAATTGCTTTATGATCATCAGATAACATATCATCAATTTTAGTAGTCCATATTACTTTTGTTCTACTTTCATTATCATTATATAAATCAACTCTTAATTTATTTCTATTAGGACAACAATCGTTTCTACCAAATATTTCAATAATAGATATATCAACAGGCTCATTAAATTCATATTCCCACCATGCTCCACCACCAACACCTGTATTATCATTATTTGTATGAACCGCATATGCATTGTTAGGATTCCATTTATTCCATCCAATTGATTTACCATTTAAAGTTTTATTTTGTATAGCATCATATGCTTTTCTATTACGATTTTCATTAACAATTTTTATAACATTACTCGCAGGCCACCTATTCATATAATTTGAACTACTGTATGCGTATTGTGGATTTGTATTTAATATATTTTTATTAGAACCATATATAAAAACACCAAAAATATTTAAATATTCATTCATTTGTGTTGTTATTCTTACTCTTGTTGCTTTAACTGTTTGTAATTTATTTTCTTTTTTATTATCATTTGCCATATTTATATTATTTTTATCAACAATATCCATTTGTGTTCCAAAACTAGAAATAAAACTAAAATCTGTTTTATTTTCTATTTCATTTGCTGTCATTGCTACATATGCTGGGTCATATTTATACATTTCATTTTCTAAATTAATAGTAGAAAATTCTGGTAACCCTTCTCTAGGTTCTTGTCCTAAATAAAGAAATGTATTCTTTTCTATATTTCTTAATTTAAATATTTTTTTATCAGTATCATGAAATACAATTTCCCATTGTTGTCTTTTATCTAATTTAGAAATAGGTCTTTCTATAATACGTTTTTCAGGTTCATATTTGTCTCCAAAATCTACTATATTTAAATGTCTCCAATATTTAGGTGGCGGTTCATGTGAATGTGATCCACCCATTTATATATTTATTTATTTAATTTATATATATATATATATATTTATATTTATTTATATATTTATTTATATATTTATTTTTATTTATAATTTATAATTTATAATTTATAATTTATAATTTATAATTTATAATTTATAATTTATAATTTATAATTTATAATTTATAATTTATAATTTATAATTTATAATTTATAATTTATAATTT